>Ga0070708_100000006_pt1 | contig 150596 bp, 133 predicted proteins | sample KBSK5503metaG_FD_65469 | JGI IMG/M metagenome (GOLD analysis project Ga0070708, IMG submission 65469) | Corn, switchgrass and miscanthus rhizosphere microbial communities from Kellogg Biological Station, Michigan, USA - KBS K5-50-3 metaG | ecosystem: Host-associated > Plants > Roots >... | reverse complement strand
CTGGACAGCTTGGCCTGTTGCGCGAACTCTGCCGACACTGGAGCAACGGAGATCCCAAGCTTGTCGTTCTGACTACCGACCTTGATGCCGCGTGACGGGGCGTTTCCCTCGTCCGCGCTGGCAACGGTCGTTGCTTCAGCGGCCGGCTCGCCCAGTTTGACGTGAAGCGTCTTTTTCTGGCCGAAGCGCATCACGTCGAGGTCGACGGTCTCCCCGGGCTTGAAGCCGCGAATGATGCGCTGCAGCGTGTTCACCTGGTCCACCGAGTGGCCCGCGGCGGAGACGATGATGTCGCCGACTTCGGCGCCCGCACGCTTGGCCGGGCTGTCTTCCTCGGGCTCGAACGACTGAATTTTCGCCCCGCCAATGGTCGACAAACCGGCGGCTCGCGCGTCGTTCGCGTCGACCTCACCAATGGAGACGCCGAGCACCGCGCGGTGCACTTTGCCGTATTTGATGAGATCGTTCATGACCTGCTTCGCCAACGTGATCGGAATCGCGAAGCCGTAGCCGGCGTAGTAGCCAGTACCACTGGCGATCGCGCTGTTGATACCGATGACGTCGCCGTGGATGTTGAGCAACGGTCCGCCCGAATTACCCGGATTGATCGCGGCGTCGGTCTGGATGTAATCGGTGATCGCATAGCGGTTGTTGAGCAGTGCCGATTGATTTCGCCCCTTGGCGCTCACGATGCCAGCGGTGACCGTGAAGTCGAGCTGCAATGGATTGCCGATCGCTAAAACCCACTGGCCGACGCGCGCCTGCGCATCGTCGCCCAGGCTGAGCGTCGGAAGATTGGTCGCGTCGATCTTGATGACCGCGACGTCGGTGGTCGGGTCTCGACCGACGACCTTCGCGTTCGTATAGATGTGCTTGTCGAACAGCGTGACGTTCACACGATCCGCGTCGGCAACCACGTGATTGTTTGTGAGGATGTAGCCGTCAGCCGAGACGATGAAGCCTGATCCGCTCGCCTCTTCGGGCGTGTCGGACTGCGGACCGTCGAACTGCTTGAAGAAATCTTCGATTCCGGGCGGGAGTTGCTGACCCCGACCACCGCGTTGGCGAAGCGTCGGACGGGCGCCCCGTTGGAATCGCTCGGTCTCGATCGAGACGACGGCTGGACGCGCGTGGTCGGCCACGGCCTCGAACGCCGACTCCATGTCGGCGGCCGGTGCGATCTGCGCCGCGCTCGGTTTGGTTGGCGCGTTCACGCGGGCTTGGGCCCAACTGAATCGAGTCAGGTCGAACCCTGACGCGAAGATCAGGCCGCACGCAAATGCGACCGCGACCGCGGCGGCGAGACGCGCGCGTGAATAGCGACTAGACATCTTGGACATTGGTTCACTCACCCGCGAAAAGTTGTTGGTGTAAATCTGGTACACCGGCGTGCCTGGGCAAGTTTCGAGCGCCTCGAGCGCGCGCCGGCCGGACCCTGAACTCTGACACGCACGAGCCGGCCCACGGTGGACACCGTGGGCCGGTTCCAACGCAATCCTTACTTCTTGCTTTCGTCGACGATCTCGTAATCCGCCTCGACCACGTCGTCGCCATGAGGGGCACCGGGCGTCGGGCCACCGGACGCTGGCTGACCCGTTGCGTCGGCAGTCGCTCCAGCCTCGGCACCGGCGCCCGCGCTCTGACTCTGCGCGTAGAACGACTGGCCGGCCTCGCTGAACGTGCGGTTGAGCTCTTCCTGGGCCGCGCGAATCTCGTTCATGTCGTCGCCGCGAAGCGCCTTTCGCGCGCGCTCCACCGCGCTATCGAGCTTGGACTTGAGCTCGGGCGCGAGCTTATCCGACCACTCCTTCGCGTTCTTTTCGACCTCATACGTCTGGCTGTCGAGACGATTGCGTGTGTCGATCTCCTCGCGACGCTTCTTGTCTTCCGCCGCGTTCTTCTCGGCGTCCTTGACCATCTTATCGATGTCGGCGTCGGAGAGACCGCTCGATGCTTCGATGCGGATCTTCTGCTCTTTGCCCGTCGCCTTGTCTTTCGCGGAAACGTGCAGGATTCCGTTCGCGTCGATGTCGAACGTCACTTCGATCTGTGGCATACCGCGGGGAGCCGGCGGAATGCCTGTGAGCTGGAACTTGCCGATTGTGCGATTGTCCCTCGCAAGTTCGCGCTCTCCTTGCAGCACGTGGATCTCGACCGTCGTCTGATTGTCGTCAGCCGTGGAGAACGTTTCGCTCTTCTTGGTCGGAATCGTGGTATTGCGCGGGATGAGCACGGTCGTGACTCCACCGAGCGTCTCGATGCCGAGCGACAGCGGGGTGACGTCGAGCAAGAGAACATCTTTCTGCTCGCCGGTGAGCACCGCGCCCTGAATTGCGGCGCCGATCGCGACGACTTCATCCGGGTTGACGGAGCGGTTGGGCTCCTTGCCGAAGAAATCCTTCACGATTTGCTGAATCTTTGGAATGCGCGTCGAGCCGCCGACGAGAATCACCTCGTCGATCTCGTTCGGCTGGAGACCGGCATCCTTGAGCGCCTTCTTCATCGGCTCGAGGGTGCGCTGAATCAGGTCGTCGACCAGCTGCTCGAGCTTGGCGCGCGTGAGTGAATAGTTCAGGTGCTTCGGCCCGCTCTGGTCGGCCGTGATGAAGGGGAGATTGATGTCCGTCGACATCGTGCTCGACAACTCCATCTTCGCCTTCTCCGCCGCTTCCTTGAGGCGCTGAAGCGCCATCGGATCCTTGGACAGATCGATGCCCTGATCGCGCTTGAATTCGCCGACGATCCAATCAATCACTCGCTGGTCGAAGTCGTCGCCGCCCAGGTGCGTGTCGCCGTTCGTGGACTTGACCTCGAACTGGCGCGAGCCTTCGACGTCATACAACTCGAGCACCGAGATGTCATACGTGCCGCCGCCCAAGTCGAACACGGCGATCTTCTCGTCCTTCTTTTTGTCGAGACCGTACGCGAGTGCGGCCGCGGTGGGCTCGTTAATGATGCGCAAGACGTCGAGCCCGGCGATCTTACCGGCGTCCTTCGTCGCTTGCCGCTGCGCATCGTTGAAATAGGCAGGCACGGTGACGACCGCCTTGGTCACGGTGTGGCCGAGGTAGTCTTCCGCGGTCTGCTTCATTTTCTGGAGAATCATCGCCGAGATCTCAGGCGGATTGTACCGCTTGCCCTGGACCTCGACGGCAGCCATGTCATTGGAGCCGGACACGACCTTGTAGGGAACGCGCTTCGTCTCATCCTGGACCTCGCTCAGGCGACGTCCCATGAAGCGCTTGATGGAGAATACCGTGTTCTGCGGATTGGTGACGGCCTGACGCTTGGCGACTTGGCCGACGAGCCGCTCACCGTCTTTCGTGAAGCCAACGACCGACGGGGTCGTGCGGCCACCCTCGGCGTTCGGGATCACAATCGGATCGCCGCCTTCCATGACCGCGACCACAGAGTTCGTGGTTCCGAGATCGATGCCAATGACTTTGTCCGCCATCTCTTCCTCAACGATTGGGAGTTGGACAGCCCCACTAGAAGGGCACTGCCAGGAACGGCGTATGATGGAGGCAAGACGGGGACCGAGTTTCTGCGCCAAGATGGCAGTTTTCGGCAGTTTTTTCGAGAATCATTCGCCGCATCTGTCAGCCCGCCACAAATTGGCGGCCCGATCCTCGCGGATTGCCGGGCCGCAGCCAGTAAGAAACCGCGTCGACAACGGTGAAATGGGGTCAGACTCCATTTCTCGGCCTCGACGGCTCACCACCTAAAGCACCGAACATGATTCCCATCTCCGACGAAAACCCGACGCTGCACACGCCGATCATGACGTGGCTCATCCTCGGCGCCATGTTCGCGGTGTGGTTGATTGTCCAAGGTGGCGGCTTGCCCGGCAACGATCTCCAACTCGTGAAAAGCGTGTGCAACCTCGGGATGGTGCCGGCAGAGCTGACGCATCGGCTGCCGGTTGGCGCAGGGATCCCACTGGCCCCGGGCATCGGGTGTGTCATCGACCGCGATCCAATCAACGTCTTCACGCCGCTCATCTCGATGTTTCTACACGGCAGTTGGGGACACATTCTGGGCAATGCGCTGTTCTTCTGGGTCTTTGGAAACAACATCGAGGACAGCATGGGGCCCGGACGGTTTCTCGCTTTTTACCTGCTGTGCGGATTGATCGCGGCCGCGACCCACGTAGCCGTGAACCCCGCTTCGCCGGTGCCGACGGTTGGCGCTTCGGGGGCGATCTCCGGAGTGTTGGGCGCGTACCTCGTGCTGTATCCCAAGGTTCGCGTCAACATGCTGTTCTATTTCCTCATCTTTTTCCGCGTCTTCCCCATTCCGGCGTGGATCGTTCTGATTTACTGGTTCGGAGTGCAAGTGGTGACGGCGAGGTTCTCACCGGCCAGTGGCGGCGTGGCTGTTTGGGCGCACATCGGCGGCTTCGTTGCCGGGATGGTGTTGATCAAGGTGTTCGAGAACCCGCGCTTGGTCGCTGAGCGGAACACGATCCGCGATCAGCGGCACTGGGCGACCGCGTAAGCAGCGGGCTTTGCCCTGAGGGCTGATGACGGGTATCTTCGGTGGCCTTGCACCCATCGTAACAACGCCCCCTGACTCCGGAGCGCCATGCTTGGCCGACTCCTCCCGCGCGACGAACAGTTCTTTGAGCTCTTCGATCAACTCGCCGGCCATCTCGCCACCACCGCGAAGCTGCTCGACACGCTGTTCGGCGATGTGGCGCACGTCAACGAATACGTCACCGCCATCAAGGACATCGAGCACAAAGCCGATTTGTTGACGGCAACGGTGAATCAGCGAATTGATAAGAGTTTCATCACGCCGATCGATCGCGAGGACATCCACCGGCTCGCGTCACGTCTCGACGACGTGATCGATTTGCTCGACGGCACGTCGCGACGGTTCGCGATGCTCCACATTACCGAGGTCCTCCCGCCAGCCAAGCAGCTCACCGGGGTGCTGCTGCGCGCGGCGAACGAGATTCAGGTCGCAGTCGCGCAAATGCGCAAACCTCCCGCGGTGAATCAGCACGTCGCGCTAATCAAACATTTGGAGGAAGAGGGCGACGCGATCTACCACGAGGCGGTGGGCGCGCTCTTCGCGGGCAATCCCAATCCCCTCGACGTCATCAAATGGAAGGAGATGTACGACACGCTCGAGGGCGCGATTGACAGCTGCATGGGCGTTGCCCAGGTGCTGCAGAGCATCTCGCTCAAGAACGGCTGATGGGTCGCGCGTGATTTGGTACGTCGTCGCGATCGTTTTGATCGCCTTCATCTTCGATTTCAGCAACGGCTTCCACGATTCGGCGAACTCGATCGCCACGATCGTCGGGACCCGGGTGCTGAGTCCGTTGGCGGCAGTCATATGGGCCGCCGTGTTCAATTTCGCGGCCGCATTCACCGGGTCACTCGCCGTCGCCAAGGCGATCGGCGGCGGAATGATCGAGCAGAGCATCGTCAATCCGAACGTCATCCTGGGTGGTCTGCTCGGCGCGATCATCTGGAACATCATCACGTGGTACGTCGGAATTCCGTCCAGCTCATCGCACGCATTGATTGGCGGATACGCCGGTGCCGCAGTTGCGCGCGCCGGCCTCGCCGGCATCACGTGGGGGACAAAATGGATCCAGACCCTGTCCTTCATCGTGATATCGCCGCTGTTGGGAATGCTCGCCGGCTATGTCTGTATGGTCACAGTCTTCTGGATCTTTCGTCGCTCATCCGCCACGCGAGTGGACCGCTTCTTCCGCTCGGCGCAGCTCGCCAGCTCGGCGCTCATGTCGTACTCGCACGGCGGCAACGACGCGCAGAAGACGATGGGCGTGATCGTCGGGCTCCTAGTGTCGGTGCACGGCAGATTCGCGAACGAAACGGGTTGGTTGCACTACCTCTATCTGCCCGACAATAAGACGATCCCGCATTGGGTCGAACTCTGCGCCTACACGGCGATCTCGCTCGGGACGTTGTTCGGCGGCTGGCGCATCGTGCACACGATGGGCTCTCGCATCACGAAGCTGAGACCGGTAAGCGGGTTTTGCGCCGAGACAGGCGGTGCGGCCGCGATCTTGATCGCGACGCATTTCGGCATCCCGGTGAGCACGACGCACACGATCACCGGGGCGATCGTCGGCGTCGGCGCGACGCAGCGGGTGTCGGCCGTCAGATGGGGAATCGCCGGACGCATCGTGTGGGCTTGGGTGCTCACGATTCCCGCGACGGCCATCCTTGCTGGGATTTCCTACTACATCCTGTCTGTCATCGTCAGGCTGTAGTCCGACCGCCCCTTAGAAACGCGGTTCCGAAAAAGGCAAGGGCCGCGCCGCCCTGTGCCGTGACGCGTTTGTGACGTTGATTATCACAAACCACCTGGCTGTACGTGCCGGGGCGCTGTAATTACTAACCGCCGACCCTTTTCGACCCTCGGTTCTTCTCACCGCCATGTCAGACGCATACGTCAGTTCCTCGTTGTATCTCAACCGGGAGCTGAGTTGGCTCGCCTTCAACAGCCGCGTATTGCACGAGGCGCTCGATCCACGCGTTCCATTGCTTGAGCGCGTCAAGTTCCTCTCGATCTTCAGTGCGAATCTCGACGAGTTCTACATGGTCCGAATCGCCGGCCTTCGCCGGCAGGTTGCGGCCGGCGTCGTGCAACGGCCACCCGATGGATTGACGCCGCAGGAACAACTCGACGCAATCGACGCCGAGGTCTCACGACTGAGCAGACTGCAGCGGGATTGCCTCGTGACGCTCCTCGATGAGCTGTCGACGCACAGCGTGCGATTGCTTGGCGTGAAGGATCTTACCGCGGGCGAATGGGGCGAGATCGACGAGTACTTCGAGTCGCAGATTTTCCCCGTGCTCACTCCGTTGGCGGTCGATCCCGGGCATCCGTTCCCGTATATCTCGAATCTCTCCCTGTCGCTCGCTGTTGAAATCCGCGACCCTGAGCGAGGCGCGATTCATTTCGCGCGCGTCAAAGTTCCGAAGAGTCTGCCGCGTTGGGTGCCCGTGAACGGGCGCCCGTTCCATTTCGTGCCGTTGGAACAGGTCATCGGCGCGAACCTGGGCGCGCTATTCCCGGGAATGGAGGTCGTTGCCTGGTACGTGTTCCGCATCACGCGCTATTCCGATCTCGACATCCCGGTCGAAGAGCCCGAGGACCTGCTGGCGACGATCGAAGAACAGGTCTTCAACCGGCGCTTCGGCGAGGTGGTGCGCGTCGAGGTGCAGGACGACATGCCGTTGCACCTTCGCGCGCTGCTGCTCGACGAGCTCCGCGAAGACGACGTGGCCGAAAGCAGCCGACTTGCCGAGCGAGACATTCAGGACGCCGGCAGGCTACTCGACCTCAGTGACTTGGCCGGCTTGTCGACACTGGATTTGGCGGCGCTCAAGGACTCACCGTTCGCGCCGATCATCCCGGCCGAGCTGCGCGACACGAGCCGGAGCATGTTCGACATCATTCGCGAAGGCGATCTGCTTGTGCACCATCCGTTCGACTCGTTCAGTGGCACGGTCGAGCGCTTTCTCGAGGAAGCGGCGCACGACGACCAGGTGCTGGCGATCAAGCTCACACTCTACCGCACGTCGGGCGACACGGCGCTCGTCGCCGCGCTCGTCGACGCGGCGCAGCGGGGCAAGCAGGTCGCGGTCATCGTCGAGCTCAAAGCGCGGTTCGACGAGACAAATAACATCACGTGGGCGCGCCAGCTCGAGGACGCGGGTGTCCACGTCGCGTTCGGGTCGGCGAACCTCAAGACGCACGCCAAGACCGCGCTCGTCGTCCGCCGCGAGGCCGACGGTATCCGCCGCTACATCCATTTGGGAAGTGGCAATTACAATTCTCGCACGGCGCGACTCTACACGGACGTCGGCCTGTTGACCTGCAGTCCGTCGATCGGTGCCGACGTCAGCGACTTGTTCAACTCCCTCACCGGGTACTCGCGCCAGCGGCTCTACCGCAAGTTGTTCGTCGCGCCGGTCAGCATGCGCTCGCGGTTCGTTGAGTTGATCTCGCGAGAAGCCGAACATGCGGAGGCTGGCCGGCCCGCCCGCATCGTCGGTAAGATGAACGCGCTCGTCGACGCCGAGGTGATCGACGCGCTCTATCGCGCGTCGCAGGCCGGCGTCGAGATCGACCTCATCGTGCGGGGCATCTGCTGTCTCCGTCCGCAACTCCCCGGGGTGAGCGATCGGATTCGCGTGATCAGCATCATTGGGCGCTTCCTCGAGCATTCGCGACTCTGGCATTTCGCCAACGACGGGGCGGAAGAGTTCTATCTCGGCTCGGCGGACTGGATGCCGCGGAACTTCGATCGCCGCGTGGAGGCGGTGGCGCCGGTCGAGCATCCGGCGCTGCACGAGCGGCTGCGCGCGTTGTTACACACGTACCTCGAGGACAATCGCCAGGCGTGGGAGCTGGGGCCGGATGGCACGTGGGTCCAGCGCGAGCCGGAAGGGATCGTCCGCGCGTCGCACGAGCGGCTTCCCCGGAATTCCTGGGGGGGTGCGCGCGACGTGTCGCTCGGCGTCGGCGAGCACGCCGATCAGGCGAGTCGCGCGTCGGGGGACTAAGCGCTCCAAAAAATCAATGTCATCCTGAGCGAAGCGAAGGATCTGCTTCGCCGTTGCGAGCAGCAGATCCTTCGTCGCTGCGCTCCCGAGGATGACCGTGAGGTCACTTTGCGGCGGCTGGCAGCGCCGCGGTCACGGCGCCGACGCCGAATCTGCCCTGGTAGCCGTTGACGTCTGTCGAATCGAAAAGCCGAACATCGCCCCACGCCAAGGGATTGCGCGGCCCCACCTTCCGCACACCGCAGTCGGCGGGCGCAGAACCCGTACAGATCCATGCAGTCCCCGCCTCGTACGCCATATCGAGACTCACGATGCGCTTCGGATCGACCAGCGACGCGAGCGTGACCGCCGCTGGCCGGTAATCTCGCGAGATGGCCGTACCGACGCGCAGGCGATTGTGCAAATTCCCGCTCAGCACGATGATCGATCGTTGAGCGACGGCCAGCGCTGCGATTGCTCGTCCCATTCCAGTGTCGCGCTCTTGAGCGGTTGGCGCGGAGTCGGGCGCATAGCTCGCAAGGCCGACATTGGCGCCGGCGCGGCGCATGGCGGCAACTCGCTCGACGAGCTCGGCGATGGCCGTGCTCCGACGGCCGTCTTGCCACGCGGCACTGAACACGGCTTGCCAATCCACTGTGTTCGTCTGACCAGCCGGCGCGGTCGCCAACCGCTGCAGGCGATCGGATAGCTCGACGGGAAGCTCCAATGCCACGGTGACTGGAAGGCCGCGTCGGGCGAGCGCGCGGGCGAGATCGCCAACGAAACGCGGAGCCTGTTCCGTTCCATGGAGCTCGCCGACCATGATCACCTCGCCGGAACGCGCCAACTGCGCCGGCACCTGCAACGCCGGACATTCGAGGTGGCTCGTCACATGACGGCTCGACGCTGCGGCGCATCCGGTCGTCGTGCCGGCGAGCACCACCACGGTCACTACGCGGCGAATTGTGGGCGTCGACTCGAGAGGCACTACTCGATCTCGCCCGCCTGGACATCGTCGGACGACAGCGCTCGCCCGTCGGGTGCGACGACTTCGACCGGGAGCCCGGCGACCCTGGCAAGCAGTTCCGACTTTCGATTCGCGCCCCACATCTCCAGACGCATACCAGTTCTCGCATTCGCGGGAATCGGCGTGATCCTGATCGCTCGCTGAACCCAGCGGATTTTGAGATCGCTCACCGCGCTCACGTGCCCGCGGTCGAAGCCGTCGGCGACGCGCAACAGGGCGGACAGTCGTTTGATCCTTTGGCGCAGCGACTTTTCGAGCGTTCCAAAGTTCCGGTGCTCGCGTTTGGGCGGGGCGCCGCGATGATACCGCGCGACATTCGCGATGATCACCTGGTCCGATGGGGATAGCCCGAGGAGGTCGGCGTGTAGGATCAGGTGGTAGGAGTGCTTGTGGTGTCGTTCGTAGCTGATGTGGTAGCCACAATCGTGCAGCAGAGCGGCGTCGGCCAACACGTCGCGATCCTCGCGCGTGCAGTTGAGCCGTTCGCCGAGCGCGTCGAACAGGGTGAGCGCCAGTTTCCTCACGTGCGAGGAGTGCGGTTGCTCGACGTGGCAGCGCATGGCAAAGTCGTTGATCGATCGCGCGCGGGCGTCGCCCGGATCGGCGATCGTTGGGGCAACGCGCGCCGCTTCGAGCAGGAGCCCTTCGCGAATCCCATAGCGCGACACCACGAGCTCACGCGCTTCAACACGACGTGCGACTTCGGCCGCGACCGCGATACCCGCGACGATGATGTCGCCGCGCTCGGGATTGAGACCCGGTGTTGCTCGCCGCTCATCGGGCGTCATGTCGACGAGCGTATCGAGAATGTGCTCGAGATCGGCCTGCGGGATGTGCGCGGCGTGCACCGACTGGGCGGTGATGATTCCCTGTCGGGCGAGATGGATTCCCGCGAGGTTAGTGAACGTCCCTCCCGAGCCGATCAGTTGCGCGCCGCGCCAATCGCGACGCGGGAGCTCGGCGCGAATTCCATTTCGAACGATACGGCGAAGCTTACGCACGGCCTTTGGCGTCACGCCGTCCGCCAAGTAATCCTCGGTCAATCGAATCGCGCCGAATGGAAACGAGGCCAATCGCTCGATGACGCCCTCGGCGCTGAGCGCGAGCTCGAGCGAGCCGCCGCCGATGTCGACGACTACCGTGCGGCCAACTCCCATGTCGAAGTGCGCGACCGCGCTGCGGAAGCTGAGTCTCGCCTCTTCGTCGCCGTCGAGCACGCGCACGCGGAGCCCGGTCCGACGCTGAATCTCGGCGAGAAACGCGCTCGCGTTGCTCGCTTCGCGAACCGCGCTCGTGGCGACCGAGTCGATGCGCCCCGCGCCGAGCTGTCGCGCAAGCGTAGCCATGCGCTCGATCGCTTCGATCGCCGCGTGAATCGACGTGTCGGACAGGGCGCCATTGGTCGAAAGCCCGGCGGCCAGCCGCGGTGCTGCCTTCATCTCGTCGACAACCTGAATCGTGCCGTCGGCCGAGACGTCGGCGACGATCTGTCGAATCGAGTTCGATCCGATGTCAATCGCCGCGACGCGCCGAGAGCCCTCGGCGAGAGTGCGTCGAGAAGTCTTGTCGCGCGTGAGTGGAATGACAACGGACATCGTCGCTGCTCCTGCTTCCGAAGACCGACCGCGTCAGCGGATCGCGCTCTGAGCGGACTGCTCGTCGAATATATCAGGCGTCGACGGAGATTGCTCCCTTGGCTTTCGCGCACGTCCGAGAAGGCTTCGATAGCTGGCGTCGAGCCGGTCAAGTTCGGACCGCCAGTCGAGCGCGAGCGCGGTGCTCCGCGCGCCCTCGGCGAGCCTGCGACGGCGCGGCGCATCGAGCGTGAGCGCGACGATCTCAGTTGCCATCGAGTCGACGTCGCTGGGAGGAACGGCGATCCCGTTGATGTCGTGGCGTAAGTGGTCGGCGACGCCGCCGGCGGGCGGCGCGATCACGGGAAGCCCGCTCGCCATCGCCTCGAGCACGACGAGCCCCAATGTCTCGGTCAGGGACGAGAACAGGAACGCGTCGGCGCTGGCGTACAAGCGCGGCAGCGCGCGTTCACGATCGAGCACGCCGAGGAAGAGAACTTCGGGGCCCGTGAGGTGGCGGAGCGCAGCTTCTTCCGGGCCGGCGCCGGCAATGATCAGCCGCACGGCGCCGGCAGGAAGGAGCTGCTTCGCGCGCTCGAACGCACGTACGATTCGCTCGACGCCTTTTTCCGCGGCGAGTCGTCCGACGTGGAGGAAGACGACGGCATGGTCGACTCCATACGCGGCGCGTAACGAACGGCTGCGCCGCTCGGGAGAGAACACGTTCACATCGACGCCGCGACCCCAGACCTCGACGTCGGCGACGCCGAGTGCCCGAAGATCTTCGCGCGCCGGTTCCGACGGCGTGAACACACGCGCGCTTCGCTTGTGAAATCGCGCGATGTAGCGGGATACCGGGCCGCGCAGCCACGGCAGCCCGTAGGCTTCGGTGTATCGGCTGAAGTCCGTGTGATACGACGACAGCCGGGCGACGCCGGCTCTCCCGGCGACGATTTGGCCAAGGCGGCCGATCATGAACTCGGTGGCCGAGTGCACGATGTCCGGCTTGAACCGGCGCACTGTATCGCGGACGGCGCCGTACGACGGCGCGGCAAGCCGGATATCGGGATACGGCGGGAACGAAACGCTCGCGACGCCGACGAGTTGGGGATCGAGCGAACCCTGGTCAAGTGGTCCCCGCGGTAACACACCGGGATATCGCGGCGCGACGACGGCGCATTCCCATCCCCGTGCCCTGAGCCCCGCCACCGAGAGTGCCGTCACGACCGACACGCCGTTGACCTGCGGCGGATAGGTATCGGTGCAGTACAGCACGCGCGGCGCGGAGGCGTCGCTGCGATCTCTCATTTACCAACCTTAGTAAGAAGAAAGGTGATGCCAGGATGCGAAACGTTTGCCCCGGGTGTCACCATTCGGCGTTGGTCGTGTCACGAAGTTGTTCAGTTGCTCGGGAGCGACAACGCAACACGAAGCCGCTGCCGTCGTTACAGATCCGGCACCATCCCGTCCCGCGATCATGACGCGCCAGGCCGAACCTTCCTCGGCATAGGAGGACCAATGATGGCCGGCATGCTCCTCACCAGACTCGACGCGCGCGACCGGGCCCTGTTCGCGCGTTATTCCGTTCGTGAGCGATCGTCGCGACCGGTGCGGCTCTTCTGGACCACGCTCACGCACCTGGGCGGCGTCACCTGCAGCGTTGCCGCCGCGATCGTCCCGTTGACGGCGAGTGGATCCCTCGGACTTGCGGCGCGCCACGCGCTCGAGACGCTCGTCGTATCTCATCTCATCGTTCAGCTCGTGAAGCGAACGGTCGGGCGGCCGCGACCGTCCCGCGTGCTCGACTGCCGAACGCTCGTTGATGAACCGGACCAATTCTCCTTTCCATCGGGACACTCGGCGGCAGCCATGGCCGTTGCCTTTGTCTATGCAATCGCGTTTCCGCCACTCGCGATCGTGCTGATTCCGCTCGCCGTGCTCGTCGGTGCGTCGCGCGTTTGGCTCGGCGTGCATTATCCGGGTGATGTGCTCATCGGGCAGCTCATCGCCGCATTGACCGCCATCCCTGTGTTGTTCGGCTGACGCACGAGGTGAAGGTGCGCGGCGCGCGCACGTGAGCGCGCCGGGAATTCGATCGTCACCCGCCCGCGATAGGCGTCACGCCAGCGATTTAGCGCGCGGGCGATGCCGACGAATGCCGTCGGATCGATGAACTCGACGGCGCGAAGGTCGAGGCGCACGGTACGCGTCGTCGAGGGAAGGTGATCGATTAGCGTTCCAGTACGCAGGGCGGCGCGATCGGAGAGCAGGCCCATCACATAGATCGTCGCGCTGTGGCGATGGGCCTCAAACATGACCTGGCAGAACTCCATGCGTGCTTCCAGTGATTCGGAAATGGAAGCTCGCAGTCCCCAGTCACGCGCGTGGCTGACCTGTCGTCACGCCTACGTAACGACGCGCGTCGGGAAATGAAGGCTGATCGTCGTGCCGCGACCAACGGCGCTTTCCGCGCGAACGGCGCCGCCGTGTGCCTCGACCAGATGGCGTACGATGGCCAGCCCAAGCCCGGTTCCTCCCTCCTCGCGCCCTCGGCCGGAATCGACGCGATAGAATCGCTCGAAGATGCGGCCAAGGTGTTCCGTTGGAATTCCGCTGCCGGTGTCGGCGACGACGAGAGTGATCCCACCGTTGGCCGGCACTTCGGCGCGAACGGTGACCCCGCCGCGCGTCGTGTAGCGAACGGCGTTCTCGACCAGGTTGCCGAGGACTTGTCGAAGCGCGGTGGGATCGGCATCGACGCGCTCCGCACCGGGCGCGGCCACGAATATGAGATCGAGCCCTTTGGCCTCCGCGTCACGTTGCACGGTTGTGAACACGTCGCTCACGACACCGGCGAGGTCGTTCGAGATAACGTTCGGCACCCAGCTTCCCGACTCGTAGCGGGACAGATCGAGCAGATCGTCGACGATGCGCTGCATTCGACGTGTGTTCGATTCGATCGTGGCGAGGAATCGCTCGCGATCGGCGGCCGCCAAATCACGGTCGCGCAGCGTCTCGGCGAAACCACCGATCACGGTGAGCGGGGTCTTGAGCTCGTGCGAGACGTTGGCGACGAAATCGCGACGAATCGTTTCGAGGCGACGACGCATCGTGAGGTCCATGAGCGCAAGCACGGCGCCTCCATCGGGAAGCGGGCGCGCGGTGACGAGCAGCGTCCGCTCGCCCAGCGAGAGCTCGGTGGGCTCGGTGGCGCGTCCGGCCATGGCGCCGCGGACGGCCTCGCGCACCGCGCGCTCGCGCGGGAGCAAGTCGATCGAAAAGGGAACCGCGGCGTCGAGCGACAGCAAGCGACACGCGCTCTGATTCACTCGCACCACGTCGCCGCGCGGACTCACCGCGACGATCGATTCGTCGAGCGACTCGATCACGGCGCTGAGCAACGCGTCCTCCGATTCGAGCGCAGACATTCGGGCCGCGAGCTGCTCGGTCATTCGGTGGAGCGCGACGGCGAGATCGCCGACCTCACCTGGCGCCGACAGCGTCGGCCGACGGTCGAGCTCACCGGCGGCGATCGCCTGCGCGACGTCGCGGAGTTCGACGATCGGCCGCGACACGCTGCGCGAGAACGCCCATCCGATGAACAACGCCCCGACGAGGGCGATCATTCCCGCGACCAAGACGTCCCGCTGGGCGCCACGAACGATCTCGCGAAACTTCGTCGTTCCAACCGACACGCGCACAATGCCGAGCGGATGGCGCACGGCGACATAGATCTCGTCATCACCGGCCGACGCGCTCGGCCGCATCGACCAACCGACGCCAGAGGTCCTCGCCGCGACCACCTCGGGGCGAGTCGAATGGTTCTGCAGCTGATGCAGGTCGTCGCCGTCGAACTCCGAGTCGCCGCGCACGACACCGGTACTGTCGATGAGCGTGACGCGTCGTTCAAGGGCCGCGCCAGCGCTGTCGGCGAGCGAGTCGGCGTCGATGCCGGGGCGCCATGCGGTGGCGACGAGGCGCGCCTCTCGCTCCAGCTCGCGCCGCGTCTCGTCGGCCAACCGATTGCGCAACCGCCCTCCCGCGATCGCGACGACACCCAGCACGAGGACGAGGACCAACACCAACGAGCCGACGAGCAGCCGTTTGACGAGGGTCACGTGCCGCGCGACGGACCGCTCTTGAGGCGGTAGCCAAATCCGCGGACGGTCTCGATCAGGTCGCCCGACCCGCCGAGCTTGGTGCGCAACCGCTGCACGTGCATGTCGACGGTACGCGTCTGAATGTCCGGCGCGGCTTCCCACACCGTCTCGAGCAGATGCGCTCGCCCCTGGACCCGGCCACGGCGCTCGGCGAGCGTGAGGAGCAACTTGTACTCGGTGGGCGTGAGATCGACGGGGTGCGCGTCGACGGAGACGCGGTGCTCCGCGCGGTCGATCGTGATCGGCCCGATCATGAGCACGTCGGAGGGTCCGGCCCCGCCGGCGGTCAAGCGTCGCAGGATCGCGCCGACGCGGAGCACGAGCTCCTGCGGGCTGAACGGCTTGGTGAGGTAATCATCGGCTCCTAATGCAAGTCCGCGAATACGATCTTGCTCTTCGCGCCGCGCCGTCAGCATGAGCACCGCGATCTCACGGGTCGCCGCCGACGCGCGAAGCTGCTCGAGCACGTCGTAACCAGACGCGCCAGGAAGCATGAGGTCGAGGACGATCAATGCCGGTCGTTCCTGCTTCGCCGCCGACAGCGCGTCGGGTCCGGTCGACGCCGTCGAGACACGGTACCCCGCCTTGACGAGATGATAGGCCACCAGCGCGACGATGTCGGCCTCGTCGTCGACGACGAGAATGCGCTCACCGGTGACCGTCGCTGGCGCGCTCACGATTCGACCTCCCCTCGTCGCGCCGCTGCGAGTCGTCGTTGGATTTTGGCGACGATCATCTCGATCGCGATCGCATTGTGGCCTCCGCGCGGCACGATCACGTCGGCGTACCGCTTCGTCGGCTCGACGAACTCGAGGTGCATGGGTTGGACGGTTGTAAGATACTGATCGAGAATCTCGTCGAGCGGACGGCCGCGCTTGTTCATATCGCGCCGCATGCGTCGAATGAGTCGGATATCGGGATCGGCGTCGACGAACACTTTGACGTCGCAGAGCTCGCGTACGCGCGGGTCGCTGAACAGGAGGATGCCGTCGATGACGACGACTTCCGCGGGCGGGATGACCACCGTGTTGTCACTGCGGGTGTGGGAGACGAAGTCGTACACCGGTTTCTCGATCGATTGGCCCGCCGCGAGGCGCGCCAACTGATCGACGAGCAACTCCCAGTCGAAGGCGTCGGGATGATCCCAGTTGATCTTGCGGCGGTCGGCGTATGGGAGATGGGCGTAGTTGAGGTAGTACGCGTCCATATCGATGAACGCGACGGACTCGGTGTGCGCCGCCTGCGCGACATTCCGCGCAACCGTCGACTTCCCCGATCCTGACCCTCCGGCGATCCCGATGATGAGGGGCTTCATCGACGTGACGCCGACCAGGGAGAGGAGAGGGACGTGCGCCGGGCATATTGGTGAAATCGCCGGGCGAATTGAAGGCGTGACACTGTCACAATCTGGTATCGGGTCGTGTCTCGACGCTAGCTTCTGTTTATGCCATCCCGATGGATGATCACAGCGTGCGTCATCGCCGCGGCCTGCGGCCCTCCGCGCCCGCTGCAAAGTAACGCGGCATTCGACCTCGTCGTTGCCGCGACGACCGACGTGCATGGACGGTTGCGCGGGTGGGACTATTATGCCAACGCGCCCGATTCACTCCGCGGCCTGAGCAGAGCCGCCACGATCATCGACTCGTTGCGCAAGGGCATGGCGGTCTTTCCGGTCGTTGTCGACGCCGGAGATTTCCTTCAGGGGAATCCGCTCGCCTACGTCGCCGCCCGCGTCGACACCGAGATGCCCCATCCGGTGATCGCCGCGATGAACGCGATCACCTACGACGCGGTCGTCATTGGCAATCATGAATTCAACTACGGACTATCGACGCTCAACCGCGCGATCCGTCAAGCCGACTTTACCATGTTGGCCGCCAACGTGTACACGCCCGACGGCAAGCAGCCGTTCCGACCGTGGGCCGTGTCGACGCGACGCGGGATCAAGATCGCGATCGTCGGCGCCACGACGCCGGGGTCGGTGCTCTGGGATCGAGACAACCTGGCTGGTCGTCTGGTGATTCGCGACGTCGTGCCCGAGGTGCGCACTGCGGTACGCGACGCACGCGACGCCGGCGCCGTGGTGGTGATCGTCGTTGTGCACTCCGGATTGAATGAACCGTCGAGCTACGACACCGTGAGCACCCGTGTGCCGAGTGAGAATGTCGCGGCGCGGTTGGCGCACGAGGTGCCGGGGATCGACTTGCTAGTCTACGGTCATTCGCACAAGGAGATGGCCGACACCGTGATTGGCGGCACGCTCTTGATGCAACCGCGAAACTGGGCGACCAGTGTCGCCATCGCGCACCTGGGCATCGAACGTCGAGACGGCCACTGGCGTGTCACATCCAAGCGAAGCACGGTCGTGGCGACGGCGCATCATCGCGAGAATCCGCTGGTCGTCGCGGTGACGCAAGAAGGCCATCGGGCCACGGTGAAGTACGCGACGACGACGATCGGCACGACGCCGGTTGCGTGGCGCGCCGACTCGGCGCGCGTCGCCCCGACGCCGCTGATCGATTTCGTTCTCGACGTGGAGCGGCGCGCGTCAGGTGCGCAGCTCGCGTCGACCGCGGCGTTCTCGCTCGACGAGTCGCTTCCCGCGGGTCCGATCACCGTGGCGCGACTGTCGGCGCTGTATCCCTACGACAACACGCTGCGCGCCGTGAAGTTGTCCGGCGGCCAGCTGCGCGCGTATCTCGAGCAGAGCGCGCGATACTTTCGGCGAAGCGCCGACGGGAGCGTCGACGTTGATCCGGCGATTCCGGGATTCAACTACGACATTGTCGCCGGCGTCGACTACACGATCGACGTCTCCAAGCCGATCGGTGAGCGCATCACGACGCTGGCCTTCAACGGACGCCCGGTCGTGCCGACCGACACGTTCACGATGGCGCTCAACAACTATCGGCAGACTGGCGGTGGCGGGTTCGCCATGTTGCGCGACGCGCCGGTCGTCTACGACAAGCAGCTCGAGATTCGCCAACTGCTGATCGACGAGGTGCAACGCAAAGGCACGTTGTCGCCGGCCGATTACTTTCATCCCAACTGGCGCATCGTGCCGGCCACGGCGATCGGCCGTCTTCTCAAATCGTCGCAATGAGTACTCGAATGGTTCGTGTGTTCGTCAATGGTTCGGGCCTCGACGTGCCGTCAGGCTCGACGGCGCTCGACGCCGTGCGTGCATGGAGCGTTGACGCCGCCGCCGAGGTTTCCGGTGGGACGCGACTGATCACCGATAGTCGGGGGCTGCCGATCGACGCCGCGACCGCGATGAGCGCCGGGTCGATCCTTCGCCTGATCGCGAAGCGAAGTACGGCGCCGCTCGATTCGGAGCAGTGAACGGACGCATGCCGATCATTCACTCGGAGCTGCTGCGTCGCCTTCCAAAAGCCGAGCTCCATTGCCATCTCGACGGATCCGTTCGGCCGGAAACCTTGATCGACCTCGGACGCGAGTACAAGCAAGCCATGCCCCGCGACGACGCCGACGCACTGCGCGAATACATGCGCGTCGATGACGCGCGCAGCCTCGAGGATTACCTCGCGCGCTTCGACGTGACGCTATCGGTCATGCAGAGCGCCGACGCGCTCGAGCGCATCGCCTACGAGCTGTCGATCGACGCGGCGCGGGACGGCGTGCGCTACCTCGAGGTACGATACGCACCGGTGCTCAACATTCACCGCGGTCTCTCGCTCGGCGAAGCCGTCGAGGCGCCGCTGCGCGGGCTCGAACGCGCCGAGCGCGATGGAGGAGCGATGGGGCGCGTGATCGTCTGCGGCCTGCGCCACTTGTCACCGGAGGTGTCGATCGAGCTGGCGCGATTGGCGGTCGGTTACAAGCATCGGGGCGTCGTCGGCTTCGATCTCGCGGGCGGCGAGTTTGGAAACCCCGCGTCGCCGCATGCCGCCGCGTTCGCGTACGCGCGCGAGCACGATCTGGCGTGCACATGTCATGCGGGCGAGGGAGCCGACGCGTCGTACGTGCGCGAGGCGGTGCACATTTGCGGCGCCGATCGCATCGGCCACGCCACGCGTTTGTTCGAGGACGAGTCGCTCACCCAGTACGTGAACGATCGCCGCATCGCGCTCGAGATCTGTCTCACGAGCAACGTGCAAACGCGAGCGGTGGAATCCTACCAGGAGCATCCGCTGCGACAGTACTTCGATCGCGGCATGAACGTCGTGCTCAACACCGACAATCGATTGATGAGTGGCACGACCCTCACCGACGAGTACGCGCACGCCGCGACGACGCTTGGCTTCTCGTTCGACGAGCTGTGCGAGGTCGCGCTCAACGGGTTTGCCAGCGCGTTCATTCCGTGGGAAGAGCGCGAGCGTCTCATCACGGCGGCGCGAATCGAGATCGGACTTCTGCGCGGCGGCGCGGCGGCATGAGCTTCGGCCAGCGCGAAGCGCGCGCGGCGGCCGACGTCGTGCGTCGTCGAATCGGTGACAACGTTCCCGCGGTGGCGATCGTGCTCGGTTCGGGGCTCGGCGGTCTCGCCGACGAGATTTCCGCCGTCGCGAAGATTCCCTACGGCGACGTGCCAGGGTTTCCCGCGGCGACGGTCGCCGGTCACGCGGGCGCGTTGATCGCCGGAACGCTTGCCGGGCGTTTCGTGCTGGCCTTCGCCGGGCGCTTTCACGTCTACGAAGGGCATGACGTTCGACTGGCGGCGTTCCCCGCGCGAGTCGCGCATGCGCTCGGAGCGAAGACGCTCATCGTGTCGAATGCCGCGGGCGGCGTGAACCGTTTGTGGCAACCGAGCGACTTGATGTTGATTCGCGACCACATCAACCTGATGTTCCGCAATCCGCTCATCGGCGCCGTCGAGCCGGGGGACACGCGCTTTCCCGACATGTCCGCGCCGTACGACGATTCGCTCGCCGACCTCGCGCGCGGCGTCGCGAAGGACGAGAGAATTCTGCTGCGCGAGGGCGTGTATGCCGGGTTACTTGGTCCGGCCTACGAGACCGCTGCCGAAGTGCGAATGTTGGAGTTCCTCGGCGCCGACGCGGTGGGCATGTCCACTGTGCCCGAGGTGATCGTCGCGCGGGCGATCGGCATGCGCGTGCTCGGATTTAGCTGCATCACGAACTTGGCGTGCGGGCTGACGAACACTCCGATCACGCACGCGGACGTGCTCGAAGCCACGTCGCGCGCGGCAGCGACGTTTCAGCGGCTAGTGAAGGGTGTCGTCGCTCGGTTGTCGTGACGGCGATCCTGTCATCCTGAGGAGCGCAGCGACGAAGGACCTGCTGTTCGTTGCCGAGCAGCAGATCCTTCGCTTCGCTCAGGATGACCCGCGTTGCGTTAGCGGCTGGCCACCGGCGGCGCTGGCAACGATCGCACGCGCGCTTTGAAATCCTGAAACGCGCGCGTGTCCGACGTCAGCGTACGAATGATCGCGGGGTTCACGTGGGCGATCTGGTCTCGAGTCGCCTGAACGCGATCTTCCTCGAGCGGGTGGTCGGTGAACCACGCTTCGAGACCGCCCGGCCTGCTCTGTCGCTCGGCGATCAGCTTTTGGAACATCTCGGGCATGCCGTTCGGATTGATTCCCGCGCGAACGAGCTCGTCGACGCCGGCGGCGTCGGCTTGGGCTTCGTCTTCACGACTGAACTTGGCGAAGACCGCTTGTCCGGCGACATTGATGCCGGCCTGCGCCAACCCGCTGTTGCAAACGCCCGTCAACACGCACGCGATCGTCACGCCGACATTCGCGCCTTGCATTTGCTCCATCTGCTTGACCGAGTGACGCAGCACGACGTGGCCGATCTCGTGCGCGATCACCGAGGCGAACTGGTCCATCCGGTCCGATCGCTCGGCGACGCCGCGATTTACGTAGACGTAGCCGCCCGGGAGCGCGAACGCGTTGAAGTCGTTGGTGTTGACCATGTAAAAGTGCCAGTCCAGGTCAGCACGTGACGTCACGTGAGCGAGTGAGTCGCCAAGAATATTCAGATAGCGATTCACGACTGGGTCCTGCACGATCGGCAATTGCGCGTTTACTTGCTGGGCTTGCTGGGCGCCGACCTGCACTTCTTGTTGTTGCGAGATGCCGCATCCCGTCGACATCCCCACCATCGCGGCCATTGCCGCGCACGCAGCAAATCGTCTCATGAGTAGCATTCCATTGGCGAAGGAAACGGCACTTGAAAAAGGCAAGACATATTCCCGAATGAAGATCCTGACCCTGGCTCGCGACCTCCAACGACGGAAAGCTCGAGAACGGCAGGGCCTGTTCGTCGCGGAAGGCGTCCGGACGGTCGAGGAACTGCTTCGGTCGCCACTCGAGGTGCACGGGGCACTTATCGGACCGCAGGGCAATGAGGGGCGTCGGACGGCGCTGATCGAGGCCATTCGGCATCGCGGCATTGTAACGGAAGAGGTCGGGTCCAGCGACTTTGACAGCGCCGCCGAGACCGAGTCGCCGCAAGGCATTCTCGCGATCGGGGTCGTTCCGAATCGAACGCTCGCGGATCTCGTTGTTCCCTCCACCGGGCCGCTGCGCCTGCTCATCTTGGATGCCATTCAGGATCCTGGAAACGTCGGGACGATTGTCCGAACCGCAGCCGCTTTCGGCGTGTCGGCAACCATTTGCCTGCCGGGAACGGTTGACCTCTGGAACGCTAAAGTCGTCCGTAGCGCAATGGGTGCGCAGTTCCATCATTCCTGCCTCGGTAGTACCTGGGATGAGATCGACTCGTTCCGACGCGAACGGTCCATCTCGATTTGGGCTGCCGATGCCTCGGGCGACCCAATCGACGGGTTCCAACCGCCCGCGCGATTGGGAATCGTTGTCGGGAACGAGGGAGCGGGGCTGTCGCCATTGTCCCGCGCGCGCGCCGAGCGATTGGTCGCGCTGCCGCTGTCGCCGAATGTCGAATCACTCAACGTCGCGGTCGCGGCGGGAATCCTTCTCTACGAGCTTCGCCAGCAATGAACTTAGTACCGCCTTTTCTCGCTCAAGTGTACGCGTTTCTCGTTGGTGCGTGCATTGGCTCCTTTCTCAACGTGTGCATCGTTCGATGGCCGCACGAGCGATCGATCTTGCGACCGCGGTCGCGCTGTCCGCAATGCGGAAACCAGCTTGCGTGGTTCGAGAATGTTCCGATCGTGAGTTGGATCGCGCTGCGCGGGCATTGCCGCTGCTGCGACGAGCAAATCTCCGTGATGTACCCGCTCGTCGAGTTGGTCGTGGCGCTCGGCTGGTTGTTCTCGGTTCGGTATTTCGGTCCATCGTTCACGGCGTTTCGCGTCGCGGTGTTCGGCACCGTGTTGCTCGGCGTCGCCATGACCGACGTACGACACTATCTCATCCCCGACGGCTTCACGCTGTTCGGGCTCGGATTCGCGCTCGTGACGTCGGTCATCGCGTTTTTCCGAGGCGAAACCTTGGTGTTCGCCACGCCGTATGACGCTCTAGTGGGAGCATGCGCGGGCGCGGGAATGATCGCGATCGTCGGCTGGCTCGGCGAAGTGTTGACGAAGCGCGAAGCGATGGGGCTCGGCGACGTGACGCTGATGGCGTTCGTTGGTGCCGCGCTCGGTCCAACCCGCGCGCTCATCACGGTGTTCCTCGGCGCGGCCATCGGCGCGGTGGCGTTCGCCGGAGTCGTCATTCCGATCGCGCTGCTGCGACGCGGACATGCGCGCGAGCAAACGGAGCTCGCGCTCGGCTCGCCGCCGTTCGAGACACCACTCGTGCCCTTCGGTGTATTCCTTGCGCCTGCTGCACTGCTCACGTTGTTTTGGGGAGACGCCCTGCTCGCGTGGCTGACGCGGGCGTAACTGCCCGCTCATGATTGGTGACTACCTAAGAAACGAATCCTCGGGCGGCGTGCTCGCCCGCTTCACGCGCGACCTGACCGCCGATGCCCGGGCCGGACGACTCGAACCGGTCCGTTGTCGAGAGCAAGAAGTCTCGCGGGTCATCGACATCCTGCTGCGCCACGGCAAGAACAACCCGACGCTCGTCGGGCCGGCCGGCGTCGGCAAGACGGCGATCGCCGAAGGCCTCGCGCAGCGCATCGCGGTCGAAAAGGTGCCGCTCGTCCTACGGCCCGTTCGCCTCCTGTCGCTCGATCACGTGGCGCTGCTCGCCGGAACGACGTACCGCGGACAGTACGAGGAGCGCATCCGCATGATCGTCTCCGAGACGAGCGCGGCGAGCGACGTCATCCTGTTCATCGACGAGCTGCACAATCTGATCGGGCAGGGCACGGCGATGGGCGCCGCCATGGACGCGGCGAACATGCTCAAGCCGGCGCTCGTGCGCGGAGAGTTTCGCGTCATCGGCGCGACGACGAGCGACGAATATGAACGGTGGATCGAGGGCGATCCGGCGCTCGAGCGGCGCTTCCAAAAGCTGCTCATCCGTGAGCTCGGCGAGCTCGAGACGCTGGAGATCCTCCATGCGCGCAAAGAACGGTTGGAGCGCCATCACAATGTGCTCATCTCCGACGAGGCGCTGCGCGCGGCCGTCAAGCTCACTGACATGTACGTCACCGACCGGATGCGGCCCGACAAGGCGATCGACGCGATCGACGAGGCGTGTGCCCACATGCAAGCCGTCACGGAGTACTCGTCCGCGACCGCCGAGCTGATTCAGCAACGAATTACCCTGATGAAGGAGTTGGCACGCCTCGAACGAGAAACGCCACGCCGCGCGCAGGAGCACTCGGCGCAAGGCGGCGGGGGCGGCGGTTTCAGCGCGTTCGAACGGTTTGGCGCCGAGCTCGAGGCGCTGTTCGTCGGAGCGCCAGTGCCGGTGGCCGAAAACGGTGAGGCACCAAAGGTTGATCCCGAACCGCGTGTGCCCCGTGCCGCGAGCCTCGCGCCGCTCGAGACGGATCTCGCCCGGCAACTGATGCAAGAGGGCGTCGTCGTCCGCGGGCATGACATCGCGCGCGTCGTCGGCCTCATGGCCGGCGTCGAGGTGGACTGGGAAGCGGAGGAGACGCGATGAGGTCGTGGCTCGGAATCGCGGCGCTGCTACTGGCCGGATGTCGCGAAGGCGCGGCGGTGGGAAGCGGGCCGTTCGCCGACAAAGTCGCCGCCGACGTAGCCCTGATCGAGAATGCACTCGACGTCAAATACAAGGCGACTCCAAAACTGGAACTCCGCTCGCGCGAGCAGGTGCGGAGCTTCCTGATCGAAAAGCTCAAAGAGCCCGAGGCGCAGAAGCAGATCACCAATCAGGAGGCGATCTACAAGCTGCTCGGAATGTTGCCCGATACGCTGCACCTGACCGATCTGTTCGTGCGCGTGCTTTCCGAACAGATCATCGGGTACTACGATCCGAAAACGAAAGTGCTGTACGTCGTGAACGGCGCGCCCGAGGAATACGCCGGCATCACGATCATGCATGAGCTCGTGCACGCGCTCCAGGATCAATACGTGAATCTCGATTCGCTCCAGCACATCACGGGCGACGACGATCGCGCGGCGGCGATCCAGGCCGTGATCGAGGGTGAAGCGACGTACGAGCAGATCTACATCATGGCGGGCGGATCGGGAAACGTTGCGGCACAATTGCCGGGCGGCTGGGACCAGATGCGGCAGGAGATTCGCGAAGCGCAGAAGACGCAACCGATTTTCGCGTCGGCGCCGATGGTGATCCAAGAGACGCTGCTCTTTCCGTACATCAACGGCGCCGACTTCATTCGGCGCTTTCACGGGCACTATCGCAAGGGTCGATTGCCGTTCGACAGCATGCCCGTGTCGACCGAGCAGCTGATGCACGACAGCGCCTACTTCGGCAAACCGCGCGACGAGCCAAGCATGGTCGAGCTGCCGCCGATTCCGGGGACCATCGAGCAGAACAATTTCGGCGAATTCGGGACGCGGTTGTACGTCTATAAACACACGGGCGATCAGGATCTCTCAATCCGCGCGTCGAACGGCTGGGACGGCGATCGCTACGCACTCGTCAACACACCCGCCGGCCATGCATTCGTGTGGGCGACCGTCTGGGACACGCCGGGCGACGGTGCCGAGTTCATGTCGGCGATTGACGCGGTGATGCGCGCGCGTTTCAACGTGCTACCGCGCGTCACGGGCGAGCGCCGCCATTTCGAGGCGGCGAAGCGCACCATCGAAGTCGATGTGCGAGAGGTCGGTGGCAGGCCCGTGGTGCTCTACGTCGACGTGCCGGCCGGCTCGAGCACGAGCCTCGTCGACTTCTCGAAAGTGAAGGTCGTACCGCGGTGAGCCTGCCCGCGGCGCCGCGCGCCATGGCGCTCCTGCAAGACGAAGCGACACGGCAGGCGGCGCTCGACACGATGAAGCGCCGCGCGACGCTGTTGCTCGTCGCGGCGACGATCATCTTCATCGTCGCGCGCGCGCTCGAATCCAGGTTCCCGTGGCTCGGCATCCTCCGCGCGACCGCCGAAGCGTCGATGGTCGGCGGTCTCGCCGACTGGTTCGCGGTGACGGCGTTGTTCCGTCATCCGCTCGGCATTCCGATCCCGCACACTGCCATCGTTCCGGCGCGCAAGGATCGCGTCGGCCGGACGCTCGGGGCGTTCGTCCAACGCAACTTTCTCACGCGCGACGTGATCGAGCATCGCCTGCGCGCGGCACAGGTAGGCAAGCGATTGGCGGAGTGGCTTGCCGAGCCAGCGAATGCGCGAATGATCGCGCGCAGCGCCGCGTCGGCAATGAGCTCCGGCGCACAGATGTTGCGCGACGAAGACGTCCAAGAGGTGATCGATCGCAGCCTCGCCAAGCGTGTTCGCTCGATGCACCTCGCGCCGCTGCTCGGCAAAGTGTTGGCGGTGATGACCGAAGACAACCGCCATCAAGAGGTGCTCGACGAGGTCATTCAGCTTGCCTCGCGCACCGTGAATGAAAACAGCGACCTGATTCGCCAACGCATCGAGCAGGAAACGCCGTGGTGGATTCCGTCCGCGGTCGACGAACAGATCTTCAAGCGCGTCCTCGGCGCGATTCAACGCTTACTCGGCGATCTGAACGCCGACCGATATCATCCGCTGCGCGAGCGATTCGACACGTCGCTGCACAGTTTCGTCGATCGGCTCAACACGTCTCCCGAATTCGCGGCAAAGGTCGACGCGTGGAAGGAAGAGTTTCTCGACAACGACGCCGCGCGAAAATTCTCGGCGTCGATCTGGCAAGAAGGAAAGGAAGCCCTGGCTCGATACGTGGCGAATCCCGATTCCAAAGCCCCAGGCGTGATCGAGGAGGCGCTCACCAAGTTCGGACAAAAAGCGATCGACGATCCTGAGCTGTTGGCGAAGATGGATGAGTTTGCGGTCGACGTGGCGGTCTTCCTCGTTGGACGGTATCAGGACGAAGTCGCCGACCTCATCGCGACGACCGTCTCGTCGTGGGACCCGGAGCTCACGTCGCGGCGCGTGGAACTGGCGATCGGTCGCGACCTGCAGTTCATCCGGATCAATGGAACGCTCGTTGGCGGGCTGGCCGGCTTGATCATCTATCTGATCTCGAACGCGTTCAAGTGACGGTGGAACGGTCGGAGCCGCAGTCGCGAAGCCTTCGCCTGTCATCCTGAGGAGCGACGCGACGAAGGATCTGCTTTCGAGCGACGACAACAGCAGATCCTTCGCTTCGCTCAGGATGACAGAGCCGAGGATGACAGAGCCGAGGATGACAAAACACTTAACCTACGCGCCAACCTGACTCGAGACCGGCTCCCGTTCGCGCTCGTCGCGGATCGCGGCGTCTGCCAGACCAGCCAGACCCGGCGGCGACGGCTCCGGCTGGACCTCATCGACCAACTCGTCGGGCACGGCCGGCAACAATGCGATGCGAAGCACGTCGTCCATTCGTTCGACGAAGCGGAACGTCATGTGCGTCTTCACTTCTTCGGGAATGTCGCGCAGGTCTTTCTCGTTCGCCTTGGGCATGATCACTTCGCGCAGTCCCGAGCGATACGCGGCGAGCACTTTCTCTTTCACACCCCCGATCTCGAGCACCTTCCCGCGCAACGTGACTTCACCCGTCATGGCGAGATCGCGACGCACCGGTCGTCCACTCAGCGCGCTCGCGATCGCGAGCGTGAGTGTAATGCCGGCGCTCGGGCCGTCCTTCGGGATTGCGCCAGCCGGCAAATGGATGTGCAGATCGCTCTCGCGGAACACGCTATCGTCGATCTCGAGCTGCTTGGCGCGCGAGCGAACGTACGAGTACGCCGCGTCGACCGACTCGCGCATCACGTCGCCGAGCTGGCCGGTCACGGTGAGTCGCCCCTGGCCCGACATGCGTAGGGCTTCAATCAGCATGATGTCGCCGCCCGTCGACGTCCAGGCGAGACCCGTGACGACGCCGACTTCAGGAATCTTTTCCGCTTCTTCGACCGCGTAGCGCGGAATGCCGAGCACCTCTTCCACCTTCTCTACGTCGACGATCCACGCGCCTTCTTCGCCCTCGGCCTTCGCGCGCGCACGTTTGCGCATGATCGCGGCGAGATTGCGCTCGAAGTTTCTCAAGCCCGCCTCGCGCGAGTAGCGGTTGGAAATGAACGAGAGCGACTCGTCGGTGAACTGCAGATCCTTGTCCGAGATCCCATGCTCCTCGAGCAACCGAGGTAGCAGATAGCGCCACGCGATCTCGACCTTCTCCTCGATGGTGTAGCCGGCGATCTTGATGATCTCCATGCGGTCGCGGAGCGGCGCCGGGATGTCGTACAGATTGTTCGCCGTGCAGATGAACAAGCACTGCGAGAGATCGAACGGCAGATTCAGATAGTGGTCGACGAACGAATTGTTCTGCGACGGATCGAGCACCTCGAGCATCGCCGCCGTCGGGTCGCCGCTGGGTCCTCCGCCCGACATTTTATCAATCTCGTCGATCATCAGGACGGGGTCTTTCACCGCCACGCGACGAAGCGCCTGAATGATCAAGCCGGGCATCGCGCCGACGTACGTGCGTCGATGGCCGCGAATCTCCGCCTCGTCGCGTACGCCACCGACGGAGATGCGATAGAACTCACGGCCGATCGCCTTGCCGATCGCTTCGCCGAGCGATGTCTTGCCCGTTCCCGGCGGTCCGACGAAGCAGAGGATGGGACCATGCGGGTCGCCGCCGCGGAGCTTGCGCACCGCGAGATACTCGATGATGCGCTCCTTCGCTTCGTCCAGGCCATAATGCCGGTTGTCGAGCGATGTCTCGACCTTCTTGAGATCGATCTCCTCCTCCCCCGACCGTTTGTTCCACGGCAGCGAGAGCACCCAGTCGAGATACGTTCGCACGACTTGATACTCGCTCGACGCCGGCGAGAGCATGCGCATGCGCTCCGTCTCGCGCCGCGCTTCCTGCGCGACTTTGTCCGGGAGCTTCGCCTCTTCGATCTTCTTCAGAAGATCGATCGCTTCTTTCTCACCCGGATCGGCCTCGCCCAACTCGGCCTGTATCGCGCGCAGTTGCTGGCGCAGATAGAACTCGCGCTGGTGCTGTTCGATCTTGATCTCCGTCTGTCGCTTGACGTCTTCCATCACGCGCGCGCGCCCGACTTCGCGCTCGAGTCGCGTGAGGATGAAGCGAAGGCGTTGGCCAACGTCGAGCCGCTGCAACACTTCGTCTTTGTCGGAGATCCGCAAGTTCATGTTGGTCGCCGCGAGATCCGCGAACCGCCCCGGATCAGAGACGTTCATCTTGAGGATCGCCGGTACTTCGTCGGGAATGCGATCGATCAACTCGGCGAGCGTTTCCGCCGCTGACACCACCCGCGCCACGAGATCATCGATCTCGTTCGGATCGGCCGGCGTCTCCCGCGCCGCGCGGATCGTGGCGATGGGATAGGGTTCGATCTGCTCCATGTCCTCAATGACGATGCGTCGCAGACCTTGGAGCGTGATCTGGACCGTATCGCCCGGCAGATTGATCCGCTCGTGCACGCGCGCCGCCACGCCGACGCGTCCGCGGAAACGCGCGTTGTCGATCGGCTCATCGTGGTCACCACTCGCCACGACCAGGGCGACGATCAACCCCGATTCTTCATGCGCGCGAAGGAGCGACAGATTCTCTGGTGCCCCCATTTGCACGGCGATGGTTCCGAGGGGGTAGACGATTGTCGATCGCAGCGCCATCAGCGGGAGTGACGGCGGTAGTTCCGACTTGAGGATGTCGTCCTTGCGTTGAGCCTTGGCCATTTTGTGCGGCGGGATGCGAGCGATGATTTAATGGGCGGAACTAGGTCGCGTTCCAACCCGTAAGTATAACAGCGAGAAGCCAATAGCGGATAGCGTCCGGCTTGAATCGGACCTGTCGGCGGAGTACCTTTCCCAGTCTATGTTCGACGAGCTGTCAGAAAAACTCGAAGCGACCTTTGCGCGTCTGCGCGGTCGTGGCGTTCTCTCCGAAGCCGACATCAAAGAAGGCCTTCGTGAGGTACGCCGCGTCCTGCTCGAGGCCGATGTCAACTTTCAGCTCACCCGCGAATTCCTCGAGCGTGTCGAGAAAAAGGCGGTCGGCGTCACGCAGCTTCGCACCGTGTCGCCCGGCCAACAACTCGTCAAGATCGTATACGACGAGCTCACCGCGATGCTCGGCGAGCGACGTGAGGGACTCAAGCTCAGCGCCGTTCCGCCAACCGTCATCATGATCGTGGGCCTCCAAGGCTCGGGCAAGACGACGACCGCCGCGAAGCTCGCTCGCCGTCTCAAAGGTGAAAACCGTCCAGCTCGATTGGTCGCGTGCGACGTCTATCGCCCCGCCGCCATCGACCAGCTCGAGACGCTCGGACAGCAGCTCGACATTCCCGTGTACGCCGAGCGAGGGACGCAAGATGTCCTGCGCATCGCTCGAGCGGGAATCGAGCAAGCGAGGCGCGCGCGCGATCGTGTGGTCATCATCGACACCGCCGGACGGTTGCAGATCGATGACGAGATGATGCAAGAGCTCGAACGTCTCAAGGCCGCGATCCATCCCGACGAGATTCTCCTCGTGGCCGACGGCATGACCGGACAGGACGCGGTGAAGATCGCCCAAGGCTTCGACCAGCGACTTCACGTGACCGGCGTAATTCTGACCAAGATGGATGGCGACGCGCGCGGTGGCGCCGCGCTGTCGATCTACGGCGTCACGAAGAAGCCGATCAAGTACGTTGGTGTCGGTGAAAAATCCGACGCGCTCGAGGAATTCCATCCCGACCGCATGGCGGGACGAATCCTCCAACAGGGCGACATCGTCAGCCTCGTCGAAAAAGCGCAGACCGCGTTCGACGAGGACGAGGCCAAGCGTCTCGAGAAGAAGGTGCGGAAAGAGGGAATGGACCTCACCGACTTCCTCGGCGCGATGAAGCAGATCGAGCGCCTCGGTCCGCTCGAGGGCTTGCTCAAGATGTTGCCGGGCGTGAATTCGAAAATGCTCAAGCAGGTCAAGTCGGCCGATCCCAAACGGCTCAAGCACGTCGAGGCGATCGTGCTGTCGATGACGCTCGAGGAGCGTAAGAAGCCCGAGGTCATGAACGGCTCGCGCCGCGCGCGTGTCGCCAAGGGCTCGGGTCGTCCGATCAGTGAAGTGAATCGTCTACTCGAGCAGTTCCGCGAGATGCAGAAGATGATGAAGAAGGCCTCGAACCTTCCCGGCGGTGGCGGGAAGTTCAAGCCGAACATGTTCATGCGTTGACGCGTTTCACCGCTCACCGTTTCACCGTTGTTCCCGGGTGCGTCCGGAAAATTTCCGGGTCGCGAGGAGCCCGGCGCAGTGCCAGAACCCCAATGAGGAGTTACTGATGGTCAAGATTCGCCTCCGCCGTACCGGCCGCAAAAAGCAGCCGACGTACCGCATTGTCGTCGCTGATTCGCGCAGCCCGCGTGACGGCAAGTTCATCGAAGTGGTCGGCCAGTACGCTCCTCGTCAGGGTGAGCAGGCGCTCAATCTCAAGAATGATCGCGTCAACTATTGGCTCGACAACGGCGCGCAGCCGACCGACACCGTTCGGTCGCTGCTCAGAAAGGCCGGCGTTCTCAAGACGCGTCATGAGACGCGTCTCGGCCGTCAGTTGACCGCGACCGCCGTGCCGTTGGCGGAGAGCGCGGAAGCCTAACCGGCTGTCGTCCTGGCGAACCGAAGGATCTGCTGTTCCCGTTGCGGACGGCAGATCCTTTGTCGCTCGCTCCTCAGGATGATGCCGCCGGCTTCGCTCCTCGGGACGACAAGGGAGGACCGTGAGCGATCTCATCATCGTCGGCCGGGTGCGCAAGTCGCACGGCGTGCGTGGCGACGTCGTTGTCGAAGCGCTGAGCGACGGTGCCGATGACGTGTTCGCCGCCGGCCGGCGGATCATTGCCGGCACGACAACGGGCGACCCGACGAGAGACCGTCGAGAGCTGCACATTACCTCGTCGACGCCGTTCAAGGGCGGCTACATCGTGCACTTCGATGAGATCGTCGACCGCGATGCGGCGGATCTTTGGCGCGACCGGTTTCTACTCGCGCCTGCCGACGAGCTCGTGCCGCCCGCAGAGGACGAGATCTACATCCACGAGATTCCAGGAATGCGCGTCGAGCTCGAGTCGGGTGAGCTTGTTGGCACCGTGGCTGATGTGTTCGAGCTCCCTCAAGGGCTGACGCTCGACGTGGCGCGCGAGCGTGGCTCGATCATGATCCCGTACGATCGCGTTGTCACCAGCGTCGATCGTGAAACGCGCGTGATCCGCATCGACCCGCCGCTCGGGTTGCTCGATTGATGCTGCGCATCAACGTCGTCACGATTTTTCCCGAATTCTTTGCGGGCCCGCTCGGTCTGAGCATACCCGCGCGAGCGAGAGACGCGGGCGGCGTCGAATATCGTGTCGTCGACCTGCGCGACTACACCCATGACCGGCATCGCACCGTCGACGACTATCCCTATGGCGGCGGGGCCGGGATGGTGATGAAGCCCGAGCCGTTCTTCGAGGCCGTCGAAGCGCTCGGCGCGTCGGCGCCGATCGTTCTGATGTCGGCGCGCGGACGGCCGTTCAGGCAGGCCGATGCGATTCGCTTTGCGGCGGGCAGCGAGCTGACAATTCTCTGCGGCCATTACAAGGACGTTGACCAGCGCGTCGCCGATTTCTTGGGCACGGAGGAGATCTCGCTGGGAGACTTCGTGTTGAGCGGCGGCGAGCCCGCGGCCCTGGCCGTGATCGATGCCACGGTGCGACTGCTGCCCGGGGCGATCTCGGATCTCGACAGTGCCCGGAGCGATTCATTCTATGAGCGAGAGCTGAGCGCGCCGAGCTATACACGCCCGCCCGTGTATCGGGGCCACGCGGTCCCGGAGGTGCTCTTGTCCGGCGATCACAAGCGTATCGCGGACTGGCGCCGACAAGAGGGGAATCGTCTCAGCGAGCGACGAGGCGATCGCGGCGACCCGCGATCAGGCGGCTAAACTACGTCCCACACTAGACTTCGCCAGCCCCTTCACTTAATATCACAAGTCTCCACCTGAACTGCTTCTACCGGGCCTCGTGGCCTCGGAGCGTCATATGCATCCGTTCATTGAAACCCAAAAAGAGTGGCTTCGTAACATCCCCCCCTTCCGGGCCGGCGACACGCTGCGCGTGAACGTTCGCGTCAAGGAAGGCGAGAAGGAGCGCATTCAAGCGTTCGAAGGCGTGTGCATCGCCCGTCGTGGCAGCGGAGTGAGCGAAACCTTTACGGTCCGCAAGATTTCGAACGGTGTCGGCGTCGAGCGCATTTTTCCGGTCCACAGCCCGATGCTTGCCGAGATCAATGTCGTGCGTCGCGGGCGTGTCCGTCGCGCGAAGCTGTATTATCTCCGCAACCTGACGGGCAAGGCGACGCGCATTCGCGAGAAGAAGGTCCGCGTCGCCGTACCAGAGACTGGCGTCGCCGAATAATCACCGGCGCGAGTCATGGCGCGCGATCGATGGAAACCCGTTGAGCGAGAGCTCCGGAGAACCGTCGGGCCGTTGATCGCCGGAGTTGACGAAGTCGGACGGGGCCCGCTCGCGGGTCCCGTTGTCGCATGCGCGGTCATCATGCCGCCCGACGTTCGCGCCATCGCGGGTGTCGACGATTCAAAGCGACTGTCGCCCGATCAGCGCCGCCGCCTGGCGGTGAAGATTCGCGAACGCGCGATCACCATCGGCGTCGGCGCGGCGTCGGTCCGCGAGATCGATCGTGTGAACATCTACCAGGCGACGGTCGTGGCAATGCGCCGCGCGCTCTCGCGTTTGACTGTTGTGCCGAACCACGTCCTGGTCGACGGAAAGCCGTTTCGGACGCTCGATACGCCACACACGGCAATCGTTGGTGGTGACGACTTGTGTTACACGATCGCCTGCGCGTCGATCATCGCGAAAGTGACACGCGACCGCATCATGCAAGCGCTGGCCGGCCGGTACCCGAACTACCGGTGGGAGCGGAATGTCGGGTATTCGACGCTGGCGCACCTGCAGGGATTAGCCGCGCATGGCGTCACCCCGCATCATCGGCGATCGTTCATCCCCGTCCGCCAACTCTCGCTCGACTTTAGTAACGGAGATGTAACGCCGTTGGACTTGGCTGCGCTCACGACCTTGATCGACATCACCGCCGCAGCCGAGGAAGATCCGCATTTCGCCGGCGACTGAGCGAGGGTCACGGCGTACGACCGATGCGCCTTGCGAGGCTATTCGGGATGAGGCGTCGCCCTTGCGACAGAGCCGGATACCCTATACAATCGCCCACGTTCGTCCCGCCACGGACCTAGGCAGTTGTTCCGCGAGGATTTTCCCCTGAACCGCCCCTGGCGAGTTTGCGTGGGTTCATACGCATTGGACGGATTAACGCTTGCGTCCGGCGCACGTTTCGATGCGACACGGAGTTAGGCCGCTTGCATGCGCCAGTGACGTCCAAGGCGTGATGTGACCAGACGGTGCGTTCGCAGGGTTACTGGACCGAAAGTCTATTGAGCCATGAAGGATCTCGGACGGTCGCGGCTGCTCTGTCGCGACCGACTGCATTGCGGCCGAGCGCGCGCGATAGGTAGCCAGATAGTCCGGTGCAGCTTCTCCAACCATTCACCACTGGGCAAAGGAAGTCGAACATGCGACGCGTTGCGATTCCACGTTCGTGTCTCACCGTGATCTTGCCTCTCACGCTAGCGGTGGCTTCCGCTGGCGCACAACAGGCGACGGTCACCGGCCGCATCACCGATCAAGCGTCTGGACAACCGATCCAGGAAGCGCGTGTGATCGTGCTTGGTACATCGCAGTTCGCGTCGTCCGGAACCGACGGCAAGTACACCGTTCGCAACGTTCCCGTTGGGAACGTAGACATCCGGGTGATTCGCGTCGGCTACACGGAGCAGAAGAAGTCGGTGCGCACCACGGCAGGTGAACCGGTGACGCTCGATTTCACGATGACGCAGACCATCGTTCGCCTCGAGGAAGTCGTCACCACGGCGACCGGCGAGCAACGCCGGACGGAGCTTGGCAACGCGGTCTCGAGTCTCGACGTCTCGAAGATCATCGCCAACGCGCCGATCCATCAGATGGGCGATTTGCTCGTGGCGAAGGCGCCTGGTGTGCAGGTGCTTCCGAGCAACATGACCGGCGCCGGCAGCCGGGTGCGCGTGCGAGGCACGGCGTCGCTCTCGCTGTCGAACGATCCGATCTACGTCATCGACGGAATCCGGTTGACGAGCAACGACCCGACCGGAAACAACAACAGCCTCAGTGTCGGTGGCACGTCGCCGAGTCGCATCAATGACATCAATCCCGACGACATCGAGAACATCGAGATCGTGAAGGGTCCGTCGGCGGCGACGCTGTATGGAACCGCCGCGGCGAACGGGGTCATCGTCATCACGACGAAGAAGGGCAAAGCCGGCGCGCAGCGATGGAACGTGTACAGCGAACAGGGAAGGGTCCAGGACAAGAACAACTATCCCGGCATGTACGCGATTCTCGGGAAGAGTCCCGCGACGGCGACGACGCCCAACCCCGCACAACGCAAATGCCTGCTCAAAGAGCTCTCTGTGAGCGCGAGCGCGACCGGCGCGACGTGCATTCTGGACAGCGCCACGAGCGTCAACGTCTTCAAGGATCCCGATCTGTCGCCCATCAAGGATGGATGGCGCAACGAGTACGGTGCTCAACTGAGTGGCGGGTCGGAGGCGGTCCGTTACTTCAGCAGCGGATCATTCGAGAACGAAACTGGTCCGCTCGCGCTTCCGCCGTTCTCGAAACGTGAGCTGGATTCGTTCAAAACTCCGATCTTGGGCGAATGGAATCGCCCCGAGGTGCTGCAGAAGACGTCTGTCCGCCTCAACGTGAACGCAGCCGTTTCACCGACGCTCGATCTGTCGTTGCAGACCGGCTACATCAAGCTCGACGAGCGCCTGCCGCAGGTCGACAACAACGTCAACAGCTTCTGGTACAATGGCGAAACGGGCCCCGGGTACAAGACCGCTGGCCCGGGCTACACCGGGATCGGAACGCTCGGCCAGCCGCTCATGGGCTACGCCAACTTCACACCGGCCGAAATCTTTCAGGAAACGACGACGCAGGGTGTGCAGCGGTTCATTGGCAGCGCCAACGCGAACTGGCGTCCGCTCAGCTGGCTCGCCAACCGTGGTGACGTCGGCCTGGATTTGACGGACCGTCAGGACGCGCAACTATGCCGCGTCGCGCAATGCGCCGACTTTGCGACCAACCGATTGGGGTTCGCCACGGATCAGCGCGCGAACGTACGAAATTTCACCGCTAATGTGAGCAGCACGGCGACGTGGCAGCCGAGGTCCGCGATCGGCATTAAGAGCACGGTCGGAGGGCAATACGGCAACTACGACCTCGATCGACTGCAGTCGACGGGGTCCATCCTGCCGCCTGGAGCACAAACCCCATCGCAGGGCACCACGCCTGCCATCACCAACGCGGTCTCGCTCTCGAAGACGCTTGGCCTGTTCGTGGAAGAGCAGCTTGCTGTCCGCGACCGATTGTTTCTGACAGGCGCGGTTCGCACGGACCAGAACAGCGCGTTCGGCACGAATTTCCAGCGCGTGTACTACCCGAAGGCGTCCGCATCGTGGGTCGCGTCGGACGAAAGCTTCTTCCCGTCGATGTCGTGGCTCAACAACCTGCGCCTTCGCGCATCGTGGGGTTCGTCCGGTGTACAGCCAGGCCAGACCGACGCCCTGCGAACCATTCAGACGGTTCTCACGAGCATCAACGGCGCCGACATCAGTGGCGAGCGGACGAATCTGCTCGGCAATCCCGATCTCCGGCCAGAGAAGTCGACGGAGTTCGAAACAGGATTCGATTCCCGATTGCTTGGGAACCGTGTGACATTCGAAGTCACATACTACAACAAGCTGAGTAAGGACGCCCTTATCGATCGGGTCTTGGCGCCCAGCACTGGCGCGGCCGTGAATACGGTGAAGGCGAATCTCGGTGCCGTGCGCAACACGGGCTGGGAAACGTTGATCAACGCCCAAGTCGTCGACCGCCGCAACTTCGGGTGGGACCTGACGTTCAACGGCTCGCGGAACAGCAACGTGCTCGAGACGCTGGGCACCGACCCCGCGACGGGGAAGGCGATTCCGCCGATCATCGGCACGAGCACGCGCCAGCTCGAAGGCTATCCGGTGAATGGATACTGGCAGCGTCCGTATACATGGTCCGACGCCAATGGCGACGGCATCATCACCCCGAACGAGGTCACCGTTGCGTCGACCGGCGGTCCCCTCTGCATCGATGCGACGAAAACGATTCTGAACCAGATCTGCGACGGCTTCCAGTTCATCGGATACTCGCAGCCGCGTGACGAAGTCTCGATCATCAACGGTTTCGATTTGTTGAATCACAAGTTCCGCATCTCCGCGCTCGTCGATTACAAGGGTGGAGCCAATCTCCTGAACAACGAGGAAGGCTTCCTCTGCCAACAGTCGACGTCATGTCCCGAGACGTCCACGCTGCACCCGGAGCTTTGGCGCCAGGCGCGCGCTATCGCCGCGCGAGACAAGACCCCCGTCACGCAGTGGGACTATTTCGAGAAGCTTCAATTCTGGCGCTTCCGCGAGCTGACGGCGACCTACACGCTGCCTGATCGCCTGGCATCCAAGATCATCCGCGCGCAGAGTGCCTCACTCGTTCTCGGCGCGCGCAACCTCCACGTCTGGACGAAGTGGACGGGAGCCGATCCGGAACAGAACTACAGCCAGGGCGACACGCAGCTCACGCTGCTCACCGCCGGGCCGCCAAAGTACTACACCGTGCGCCTCAACCTTCGCTACTGATCCAGAGGAACTCTCCCTATGCATCGCATGAGAATTCGCGCGCGGCGAGTGGTAGTAGCGACCGCCATCGGTGGCGTGGCGCTCGCCGCTCCTACCGCGTGCAGCAACGTGAAGGACACTTTGCTCGAAGCACCAATCCCGACGGTGATCGATCCGTCGGCGGCGAATTCGGCCGCCGGTGCGGACGCGCTCCGGATCGGTGCCCTGAGCCGACTCCGCGGAATTTCCGCCGGAAACGGTTCCGGTGACAGCCCATGGATGTTCTCCGGCCTGATCACCGACGAATGGAAGTCGAGCGATACGTTTTCGCAGCGAAACGAAACCGACCAACGCTCGGTGCAGGACAACAACGCGAACTTGACGCCCATTCTGCGCGACCTGTATCGCGCCCGGACAAGCGCCCACGAGGCGATCGCCGCCCTCACCACGTACGCGCCGACACCCGCCGCTAACATTGGCCAGATGTTCATGGTCATGGGCATCACCGAGACGTACCTGGCGGAGTATTTCTGCAACGGCGCGCCGTTGCCCGACGCGTCGACAGAAACGCCCCCACCGTCGCCAGGAGTGAGCAACGCGACCATCTACAACGTCGCGCTCGCGCACTTCGACTCGGCCCTCGCAACGACGTCGGCGACTGACGCATTTACGGTGTCCGTCAAGAATGCTGTGTCCATCGGCAAGGGGCGCGTTCTCATCGAGATGGGCAAGTTCCCCGAAGCAGCAGCGGCAGTCGCCGCGGTTCCGACCTCATTCCAGTTGCTGGCCACGTTCTCGCTGACCTCCGGAAGCAATCAGATCTGGTCTCTCGGTCAGAGTGCCAAGCGGTGGACCGTTGGCGACAGCTTCGACGTGACCGGCATCATCAAGAATTCTCTTCCGTTCGCGTCGGCAAAGGATCCGCGCATTCCGGTCACCGGAAGCACGCTCGGAACGTCGGCCGCAGGTCGCGGCTTCGACGGCGCAACGAACCTCGTATACACGACATTGTGGGCCCGAACCGATCCCACGCCGATTGTTTCGGGCATTGACGCCCGGATGATCGAGGCGGAGGCGAAGCTCAAGGCGGGCGACATTCCCGGCATGATGACGATTCTCAACGCCCTGCGTGCCGCTCCTCAGAACCTGGGGGCGATCAACACACCCGTCATGACCGCGCTTGCCACACCGGCGACGCAGGCCGATGCGATCAACCTATTCTTCCGCGACAAGGCGTTTTGGACCTACGCTCGCGGCCAGCGACTCGGCGATCTCCGTCGCCTGATTCGCTTGTACGGACGCGCGGCCGATGGCTCGGACACGTTCCCGTCCGGTCCGTTCTTCAAGGGCGGCAACTACGGAACCGACGTGAATTTCCCAGTGACCGTCGACGAGCAAAACAATCCGCAGTTCACGGGATGCACGGACCGTAAAGCCTGAGCAGGAACCTCACGCTTCAAGATCAAAACGACGCCCCTCGGTTCGAGGGGCGTCGTTGGTATCGTGGAGCGTGGATGCTAGAGGGGCGGCGCGCGGCGGGCCACCCTCAACCTTCACCCTGTCTCATTTAGTGAATGGCGACCTGAGAGACAACAGATCTGCCGGATCGATTGTCAAAGCACCAAAGCGGGCGCTCCAGTGCAGGTGCGGTCCTGTTACGCGTCCCGTAGCGCCGACGAGACCAATTTCTTGTCCCCGTTCGACGGTGTCGCCGGCCGCGACCTCTTGTTGGCTCATGTGGAAGTATCCGGTCACGATCCCGTTTCCATGGTTCACGTACACGACGTTGCCTGCGAGAAAAAAGCTGTCGACGAGCGCGACAACGCCGCGATTCGCCGCGTAAATCGGCTCACCGACCTTCCCGCGATAGTCGATACCCAGGTGACTGCTCGAGACGCGACCGTTGAACAACCGGCCGCTGCCGAATCGACTGGTCACACGCGCCGGTCGCGGGCGCAGGAAGGCGAGCGTCCAAAGCTGAGGCGTGTCCTGCGCCCGGCGGCCGACGTCGCGCGCCAACTCGTTCTCATGCTCGATGCGCGCTTCCGTCAGCGAATCCAACCGCCGCGTGAAGCGTCGATCAACATGCAATCGGCTTGCTCCCGCCGCTCGACCACGCGCCTGGACCGCCGGTGGAGGCTGATGCGGATACTCGAGCAGCAGCGTCACCGTATCGACGGCCTCGGACTGCCGCGCGACCACGACGTGTACGACGAGCGAGTCGGAGACATCGACGGGAACGGCGCCGAGTGCCTGGAGCCGTCCCTCCGACGCCGCGCGAAAATGCAGCGGCTCACCAGCCATCGTTCCGGTAATGGCGACCACGGAGTCGTCGTGCCGGGCGAGACGGTCAATCGTCAATCGAACAAGAGAGCCGGCGCTCGGTTGGCGGGGTTCGATCGTGAGTCGAGCTTGTTGCGCGCCGCCCGCATGGATGGCGGCGGCGAGCACGATGGCCAAGGCCGTTGGTCGATATACGTTCATTGCTCCAAGATTCATTGTTCCGGATGCAGCCTCGGCAACACGGTGCCGAGCAACGGGTAGAATGTAACGATGGACATTGTTCGACGTTTCTCACTTCTGGCCACCGCAAGCTCGCTGGGCATCGCTGCATTGCTCGGTACGGTCAGCAAGCGTCCAACGATGAGCCGCAGTGCCGCGACGCAACTCGCGGTGGCAACGAGTTACTACGACTCCACGATCGTCCTTGCCCGCAACGCGCGCCCACGCGGCATCCGCGGCGACGAGCTCACGATTTCACTCGGCTACCTCGAGCGGCTCCGTCTCGGGCTTGGAAGTCCGTTCCGCCTCGTCGATGAGGCGCTGAGCGATCACCGCCTCGATTCCGCGACGGGGTCGCGCGTTGCGTGGGCGTTGCTCGCCCGACTTCGTCGCGGCGATGCGTACGTCATCGATCCTCAGGTGCTCGACGGCTCGGGACCATGGTCGGCGGACGGTCGGGGCGCGACAGGCGCTGCCCATCTCGCACTGATCGATCAGACGGTACGGTCGGCATCGGATCCGCGTGCCGGCGAGCTGGCCGTTCGCCTCGCCTATCTCATCGCGTCGGCGAAGGGAACGATTACGTCGTCGAGCGTCTCGATCGCGGCGCGAGTCGCGGCGCTGGTGCGCGATCGCGAGTCCGTGTCGGCCGACCTCGGCGAGTTGCTCGCCGATGCGAACGGAAGTCACGGCGACGTTATGAGCATACTCAACGATCGGCGCGACGCTCGCGCCTTTCGTGTCGAACAACCGCCGCTGGCGCCGCTGGCCGCGAGCCTGCGTGTCGAGGCGATGAACGCCGTGCCCGGAATCGTTCGCGCGCTCGACACGCTTGACCGGGCGACCGTTACGCCGGCGGCGCCGATCGCATCCTCGTCGCTGCTTGGCCCACCGTTCGCGGCACGATTGCGTGAGCTCGGCGACGATCGCCCGCCTGTGGCGCAGATCGCGGTGACCCTGCGAACGCACACTCCGAGCGGGATGATCGCCGACAACGACGAGACCCTCGCCGCGGAATACACTCTCGCGGCCGGCGGACCGGATTCGATTCGTCGTGCGGGCGAGTTGGCATTGCTGTCGAGCGCCGTTGCGCTGCGATCCTTGGCACAGGCCACTCCCTGGTTCCCCGGTGATGGTGGCCCGGACGTCTCTGATCTCAGGACAGAGTTTGGTCTCGCCGACGTAAGCTTCTCGCGTGGCGTTCGCGCGTCATGGCAGCCGTACTACCTGCGCGAGCTGCGCGATGGCTTGCGCGACATGCATCGCGTGTTGCCCGCGCTGGCGTTCGACGAGTTGCGTGTGCGTTTCGGCGCCGACGCGCTTCCCGATTCGGCATTGGCGATGCACGATCCGCGAACGCGGACGTTGCAACTGTCCATCGCGACCTCGGGTGGCACGCTGGCGCACGAGCTGTCACACGACCTCGATTGGCAGGAAGCGCGTCGCCTCTTCGTTCACGCGGGAGGCTACAGCACGGACCGCGTGATGCGCGATCAGCGCGGACCGCTCGCGAGATCGATGCGCGGATTGACCGAGGCCCGGCCGCTCGGCGCGATCGCGGCGAGTGGCTCGCAGCGATCGGTCGATCGTCCGGCCGAGGTGTTCGCCCGGGGGGTGGACTGGTTCATCGCGTCCTCGCTCGCTGCGCAGGGGCGCACCAACGGATTTCTCTCCGCCATCGAAGACGATATGCTGGCCGGCTACGCCGCGGGCCAACCGGTGGCGATCGGCATCTCGGGCGCGACGTCGCTCACCGCGACGCTCGATCAGATGACGTACCTTCCCGACTCGGTGCGCGACCCGTTTGAGTCGCAGTGGTCGAATGCGGGCGTGGTCGATCCCGTCCTGCTCGTCCGGCGCGTACTCGAGACGCCTGTCTCGTGGCGCGCCGCGTGGCAGTGGCGCGCTGGCGCCGGGTCATTGTTGCCGCCGGCCGAGTCGTCGGTGTGCGTCAGCGACGATTCGCCCGAGTCGCGCGCTCGTGAGCGTTTACTTCTGTTGGCCGTCGATGCGAGAGCGCGCGGTGTCGCCTCTCGCCGCGCGCGCTTCCGTCCGGCCAGCATGCGCGCGGATTGGGCGAACAGCGTGCTGGGAACGGCGCCCTGGCGCCCCGACGAAGGCGAACGTCTGATCGACGGCCTCCGCACCGTGATCCTCGACCAGATCGCGACCGCGCTGTCGAATCAGGGACTCGTCTTAGCCGTTCCGGCGATCTTCGCCTCTAACGCCGCGAGCTGCTCGAGCATCGTTCGCTGACGTTTCTCGAGTTGGGAGAGCAGGCCGATCGTTTCGTGGTGGCGCACCTCGTCTTCGGTCGGCTTGCGTTGAATGAATGTCAGCGCGCCGCCAGTCTCGAGACGACACTCCCGTACGTGGGCGAGCGAGACGATCCCCTGTTTGCGAGCGGCCGCCTCGAGCTCCGCCACTGTGATCAATTCCTTCTCGAGATGGTGCCGTTGGAGCCGGCCGTTGCGGATCAACGCCGCGGACATTCCCTCGATCGCATCGAGTTTGCCATAGTGATAGAGCACATGAACGACCACGCTATTGACGATGAGCAGCACCGAGGCGCCGACCATTCCGCCGAGTAACGAATTGTCGTTACCGATGATCGCGTTCTGGACCGTGTTCGAGAGGAGCAGCAGGACGACGAGATCGAACGGATTGATCTGAGACAACTCCCGCTTTCCGGCGAGTCGAAGTCCGAGGAGCAGAAACGCGTAGACAACGATGGTTCGGAGAATTTTCTCGCCGAGTGGGATGCCGAGGACGAGGAGCGAGGGCCACATGGGGGGGGAGGGAAGGGGTAGTCAAGCGGTGGAACGGTAGAACGGCGGAACGGTGGAACGCAACTGTCTTGACGTTCCACCGTTCAAGCGAGCGACAGAGAGCGTCCGTTCCACCGTCATTTGAATCGTTCACCGTTCCCCATCACTTCTCCCAGTTCGCATCGTGCCGAAGAAGAAAGTCGAGCGACAGTACGCGGCGCGATCGATCGCGATCGCGAAGGAAGACGACATGCGACCAGCCTCGCATTCCCCTCGGCGTGTATGACTCGCCTTCGAGTCGCAGTTTGCGCCCGCTGATGGCGCGGATGAAGATCCTCTCGTACTTGGAGCGAGCGAGCGAATTGGCCGGAAACAGATTTGGCCAGCTGCACGATCGGCCCACGCTCTCGTACGCGGGCGGACGATCGTCGAGCTCGAGCAGGGACTTCTTCCGCCCGCGCATGACCGCCGAAATCAGCCGCAGCGACCTCGGATCCCCGAGCCTGGTGATCGCCGGCCAGAAGTAGCGTGTAATGCGACCGGCGATCGCGCGCAGCGACAAGGTTTCGCCGCCCCGCGTGGGCCAGATGGCAGCGTTCACGTCGGCGACGAACGGATTCTCGATGAACGACGAACAGCGCGCAACCCAGCCGTGACGCGAGCTGTGGGGCTCGGGAACGAAGTCGCGCGGCAACGGGAAGTCGTGCGTGGCGAGCGCGGCGAGATCGAACGCCGGCCATGTCATCACGTCGCGCGTCACGCCGACGATGAACGTCGCCGTCGCGATCATGAGCTCGGCGTCGGGTGTGAAGTCCGCCGTGACTTCAACGCGATTCACGCGCGGGCGCGCGCCGACGCCCGTCGAGCGACGATTGGCCGCCAGCAACATGACCGGCATCGGCAGGATGTGCGTCAACAGCAACGCGAGCTCCTCGACGCTGCGCTCCTTTCCCCGTTGTGCGTACGGCACGTCGAACGAGACGTTGTAATGCGTGCTGAAACCGGCTAAGTGGACGCTCCGCTGCTCTCGCTCCTCCCACGCGTCCAACTCGTCGCGGAGGAAATGAATGCTCTCCCAGAGCGAGCGTCCGGCTCGCGCCGCGCAACCGCGCTCGATCTCGATCACCGGAGTCGCCAACTCGATCACGCCGGTGTCGAAGTACACGGCGCCACCGGTGGGCAAATGGTAAGAGCGGCCGGTCCGATGCATCATCGGCCCGCGCACGATGCGCGTTGGACTGCCAAACACGTCCTCTGGTTTTGCCGGATGGCCGTCGACGATGGTGGCGAATTCCGCCTCGATGCCGATCGCGCCGAGACCGGTGGTCGACCGGCGAGCGGCTCGCTCGCCCTTGGCCGGTTTCCGCGCCTCGCTGAGCATCACGAGGCCACTCTTCGCTCGGCGTCGAAACCCAAGTGCTCGGTGGGCGCGTCGTGTGGAATCGACAGCAGATAGCCGAAATCGATGTGCAGTTGATCGTCGGTCTCTCCGCGATCCGTGCCGAAGGGACGCGTCCACGCACCAGGCATCGATTGACGCGCGAGCGCGGCGTACCGCTCGATTGCTTCGCGGTCGTCGAGATAGACGTCGCCGATCCGATAGATGTTCACGGCCGACGCCCAGCAATGCGGCGTCGCGTTCGTGTTGATCGCATGCCGCGGCGATCGGTAGCCGCCGTTCGCGGCAACGTGCACGAACGTGCCCGTCGCTTCACGAAAACGCTCCAGGCAGAGCGCGAGCATCGTGATCGCGCACGGCACGTAGCGCGGAAAACCGCGCAGCACCGCGGCTTCACGCACGTCGGTCTGGATGAATTCCCAGAGCCCGAAGTTGGGCGATACCTGTACGCCCATCGCGATGTCCCAGGAGGCGATTTCGTAGAAGTAACGCGGGAGGCGGCGCATCGCACCGCGGTCGTCGTGAACGTGCCGGTCGGGGAGCAGCGCATCGCGCAACGACTTGTCGAGTCGCAATCCGTCGACGACGGGCAGCGGAAACCGATACGCCTCACCCATTGTTCGACTCCCCGGCACCGGCGAGCGCATCGTACACGATGTGCGAGACCTCAGCGATCATCGCCGAGCGTCGCAGGGCGTCGGGCTCCCATTCGGTGAGGATCGCGACGACGTATGGCTTGCGTCCCGGTGGATACACGACACCGGCATCGTGCGCGATCGTCGAGATCTCGCCCGTCTTGTGCGCAACGCGCACGGCGGCCGGCAAGCGCGCTGGAATGCCGTTCCGAAACTCCTGCGCGTGCAGGATGTCGAGCATCTCGCCCGACAACCCCGCCGAGAAGGCGCGTCCTTCAGCCACGATGCGCAACAGCTGCACGAGCCCGTCGGCCGTGACGCGATTGTTGATCCCGTGCTCGAACGCGCGGTCGTCCTCCACGCCGCGCCGAATGTCGATGCCGTCGATGCCCAACTCGTCGAGCGCGCGTTGGATCGTCTCGAGTCCGACCAAATCGAGCAGCAGGTTCGTCGCGAGGTTGCTGCTCGTGGCGATCATGTGCAATGCGAGATCTGAAATTCGCATCATCTTGCCGACCGATGCCTGCACCTCGGAGTTCGCGTCGCGCTCCGGGCTCACGTGAAACAAGCGTCCGTCCACGGCGCTCGAGAATCGGTTGCGAATGTGCAAACGGGAATGCGGCAGCAACCATCCGTGGTGAATCGCCGCGTACACGCCGAGCAGGATCGCGACCTTGATCGTGCTGGCTGCGTGGAACCAGCGGTCGGCGTGCCGGCGGAAGCTGGCATGCGACTCCGTGTCGTACACGGCGACGGCCAAGGCGCGCACGCCCGGCGTCCGCTCGAGCTCATCGAAGCGGATTCGCAGGGCATCGAGCGATTCGGAGCGGAGTACGAACGAGGCTTGCACTTCGCGCGTTGGCATTGCGTCGTTTGTCGTGGCAAGCGCGATGCCGACTAGCTGTACATTCTGGCGGCCGTTGAGTCTGCTTGTTCCCGTGCGTACAATCAACGATGTCGAACAACAATGATCGCGAGATCGAACGGAAGTACTTGCTTCGCGAGCTACCGGAGCGCGTCGGTAGTGCGCCGTCGCTGGAAATCGATCAGGGCTACCTTCCCGGCGAGCGCATCAACGAGCGTGTCCGACGTACACGCGGCGCCGCCGGCGTCCGGTACCATCGCACCATCAAGTCGGGGTCAGGACTCGAGCGATCAGAGCTCGAGGAGGAAACGAGCGAGCTCTTTTTCACGACCGTGTGGCCGCTCACCCGCGGCCGGCGCGTTCGGAAGCGTCGCTATTTGATCGATGACAGCGGTCTGACTTGGGAGATCGACGAGTTCCTCGACCGCGACGGCCTGTGGCTCGCCGAGGTCGAGCTCGAGCACGCGGGTTTCGTCGTCGTGCCGCCGGAATGGCTTCGTCGCGCGATTGACCGCGAGGTGACCGACGACCCTCGCTACAGCAACCACGCGTTAGCGCGGTGAGGCGTTTCTTCAAGTGAAACATGCCTTTACGGCAGCCGAATAGGGCACGCCCGTTGCACCCCGACCAGGACACAGCGAACATTCATTGGGCTTCCGCGGTCCACGCTCCACGAGCCGTCGGACGCGAGCCCTTTCCCGCACGTTAGAAGAGCAATGAAGCGTCGCGACAAGAGCGAATTCGATCCACCACCATCCGATGGCGCCCCGCAATCCGAGGATGCCTTTGCCCGTGAAGCCGGCAGCACCGCCGACGACTTCGAGGCCGACGGCGACGGCGACGGCGATTCGGCGATCGACAATACGCCGCCGTTCACCGATTTCGAGCGGCGATTATCGGATCAAGAGGACAAGTACCTGAGGCTGGCCGCGGAGTATGACAACTATCGCAAGCGCACGGCTCGAGAGCGCGCCGAGCTGACCTCGCGCGCCCAGGCGGAGCTCGTCAAGCAACTCGCCGACGCGCTCGATGACCTGGCGCGGTTCGCCCACGTCGATCCCTCGACGGTCGACGCGGCAACGATCGTCCAAGGCGTCGACATGGTCGAGAAGAAATTTCTCAAGACGCTGGCGGCCGCCGGACTCGAGATCGTCGATCCGGTCAACCAGTCGTTCGATCCGACACTGCACGAGGCCGTGGCGACCGAGCCCGCGCTGTCGCCCGAAGACGACCATGTCGTCGCGCGCGTCTTTCAGGTTGGCTACCTCTTTGGCGGTCAGCTGCTGCGCCCCGCGCGGGTCGTCGTGAAGCAGTGGAACGGCTGACTACGTACTGATCGATATGGCTCAGACGAAGGACTATTACGCGGTCCTGGGCATGCCAGCGTCCGCGACGCAGGACGAGATCAAGAAGCAGTATCGCAAGCTCGCCGCGAAGCACCACCCGGACAAAAACCCCAACGATTCGAAGGCCGCTGAGCGGTTCAAGGAAATCTCGGAAGCCTATCAGGTGCTTGGGGATCCCGAGAAGCGGAAACAGTACGACCAGATGCGGCAGCTTGGCGCGTTCGGGGGATTCGGCGCGACCAGTCCGCGCCGCGGCGGACAACAACCCGGATCACCGTTTGGCGGGGCGGGCGGCGGTCAAACGTTCCGCTTCGAGGACTTGGGCGACGTGGGCATCGGCGGCCTTGGCGACCTATTCAGCTCGATGTTTGGCGGAGGCACGGGGGGACGGAGCCGAGCACGCGGACCCGAGCGCGGTCAGGACGTCGAAACGCAGATCACCATTCCGTTCCGCACCGCGGCGCTTGGCGGCAAGGTGCCGATCGAGCTGGAGGTCAACGAGGAGTGCGCGACGTGCCACGGGACCGGCGCGGCTCCTGGTGCCAAGGTGCAGACGTGCCCCGAGTGCCAGGGCCGCGGAACCATCTCGTTCGGTCAGGGCGGCTTCGCGGTCCAGCGTCCGTGTCCGATGTGTCTCGGCAAGGGAACGGTGCCAACAGAACGCTGTCCGACCTGCGGCGGCTCTGGCGAGGTGCGTTCGCGCAAGAAGATGATGATCACCGTCCCGCCGGGCGTTGACAACGGGACGAAGCTCCGTCTCAAGGGGCAGGGGGCCCGCGGCGCGCGTGGGGGAACGTCGGGCGACCTACTGATCAGCTTTCAGGTCGAGCCGGATCGCTTCTTCAAACGCGAAGGTCTCGACGTCATCGCTCCCGTGCCGATCAACATCGCGCAAGCCACGCTCGGCTCGAAGATCAGCGTCAAGGCGCTCAACGGCAAACGCGTCGCGATCAAGATTCCGCCGGGCACGGCGAGCGGGAAACGCTTTCGCGTCCGCGGCCAGGGGATTGTGAAAGACGGCCAGACGGGCGATCTGATCGTCCAGGTGGAGGTCAGCGTGCCCGAAAAGCTGACCGAGGAACAAGAAAAGGCGATGCGCGAGTTCGCCGACGCGAGTGGGCTGAAGTACTAGCGGCGGAACGATGGAACGGTGGAATGGTGGAACGAAACTGCCGTCACGTTCCACCGTTCAAGCGAGTGACAGCGAGCGTCCGTTCCACCATTCATGCGGCCAGGATCGGAAGTGAGGCGCGCGTTCCGCGCTCGATCAACCCGCCGCCAAGCACGCGATCGCCGTCATACATCACGAGGGACTGGCCCGGGGTGATCGCGGCCACCGGCTCGTCGAGGGCGAGCTCGATCTCGTCACCGTCGACGCGGACGATTTCCGCCCTCGCCGGCGCGGCGCGATGACGAATCTGAATGCTCAGGCGCGAGCCGACCCCCGGCGCGTCGACGAGCCAGTTGATCGCCCGCGCGACCACACCGCGGCCGAGTAACTCTTCACGCGGACCAATGACGACCGCGCGATCGCGCGGGCGAATGTCGACGACGAACATTGGCTCCCGGAAACCGCCCGGCAAACCGCGACGCTGACCGATCGTGAAGCGCGCGAATCCATCATGCGTGCCGACCGTGCTTCCATTCGAGAGTACGAATGGGCCGCGCGAGAGAGCGGGCGCGTCATCGCCCAACCGCTGGCGAATGATCTTGGTGTGATCGCCATCGGGCACGAAGCAGATGTCCTGACTCTCGACTTTCTCGGCGATGACCTCGAGGCCGAGGCGATGCGCGACGGTGCGCGTCTCGAGCTTGGTCTGCGCGCCGACGGGCAGCAGCATGCGGCGCAGCACCGAGCGATCGATGCCCCACAGGAAGTATGACTGATCCTTGGTGCGATCGAGTCCGCGCCGGAGCTCACCGTCGATCGTGCGCGCGTAGTGCCCCGTCGCGATCCACGTGGCGTCGATCGCGTCAGCCTTCACCAGGAGATCACGAAACTTCGTGAAGGTGTTGCACCGCACGCACGGAATCGGCGTGCGTCCGCTCGCGTACTCCTGCACGAAATCGTCGACGACGTCGCGGCCGAACGCGCTCTCGAGGTTGAGCACGTAGTGCGGCACGCCGAGCGACTGGCAGACGCGACGCGCGTCGTTGACCGAGTCGAGCGAGCAGCACGGGCGGTCGGGGAGGTCACCCTCGTGGCAGAACAACTTCATCGTCGCGCCGACGACATCGTAACCCTGCTCGACGAGCATTGCCGCCGCGACCGAAGAGTCGACGCCGCCTGACATCGCGACGAGAACACGCTCCTTCATCGTCAGCTCGCGACCGGCGCGGCACCACGCGCCTTGGCGACCAACGCGGAGAACACCTCGGCGACGCGATCGATGCTGGCATCGGTCGAGAGCGAGCCAAGGCTCATTCGAATCGCCGCCGAGGCGAGCTCCGGCGATACACCCATCGCGCTCAGCACGTGCGATGGACTGATGCTTCCGCTCTGACAGGCCGATCCGGCCGAGCAGGCGATACCGCGGAGATCGAGCGCCATCAGCATCGACTCGCTGTCGGTGCCGGGAACGGAAACGTTCAGAATGTGCGGCGCGCGCTGCGGCGCACCGCGACCGTGCACGGTCGCGTCGGGGACGCGCGCGAGAATCGCCTCCTCGAGCCGATTGCGTAGACGCTCGAGGCGATTCCACTCCTCCTCACGCTCGGCGAGTGCCAGCTCCGCGGCGCGAGCGAAGCCAATCGTCGCGGCCACGTTCTCCGTGCCAGGACGTCGGCCTCGGTCTTGGGTTCCACCATGGAAGAGTGGCTCGATCATCGTTCCGCGACGGATGAATACTGCGCCGATGCCCTTGGGCGCGCCGATCTTGTGACCGGACACCGAGAGCACGTCGAAGGGGATTGCTTTCGCGTCGATGGGGATTTTGCCGAACGCCTGCACGCCGTCGGTGTGAAACAGCGCGCCCTTGGCCTTCGCGAGTTGCGCGAGCTCGGCGACCGGTTGAACGGTTCCGATCTCATTGTTGATCCACATTACCGACGCGATCGCGGTGTCGTCGCGCAGGAGCGTGGCGAACGAGTCACAATCAACCACACCGAGCTTGCTCACGTCGCAGAGACGCTCGTCCGCGCCCTCGTGCGCCGCCTGGTGCACGGCGCCTAGCACGGCCTTGTGCTCGATTGGCGTGCTGACGATCGCGTTGCGCCCCTCATGCCGGCGGACTCGCCAAGCGCCGAGGATGGCGATGTTGTCGGCCTCCGTGCCGCCCGATGTGAAGCAAATTTCATCCGGGTTCGCGCCCAGACATCGCGCGACGCGTTCGCGCGCCTCGTCGAGCGCCGTGCGTGCGTCGCGTCCCCAGCGGTGCATGCTGGAGGGGTTCCCGAAGCGCGGACCGAAGAACGGTAGCATCGCCTCGAGCACCTCAGGGCGCACGGGTGTGGTCGCGGCGTGGTCGAGGTAGATGGGCGCGGACATAGGCCGGAAATATAGCGGTCCGCGCGGACTATTTCAGGCCGAACAGCCTCCCGCGGACCTCCCACAGCTTGGGAAAAAACCGCTGATCCACGGTTCGCATCAGATAGCGCGATCCGAGCGTGCCACCAGTGCCACCGGTGGACGGGCCAATGATGCGCTCGACGAGCTGCACGTGCTTGAAGCGCCACTGCGCGAACTGCTGTTCGTACTCGAGTAGCGCCTCAGCGAGAAAAAAGAGCACCGTCGGGCCAGGGCCTAGGTACAGGTCTTCGAGCTTGACGCCCGCGGTCTCCAGGAGTTGAAGAAAGAGATCCTGCAGCGTGGGCCGGGTGAGCGCCCGGCGTACGCCGTCAGGAATCTCGCCATGCTCCTCGAGCGCGCGCATGAAATGCTCGTCGCGCAATCCCGACGCGGCCTCGATCGCGCGGAACTGCACGCTCTGCGAGCCGCTCGATGTGCCAAGGAACGTGCGGAATTGGGCGAAGTGCTGCGGCGGAAGCGTCTCGAGCGACGACAGCTGCGCCGAGACGATGCGCATGAGCGCGTTGATGCGCTGGAGACGCCACAGCGCCTGTCCCGCCTCGCGACCCTCCAGAGCCGTCACGAGGCCGTCGATGTCGTGGAGAATGGCCTTGAACCACAGCTCGCTCGCTTGGTGGACGACGATGAACAGCAGCTCGTCGGGGTGTTCGGGTTGCGAGCGCGGTCGCTGTAAGCCAAGCAGCGCGTCTAGCTCCAAGTACGCGCTGTACGTGATCTCGTCGCTCAAAAGGTCGACACGTCGAGCGACACGACGTCCTCCACGGCCACCATTTCCGTCGTGAAGAACGGCTCGCCGTACGCGCGACGAATGAGCGTTCCGTAATAGGCGGCATAGTGGCGCACAACGTCCTCTAACGGCTCGCCATTCGGGTACACTTCGCCCGCCTGCGTGAGACCGTCGAATTGCGACGCATAGCAGCGAATGGCTTCCATCTTCACGCCGAATTCCGTCGTGATGTCGACGACGAACGTTGGCCGGATGAAGTCTTGGCGATACGCGATGCAGTGCAACACTTTGTGCGGACGGTGTTTCGGGACGTCGGACGCGATCTTCGCGATTCCGGCGAGGAAGCACGCGTCGCGGACGAGCTGCGCGGTCGCCGCGTGATCCGGGTGTCGTCCCTCGCGCGCGGGCGCGATCACGACTTTGGGCCGCAGCCTCCGAATGACGCGCACCAGTTGCTCGCGCGTCGCGGGATCGTTCTGGATCGCCGCGTCGGGGAGACAGAGATTCTCGCGAATGGAGACGCCGATGATCCTCGCGGCGCGCTCGGCTTCCTGAGCGCGTAACGCCGCCGAGCCGCGCGTACCCATCTCACCTTGAGTGAGGTCGAGAATCGCCGTGCGCTGTCCCAATCGCGCCGCCTTGGCCAGCGTGCCGCCGCACGTGAGCTCGACGTCGTCACGATGCGCGGCAATCGCCAGGAGATCGATCGGGTCCGGCAAATTCATGCGCGCAATATACTCGGGGCCGCGGAGTCCCCGTCACCCGCGTATGCGCCTACTCGTGACGCAACGCCGCCACCGGATCGAGTCGTGCCGCGCGCACCGCCGGTAGCATTCCGAACAACACGCCGGTGAGGGCGCTCGCGGCAAGTGCGGAGAGAATCGCGGACGCTGGCGTCGAGGCGGGGATCGCCGGCCACACGTTACGCACAGTGATCGCCACGGCGACGCCGCCCAACAGACCGATTCCGGCACCGATGGCGGTCAACGTCACCGCCTCGACCAGGAACTGCCAAAGGATCGTGCCGCGCGTCGCGCCGAGCGCTTTGCGCACGCCGATCTCGCGCGTCCGTTCGGTGACGGAGATCATCATGATCGCGATGACACCCACGCCCCCCACGAGGAGTCCGACCGACGACAACGCGATGCCGACGACGAAGAACGTGCCGAACAGTTTATTGTACGTCGCGAGCAGCTTGTCCTGCGTCACGATGTCGAACGTGGCGCGCGCGCCCGGCTTGAGACCGCGACGGCCGCGCAGATACGCCGTCACATCGTCTACCGCTTCGTCGACAAGAACGCCGGCGAGTGGCTTGACGATGAGATTGTTTCCACCGACCCAAATACGGAGGTGGCGGCGTCCGGTCTCGAGCGGAATGATCGCCTTCGGTGAGTCGCCGCCGCCGGCCGACGTGGGCGTGCCCATCGGGCTCGCCGTGTAGTGGTACAGCCCGATCACGGCGAAGTCGACGCCGTCGACGAGGATGTGTTTGTCGATCGGATCGGAATCGCCGAATAACGTTTCCGCCAACTTGTCATTGATAATGACGACGCGCGCACCGGTCTGATCCTCGGTGTACGTGAAGCTGCGACCGGGATAGATGTCCCCGCCGTCCACATCCGTCCAATTCGACGAGTAGTACTCGACGCCGGCATTGAGCTGTCGGTCGTGGTATTTGAACGAGCTGCCGCCGGCAACGTGCTGGGTGACGGCGTAAATGCTCGGCAAGCGGCCGATGCCCAGCGCCTCATCGTTCGTGATCGGAGGATTGCGCCGCTCGGGGCACGTGTCCTCCGTCCCGTCGCACGAGTTGAATCCGCTGATCGGCCGGCGGTAGACGAAGAACGATGTCGGACCCGCGGCCTCGACGTCCCGCGCGAACGATTCATTGATGCCGCGCACGACGGACGACAGCGCGACGACGACGAACACGCCGATCGCCACGCCGAGAATGGTGAGCGCGGCGCGCGCTTTGTTGGCGCGCATCGAATCGATCGCGATCGCGACGCCCTCGAGGGCGTGCATGAGGCGAGTGAGGAGATTCACTCTTGTCGCAAGGCCTCGATCGGGTCGAGCCGCGACGCGCGGCGCGCCGGATAGACGCCGGACACAATGCCGACGACGGTGCCGAGCAGTGTGGCCGCGACGAGTGACCACGGCGCCACGGCGGCCGGCAACGGCGTCCGCCACGCAATCACCTTCGCCGCCGTGATGCCGAGCACGATGCCGATGATCGCGCCCACGGTGCTCAACGTCGCCGCCTCGATGAGGAACTGGCTCAGGATATCGCGCCGGCGCGCACCGATCGATTTTCGAATCCCGATCTCGTGCGTTCGCTCGGCGACCGACACGAGCATGATGTTCATGATCACCATCCCGCCGACGATCAGGCCGATGGCGGGAAGGGCCGTACCAGCGATGGTCATCGTCTTCTTGATCTTGTCGAAGAACTGCAGCGCCGACGCGGACGTCTCCATGACGAAGTTGTCCGGGCGTGCGGGATGCATGTGCCGGTGCTCACGGAGCGATTCGCGCACAGTCTCCATGGCGTAGTCGAGCATCACCGCGCTCGGCGCCTGGACGAGCATGCCGCCGATGTCGTTCAGCGGATTCGTCAATCGATGCATCGATGAACCGAACGGCGCCACGACGAGCTTGTCGAGTGAGAGGCCGAACAACGTGCCTTGGTGCTCGATCACGCCGATCACGGAATACGGAATTCCGCCGATCCGGAGCTCGCGGCCGATCGGGTTCAGATTCGGAAAGAAGTACTTGGCGACCTCGTCGCCGATCACGGCGACCGGCACGCCGAGCTCGTACTCCTCAGGCGAGATCACCCGCCCCGACGTCAAGTCATACTTCTTGATCGTGAAGTATTCACCTTCGACCGCGTGCGCCTCGACTTGTTTTGGGCGAACGTTCGGCGCCGAGGCATAGAGCGTCCGCTGGCTCTCGATCGCCCACCGCGCTCCCGGCGGTAACACGGTGCGAACGAAGTCGACGTCGGCGTGATAGAACCGCGGGCGGCGCTGCCACTCGAGCCACTGCGCGCGCGTCGTGTTATTGCCGAACCACGGATACCGCCGAAGCCTAAACGTGTTCGCCCCGAGCAAGCGGCCGGCGAAATCGTCCTCGACATAGCGGCTCATGCCCTCGACGATCGACACCACCGCGATGAGAAACATCACGCCGATCATGACGCCCAGGAGCGTAAAGAAGCTCTTCAGCTTTTGAACGCGGATTTGGGTGAGGGCGAGACGGACGGCTTCGAGGAAGGGCAAGGGGTTGCTGGTTGCTGGTTGCTGGTTGCTGGTTGCTGGTTGCTGGTTGCTGGTTGCTGGTTGCTGGTTGCTGGTTGCTGATACTGCGGTGAAATGATGCTGGTTGAGCTGGAATGATGACGCCTCACCAAACTGGGTGATCGATCTTGCCAATAGCTCGATCATGATCACCCTTACCGGACTGCGACATATGACGGACTTTCGACGCCTTGAAGTTTGTGAGCTCGCGCATGCGCTCACGCTGGACCTCTACCGCGAGACTCGCCAATTCCCGACGGAGGAACGATTCGGTCTGGTCAGTCAAGTTCGCCGAGCTGGCGTGTCGATCGGGGCCAACCTTGCGGAGGGATCCGGCCGCGGAAGCAAAGAGTTTGCCCACTACATCGGAATGGCACTTGGTTCGTCGAACGAGCTGGAATATTTGCTCCGTGTGGCATACGATCTCACCTATCTCGGAGCGGCCTCGTATCAAGAACGAGCGGCGCAGGTCAGCCGTATGCTTGCTGCCCTCCGCCGTTCCGTCAGGCGGTGACAGACGTTCCGCTTTTCAACCAGCAACCAGCAACCAGCAACCAGCTATTCGTACCTCAACGCATCTACCGGATCCAACCTCGACGCCCGCATTGCGGGCAGCATTCCGAAAATCACGCCCGTGATCGCACTCGCGCCGAGCGCCGCGACGATCGCCAATGGCGGAATCGATGCTTGAATCGGTGAGATCTTGCGGACCAGCAACGAGACGGCGCTTCCGAAGATCAGCCCAACGACGGCGCCGATCGCCGTCAACGTCACGGCCTCGACGAGAAATTGCCACAAGATCGTGCCGCGCGTCGCGCCCAGTGCCTTCCGCACGCCGATCTCTCGCGTGCGTTCGGTAACGGAAATCATCATGATGGCGATGACGCCCACGCCGCCGACGAGAAGGCCGATCGCCGAGAGCACGATCATGACCAGAAAGAACATGCCGAAGATTTTGTTGTACGTCTCGAACAGCTTGTCCTGCGTGATGATCGCGAAATTGTTATCCGCGCCTGGATGCAGCGCGCGGCGGGCCCGCATCATCGCGATCACGTCGTCCTGGACCTGATCGCGCGTCGCGTCCTCGCGCGGAAGGATCGCGATGCGAACATCGTTGTACGTCGCGTTGAGCGACCGATACGCCGTCTCGTACGGAACGATTGCCCGCGGGCGATTGCCGCCGGTCAGGAAGCTCGCCTCGTAGTGGTAGACACCGATCACGGTAAACGGCACGTTGCCGATCGAGATCACCTTGTCGAGCGGATCGGAGTCGCCGAACAGCCGCGTCGCCATTTCGTCGTTCACGATCACAACGTGTTCGCCGTTGTTTTCTTCGGACTCGGTGAAGCTCCGGCCCGGATAGAGATCGCCCGCGTGGTCGATGATCGTCCAATTCGCCGTGAAGCCGATGACCTGAGTGCTGGTCAAATCCTTGTCCTTGTAGCGCACTTCGCGCCCGAGGAACATCTGGGCGCCCGCTGCTCGGACGGTCGACAGTGTGCCGAGCGCTTTCGCGTCGGCGAGGGTGAGCCGCGGGTTGTGCAGCCACTTGCACGTGTCGTCGGTGCCGTCGCACGCCTCGAACGTGATCGGGAAGCGACTGAGCGAGAACGTGGTCGGCCCGGCTTTCTCGAAGTCCCGCGCGACGCTTGTGTTGATGCCGTGAATCGCCGCCGAGATCACGACGACCACGAACACGCCCACGGCGACGCCGAGGATCGTGAGTGCGGCGCGTACCTTGTTCGCGCGCAGCGAATCGAGCGCGATCGTCACGCCCTCGAACAAACTGAAGATGCGAACGCCGAGACCTGACATCACGTCTCCTGGCGCATGGCCGCGATCGGATCCAACAGGGCGGCTCGGCTAGCGGGATAGATCCCGGCGATGATTCCAACGCCGGCGCCGACACCCACGCCAAGGAAGATCGACCACACTTCGACGGCCGCCGGCAGCGGCGAGAGCGCGGCAATGACTTTGGCGAACGCGATCCCGAGCGCCACGCCGACCGCGGCGCCAAGCGTCGCGAGCGTCGCCGATTCCACCATGAATTGGTTCAGGATGTCCTTGCGTCGCGCGCCGAGCGACTTGCGAATACCGATCTCGCGCGTGCGCTCGGAGACGGCGACGAGCATGATGTTCATGATCACGATCGCGCCGACGACCAGCCCGACCGTCGGCAGCGCGATGCCGGCAATCACCAGGTAGCCTTTGAGCTTATTCCAGAACTCTAATGCCGAGTCGGACGTCTCGAGCTCGAAATTGTCTGGCTGCGACGGATGCAGATGGCGTCGCGCGCGCATCACCGCCCGCGCCGCCTCCATGGCCTCGCGCATGCCGACCTCGTCGCGTCCCTGGATGATCATCGCGTCGATCACGCCGTGCGGATTTACCCAACGGTTGAGCGGCGACTTTTCCGGCGCGAGAACGAACTTGTCGAGCGACTGTCCGAACACGCTGCCTTGTTTATCGGCGATGCCGACGACGGTGTAGGGAATGCTCTGGATTCGCAGCTCGCGACCAATCGGATTCAGGTTGGGAAAGAAGTGGTCGGCCACATCCTGTCCGATCACCACGACGGGCGTGCCCGCCGAATACTCTTGAGCGTTGATGAGCCGACCTTGCGCGACGCCCATCTTCTTGATCGTGAACCAGTCCTGCGACACGGTCGAGCACTGCGTTCGTTTCGGCGATCCGTACGGCGACTCCACCTTCAGGTTGTCACCGCTCTCGACCGCCCAGAGGACGTCGGGCGCGAGCGACGCCGCGACCGGTGGCACATCGCTATCGAGAACGCGCGGACGGCGGCGCCATTCGTTGCGCTGAGCCTGCGTCGCGTCGCCCATCTGAAAATCGGGGCGCGCCCGCAAGCTGAACGAATTCACGGCGATCAGCTTTCCGATCAGGTCGTCCTGCATGTAGCGGCTCATGCCGCCGACAATCGAGACGACCGCGATCAGGAACGTCACACCAATCGTCACGCCGATTACGGTGAAGAAGCTCTTGAGCTTCTGCACGCGGATCGTGTCCCACGCGAGGGCGACCGCTTGAAGGAAGGACATGCGTCGCCCTACGTTCGCTGCGACTCGATAGTTACAGCCCGTGCCGGGCTGCGAACGCTTCGCGTGAGTCGTCGGTCGAGATCAGCCCGTCGCGCAGCACGACGACGCGTCGAGCGTGCGCGGCGATATCCGCTTCGTGCGTGACCATGACGACCGTCTGGCCGGAATTGGCCAGGTCCTCGAACACCTTCATGATCTCCTCGGACGTCGCCGAGTCGAGGTTTCCCGTCGGCTCGTCGGCGAGCAGCATCGACGGGTTGTTCACGAGAGCGCGGGCGATTGCCACGCGCTGCCGCTGGCCGCCCGACAGCTCGTTGGGTCGGTGGTCCATGCGATTCTCGAGCTGCACCTTTGCCAGCGCTTCCTTGGCGCGGCGCTTCCGTTCGTCCGAGCCCATGCCGGCATACACCAGCGGCAGCTCGACATTGTGTAGCGCCGTTGCGCGGGGAAGAAGATTGAACGTCTGGAAGACGAATCCGATTTCCTTGTTGCGGACGCGCGCGAGCTGGTCGTCGCTCATCGTCGACACCATCTGACCGTTGAGCCAGTACTCGCCACCGTTGGGCGTATCGAGGCAGCCGATAATGTTCATGAGCGTCGACTTGCCCGAGCCCGACGGCCCCATGATGGCGATGTACTCGTTCCTCCCGATCGCGAGGTCGATCCCGCGCAACGCGCGCACGATCTCGCCGCCCATGTCATACTCGCGCTTGATGCCACGTGTGACGATCACCCACTTCGAATCGGGCGTGGAGCCTGGCTGTCCGACGATCGCCCGACGCTCAGCGGTCTCAGTGAGTGGTGCTTCTACGCTTGGTGAGTTCACGTCTTGCTCCCTGGGGTGGGCTTCTTCGCGTCAACCTTGGCTTCACGCACCAGCGTGCCGTCCTTCAGCTCACGAATCGCCTGGTAGGTACCCGCCACGATCTTCTCGCCGTCCTTAAGACCGCTCGTGATCTCAAAGTGTTTCTCGCCGGCGATCCCTACTTTTACGGGCCGGAAGGTCACTTTGTTGTCGGTTCCAACCACAAACACCCCTTCGACGTCCTTTTTGCCGACGTCCTTCGCCGGCTTGGCTTTACCCAAGCCGACGGCCGTGTCGCCCTTGGCGAGCGACTCGTTCTCCCGCACGGTCAGCGCGATGATCGGGACTGAGAGGACGCTCGTTCGCTTATCGGTGATCACCTTGGCGGTGGCCGAGAAGTCGGGGCGCGTCTCTTTCGGCGCGTTCAGCAGTTGGATCGTGACCTCGTAATCGACGGCCTGGTCGGTCGACGACGTCGTCGCGGCCTTGACCGAGCTGTTCGAGATCTTGGTCACCCGACCGACGAACGTCGTGTCCTGAAACGCGTCGATCTGCACCTGCGCCGAATCGCCGACCTTGATGCGCGCGACGTCGGTCTCGTCGACCTTGACGCGCGTCTCCAGCACGGACATGTCGCTGATCGTGAGGAGCGTCGCCGCGTCCTTATTGAACGTGCCGGGAACAGCGGTCTCACCCTGCTCGACCGCGAGCCGCGTCACGCGACCGGCCATTGGCGCGTAGATCGTCGTCTTCGACAGCGCGCTCTTGGCGTCATTGAGCGACGCCGACGCTTGATCGACCGCGTGCTTCGCCGCTTCGACGAGGGACTTGTCGACGTCGACCGCCGTGCGAAGCTGTTCGATCTGCTCGTCCGCGATCAGCTGCGGATTCTGCTTCTTGATGGCCAACGTCCGGTCGTAGTTCCGCTGCGCCTGGTCCAGACTCGATTGCGACTGGGCCAGTTGCGCCTGCGACGACGCAACCTGGGCCATCGAGCGATCCACCGCGGCTTGCGGCTGTGATTGATCGATCTGCAGCAGGAACTGACCCGCCGACACGATCTGTCCTTCCTTCACCGCCAGCTTGAGAATCTTGCCGCTGACGTCAGAGGCGACGTCGACCTTGGTCTGCGGGCGCACCTGGCCGCTCGCCGTGACCGACGAGACGAGGTCCCGCTTCTGCACGGGCTCGATGCGAACCTCGACCGCCTTGTTGCCGCGTTTTGCCGCGCTCAGTGCGAGAACCGACCCGACCACGACGATGGCGACGATGCCGATCGCCCACTTGGGTTTCTTGCTCATGAAATGCTCATCCTCAGCGGAGGGGGCGGCCAACCGCACTTTCGAGTGCGGCGAACGCTTTGTGGTATTCGTAAATCGCGTTGACGCGGTCGCTCCGGGCCTTTTCGTACGTGCCGCGCGCGGTGGTGACATCGAGGAACGTCTTCGCGCCGACTTTATAGCTCTCCTCGGCGAACGCGAGCTCTTCGGTCGCTTTCGCCGCGTTCTGCTCCTGCAACTGCACCGTCTTGGCGTCGGTCACGAGCGTGAGATACGTCTGCGTGACTTCGGTCGTGATCTGGAGATTGCGAGATCTGACGTCGTACGACGCGTTATCCCGCGCGACCTTCGCCGCTTCGATCTGCGCTTCGCGCGAGTAGTTATTGAAGATCGGAAGTGAGAACGTCGCCGATACACCGATCGGGTTCCGGTTGAACTTGAACGGGAACTGGTTGTTCGCCGAACGGATCGCCTCGATTTGATCCGTCGACAGCTGTCCACTTCCGCATGTGAGGCCGGAAAGACCAACACGAGTGCGGATCGAGTCCTGCGACAAGCACGATCGCGCTTGCGCGGCGGCGCTCGCGGCGCTCTGGTTCACCAGGAGGGTCGGGTCGACGTACTCGAACGAGTTTCCGCCCACGCCGGTGCTGAGCGAGAGCGACGGAATGTATTGCGTTTTTGCCGCCCGAACGTTCATCTCGTCGGCAAATTGACGCGACTTCTTCGCGGCGACGTCAGGGTTGACCCTTCGCGCCAGATCGATCAGCGAATCCAGCGAGAAGTGCGGTTCCGCGATGGCGAATTTGGTCGTGAGCTGGGCCGCCGTATCGGGCGCCACGCCCATGAACTGGAAGAGCCGGAGCTTCTCGACCTGCGCGGTGTTGTGTGCCGTCAACGCGGCGACCTGGGCCTGCCCAACCGCTACTTCGGCCGTTCGCACGTCGAGAATCGTTCCGGCTCCGACTTTCATTTTTGCATTGGCAAGATCGAGTTGCCCCGCCGCCGTCTGAACGAGCGTGTCCTGCAATGCCGCCTGCGCCGCCGACTGGAGCGACGTGATGTATTGCTGCGTAACCTGCGACCGGAGCACCTCGGCTTGATTCGCGATGTCCGCCTCGGAGGCCTCCCGACTCGCGCGAGCCGAGCGAGGGGCAAAAGCCACCGAACCGCTGATGAAGTAATTGAGGCCGACGAAATACGATGACTGTCGCGAGTCCGCGCTGCTTCCGCCAAGCGCGACGCCCTGCACGAACTGCGTGCCGCCTTGCTGGTAGCGCGTGCTGAATTGGGCGTTCGAGCTTGGAAGCAGCGCCGCGAACGCCTGGCGAACCGTCGATTCCGAGTTCCGGAGATTGTTTTGGATCTGAAGGAACAAAGGGTTGTTCCGGTGTGCGGTTGTGATCGCATCCTCGAGCGACAAGTTGCTCCCGCGGGCCGCAGGGGTCGCCTGCTGACCGAGCGCGAACTGGCCGGGAAGCGCCAGAAGCGCGACGTACTTCAACGAACGCATGTCGGGGTGTCCTATGGATGGGGTCTGCGGTGAGTACGGCGGCGGCCGCACTCGGGTTTCAGCGGGGAAGTTCTTCCCGAATCGCTTTGAGGCCTTGGGACGTCTCGACGCGCAACACTCGGCCCCCGGCGTCGATCCAGAAGTCCCGGCGGCCGAGACCGTTGCCCAGCGAATAGTGCGTGGCGGTGGTCGAGCGGCCGCCAATGGTGACCGGCTCGAGCCCAATCGCGGCGAGGGTCAACGTCACGCGGTGAGCGCCGCGCGGCTCGATCACCTGGACGCTTCCCGACCGTTTCGCGAGGGAGATGAAATAGGTCTGGTGGAGGAGCTCGTCCTCGAGGATCAGCGACTTTCCGGGCGCAAGCGGATACTCGGTCATCGATTCGTTGCCGCGACCGTCCTTCGACAACTCCGAGAGCCGTCCGCCTTGCGCCAGCGCGCCGACGTGCTGGGTCAGAGCCCCATTCTCATAGACCGACAGGTCGTACTTGACCGGCGTCCCCAGCGAGTCGGTGGTGAGCGACGACGTCATTCGTCGGGATCCGGCAGTGAGCTGACCCGTGGCCAGCACGGCGTCGCCCTCAGCGCGTACGATCTTGAAGCTCTCCGTTGCGGCGGGAGCTCCAGTTCTCGTGATGCTGAAGACTCCTTCGTCGATGACGCGGCTCCCCTGTGCGAGGGCGGGCGTACCGGCGAAGACGAGCAGGGCGACTGCGGAACGTAGACGCATCTTGGGGTAAATGTACCCGGATCAGGCCGGCGAGTTCACAATTCCATCGGCGGCGGCGCCACGAAGATCCGGTCGCGAATTCGCTTGTAGATTCGCTCGTATAGCGCTCGCCCCTTGTCGGCGGTGGCCAACGTCGGACGGCCAATCGACCCAGGGCTTTCGCGTGGGACGCGCAGCCAGCCACGCCGGTAACGTCGCACCTCATCGCGAGACATCATATAATCTTCGGCGAGTGCCATATTGACGAGCTCGGGCGCGATGTACAGCAGCAACGATGTATCGACTTCGTCACCATGCATGGGCTCGGATTGCCCCTGCAAGAGATCGCTCAGATCCACTCCGAAAATGTCCGCGGCTCGGACTCTCGCCCCGGAGGTGATGAGTGTCGACAGCGCTTCGAGATGCGGGTCGTGTTCGTGCGCGGTGAGCAGAATGAACTCTCGGACCCCGGTCGATTCCCAGGTATCGAGGAGATCGTTGAGCAAACGATGCAAGGTTTTCTTCCGCAGCGACGCGTTTCCCGCATACCCGCGTTCGGTCACGACGTTGACGCCGTACTCGACCGTCGGCGCCACGAGCACGCCGAACTCGGCGGAGAGATCGTACGACAATCGCTCGACAATGATCGAGTCCGACCCGAGGGGCAAATGAGGTCCGTGCTGCTCGCAGGTTCCAACGGGAATGATCAAGCGGGGATCGCGCTCGACCGCGGCCGACACCTCGCGTGGGCGCATGTGCTTCAGCCGACGTGGTACCTTGACGGACGAATCGAACGAGGGCGTGGGTGTGGGAGGGGTAGGGGCAGGGGGAGGCTGACTCATTTCCGCTAAGCGAACGGTGCGAGGAACGCGCGTCACTCTCGCGCGAGGGACGTGGTGGGCGGTCGCGGCCGGCGCGGCGTTGCTCGCCGCGAGCCAGTGGCTTCACGCGCCGAGCGTAGAGTATCTGATCCCGCTGATCGTCGCCACCGCTCTCGCGGTCGCGGCGATCTGGCTCGTTCGCGGCCCGCAACGGGTATGGGCCATCGCGTGTGCGGCACTCCTTGCCGTCGCTACCGGGCTGGCCAGCCGAGCTGAGCGCGATTTGTGGCTCGTTTCGCACCGCTGGGACGATTGGCAGCGGACCACGGCGGGTCGCGGACTGCTCGAGCTCAATCGCGCGATCGACGACGCGGTGGTCCGGAGCGCGATCGCAGCCACCGAGGCGTTGAACGCGTCGCCGGATCGCACCCGCGCGTTCGACCAGCTTGCCCCGCTGGTTTTGAAGCGCCCGGAGCTCGGCGTCGTACTCTACAATCGCGACAGCGCGCTCGCGTGGTCCGGCGCCATTCGCGCGCCGATCGACCCGACACGCGAGGGGCTCACCGTTGTCGCGACGCCGTTCTATCTCGCCCTGCAAATCGTGCAGGCGCGCGGCGAGAATCGCGCTGCCGCGATCGCATTGCTCGATGCCGAGCCGCCGGCAGATCGGCTCTCGGCTCCGCTCGCGCGTCGCGTCGCCGAACAAACGGGTTTGAGTGGATTCAGCTTCGCACCGCCAATCGATTCGTCGACCAGCCCGGATGTGCTTCGCTACGCCATTCGCGGCCAACGACTGTTCGACGTCCGCGTGGATCCGTCGGCGGAGGGCACGGTGGTGCAACGAATCGAGGAATCGGTGCGCGCGCGCGCGGGCATCGTGTTCTCGTTCGCGTTGGCCTTCTTCATCATCGGCGTTTGGCGCGGCACACGCTCGATCGCCGAGCGACTCGGAGCGTTGGCGATCGCGCTGGCGTGCACCGCGCTCGTTCCCCTCAACCAGTACTCGAACCTGACGCGGCTGTTTGATCCGGCCGTCTACTTCACGCCGCGCGGTGGGCCGCTCACGGGAAATGCCGGCGCTCTCGCCACGACCGGTGCGATTGCGGTGCTGGCTGTCCTCGCGGTGTTTCGCCGGCGGGCCAGTCGGGTTCCGCGGTGGGCAACGGTGTCGACCGTGGTCGTCGTCGCCGGGCTTGGACCGTTTCTGCTTCGCGAGTTGTCGCGCGGGGTGCAAATCCCGGCGCACGGCGTCGACGCGCCGCTGTGGTTGATCTGGGAAGTTCCGCTGTTTCTCGCCGCGGTGTCCGTGCTGCTCGCCGGCGCCGCGGCCGGCGCCGCCGTTCTCGGACCGCGTCGCGGAATGGCGCCGTGGGTCGCGCCGCTCGCGGCGGCGGTCGCGGCGGTGCTGGCGCCGGTCGTCTGGGATGCGCCGGGGCGCTGGCCATGGTGGTACACGATTCTGTGGACGGTCGCGATCGGGATGCTGGCCCTCAGCCGACGGACCCGGTTCGTCATCCTCAGCGCCTCGACGGTGGCCGCACTTGGCGCGACCACGCTCGTCTGGGGACGCACGGCTCGCGGACGCGTCGAGGCAGCGAAGCGAGACGTCGCGGGACTCACCGAGACCGACTCCGTTGCTGTCACGCTCCTCCGCCGATTCGGCCTCGCACTGGCGGCCGACTACGCTCCGACGACACGACAGGCCCTCTTACAGCACTATGCCACATCCGACATCGCCGCGGCGGGGAATCCGATCGCGCTGTCGGCGTGGCCCACCGACTCCGGGTTCGTCGCGCACTTCGAGACTGCTCAGATACCGATTCCAATGAGCATTGTCGCACAGCTCGTGCGACGCGCGCGCGCGACCGGTTCGATCACCCTGTCGAGCGTGAGCTCCGACGTCGCGGTGGAGCTCGTGTTGGCCGCGCCGTCCGCGTCGGGGGGCGTGACGGCGGCGATCGTCGCCCCGAAGAGCCGACTGTTCGAGATCGATCCGTTCGCGCGGCTCGTCGGACTCGAGCTCGACACCGACGCCGAGCCGCCTTACACGGTTCGGCTCCGCGAGCCGGTCGCCGGCGACTCGGCGAATTCTACCGTGATGTGGCGTCGAGAGGGCAGTGAGCTGCACGGTGATTGGGTCGTGCGAACGGGCACGGGGCTCGCGCCGGCGCACGTCGAGGTCGAGCTCCGGCCACTCTATGCGTTGGTTCAGCGTGGAGCGCTGATCGTCCTGCTCGATCTGGCGATCGTTGGACTGCTCTGGCTGGCGAGTGTCGTCGCCGATGGCGGAGCGGGCCGGTGGATTCGCGCGCGCTGGCGAACATGGGGCGGGAGCTATCGTGTGCGGCTGTCGCTCGCCCTGTTCGCGTTCTTCGTGATTCCGGCGATGGCGTTCGCGATCTGGTCGTACGGACAACTCGCGACCGACGCGACGCAGTCGCGCGCGCTGCTCGTGAGCGAGACCCTCCGCGCGATCGCGCCGCCGCCGAGCGCGCCGCTGTGGCTGCCGGCGGAGGGCCAGCGTCTGGAGACGCCTCTCATGCTGTACCGCGGCGGCGAGTTGTCGGAGGCGAGCGATCCGTTGTACAGCGAGATCGCGCCGATCGGGCGATACCTCGGACGCGACGTAGAGCTGACGCTCGCCGTTCGCGACGAGGAGACGGCGTCTCGCCTCGAACGCGTCGACGACGGCTCGGCGTTGTTCGGCTATCGTTCATTCAACGACGCGGGCAGCCCGTCGACCGTAATCGCGGCGCCCGCGCGCGCCGACGAACTGCCCCTCGGACGCCGGCGCCGCGACCTCGGCGTGCTGGTGTTGTTTGCGACCGCGGTCGGCGCGCTGGCCGCGTTGTGGTTGAGTGGCATCGCGGCGCGCGAGCTCGCGCGACCGATCGGCACGCTCCGCGAAGCGGCGCTTGCCCTGGCGAGCGGGTCGCGTACGCCGCCGTTGGAGGGCGAACCCCCCGTCGAATTCCGGCCGGTGTTCACGGCATTTCGACGCATGGCGTCCGATCTCAATGCCAGCCGAACGGCGCTCGAGGAAGCACAGCGGCGTACCGCGGCGGTGCTACGTAACGTCGCGAGCGGGGTCATCGCCGTCGATGCGGACGGTCGTGTCTCGCTCGCCAATCCGCGCGCGCACGCCCTCCTGGCCAGCTCGCTCGTTGCCGGCGAACATCTTGCCGCGGTCGCGCCCGATCCCGTCGCTCGCGTCGTCGAACGCTTTCTTGAATCGACGCACGATGAAGAAGACTTCGACCTCGCGCTCGATCAACAGCAGCTGCGCGGCCGTCTCACTCGACTGGCACGCGGAGGCGCCGTCGTTACGCTCGACGACGTCACGGAGCTCGCGCGCGCGCAGCGCGTGCTCGCTTGGGGCGAGATGGCTCGGCAAGTCGCGCACGAGATCAAGAATCCGCTCACCCCAATTCGACTCGGCGTGCAACATTTGCGTCGCGCGCGCGCCGACTCGCGAGTCGATTTCGATCGCGTGCTCGAGCACAACGTCAACCAGATTCTCACGGAAATCGACCGCCTCGACGAAATCGCGCGCGCGTTCAGCCGCTACGGTGCCGCGCCGAACGAGCGCCCCATCGCAACGTCGGTCGACATCGCGCGGGTCGTGCGCGAGGTCGTTTCACTCGAGCGCATGGGGGAGGAGTCACACCTCGAGTGGCGAGAGGTCGGCGTCGACGTCCCGATTTACGCGTGTGCCCGAACCGACGAGCTCAAAGAAGTCCTCCTCAACGTTCTCGAAAACGCGCGCCACGCGGATGCCACGACGGTCACAGTCTCCGTACAGCTCGATGGTCGCGATACGAACGGCGCGCCGGCGTCGATCTCTGTCGCCGACAATGGCCACGGCATTCCCGCCGAGGTGCTCTCGCGCGTCTTCGAACCGCACTTCTCCACGCGAACCAGCGGGAGTGGGCTCGGCTTGGCAATCAGTCGTCAGTTGGTCGAAGGGTGGGGAGGCACCATCGACATCGAGAGCTCCCAGGAGGGAACCGTCGTCGTCATTCGGCTAACGACGCCGGCGCCATCACCCTCACCGTCTTGATATTCACGAACTCACGCATTCCGAACGCGCTCAGCTCGCGGCCGTAACCGGATTTTTTGACGCCCCCGAACGGGAATCGTGGATCCGACGCGACCATTCCGTTGATCACCACTGTCCCCGCCGCGAGTCCGCGGGCAAATCGTTTGATCTCGCCTGCGTCCTTCGTCCAGGCGGCGGCCCCCAGCCCAAACCGAGAGTCGTTCGCGATCTCGATTGCCTGATCGACGTCGCGCGCGCGAACGATGGCCGCGAGTGGTCCGAATGTCTCCTCGCGAAGCACCGGAGAATCCGGCGACAGGTCAGTGAGCACGGTCGGCTCGTAGAAGAATCCCGCTCCGTCGCGCGCGCGCCCGCCGAGTCGGATGGTGGCGCCCGCGGCGGCGGCGCGGCGGACTTGATCGTGCAGATCCTTTCGAATTTGCTCGGTCGCCAGCGGTCCGATGTTCGTTCGCTCGTCCATTGGATCTCCGACGACGAGCGCCCGCATCCGTTCGATGAACGCCTCTGTGAATCGGTCGGCGATTGGCTCGGCGACGATGAATCGCTTGGCGGCGATGCACGACTGCCCGTTGTTGATCGTGCGGGCCGCGACCGCCGTCTTGACCGCGGCGTCGAAATCGGCGCTTGGCATGACGATGAATGGATCGCTGCCGCCCAGCTCGAGCACCGTTTTCTTCACGTGCTTGCCGGCGATCGACGCCACGCTGCTTCCAGCGCCCTCGCTGCCCGTCAACGTCGCCGCGGCGACGCGATCGTCGGCCAGAATCCGCGCGACCGCGTCCGAGTCGATGAGCAATGTCTGAAAAGCGCCGCCCGTCGCCCCAGCTTCCTCGAACAGCTGTTCGATCGCCAGCGCGCACTGCGGAACGTTGGATGCGTGCTTGAGGAGACCGACATTGCCGGCCGCGAGTGCGGGCGCGGCGAAGCGAATCACCTGCCAGAAGCGGAAGTTCCACGGCATCACGGCCAACACGACGCCGAGCGGCTCGAACGCGACGTAGCCCCGCTCGCTCCCGGCTTCGACGACCTCGTCGGCGAGAAACTCCGCGGCGTGGTCGGCGTAGAAGCGACACGCCGTCGCGCATTTCTTGGCTTCGTCCACGGCCGCACGAATGGGTTTCCCCATCTCCAGCGTCATCAGCCGTCCATATTCGATCGCGCGTTCATCGAGTAGTTCAGCCGCGCGGCGGAGCACGCCGGTACGCTCCTCGATCGGCGTCTCGCGCCAACTCCGCGCCGCGCGCGACGCCACGTCCAGCTTGTCCGCGATGTCGCGATCAGTGAGCGATGGATATTGGCAGAGCCGCTCGCCGGTCGACGGGTTGATTGTCTCGATCGCCATCGAACACCGTCACGCTGTGAAGAGAGAGTCTCCTGTCCATGCGACTCCCGCGCCATCGGCGCCGAACCAGCGGCGCCACCAAGGAACCTGGCGCTCGCGCTCGAACACGGCCTGAACCGCCTCACGCCACGCGGCCTGCATCGCCGCCGCGTCCTCGAAGCGATCCGCCGCCGTAGGCGCCAACCCGTGTCGCAACCATTCCGCGATCTCCGGCGGATAGGGCGAGAGATCGACCTCGCCACGCAGTTCGCGCGCGAGGATCGTCGCGTTGTCGCGGTCACCGAACGGCGGTGATCCGCTCATTGCGTAGGCGACGATGGCCGCGACGGAGAAGCAATCCGCCGCCGCATCCTGCGCCTCGCCGAGCAACTGTTCGGGCGACGCGAACGCCGGCGTTCCCGAGGCGCCCGTCACCTCTTCACCGCTCACGTTTGCGATACCAAAATCAGCGAGGCGCCAGCGACGATACCGATCGATCAGCACATTCTCCGGTTTCAAGTCGCGATGGATGATTCCAACCGAATGCGCCGCCGAGAGTCCACTGAGAATGAAATCGACCTGCGGCGCGATCTCGGCCAACGGACGCGACCCCGAGCGCGCGATGAGATCGGCGACCGAGCCGCCCTCGGCGAGCTCCATCGTGTACCAGGCGACGTCGCCGCGACTGTCCCAGTCGAAGATTGGAACGATTGCCGGATGCGCGAGTTGCGCCGCGAGTCGCGCCTCACGGCGAAATCGGCCGACGACGCGCTCGTCGCGCGCGACATGCGGGTGAAGGAGCTTGAGCGCGACCTCGCGACCCAATGTCAGATCTCGTACACGCCACACCGATCCGAACGATCCGGTGCCGAGCGCGGCGAGCACTTCGTAGTCGTCGGCGAGGGCCCATCGCAGCTGGACCTCGGCGGATTCCGTCGTGTAGGCGGTCCCGGGCTCGTCCCCCGCGAGCATGACCATTGTGCGGCTGCCGGCGATCCGATCGACGGCGCGCAGCATGGCCGCCATCGATGGAAACCGCTGCGCGGAGTCGGGACGCAATGCGCGATCGATGACCGTCGCGAGGGCCTGAGGACAGTCGGGACGCAGCAGCGTGATTGGCGGCAATTCTCTGGAGGGCGGCACCTCGCCGGTGAGAATGGCGAAGCAGACTGCCGCGAGCTGCCACTGATCGGTGAGCGGAGTCGGCAGCCAACTGCCGCTCGTCCATTCGTCGGGCACCGGCATGAACCGAAAATCGGGAAACAGCCCAGGCGGGATCTCGCTCAACGGCATGGCCCATTGCCAGCCGATGATCCACAGTCGCCCCATCGGTGTCGTCCACACGGTTTCCGGCGACATGCAGCCGTGCACCGTGCCCAGATCATGGAGGTAGCTGAGCGCGGACCCGATCTCGCGCATCAACCGCAGCACGCCCGGTACGTCGTCAGTGCCCATGCGCCGAATACGCGCGCCAATCGTTTCGCCGGCGATCCACCGTCGCAGGTACCCGGGCCCGCGACGGCTCTCGGAGAACGAAGCCCAGTAGTGATACGTCGTCGGCATCGCCGTATGATTGCGATGCGCGAGATGGCGCGCTTCCGCCTCGAGCCAGGTGTAATGCGCCGGATCGGGCGCGCTGACCAGCGACAGCGATCGGCCGAGGGCGTCGATCAATTCCTGATAGTGACGATGCTGCGTGTTCAGTCCTTCGGCGCCCCAGCTCCAGCCTGGGGGAAGCTGCCAATCACGCAGGTGCCGCGGCAACTCCTGCGTTACGCTGTACATCTCGCGATTTGATACGGTCATCGCAGAACAGCTCGAGACGTCGTCACATCTTCGACTCGGACAGGATCTGCGCCGCCGCGGCCTCGAAGTCGGGCACGAGGGCGACATCCGGCAGAACCGCCACCTCGACGAGCTTCACGGCGAGCCGAGCGCCTTCGCGAGGTTCCGACGACGCGAGCGACGGCACGTGCACTGTCACCGAGACGACACGCCACAGCGTGCTGGGACGAGACTGGTCGCCGCTCGCGTCGAGCGTATCCAGTTGCACCACTTCGCCTCGCGCCGGGATGACCGTGCTCAAACACTCGGCGAGCACCTGCTCGTTGCGACCGTGACGAATGACTCGCAGAGTAACCATGGCGGCGCGAGGAAACGGGAAGCGGTGAGCGAGGGCCGGCGAAGGAGCGGGCTGCACAGCGTCGGCGTCGACCCTGGCAAAGTTACGCGTCGGCCGAACGCGAAACCAGCGTGGACGTGAAACTCGAACGCAACGGACGCGTATAGGTTATCAACGTTGCACCGGTCATTCGGAGGTCAGTGTGATCCATCTCTTTGCTTCTCTCGCGACGGCGGCGATTGCCGGCGGATCCGCGTTGTTTGGATATTGGCAAGCGCGCCAGTTCACGCAGAACAAGCTGCGCTACGTCGACGGCGTTCACAAAGCGATCGTGCCGGTACTGGCCGGCGCGGCGGCGGTCGCCATTGCGACGCCGGTCGTGTGGCTTCTGCCGCTCGTCGGCGGCGGAACGGCGCTGTTGTTTGGCGGCGGCGTCGCGATGGGCGTGTCCGCCGGCGCCCGCGACATTCGCAAGCGGCTGGCCGGCGGCGCCTGACCCGGGCTCTCTAGCCCAAAGCGGTACCGCGCTACAACGTTCGACGCATCCACCCGTGACTGGAGTGTTCGATGCGTCATCAGGCGGCGCTGTGATTCGAGATCTCGCACGCCTGTTCTTCTACGTAGCAATCCTCTCGACGACGGCGGCGGCACCCAATGGCGCCGCCGCCCAGCCGCGACTGACCGCGGCCGATAATTGGCGAGACACGGCACGCCACACCGCGTCCATGGTGCGCGTGGCGCCGGACGTCCGGCTGCATTACCTCGACTTCGGCGGACAGGGTCCGACCATCGTTTTTCTTCCAGGACTCGGCAACACGGCCCACGCGTTCGACGATTTCGCTCCCCGGTTCATCGATCGCTTCCACTGCATCGCGCTGACCCGCCGCGGCTTCGGTGAATCCGACCATCCGACGGACGGGTACGACACGCCCCGTCTGGTCGAGGACATCCGCGCCGCGCTCGACGCGCTCAAACTCGACCGCGTGATTCTCGCCGGGCACTCGATCGCGGGCGAAGAGATGACGCGCTTCGCCGCGACGTATCCGAACCGTGTTGATCGCCTGGTGTATCTGGACGCGGCGTACGACCGCATCGACGCCGACTCGATGTTTCAGGAGATCTTTCCCGTTCCGCCCAACGTGCCGGTGCGCCCGCAGCCCACCGCCGCCGACACCGCGACGGCGGCGGCGTACGTCGCGTTCGTTCGCCACACACGCGGCGTCAATATTCCGGAAGCCGACATTCGCACGCGCTACCGATACGATGGGTGGAACGAGGAGATCACCACCGCCTACCAGTCGATGACGGTCGAGCATCCGGCGTACCGCGCCGTGCGCGCACCGGCATTGGCGATCTACGCCGTGATCGACGCCGTCTCGCAGCTCGAACCGTGGCAGCGCGCCGACCGCGACCACGCCGCCGGACTGCAGGAAGCAATTCGCGGTGGCGAGCTCGTCGATCGCAAGCTCCGATCAAAGTTCAAAACGCAAGTGTCGCGCGCCGAGGTGGTCGAGATTCACGGCGCGCATCACTGGATCTTCGTCAGCAACGCCGACGACGTCTTCAACGCGATGCGACGCTTTCTGGAGAGGGGCTCCAATCGATGAAGCGCGCGCGCTGCTCCGGCGTGGGGATGACGCACGCCGGGTTGCCGCGTGTGAGCTTATGCCGGTGTCTCGCGACGAAATCGTAGACAGCGTCGGCGAGTGATCGCGGAACGATCGCGGCCAACGCGGCCAACATGCGCCACACGCCGCCGAGATAGCGTAGCACGCAAAGAACCGCCGCAGACCGAACCAGCACTCGCTCCGCGGCATGCGTCTCGGCCGGTGCGACCCACACCACCGAGTCGACGCCTTCGATGGCGGGATGTCGCGCTCTCACCTCGACGCCGACGGGGCTGTCGAGCGCCGCGAACCGAAGCGTTCGACGTCGGGACTCGTGACGCAGTACGAACTGCACGCTTCGTGCGCAAAATCCGCAGCTACCGTCGTAGAGCAGCAACGCCGAGGGTTCGCTCATCCTCGTAAGCTATCCCCGTCGCCTCTTCGCGGCGTGAGCCGTCCGCGGCGCCAATGGCTTCACGAGCTTTTCAGCGGTGTGCGTGTCGGAGACGCGGGCCACTTTGGTGTACGTCAGGCCGAGCGATTTCGCCTTGGCGAAGATTGCGGTGTCCGCAATCCCGCTCACGCCCTTGGGATGAACCACCCAGATCGCTCCGCGATCGGTCATCGCTTCGAGGGCGCGCTCGATTCGGTCGAGCTGCGCCACACTATCGACGCCGACGAACACCACGTCGCAATTGGACGCGCTGGGGCCGCGGACGACGTTGGTCGTCCGCGCCGAGACCTGCTCGGTGAGTGTTTCGTCGCCGACGCGAAACAGCCAAACCTTCACGTCCGCCTTCACATCGAGCTTGTCGATCAATCGCTTGGGCGGCTCCTCGAGCTTCTTGCGCCACGCGGCCGCTGACTTCTCGTCGAGCGACAATGAGACCACCGCCATCGGTGATGAGATCGTCACGACACCGGCGCGTGCGGTCACTCGCTCGATCGACGCGCGCGGAATTCGAATGCGCGCCTCGCCGCGGACGATCACCTCGTCCGTCTCGAGCAACACCGTCGACTCGGCCTCGCGAATCGTCCCCGAGCGGTCGTCGACGCGCGCGCGGCACTTGATCTCATACCCCACGTCCGTCTCCGGCGAGAGTGACCACGGTTGGCGTGGGCTCGCTGCCGAATCGGCGGCCGAGGGCGCGGAGATACGCATCGATCGTCGACGTGTGGCCCATTAGAAAACGTGAAACGAAGCGAAAGATCGGGTTGTAAACGGAGCCGCGCTCCACGATCGTGACGCGACTGCTCGAGGGCCCGTCCGGCACGATCAGGTATTCCCAGCTTCCGCCGAACGCCAAGTTCGTGTCGGCGATGCGGCCGACCAATCGGCGTGGTGCTTCGGCGGCATCGATGACGAAGGTGATCGCGCCCTGCCTCGAGTGCTCGCGCCACGATGGTCCCGTGGCCGCGGGAGCCAGGACGTCGACCGTTTTCACGTCGCGTCGCCAGCTCGGAAAGTCGGTCGGTGTGGTCAGCGCGGACCAAACGGCTTCGGGTGTCGCCGTTACGCGCGCCGTCATGGCCGCCGTGTGATCGCGCGGCAACATGGCTCCAACAACCACCACGACGATCACGCATACCACCACGACGCCGGCGCCGATCAGGATCCATTTCATGAGAGTGTCCTCACCTTGTCAACGAGAACGGGACGACGTGTTGTGCGTTATGACGCGGCCTTGCGACTGCGTTTCGTGGCGCGCGTGCGATGGCGTTGCGCCGCGAGCGCGGCGCGGCCGAGCAGCTCGAGGCCGTGGAGCGCCGCGCGGCGGGCGCGTTCGTCCAGCTGATCCAGCATCTCCTCGACGAGCGTCGGCTCCAGGACCGAATTTGCCGCGCACACGCGGACCCCGGCGCTGGTGAGTCGAAGCTGCACCTTGCGGCGATCGACGGGATCGAGCACGCGCGTGACGTACCCTTGGTCGACCAGCTGGCCGACCGCGATCGACATTGTCGCCGGAGTCACCCCCATGTGGTCGGCGAGGTCGCTTAGCATCATCGGCCGCTCGGCGTCGAGGTGGTCCATGATGCTGACCTGCCGCGCGCTCACGCGGACGCCGCTCTTGGGATCGCGGACGTGGCGTCGGTGGCAGGCGAAGTAGATGCGCGGGTAGTCGCGGAAGACGCGGGCGACGTCGTCGGTGAGGCGCATGGGCTGGAGTATAGGCGCGATAGTTAGATTCGTCAACACAAATAATTCGACAGGTCAACGCATGCGCCGCGGACACCGCCGAGTCTCCACGCCTTCGGCCGACGCTACCCCGTTGCGCTCTGGCGTTTTCGACGCCAGGAGGCCGGGGACAGTCCGGTCTGGCGCTTGAACGCTCGGCTAAATGCGGCATCCGATTCGTAGCCGACCTGCTCGCCGATCACGGCGACCTTCACCGACGTTCGCGCGAGCTGTTCCGCGGCGAGCTGGAGCCGCCACTGCGTGAGGTAGAGCATCGGCGGAACGCCCACGAGCAGCGAGAAACGCTCGGCGAGCACGGTGCGCGACGTCGCGATCGTACGCGCGAGCTCGGCGAGCGTCCACGGGTGGGCGGGACGTGCGTGCAGCGTCGTGATCGCGGGGCCGACGACGTCATCTCGCAGCCCGGCCAGCCATCCGGTGTGCTGGGGCGACAGCTGCTCCAGGTAATACCGCATCACCTCAATGAACATCAACTCCGCCATGCGGGTGAGCATCGTGTCGCTTCCGACGCGACTTCGCCGTGACTCGGCCACGACCTGACGTGGGAACTCCGAGAGCCAACCGCCGACCACTCCGGGGACGTGCAATCGTCGCGGCAGCGACGTGAGAAGTGGATTGTACGGCCGCGCGTCGCAACCGAGGAAGCCGCAGACGAAGGTGGTGTCGCGATCGGCGTCGGGGCCGATGCGGACCGTCTCCGGATACCGCCGAGACGCCGCAGTCTGTCGTTCGGTGGCGGTGTCGTACTGTTCGGCGCTCGACATGATATGCGCGTCGCCGTGCGGGAACACGATGGCGTCGCCGGGCTCGAGGCGTACACGCTGTCCGCCCTCGAGCCCACCCCAGCACGATCCCGATATGAGGATGTGGTAGGAGATGAGGTGCTCCACGTCGGGCAGCACGCGAGGCACGAGCTCGCGCGCCGCGCACGTCGTGACCGACCACGGCGGCGCCGCCTCGACGAGGAAGAAGTACGCTCCGCTCAGGCGCACCGCGCGAAGCACATCGGACAGGGGATCCATCGTTGGTGCAATCTATCGGTGGACACCAGCGCGACAAAAACGGAGCTCCGTGGTGACCTCCGCGCGCAACACCGGCAGGTTGCGCACCTCAACACCGGAGCCAAGGACGGTATCAATCCCAATGCACCGTTCGCGTGGGGCGTTATCGTTCGCGATTCGATTGTGTATGTCTCGGACATGCAAAGCGGCCTGTGGATCCTCAGGCTCAAGCGGCGATGACCTCTTTGCCGCGTGCCGGGCGGACCGAGAACGACAATCGCATGATGACGCGCGCAATCGCACGGTGCGGTCCCACGCGTGGCGCGAGCTATCCTCGACGACATGCTTGCCGCCATTCGATCCGCCTCCGTGCTCGGCATCGACGCATTCGATGTCTGCGTCGAAGTCGACGTCGCATCGGGCTTGCCGCATTGGACGCTTGTCGGACTGCCGGCGGGTGAAGTAAAGGAGAGTCGCGAGCGCGTCACCGCCGCACTCGCAAACTCCGGTTTTCCAGTGCCGCCGCGGCGCGTGACCGTTTCGCTCTCACCAGGCGACACGCGCAAGGCGGGGACTGGATTCGATCTGCCCATCGCCGTCGGGCTTCTCGTCGCGCTCGGCGCCGTTCCCTTCGAGGCGATCCAGGGACTCGTCTTCCTCGGCGAGCTCGGTCTCGATGGCGCAATCCGCGGCGTTCGCGGCGCATTGTCCGTCGCGCGGCATCTCTCTAGCCAATCGACACGCGCGCTCGTGCTCCCGCCGGCGAACGTCGACGAGGCCGGACTCGTGCGATCGGTGCCGCTCGTCGCGCCACCGACACTTCGCGATCTGGTCGACGGACTACAGTCGGGCGTCCTGGTGAATGCAGTCGCAAGTGAGCGAACCGCAACCTGTTCCGACGACACGGACTTCGCCGACGTCGTCGGACAAGAGAGCGCCAAGCGCGCGCTCGAGATCGCCGCTGCCGGAGGCCATGCGTGTTTGCTCATCGGCCCGCCGGGCGCTGGAAAAACGATGTTGGCGCGTCGGTTGCCGTCGATCCTCCCCGCGCTCACCGAGGACGAAGCGCTCGAGGTGACGGCGATTCATTCTGTCGCCGGCCTGTTGTCGTCGTCGGGCGTGTATTTGTCGGCGCGACCATTTCGTGCGCCGCACCATTCCATTTCGTCGGCGGGACTGGTCGGCGGCGGCGGCGTGCCGCGACCGGGCGAGGTGAGTCTGGCGCACCACGGCGTGCTGTTCCTCGACGAGCTGCTCGAGTTTCCGCGCAGTGCGCTCGAAGCGCTTCGCCAGCCGCTGGAGGATGGGCGCGTCACGATCGCGCGCGCCGCGGTCAGCGTTGCGTTCCCGGCGCGCTTCTCGATGATCGCCGCGATGAATCCGTGCCCGTGCGGCTACGCCGGCGAACCCACGCGCGTGTGCACGTGCGCCGAGTCGGAGATCGTGCGGTATCGGAGCCGGTTGTCGGGACCATTGACCGATCGCATCGACATGCACGTCACGCTGAGCGCCGTGTCGCCCCAGTTACTGCAGCACCCGAGCGACGGCGAATCGTCGCGCGCGATTCGGTCTCGTGTAGAGACAAGTCGCGCCGTGCAGCGTCACCGCTACGCGTCACTGCCGGCGGCGGTCCGGTGCAACGCGCATGCATCCGGTCGCTGGTTGCTCTCGCACGGCACGATCCAACCCGACGCAAAGGCGCTCGTGACGTCGGCGATGGAGTCGCTCAAACTGTCGGCGCGCGGATATCATCGGGTGTTACGCGTCGCGCGGACGATCGCCGATCTCGAACAGAGCACGCCGGTTCGCACCAATCACGTCGAGGAGGCGCTCCGCTATCGGCCGCGGTGATTACTGGCGCGAACCGTTCGTTCAACATATTGTGAAGCCCGTCGCCTGGGTCCACACAACACCTCGTGGAGTTGAACGCGTTGCGCCGTTCTCGCAGGCTCATGGCCGCCGTGTTGTGCCTCACGGGTGCTGGAATCGCGGTTGCGCAAACGCCGCCGCCGCCCGCCACCGCACCCTACCGCAATCGAATCCTCGGCGTGTTCGACGCCGACAGCGGCGAGCCCGTCGAGGGCGCGCAGGTCATCGACGCGCTCAATCACGTCTCGGCGCTGACGACCGTGACGGGAACGGTTTCGCTGATCTTTCTCCCCGACGGTGGGAGCATGGTGCAGATCAAGAAGGTCGGCTATCAACCGATGACGCTCGTCGTCGAGATCGCGCCGGCCGATACCGTTCCGCTCACCATCGTCCTGAACCGCGCCGCGCCGGTGTCGGCGGGCGGAGTGCAGACGCTTCCGACGGTCGTCACGAAGAACTCCGCGCCTCGCTATATATCGCCCGGACTTCAGGCGTTCGAGGAACGCCGTCGCTCGGGGTTGGGACATTTCATCACCGAAGCCGAGCTCCGAAAGCAAGACAATCGAACGATGACGAACGTGATTCGCGACCTGCCGGGCATCGTCATGATCTGTCCCAAGACCGGCCCGCGAAAAAACGAGTGCTTTGCGACTTCTGGTCGAGGGAAAAAGAATGCCATTCTCGGCGGCGACTGTGAGGTCAGCCTGTACATCGATGGCGTCGCCGTGTCGGACAACGATCTCAAGAAGCTGACCGTCAACGAGGTTGCCGCCATCGAGTTCTATTCCGGCGGGGCGACGATTCCCGTCCAATACAATCGAACGGGCGCGACGTGCGGCGTAATCCTTCTTTGGACTCGCGAACGTTGAAGCGATCTCGTCCATGCGGCGGTGACCGCTTCTTCGTTGGAAGGCCGTTCTGTGCGTGACGCGCGCTGACGCAAGGCTCGCAATTGAACTTGAAACTAGATACTCTAAGCGCGCGCGCCGACGTCGGAGCGTAGGGAACACCTTCAAATGAGGACGTCCGTGCATTCGATCACAACCAGGCTTGGGGTCATCATTCGCTCCGCCAATTCGCCGGTGAGGCGCACGATGCGCACCCTTGCCGCCGCTTCTGCTGTCGCCGCGTTGGCATCGCCTCTTCAGGCGCAGAAGACGACACACTTCGATTCCGGCATCGTGATAGGTGGCGACTGGTTGCAGGCCAACGAGCTGCCGCTCGATCGTGATGCGCTGCAGAGCGGACAGGTGACAGTCTCGCTCCGGCGACAGAGTTGGGCGGTGGACGCAGGGTGGGTCCGGATCGCTCGGACGCTCAGCACAATCCAGGGCGGGGCCGTCTCCGCCGGACCGCTCCTCCACTGGAAATCGGTACTGTTTCTTCCGACGGTCGGTGTGCTCGGCGGTCGCGCGCAAGCGTCGCGTGATTCGACCGGGTACGATTTCGTGGGAACGGGCGGTGTGATTGGACATCAGCCGCGCTACAGCTACTCGAGCGCCGGGACAGTCGGCGGCGGTGTGGGGCTGACGGTCGAGGCCCCGATCTACCGCATCATCGGGGTCCGCGCGGTGGCGTCGCAGTGGTTTTTTAGCGGGGCGCCGCTCGAGGGCGATCGTCAACGGTTCCTGGTCGGTGCTGGCCTGTCGCTTCGGGTGGGTCGATAATGCGCCGCCATGCCACGGTATTCACCCGCTGGTCACGCGTCGCGATGGCGATCGTGCCGCTCTTCTTCGTGCTGAGCTGCACCGAGAATCTGCCGAATGGCCCGAACACGTTCGGGGCCACGATCAAAATCTCTGTCCCGCACGACACTCTCGTCGTCGGTGATTCGAGCGTCGCGCAAGCGGTTGCCACCGACGACAACGGTCGCACCATTCAGTCCCTGTTGTTCACCTGGACCTCCGCCGACCCCACCATCGTCGGCATTGCGAACCCGGCGGCCGCCGCGGCGGACAATGCGTCCGGTGGCCGAACCATGATTCTGATCGGACGACGCACCGGCCGATCGGTCGTGACGTTGGCGCTCCCAGATCCCCGCTTCGTCGTGACGAACGTGCCAAGAACTGAAACGGTCGTCGTCGGGGGCGTCCGCATCCTCTCCACGCGCGACTCGACCCTCACCGCGGTCAACGACACCGCGATCGCGGTCGCCGCTGGGCTCGTCCGATCCAATGGCGCGCTCGTCACCCGCGCATCGCAGGGGATTCGTTGGATTCATCGGGGCACGCACACGAGCGTCGTCGGAACGGGCGATACCATTCGCTACATCGCGCGCTCGAACGGCGCCGATACGCTCATTGCGACGCACGATTTCTGCCTCATCACCGCGAAGTGTGCCGACACGGCGATCGTCCGCGTGTCGCAGCAACTCACGATGTCGCTCTCATCCCGCGCATTCCGCTCGTGGAGCTTCTCCGATTCCGTCGGGCCCACGGTCACCATTGCCGATCGTCGCGGCAACGGGGCCCCCGGAACATCGGTTCGATTCGTCCCTGTCACAGCCTTGGATTCGACGGTCGCGATCGTCTCAGCAGCGGTCGGCACGAGCAATCTGTCGACGGGGCTCGTCGCGTCTCCGCGTCTGATCGCCACCCGCAATGACAGCGCACTCGTTCGCGTGTTCGGCATCGGTTCCGACGGCGTCACCATCGTCGGCACCGATTCGATTACGGACATCGTGCGCCAAGTCGCGCGGCGCGTCCAGGTCGAGCCTCTGCGCGCGGTCGTTACAGTGATCGACTCGATTCCATATCGCGCGTTGGCGCGCGATGCCCGCGGTGCCGTGATCGTCGATGGTGCGACCGTCACTACCAGCGCGGCGGGCATTACAATCAACACCGTTTTTGTCGGTCCGAACCCTCCCGGTAGTACGTCGACGCAGGGGACGCTCACACCGAACCTCACCGGAATTGCCTTGCCGCAAGCCAATCCGCTGGCGCCACAAGTTCCGGTCATCATCGACCAAGCACTCATTGCGTTGGTGCCTTTCAACGGCGTCACGGCCGGAACGCCAGTGATTGCTACCATGACGGTGCTGGACTCCAACGGGGTCGCCGCGACGGGGTCTTATGTTCGATTCCGCACGTCGGCCGGCGTAGCGCCGGATTCAGTCCAGGTGGGCGCGAACGGTGTAGCAGCCGTGGTATGGACTCCGCCGATCATTCCAGGTCCATACACCCTGACGGGCGTTCGCGGCGCGCCTGCGCCGCTGTTCGGGAGTGACTCGTCGGTGCGCACCGTGTTGCAGCAAAGCGTGGTCGTCGTCGCCGCCGGAAGTCCAGACCCAACCAGGTCCACTGTCACGGTGAGCCCGACGTCAATCGCGGCGAACGCAACCGCGACCGTGACCGTCACTGCGAAGGACGTGTCCGGAAACGTCGTCACGACGGCGACGCCGGCCGATTTCACCATCACATCGACGCGCGGAGCTATCAGCGGAACGACATGCACTCTGGGCGTCTGTACTTCGACCTACACCGCGCCGGCGACGACTGGCGCTGATAGTGTTTCAGTGAAGATGCTCGGCGTTCAGATCGTCTTCAGTCCGGTCGCGTTGAACATCACTCCCTGAATCAAGGTGGTTGGGACGCGAGTCGGTGATCGCACCGTTTGCTATGGTGCAATCACCGATTCGTGTCTTCGGTCCTTCCACATCGCGAACGTGCCCGGTTTGGTTCCACCTCCGGCGCATCCGTCGACGTAGCTGAGCTCACCGATGATCGCCGCGTTGCGGTTCGCGGTGTTGCCCTTGAGCCGCATCGTCCCGGAGCAGTTCTGTGCCGGGAAAGTCCACGCCACATCGAGCGACAACGTGTCGCTGTTTGCCAGTCCCTTTCCACTTCCAACAATCCGAAGCCCGCTCGTCTCCAACGACACCGCCGCGGTCTCGCCCGTAATGGTCAGATCCCAACTCATGCGCAGCCGCGTGCGATCGAGCAGGATGTGACCCTCGTAGTGGCCGGCGGCGACGCGTCCCGGAATGGCGGGTGGTTCGCGCCGCGAGGGAAGCGCGAATGCGACGATGAAATCGCCTGGTTTATCGAAGTCGCCCGCTCTCGCATGCAGTTCTCGGTGACCGCCGGCCGCGACGACGACGAACTGTCGACCGGATGCACTGACGTACGTCATGGGCGACGCATGTACGCCCGCCGGTAGCTGCGCAGACCACAGCTCCTTGCCGTTGTCTACGTCAAAGGCGTGCAAACGCGAATCCACGGCGCCGCCGGCGAAGACGATGCCACCCGCCGTCGTCATCGCGCCGCCAAGGTTCGGCGATCCCCACGTATCGCTTCCCGGCACGTTCGACAGCTGCGCTATGCGGCCAAACGGTCGTTCCCACCGCAACTCGCCGGTTTCCAAGTCGACCGCCGACAGAATTCCCCAGGGCGGCAGGTTGCACGGCGCGCCGTCAGGCGAGATCAAGTGCCGCCGACGCATGGCGAAGGGAGTTCCCGTTTGTGGAGCGATTTCGTCGAACCGAGTGCCGCGCATCATCACGTCGCGCACGTCGGCGCGCGGAATCAGGTCGACCAGGGTGATCACGCGGTTGGTTGGGATGATTGCCAGATGTCGCGCCGGATCGAGCGCGATGCCGCTCCAGTTCGAGCCGCCGACGTTTCCCGGGAAGATCACGGTCGGCACAAGCCCTGGTGGTGTGAAGATTCCCGACCAGCGCGCGCCAGCGAGTTGTTCGCGGCACCACGCGCGGCCGGCATCGGTCACGCCGAAGATCTCGGAGAGATCGAACCGCGGCGATGACAGTGGACGCGGCACTGTCGGAAACGGCTGCGTTGGCCACGCGTCTTCGCCGGCGACATCGCTTCGCGGCACCGGTCGCTCCTCGACGGGAAACAGCGGCGTGCCCGTCTCGCGATCGAGCATGAAGACGTGACCCATTTTCGTCGTCTGGGCCAATGCAGCGATTTCGCGTCCTTCGCGGTGCATGGTGAAGAGCAGAGGTTGCGCCGGCACGTCGTAGTCCCACAGGTCGTGATGCACGGTTTGAAAATGCCAGACCATGCGACCTGTCGATGCGCGCAACGCGACGATGGAATTCGCAAACAGGTTCTGACCCAGGCGCTCACCTCCGAAGAAGTCGGGGCTCGCGCTCCCGGTGGGAACGAACACGAGGTCGCGAGCCGAGTCGACGCTGATGATCGACCATGCGTTCGCCGCCCCCGCGTGGTGTGCTTGAGGCCCACGCCACGTGTCGTAGCCAGGCTGTGTGGAGTCGCGCGCAACGGGATCCCACGACCATTTGAGCCAGCCCGTTCGTGCGTCGAATGCACGCACCACCCCACTCGGCGCGGCAGCGCGACGACCGTCGCCAACGGCTGATCCGACGATCACCAATCCGTTGACCACAGCCGGCGGCGACGTCACCGCGTATTCGCCCTTGAACGATGGCGGATTGACAACATCGCGATCGAGCAACACCTGGCCGTGCGATCCGAAGTCGCTGCACGGTTCCCCGGTGCGCGAATCGAGTGCGATGAGTCGAGCGTCGACCGTGCCGACAAAGATTCGCCGGCGACACGATGCTCCAGGAAGTCGCGATGGGTCGAGCCACGTTGCCACGCCGCGATTCGTGAAATCGCCGTAATTACCCGAGAGATCGAGCTCGGAATCGAACGACCACAACTCCGCTCCCGTGTCGCCGTCGATTGCGCGGACTCCACCGAATGGGGTCGACGCATACAACACGTTGTCGACGAACAGGGGCGTCGTCTCGTCGCGCGCCATCGCCTCGCCGAGCGAGAAATCGCCGGTTCGGTAGGTCCAGACGGGCACCAGATCTCTCACATTGGTACGAGTGATCTGTGACGCGGGCGAATGCTTCGTTCCGCCGGCGTCATGCGCGTACGCCGGCCATTCTACGCTCACGCGCCGCGCGGCTGTGGCCTGGGCGACGCCGGTAAGGCTCGACACCACGACGAACCCAACGGCGCCGGCGAGTGACTGCGGCAGTAATCTCATGAGATGTTTTCCGCGGACAAAGGTCTGGGCACTGGAATGACATTAACCAAACGAAACGGGACACGTCGCGTGGTGGCGTGGGAAGCGCCGCGCTCGTGTCGGCCGCCTCTGGCGGACGGTGAGGACGCGTATGTAGGATCAGGCCTTACCGCTTTGCCGGCAGGAGATACCATGCAATTCCAGTTTTACGGACGCGCGGCACGCTTCGGGTCCGTGGCCATGGTCGTCGTGCACGTTTCCGCATTCGCGCAGGCCGCGCGGCCGTTGGTGATCGAAGACTTCTATAAGATCAAGACGGTCGCCGCGCCAAGTCTGTCGCCCGACGCCCGATGGGTGACGTTCACCATCAACACGCGCATAGAAGAAAGCAACGGTACGCAGTCGGACGTGCTGCTCGTGGCGGCGGATGGTTCATCGCCGGCGACCAAAGTGAGCGGCGTGGCCAGCGCGACGAATCCCCGATGGACCGACGACGGTCGTCTCCAATTCACGGCCGGCACTCAAACGATCACGGTCGATCCGCGCGCGCCGGATCACGTCGACACGGCGGTGACGCAGGCCGGTGCACCCGCGGGACGCGGCGGCGGTCGCGGCGGTCCACGGCGTTCGACGTTCGCGAGTCCGGACGGAAAATGGATCGCGACGGTTCGCGATTTCCCGCCACCGGCTCGACTCGCGATGTACGCGTCGGACTTCGAGAAGCGACACGAAGAACGCTTCAAGGGCGTGCAATTCGATTGGATGGATTTCCATCGCGACGCGCAACCGTTCCCGGTCCCCAATCGCAAAGACCCGCAGCTCATGCCGCCGCAAGAGCTCGTCGTCGCAGCCCCCGGCGGTGGAGCGGAGAAGCGACTCACCTCGCTTGGCCTTCGGCCAGCCGATATTGAATGGAGCCGCGATGGCTCGACGATTCTCTTTAGCGCGGATTCGTTATACCGCGAGGAACGGTCGTACGGTCGCAATGAGCTCTGGACTGTCACGGTCGACGGCAAGCTCACGCGCCTCACGCCGAATACCGACTACAGCTACTCGGGCGCCACCTATTCCCCCGATGGACGCTGGATTCTCACGACGCGCGATTTCACGTCTGACATGGTGATTGCCAAGCATCTGGATCACGGCGGGCCGGTCGATCTCGTCGTGATTCCCACGTCGGGTGGAAAGGAAGTCAATCTCACGGCGGATTGGGACTATCTCCCAAGCAGTCCGCGATGGAGCCCGGACGGGAAGTACGTCTACTTCATGGGTGGCGTCGGTGGGACCACGCACCTCTTCCGCGTCTCGCCGCATGGCGGCGCGGTGGAGCAAGTCACCAAGGGCGAGCGTCGTTTGAGCGATGTCACGTTCGACAAGAATTTTACGAAGATCGCCTACACCGTAGGATTGAACGAGCACCCATCAGAGGTGTACGTCGCGAGCATCGACGGGTCGAACGAGCGCCAACTGTCGCACGTTCACGACGCATTCATGGCGGAGGTGGCGCTCAGCCGATCGGAACGGCTCCAGTACAAGAGCGCCGACGGTACGCCGATTGAAGGCTGGCTCACCCTGCCCGCCGGGTATCGCGCGGGTGGTGGACCGTATCCCTTGGTGGTCAGCAACCACGGCGGACCGCATTCGGCGATCGAGTACGGCTTCAACTTCAAGAATCAGTATCTGGCGGCGAACGGCTATTTCGTGCTCGAGGTGAACTTCCGAAGCTCCACGGGCTACGGCGAGAAGTTCTTGTGGGGAACGTGGGGCGCGTGGGGCACAAAAGACGGACAAGACGTGATGGCGGGCATCGACTACGTGCTCGGCAAATATCCGATCGACCGCGCGCGCGTCGCCACGATTGGGCATTCGTACGGCGGCTTCATGACGAATTGGCTGATCACGCAGTATCCCGATCGGTTCGCGGCGGCGATTCCGGGTGCGGGCATTGTCGATTGGTTGAGCGACTACGGCAACGCCGACATCCCCAACACCAAGGAGCGCGAATTCTTTGGCGCGCCATGGGACCCAAAGGCGCGCGAGATCATGCTCCGCCAGTCGCCGCTCATTTACGCCAACCGCGTCAAGGCGCCCACGCTCTTCATCAACGGCGAGGTCGATCAGCGCGTGCCGTTCTCCGAAGCCGAGCAAATGTACGTGGCGCTCAAGAAGAATGGCATTCCAGCGAAGATGATCCGCTATGAAGGCCAGCCGCATTCGATCGGTGGCTCGTGGAACCAGGTGCACCGCATGCTCAACGAGCGGCGGTGGCTGGACCAGTATCTCAAGATGAAACCAACGCCCTGATCGCGGGCGGACGTTGGCTCCAAGCCCAGTGGCGAGCCGTTACGTTTCGCGAATGAACCAGAACGAAGTGGACGCGAACCGGCTGAGCGCGCTCGCGAAGGAGACCCGCCTGAGCGAATGGCTCCGCCTTCAAGGCTCGATCGCGATCGGATACAGCGGAGGCGTCGACTCAGCGTACCTCGCCGCGCTTTCCGTCGCGTCGCTGGGCGCCGACAGCGTGTTGGCGATCATCGGGCGGAGCGCGTCGTACCCCGAGGCGCAGTGGTCGGAGGCGCGCAGCGTCGCGAGGCAGATCGGTCTCGCTGTGCTCGAGGTCGATACCGATGAACTGAACGATCCCCGCTACACCGCGAATCCCACAAATCGCTGCTACTTCTGCAAGACGGAGCTCTGGTCGAAGCTGGTTCCGCTCGCCCAGGCGCGTGGCATCGGTGTCGTCGCCGACGGAACCAACGCCGACGACCTTCGGGGCCACCGTCCCGGCGCACAGGCCGCGCGCGAGCACGGTGTCGTCTCGCCGCTAGCGATGTTCGAGTTCTCGAAAGAGGAAATACGTCAGCGGTCCCGCGCCCGTGGGCTTCCAACCTGGCAGCAGCCGTCGTCGCCGTGCCTCTCATCGCGAATCCCGTACGGAACGCCCGTCACGGTGGGTCGGCTCAGGCGCGTCGAGCGCGCCGAGTCCGCATTGCGCGGGCTCGGTGTCGTCGGCGACCTGCGCGTGCGACACTTCGGTGACGTGGCTCGTATCGAGCTCTCGGCGGCTGAGCTCGCGCGCTGGTCGGATTCTGAACCGCGAGCACGTCTCGAGGCGGCCGTCCTCGCCACCGGATACCGGCGCGTCGATCTCGATCCGCGCGGCTTTCGTTCAGGCTCGCTCAGCGAAGCATCACTCCACAGTGCGACTGTTTCTGGCCATTAACCTCACGCCGCTCGTGCGGCGCGAGGTGTCGGCGGCAACCGCCGTGCTCCGTCAATCCGCACCCGCCGCGTCGTGGATCGACGAATCCCTGTTGCATCTGACGCTCAAATTTCTCGGCGAGCAAGCGGAGTCTCGCGTCGACGACCTTCAAGCGGCGGCCGCGCGCGTCGCCGGTCGCCATCGGGAGTTGATGATGGCACTTGGTGGCATCGGCGCGTTCCCGAACTTTCGGCGGGCTCGCGTCGTATGGATGGGTATCGCGCAGGAAGCACGGCTCGAGTTGCTCCATCACGACGCCGAGGTGGAGTTCGAGAAGCTCGGCATCGAGGTCGAGGGGCGACCGTTCCGGCCGCATCTGACGTTGGCGCGTGTCAAGCATCCTCTGAGCGACGACGAAGTAAAAACGCTGTCGCGCGCCGCGCGCGAGACGGATTATCGAACCGACTTCATCGTGCGATCGATTGATTTGATGCGAAGCGATCCTACCGCGGCCGGACCGGCGTACACGACGCTGATGTCGGCTGCTCTGCGGAGCGGATGATATATGGGCTGTATCGCGCGTCTCGGCTGTCTCATCCTGTTGGCGATTCTCGCTGTGATCGGGTGGTTCACCCGCGACCGGTGGATGCCGGAGAGCATGCGGTCTCACAACGTGAGTTCGACGAAGGGTCCGTCGTGGGAACCGCTCAGCGACGCTGGTGCGAAACGCACCGAGGCGGCGCTCGGGAAGCTCAGCCAACCGCGCGGACCTGTATTCCAAACGCTCTCTGGCGCCGACGCCGCTTCGTATATCTTCCGGCAGTTGGCTGATCGCCTGCCGCAATCGAGCGACAGCGTCGAAGCCCTGGTCACCGGCGATCGCGTGTCAATGCGCGCCAACATCAAGCTGTCCGAGCTCGGCGGCGCCGGCGCCCTCGGCTCGCTCGGCGGAATGCTCGGCGACCGCGAGCGAGTGCAATTCACCGGAACGTTCCGCGTCGTGAAACCGGGTCTGGCCGAATTCCAAATCCAAGACATCAAGGTGGGTGCGGTGAATCTTCCGCACGGGATGATCGCTGGCCTCATCGGTCGGTTTGACCGCGGCCGGCGCCCGGCTGGACTCGATCGTGACGCGCTGCCGTTGCCGATTCCACGGTACGTGGGCGACATTCGAGTAGCGAACGGGAAGATCACCCTGTACAAGACCGTGGAATAACAATGCCGCGCCGCATCCTGATCATCGACGACGAGCAGGGCATTCGTGCGGCACTCGGCCAACTGCTGGAGTTCGAAGGCTACGAGGTTCGCGCGGTCGGGAACGCCGTCGACGGCATCACCGCGTACCAGAAGCAGCGTCCGGATCTCGTCTTTCTCGACGTGAAGATGGCGGGGATCGACGGCGTGGAGGCGCTGAAAAAGATCAAGGAGGGCGACCCGACCGCCGTCGTCGTGATGATCAGCGGGCACGCCACGATTCAGACCGCGGTCGAGGCGACGCAACTCGGCGCGTACGATATTCTCGAGAAGCCGCTCGACACCGATCGCATCCTCGTCACGCTGCGCAACGCGCTTCAACACCTCGATCTGCACGAGGAGAACGCGCGGCTGCGCGAGACGATTCAGTCGCGCTATCAGATCGTAGGCAAGTCGTACGGAATCCGCGCGGTGATCGACAAGATCGATCGTGTCGCGAAGACCCCGGCGCGCGTGTTGATCACCGGCGAGAATGGAACGGGGAAGGAGCTCGTGGCGCGCGCGATTCACTCGCAGTCGACTCGCGCCGACGGTCCGTTCGTCGAGGTGAACTGCGCGGCCATCCCGAGCGAGTTGATCGAGAGCGAATTGTTCGGGCACATGAAGGGATCATTCACCGGCGCCGTCGCCGATCGGGCGGGGAAATTCGAGCAGGCGCACGGTGGGACGCTGTTTCTCGATGAGGTGGGCGACATGAGCCTGGCCGCGCAGGCGAAGGTGCTGCGTGTGCTACAGGACGGTGTCGTGTCGCGCATTGGCGGCTCCAAGACCGTCGAGGTCGACGTGCGCGTGCTCGCGGCGACCAACAAAACGCTCGAGACGGAGATCGCCGAAGGACGATTCCGCGATGATCTCTTCTACCGGCTGAACGTCGTGCCGATCCACGTGCCGCCGCTGCGCGAGCGGCGTGAGGACATTCCTCTGCTCGTCTCGCACTTCGGCAACGTGCTCACGAGCCGCGAGGGCGTGGCGCCTCGAGCGATGGCGCCCGAGGCAGTCGAGCGTCTGGCTCAGCTCGAGTGGCCCGGCAATGTTCGCGAGCTGCGCAACACGATTGAGCGTTTGCTCATTCTTTCGTCAGGTCCGCGCATCACTGGCGAGGACGTGACGCGTTTGGTTGGACATCGGGACACGGAGCAGGCCGGCCTTGGCTCGCTGCTCGATTGCAAGACGTTCGAGGAGTTCAAGCACGCCGCCGAGCGGGCGTTCCTGCTGGCCAAGCTGCGCGAGTTCGATTGGAACGTGTCCGAGACGGCGCGGGCGTTGGACATGCCCCGCTCGAATCTCTATAAGAAGATCGAACGTTACGGATTGACTCGGGAGACGCTGACCTAATGGCCGACCGCGATTGGGACAAAGAGCTTGCCAAGGTCGACAAGCAACTCGCGTCGCTCTCCGACGACGCGCTGCTTGGTCCTTCGCCGACCACGAGTGGGAAGGGCGCGGCGCCACCTCGCGCCGTCAAAGGCGAGAAGGTTCCGCGAGCCGCGACGGAGCCACGAGCCACGAGCTCGTGGGGCGTCTATGCGCGTCTCACACTCTCGGTCTTGGTCGGTGTGGCCATGCTGCTATGGCCATACCCGGCGCGCTGCGGAGTGGGCTTGGCGGGCTATCTCGCGGCGGTGGCCGTCGTGATCGCGAGCGGAGTTTGGAGCTCGGTCTGGACCTGGCGGCACAGAGCGAGCAAGGCACACACCCTATCGCTCCTGTTGATTCTCTGGGGCCTCGTCTTGGGCTCCACCGAAGTGCTTCCTCGCATCGGGTACGCGAAGCCCGACCTCGCACATCCGGCTACCTGGGTGTGCCAATGACGCCGCCGCGCAAGGTCGAACAACGTGAACACGAATCGGACGAATGAAACGAATGAACGAATGAACAAATGAAATGGCGGACCGGCTCGACGACTTCTCAAGAAATGAATCGTTCCATCTGTCGCAGTAAGTAGATTTCTCTTGGTTGCCCCACTGCGAATGAAGTGTGTTCCGATAGCACCCGTCCGACCCCTGACTCATGAAATCATTCAAGAACTTTATCGGCGGCGATTGGGTGGCTCCGGTCGGCGGGGAATATTTCGAGAACCGTAATCCCGCCGATCTGTCCGACACGATTGGGCGATTCCCGTTATCGGGTGCGACGGATGTCGACCGCGCTGTGGAATCGGCGCGTCGCGGGTTCGAAGTGTGGCGGAACACCCCGGCGCCCGCTCGCGGTGACGTGCTCCGCCGACTCGGCGACATCATGGTGCAGCGGAAGGAAGAGATTGCCGATCTCATGACCCGCGAGATGGGAAAGCCACTCGCCGAGACACGCGGCGATGTCCAAGAGGGGATCGACACGGCGTACTACGCGGCGAGCGAAGGGCGACGCCTCTTCGGACACACCGTGCCGAGCGAGCTGCGGAACAAGTGGGCGATGAGCTTCCGCCGACCGATCGGCGTCGCCGGGATCATCACGCCGTTCAACTTCCCGATGGCGATCCCGACGTGGAAAATGTTTCCCGCCCTGGTGTGCGGAAATGCGTGCGTCTTCAAGCCCGCCGAGGATGTGCCGCATACGGGTCACGTGTTGGTCGAGATGATGCTCGAGGCGGGCCTGCCGCCCGAGGTGATTCAACTCGTCCACGGCCTCGGCGAGTCAGCAGGCGCGGCGATCGTGAACCATCCGCTCATTCCCGTGATCTCATTTACAGGGTCGACGGAGACGGGCCGCGTCGTCGGCGAAGTGTGCGGTCGAATGCACAAGCGACTCTCGCTCGAAATGGGCGGCAAGAACGCGATGATCGTGTTCGACGACGCGAATCTCGACCTCGCATTGGACGGCGTGCTGTGGGGCGCGTTCGGCACCACAGGCCAACGGTGTACCGCGACGAGCCGATTGATTCTTCAAGACGGTATTCACGACGAGTTGCTGACTCGCCTGATCGATCGCGTGCGTGAGCTCACGCTTGGCGACGGTCGGAAGGAAGGGACCGACGTCGGCCCGCTCATCAGCCAGAATTCCGTCGACAAAGTCGAGCGATACATCGACATCGGTCAGCAGGAGAATGCCGATCTCGTGTGCGGTGGGCGCCGGGCGGCTGGTAAGGGGCTGGAGAACGGATTCTTTTTCGAGCCGACGATCTTTGCCCGAGTACGCGCCGGCATGCGCCTGGAGCAAGAGGAAATCTTTGGTCCCGTTCTTTCAGTATTACGCTTTCGATCGGCGGATGAGGCGTTCGAGATCAACAACGATGTGAAGTACGGATTGTCGTCGTCGGTCTACACGCGCGACGTCAACGTTGCCATGCGCGCAATGAACGAGCTCGATACGGGAATCACCTACATCAACGCGCCAACAATCGGTGCCGAGGCACATCTTCCCTTCGGCGGCGTAAAACAGACGGGAAATGGCCACCGCGAGGGTGGATGGCAGGTCTACGATTTCTACTCGGAGACCAAGGTCGGCTATTTGGATTTCTCGGGCTCGCTCCAACGCGCCCAGATCGACAACTATTTGGGAACCCCCGATTAGCCGGGACAGCGCAACGCTGGAACGATCGGGTTTATGGGGTGCTAGCCGAGCGAGCCCGAGCAGGTTATTACATCGATTGACGAGTCGTCGTCGTCATTCAGGGACGCAGGAGAAGTGAGAGAAGTGAGAATATGAGTGCCAACGAGTCCGTTTCACTCCCAGTACCAGCGCGCGGCGATGAGAATGTCGATGACTCTGCCTCCCCCAGTGGCTGCGGGTCGTCGGCACGTTCGATCACGCCGCAGCAACGCATGGAAGCGCTGCGCGAGCTCAACCGTCAGCGCTCCGGGCTCGACTTTGTTTGGGAATGGACGAAGATCCTCGCCGTCTCTGTCGTGCTGTTCGCACTGATTCGGACCTTCCTTGTCGAAGCGTTCAAGATTCCCAGCGGGAGCATGGAGAACACGCTCCAAGTGGGCGATTTCCTGCTCGTCAACAAGCTGGTGTACGGTGCTGAAATCCCATTCACTCACAAACGACTCCCGCGTCTTCGCGAGCCGCGTCGCGGCGACGTCATCGTCTTCGAGTATCCTGAAGACCTGACGAAGAATTTTGTCAAACGTTTAGTCGGTGTGCCCGGCGACACTGTTGAAATGCGCGACGGGACACTGATTCGAAACGGTGTCGCCTTATCGGAACGGTACGTCGAGCACACCGACCCCGATATTGATCCGTCGCCGGAGGATTTTGGTTGGCAGCGCAACTATCTTGTGCGGACCGCGAATGCGGCCTCGGCGTACCATCCGTCGCGTAACAACTGGGGCCCTATAGTCGTCCCAAGAGAGAAGTATTTTGTGCTCGGCGACAACCGGGATAACTCGCTGGACAGCCGGTATTGGGGCTTTGTGCCCGATTCGCTGGTCAAAGGTCGGCCGTTCGTGATCTATTACAGCTACGCGCCGGATACGGTCGATACGTTTGCCTGGCTCACGCACATTCGCTGGACGCGACTGGGTGAGCGGATACGTTAGATCTCGTTTCACCACCCAAGGAGCCGCAGTACGTATGGCCGCAACCGGCAACAAGAAGTCGTCGTACGAAGAAGGCTCGCTCGATCAGTACCTCCGCGACATCAGCGCGTATCCGCTGATCTCGCGCGACGAAGAGGCGCACCTTGCGCGGCACATTCGCAAGGGCGAGCAGGAAGCGCTCGATAAGCTCGTGCGCTCGAACCTGCGATTCGTCGTGTCGGTTGCGAAGAAATATCAGAATCAGGGTGTGTCGCTCTCGGATCTCATCAACGAGGGCAACCTCGGACTGATCCGCGCCGCGCACAAATTCGACGAGACGAAGGGCATCAAGTTCATCTCGTACGCCGTCTGGTGGATCCGCCAGGCGATCTTGCAGGCGCTCGCCGAGCAGTCGCGCATCGTGCGCGTTCCACTCAACCGAGCCGGCACGCTCCACCGCATCGGCAAGCGCGCCAACGCCCTCCTCCAAGAGCTCGGCCGCGACGCAACGCACGCCGAGATCGCGCACGGCATGGATATCACCGAGGAAGAAGTCGCCAAGACGATGGCGATCTCGCAGACGCATCTGTCGCTCGATGCGCCACTTACACCCGGTGAGGACAACCGGCTCCTCGACTATCTCCCCGACACGCTCAACCCCACGCCCGACGAGCAGACGTTCGAGAAGGCGCTCACCGAGTCGATCGAGGAAGCGCTCTCGCACCTCAAGGAACGTGAGTCGAAGATTCTCCGTCTCTACTTCGGTCTCGACGGGAGCGAGCCGATGACGCTCGAGGAGATCGGCGCTCTGCTCGGGATTACGCGCGAGCGCGTGCGGCAGATCAAGGAAAAGGCGCTATCGCGGTTGCGGCACGTCAGTCGCGCCCGGGCACTGGAATCCTACCTGGGTTGAGCCGAGGTTCGCCGTAGTCCGAGGTGTCCGGCCGGCGCGTTGCGTCGGCCCTTTGTATTCGCGGGCTCGGGAACTCGCCCTCCATGGGTGCGATTTGATAGCTTTCCCGAGTCCAAGACACCCTCCGAGCGCACACATGACTCGACTCCGTTCCGTTCGCGCACTCTGCGTCGCGACCGTATTCGCCACGCTCGCTCCAGCCATCTACGCACAGGGGCCCGCCGTTCAACAAGCGACGCGCGCGCCCGCGGCGACGTATTTCACGGCGGATGACGCGCTCGAGATCAACACGTACGCGATTGCCGACATGAGTGACGATGGGCACTGGGTCGCGCTCACGCAGGCCGTGCGTCGTGATTCGTACGGCAACGACTATCGCCACGATGGTGATCCGACCTACGTGCATCCGTCGCCGGTCCGACTCTGGTCCGTCGACACGCGAACGAGCGATCGACGCGCCGTGTTCGCCGACAAGCGGGCGGTGCGTGGCATGCGCTGGTCGCCCGACGGGAGTCACCTCGCGCTGCTCGTGTGGAACGGCGACGCGTACGACCCCGCGATATGGGACCGCGCAAGCGCGAAGCTGACCACGCTCAAACTACCGGCGGGCAGGTACGTCGCCGAAACGAGTGACCTGCGATGGAATGCGAGCGGGTCCCAGCTGGTGTTCACCGTTCACACGACGGAATGGCGCAAGAAAGCGCGCGACACTTTCAACCAGATGACGACCGGCCCCGTGTTCGTGCAGAGCAGCCACGACCCATTTCTATCGTGGGACGACCTCCGCCGGATGGGCAACCGCCGCAGCGTTGGCGCGATCGACGTACAATCGAGTCAGTATCACGAGCTCGTTCCTGAGACGCAGCTTGCGACGTACGCGCTGACCAACGACGGGAAAGTCATCGCCTACGCCGAGGACCAGATCAAGAAGACCGAATACGAAGCCGGTGGCAACGACGCCCGGCTTCTCGCTCGAATTCTTGCCGGCGGTGAGACGCGTACGTTACTCGGGTCGACCCGCGGCGCCGCCGTCGTGTGGGCCGACGATGGAACTCGCTATGCGTACTCGCGCGACGGACGCGTCTACGTGGCGTCGCTCGCTGACACCGCGGCGCGACTCGTCGCCGGACCGCCCGAGCCGCCGAAGGGCGCGGCACCCGCGACCTCCGATAGCTCGACACGCAGCGGCCGTGGATCGGCTCGCGTCGATCGGTTCACTGCCAGCCGATTCAGTCCGCGTGGCGACGCGCTGCTGGTCTCCAATCGCGACGGTCTCTGGGTCATCGATCTCACGACGAATTCTCGCGATATGGTCATCGCCAGCAACGACTCGAACGCGGCGACGCCCCGCGCGACGATCGCCGCGTGGAGCGAGGATGGTTCCAAGCTGTACTTCACGGTCTCGTCTCGAACGAAGTGGGAACGGTCGATCGTGCGGTACGATCGCGCCAGCAAGGAGACGCGCGAGTTGGTCAAGGACGGCCGGTCGTATAGCGGACTCAGACTATCGAAGGACGGCAATACGAGTTTCCTCACGGTCGCCGAGGGGAACAGGCCGGCGGACATTTACGCCGGCGGGCCGGACCTGTCCAACCTGCATCGACTCGTCGAGGCGAACCCGCAGCTCGCCACCAAGCATATCGGCCCGACCGAGTTGCTCTCGTATCTCGACGCCGACGGGCATCCGAAGTACGCTGTTGTCCACTATCCGGCCGACTATCAGAAGGGCAAAGCCTACCCGACGGTCTTCATCATCTACGAGGATTTCTTCGATGACTCGTGGGACGTCGCGGCAAACATCTTGTCGGCCAACGGCTACCTCGTCGTTAAACCATCGGTCGATTTCGAGACGGGCTTTCCGGGCGAGGCGTGGCTCAAGGGCGTTACCGCCGCAGCTAACAAGCTGATCGAACTCGGCATGGCCGACTCGGCGCGGCTCGGCGTGCAGGGCACGAGCTACGGCGGCTATGCGACCAACCTGCTCATCACGCAGACGAACCGCTTCAAGGCGGCGATCAACATTTCCGGCAAGGTCGACATCATCAGTTTCTATACTGATAGTCCACGACTCGGCGTCAGGAATATCACGGCCGCCGAACGCCAGCAGGATCGCATTGGCGCCACCCTCTGGCAGCAGCCGCAGAAATACGTGCAACACTCAGCGATCATGTTCGCGGATCGAATTCAAACTCCACTCATGCTGATCACCGGGGCGCAGGATTCCAACGTCCCGGCCGACAACACGCGCGAGATGTACTATGGCCTCCGACGTCTCGGCAAAGAGGTCGTGTGGGTGAACTATCTGAACGGCGGACACGGCGGTGGCGTACAGAGCACCGACGACTTTCTCGACATGTACCGGCGGATGGTCGAGTGGTACGATACGAAGCTCAAGAAGGGATCAGCCAACAAGACTGCCACAAACGATCGGTAGCATGGCGATTCGGGATGGTCGCGAGCACCGTCACGGTACAGGTCGTTCACTCGCCTTCAAGACTCGGACAACTCTCTCGCACTATGGCTCAGAGCAGCTCATTCGACGTCACGACAGGTGTCGATCTCCAAGAAGTCGACAACGCGATCAACCAGGCACAGAAGGAGATCGGCCAGCGCTACGACTTCAAGGGTTCGAACGCGTCGATCGAATTCAAGCGCGCCGAGGGATTGATCGCGCTCGTCGCGGCGAGTGAGTTTCAGATGCGCGCGCTGTTCGATGTCGTGCAATCGAAGCTGATCAAGCGCGGCGTTCCGGTGAAAAACCTCGACATCGGCGACATCAAACAGGCCGGCGGCGACATGGTACGGCGAGAGGTGAAGCTGAAGATGTCGCTCGACTCCGACACCGCGAAGAAAGTCGCGGCGGCGATCAAGGAGGCGAAGCTCAAAAAAGTGCAAGCGTCGATCCAGGGCGATCAGGTTCGCGTGTCGTCGCCGTCGAAGGACGACCTGCAGGAAGCGATCGCGCTGCTGCGCAAAGGGGACTACGGCGTCGAGCTCAAGTTCGGGAATTTCCGTTAGTGCGAGTCGGGCGGCGGCGTCTTGCACAAGTGCTGTGTCGCGACCAGTTCGCCGGCACGGCCGCCTACGGCATGTAACGCCGACGCGTTGTCGGCATTCCAGAAGCGCCACGCCGCATCCCTGTCTTGCCGCACACGCGACGACGACGTGGGCCCCCAGCGTTTGAGCAGGATGTTGGCGGCTCTGCAGCGCTGTAGCTCGTCGGCGTTGCGGAGCGCACTGCCTTCATTACCGAGTGGCGGTGAGAGTATGGCGCTGGTAGCCATGGAGACGGCGTGCCCGCTCAATCCAGCCAAATGGACGAGGTCGAGCGACGGCTGTGACGTCGCGGGCAGGCGTGCCGCGCGCTCGATGTTAACGCGCGCGACAAACGCGTCGGGGTCGGTCGTGTTCAGTAGTGCGAGAACGGCAAGACCGGAGATCGCGACGCCCGCGGCGAACGGTCGGCCCCAATCACGCAGCACGGTGAGCCCGAGCCAAACGAGCACGATCGCCAGCCACGCCATGAAGACGAGCGGATACAGGCGCTCGGTCGTCAGGCCGTAGAAATGGACGTACATCTTCATACGGAGCATCGCGGACGCGATGATCGCGCCGAGCAGCGCGATGATCGGCAATGAGAGGAGCGTGTGCCGCCGCGCGAGCGCGTGGCCCGGTCGCAACATGGCGCGCGTCGCGAGCAACACCGGGACGACCAACGCCACGACCCAGACTAGCTGAAAGAAACCAGCTCTCGCGTACGCGGCCGCGGTGAGTCCGGTTCGTTCACGAAGGAAATGCTCACCGCCGAAAAACCAACCGAGTTGCGCGAAGACGAAGGCCGCGAACAGCACGTTCAACGTACCGAGTGCGGCGGTCACGTCGAGCATGTCGAGCTGAAGCAGCGGCTCCGTTGGCCTTTGTGGCGAGTGCGAGCGTTCGATCACCGCCGACCGCGCCCATCCGGCTACCACCCAGGAAAAGAATCCGATGATGAAGACGTGTGAGACGATCTCGCCGATGTCGATGTTGGGCAGTCGCACAAGACTCGCGAAGATTGGATCGGCACCAAGCAGCAGCGCACCGAAGACGACGAGGAGCGCGCCCGAGATCACGGCCGCGCGAGTCAATCGGAGCATGCGCCCGCCGAGACGGGTCGCATCGTTGCGTGCGAACGCTTCGCGGAACGCGAGCGGCAGTACTCCGACCAGCACACCGCGAACGATGGCGGCAGCCCCGGCGATCGTGTCACGAAGCCGTCGTGCGAACAGCGCCGAGCGTGCGTCGTGCGACGAAAGAGCGGCCATTCCCAGGGAGCCAATCACCGCCCAGAAATCGAGGAACAGCAATGCGTCTGAATTCCGCCAGGCGAACCCGAATGCGAAGAGGACGGCGGCGACGAGCCATGCGGCCGTTTCCCCCGAGACGGGGCGCTCGGCGCGCCGCAGGAGCGAGACCCCGCCGAGGGCAACAGTAGCGATCCAAACCCCGAAGGCGAGTCCAACGGGCCCATCGCGGAGCAGGGCGTCAGCGCCGACGCCGAGGAGCAGGGCGGTGGTCAGGATCGCGCGCGCGGTCGAGTGCGAGAGCTGAGCCGCGATGGGAGTGGACGCGCTCGCGATCGGTGCGGGGTCGGAACCGTAAAGGGTCGTGTTCATGGAGAGTACTTTACAATGCAAAGCAAAATGTCGCAAGGTTCGCGATCGATCGACGAGCGACCGCAGGTACACCGAAACCCCCACCGCAACTAACTTTACACGATGCTCGAGCCCAGCTCCCTGACGTCGCACGTGCCTGCATGAAGGTCTCCGTCATCACGTTGGGCTGCGACAAGAACACCGTCGACACCGAGCGCTACGTGGCGCAACTCGCGGATCGCGGCGCCTCCTACACGGACGACCTGAGCGACGCCGACGTCATTGTCGTCAACACCTGCGGATTCATCGACGCGGCGAAGAAGGAATCGATCGACGCGCTCGTCGAGGCGGGCAGACTCAAGGACGAGGGACGTTGCAAGGCCGTCGTCGGCGTCGGCTGCATGGTGCAACGGCACAAGAATGAGCTGATCGACGCGCTGCCCGAGGTCGATCTGTTTCTCGGCTCGTCAGAGATGGATCGATTGATCCCCGAACTGGAGGAGCGCGGATTCCTGTCACCCGGCGACGTCCCCGCGCTGCATCCTGGCGTGCGCATGTTCGCCGGCGGATTGCCGCACGTGCGTTACCTCAAGATCAGCGAAGGGTGCGATCACGGGTGCGCCTTCTGCGCCATCCCGCTCATGCGCGGCAAGCACCGCTCGTTCGCGCTCGACGAGATCGTCCACGAAGCTCAGCTGTTGGAGGCGCAAGGCGCGCGCGAGCTGAATCTCGTTGCGCAGGATCTAGCGCACTACGGACGTGATCGCCGCGACGGAGTCGGGTTGCCGGAAGTACTCGACGTGTTGGTGCGCGAAACGACCGTGCCGTGGATCCGCATGTTGTACCTCTACTCGGCGGGACTCACGCCGCGCGTCCTCGAGATTCTGGGCACCGAACCCCGCGTCCTCCCGTATCTCGACATGCCGATTCAACACGCGTCCGACAGTGTCTTGGCGCGCATGCGGCGGCCCGAACGTCAACGCACGATTCGCGAACGGGTGGCGCGGATGCGATCAGTCGTCCCCGACGTCGCGATCCGCACGACATGCATCGTCGGATTTCCCGGCGAGACACAAGACGATTTCGACACGTTGCTCGCTTTTCTCGAGGAGGTGCAGTTCGAGCGAGTCGGCGCGTTCACGTACTCGCCGCAAGAGGGCACTCGCGCCGCCGAATTGTCCGACGATGTACCCGAGGACGTGAAACGCGAGCGCCTCGAGCGGCTCAACGAGCTACAACGATTGATCACCGCGGAGCGGTACGAGAAGCGGCTTGGACGTACCGTTCGGGCTCTGGTAGATCGCGTCGAGGACTCCGTGCAAGCGCGCATTGCTTGCCAAGCAGACGACATCGACGGTGTCACACACGTGTCGGGCGCGGCCGGCATCGCGCCGGGAACCTTCATCGACGTGCGGCTGGACGACGTCGTCGACGATGTCGATTTTGCCGCGACATGTGTGCGCGTCATCTCGGCGCCGGCGGCTCGGCCGCGACACACGCGTGCGCTTCCAGTCATACGCTCGGTCGGAAGCTTCGGTCGGTGACACGAGTGACCACGGTCAGCACGCGATCCCGCGACATCATGAAGCGCGCGCACGCGCTCTTTCCGGGCGGCGTCAACTCGCCTGTTCGCGCGTTCCGCGGTGTCGGCGGGGAGCCGTTTGTCGTCGAGCGCGGCCAGGGCTCGCGGATCTGGGATGTCGATGGCCGCGAGTACATCGACTACGTGCTCTCGTGGGGTCCACTCGTGCTGGGCCACGCGCCAGCGGCGGTGTTGAGCGCCGTCGCCCGGGCGATGGGGCGCGGGACGAGCTTTGGCATTCCCACCGAGCTCGAGGTCGAGCTTGGGGAGCTGATTGTCGATCGAATGCCGCACGTCGAGATGCTGCGGTTTGTCTCGAGCGGCACTGAGGCGACGATGAGCGCGGTGCGCGTCGCGCGCGCCGCCACGGGCCGCGACGTGATTCTCAAGTTCGACGGTTGCTATCACGGGCACGCCGACTCGTTTCTCGTCCGCGCCGGGTCCGGCGTCGCGACGCTCGGCTTACCGAACTCGCCGGGTGTACCGGATGCGCTCGCGGCCCTCACCATCGTGGCGCCGTTCAACGATCCTGGCGCCGTCGAGTCGCTGCTACGCGCACATTCGGTCGCGGCGATCATCGTCGAACCGGTCGTCGGCAACAGTGGGTTCATCGCGCCGGATCCGGCGTTTCTGCCCGGGTTACGCGCGCTCGCCGATCGATACGGCGCGTTGTTGATCTTCGACGAAGTGATGACCGGATTTCGCATCGCGTTCGGCGGCGCGCGCGAGCGGTTCGGTGCGACGCCCGACCTCACGACACTCGGCAAAGTCATTGGCGGCGGTCTCCCGGTCGCCGCGTATGGTGGTCGAGCGGATCTCATGCAGCAGGTCGCCCCGTCGGGCAGTGTGTATCAAGCGGGCACCCTGTCGGGCAACCCACTCGCCATGGCGGCCGGCCTCGCGACGCTCGGCGAGTTGACACCCCAGGTCCATGACGGAATCGCCCTACGAACGGCGCGGCTCGTCCAGGGACTACGTGAGATCGCGGCGCGCCGTGGCGTGCAGCTCACCGCCGATTGTGCGGGCTCGATGTGGGGATTCTTCTTTCGCGCCGAGCCTGTCCGATCGTTCTCCGACGCCAAGACGTCGGATGTGGAGCGCTTTCGGCGATTCTTCCACGCGGCCCTCGACCGCGGTGTCTATCTCGCGCCGTCAGCCTTTGAAGCGGCGTTCATGTCGTCGGCGCACAGCGACGACGATATCGCCGAGACGCTGAATCGTCTCGATGACGCGATGGCGGTGGTGGGATGACTGCCTGGCGGGTGATCGCGCTGCTCGCCGTCGGCGCCTGCGTCACGCACGCCCCGCCTGCGTTGGAACGTGCCCTTCCGGGCAGAGTGGCGCAGGACGCTGGTGACAGGACGATTCGAGTATTGTTGTCCTCTAATAGCCAAACGGCGCGCATTGCGTCGCCGGATGGGCTCATGCTTACGGAGCGTGACGGATCGCTCGTTGCTCGCGTGTTGGCGAACCAGGTTTGGCGAATAGAGCATCAGGGCCACCAAGTTCGCGCGATTCGTCCAGACGGCGTCGGCACGGTGTGGCGCGAGGGCCCGGTGATCGCGCACGCCGGCGCCAACGCGTTGTTGAGTGTCGATAGCAAACCGTATCGTGGCAACGTGGCATTTTCCGGCACCGACAGCGGCCTGTCGGTCGTGAACGTCGTGAAGATCGATGACTATCTGCGCGGCGTGGTCCCGCTCGAGATCGGGACCACGTCGCCAGCCGACTCCGCCGCGGTGCAGGCGCAGGCCGTGACCGCTCGCAGCTATGCGTACATCCATCTCTCGACCGATGCGCGCCAAGCGTACGACGTCACGGGCGGCACGCTCGATCAGGTGTACGGCGGTGTCGCCGTCGAGACGCCGGTTGCCTCGGAGGCGGTGGAATCGACGCGAACACAGGTCCTCAAGTTCGCCGGCCGCGTCGTCAACGCGCCCTACCACTCGACGTGCGGCGGAAGCACGGCCGCGGCGTCCGAGATTTGGCGGTCGAACGACGAGCCATATCTTCAGCGGGTGAGCGATCGCATTCCCGGGTCTGGCCGGTATTACTGCGATCTCGCGCCTCGCTTTCGGTGGACGCGCACGATCGACGGACCCGCGCTCACCGCCGCCCTGGCGCGGTATCTGCCAACGTACACCGCGGTTCCGAACCGCACACCGGGAACCGCGCGCGAGGTGACGATCGGATCACACACGCCATCGGGTCGTGTCGGCACCGTGACGATCACCACCGATCGTGGGAATTTTGTCGTGCGTGGCAACGATGTTCGATTCGTGCTTCGTCCGCCCGGTGGCGAGATCCTCAACAGCACCTATTTTTCCATCGAGTCGGCGTCCGCAGCAGATGGCTCGATCACGCGACTCACCCTGCACGGAAGGGGCTACGGACATGGCGTCGGGATGTGCCAGTCGGGCGCCATCGGGCGTGCGAGAGCGGGCCAGGACTATCGAACCATTCTGCGAACCTACTATCCCGGCACGACCGTTGGCGCGGCCGAGTAGACGCCGCTTGCGGCATGCGCGAGTTCGACGCTGCGCGATGGGCCTCGCGCTGCTGGCCGTTTTCGCTCGCGCGGGCGCCGCACAAGAAAGGAGCCCCGATCGTTTCAATCTCGACAAGCTCGAGATCACGTCGCTCGGCGCGTCGGTCGGACGGATTCTCGTGTCGCAGGTCGAGCCGACCACGCTGTACGCCGTGCAAGCCGATTACGGTGAAGTCGCACCGGGCTGGCACATTGTGTTCGGCACCAGCTACTGGGAGTCGCGGTTTCGCGACGGCATCGTGCGGGCATTCGTCGACACGCTTCAGAAGAGTCTCATTGACCCCAGCGGGACCGCGAAGGTCGCGGCATCGCGTGTGACGCTATACGACGTCACGTTTGGCACGGAGCTACGATACACGCCCGTCTACAGCGGTGAGCTCAAACCGTTCCTCGGTGCCGGGATGGCGGCCCATGTCATCAACGCCGAGGGCAAGCTGATCAAGGGGACGTTCGTCGAACGAGCGCTCGACGATATCTCGGCCGGTCTCTTTTTGACGGGCGGAGTCTCATTCAAACTCTTGAAACACATCGGTGTCGAGGGAAGCATCCGCGGAGATTTGCTGAGCGGGTTCCGTTCGTCGCAGGCGCGCGTCGGTGGGACGTATTATTTTGGTCGCATGCACGCGAGAGGAACGGGCGGGTGATGGGGCCGACGCGATGACCGATGCCGTGAAGATCGGCGTCGTCGGCGCTGGGGCGATCGCGCAATTGGCGCATTTGCCGGTACTCGCCAAGATGCGCGGCGCGGAGCTCGTCGCGATCTGCGACAATGATCGTCCGAAGGCACGTGCGCTCGCCGATCGCTTTGGCATCCCTGATACCTTCACCGACATCGAAGATCTGCTCGCGATCGACCAGTTGGACGCGCTGGTGATCACGACGCCGAATCACCTACACGAGCCCCACGCACTCGCTGCGCTGGCCTCGAAGCGACATGTGCTCTGCGAGCGACCGTTGTCGTTGTCGTCACGAGGTGTCGAGCGAATTCTTGCGGCCGCGGCGCGTGCCGATCGCACCGTGGCGGTCGCCAACAACCACCGCTACCGGACCGATGTCCAAACGCTATCGCGATTCATCGGAGGCGGAGAGCTCGGCAAGCTCGTCGGGATGCGCGCGGGCGCGTATCACTTCAAGCGGCCAGCCGAAGGATGGCGGTATCGGCGCGCCGAGTCGGGCGGTGGTGCGTTTCTCGACCACGGCGTGCCGCTGCTCGACCTGGCGCTTTGGCTAGCCGACAATCCCGAACCGGTGCGTATCACGGCGCACATGGACCGTGGTCGCGGTGCGAGCGCGGTGGAAGACGCGATGGTCGTCCAGCTGGAATGCGTCGGCGGCATCTCGTTCGCGTTCGATGTCTCGTCGTCGTATGTCGGTGAACAAGAACGATGGTGGTTCGAGGTGCTCGCGACGCGCGGCAGCGCGCGGCTCGCTCCTCTCCGCGTCGTGAAGGAGCTCAACGGACGACCGACGGACGTCTCACCCGCCGGTGCCGCGGGACGCGAGAGTGCGTTCATTCAGTCTTATCGTGCTGAGCTCGCGCATTTCCTCGCGGTCGTGAAGCATGAGACGGCGTACGAGCCACCGACCGATCAGGTCGCGCTCCATCGCATTGTCGAGGGGGCGTACAAGGCGGCGGAAGAGGGGAAGGAAATCCGCTTCTAGCTGGGGTTGCAACCGTGTCATCCTGAGCGAAGCTCATTTGTCATCCTGAGCGAAGCGAAGGATCTGTTGTTGCCGCTGAGAACAGCAGATCCTTCGTCGCTACGCTCCTCAGGATGACAACAGAGCTGCGCTCCTCAGCAGGCCATCTAGGAGCTTCGTCCGATCGCCCGGACGTCGATCCCCGCCCCCTCGAATCCTGTGCGTAGTTGCTTGGCGAATTCCGCCGCGTGCGGGCCGTCGCCGTGGATGCAAATCGTGTCGACGTGGATCGAGATTGGCGGTCCGTCGACCGGCGTCACGGTGCCTTCGCGAACCATACGAATGGCGCGCGTCACGGCTCCGGCGGCGTCATCAACATGGGCGTCCGGCCGACGTCGCGACACGAGGGTGCCGTCGCTCATGTAATTGCGATCGGCAAATGCCTCGGACGCAGTATGCAGTCCTGCCGACTCACCCTCGCTGATCAGGTGGCTACCCGGCAAACCGAACAGCACGAGCTCACGGTCGACGTCGCGGACGGCGCGAGCGATCGCGGCGGCGAATTGGGGTTTGCCCACCGCCATGTTGTAGAGCGCACCGTGCGGCTTCACGTGTTGCAGCAGCATGCCGGCGGCGTTCGCGAACCCGAGGAGCGCGCCGATCTGGTAGACGACGAGGTCATACACCTCGTCAGCGGTGGCGTCGATGTTTCGGCGACCGAAGCCGATGAGATCTGGAAACCCCGGATGGGCGCCGATCGCCACGTTGCGTTCGCGAGCGCGCGCAAGCGTCGTTCGCATCACCGTCGGATCGCCACCGTGGAATCCGCACGCAACATTGGCCGACGTGATGTAAGGAAACACGTCCTCGTCCGCGCCGATGCGATAGGCGCCGAAGCTCTCGCCCATGTCGCAGTTGAGATCGACTCGGTTGGTCATCACTTCCCTCGGGAATGGCGCATCGAGATTGCGGCGCGTGCTTGCGACAAATCTTGCTCGTATGTGAGATAAAGCTCCTGCGCTTCGTCCACGGAGATCGGACGAAATCGGAGCCGGTCGCCCGGCCTGAGCTGCGCGATGAGCGGCAGGTCGACGCTCGCGATTTCGCCGATACGAGGATAGCCGCCCGTCGTCTGTCGGTCGGCCATCAGTACGATGGGCATTCCGTCGGGTGGGAGCTGCACCGTTCCAAACGCCACGCCTTCCGACAGCAGCTCCACTGGATTGCGCAGCGGTAGCTCGACGCCCTCGAGACGGTAGCCCATGCGATCGGAGCTTGCCGAGATGGTGAACGACGCGGAAAACAGCTTGGTGCGCGAGGGCGCGGCGAGAAGCTCGGCGTGCTCGCCGGGGATCAATCGAACGACCGGCTCCGAAGAATATCGCGTGCGCAGTGTGTGCCCGGCGCTCCACGATGCGATCGCCGGTCCAGCGCCATCTCTGCCGCCTTGGACGGCGTCCGCGATGGCTTGCGCGAGCCCAGACGGATCTCCAGTGGCCAGTTCGTCTCCGGGGCGCAACGCTCGTCCTTGGTGTCCACCGAATTGACCGCGAAGGTAGGTACTCCTGCTGTCGAATATCATCGGCACGTCGATGCCGCCGGCAACTGTGAGATACGTTCGACATCCGAGTTTGGGGCGACCAAACCCTAGCTTCGCGCCGCGATGCACGTGAATCGATCGCCACATCGGGACCGCGCCTCCGTCGAGCGTCGCCTCGAGATCGCCGCCAGTCAGCGCGATCAGTGTCTGATCACCGAACACGATGGCTGGACCGATGAGCGTCGCTTCGAGTGCGGCCGCTCCATCGTCGTTTCCGACCAGAGCATTGCCCACGCGAAGTGCGCCGCGATCCATCGCCCCACCGCCCGGAACTCCATCACGCTGATGACTGCGCCGGCCAAGATCCTGTACGGTCGTCTGCAAGCCGCCGCCGACGACGCGCAGCATCACTCGCTCCACGTCGCGAACTCGCTGAATGAGATCGGGACAAACCGCACGCGATCGCCGGTGACCAAGAGCGCCGGCTCGATGCGACCGATATCGAAGATTCGCAGCGGCGTGCGGCCGATAAGATTCCAACCGCCAGGCGACACGAGCGGGTAGACGCCGGTCTGCTCTCCACCGATGCCGACGGACCCCGCGGGCACCGTCGTGCGCGGCGTTTGGCGTCGTGGCGTCGCGATGCGGCTCGACAGACCGCCGAGGTAGGCAAAACCGGGCATGAAGCCGACCATGTAGACGAGATAATCGCCCGAGGCGTGAATGTCGATCACTTCGTTGGCGTCGATGCCATGCTGGCGCGCCACGTCCTCGAGGTCTGGCCCCAGCTCGCCGCCGTAGCACACCGGCACCTCGACGGTGCGTGGCGGCGGCAGTGCATCGTCGCGGACGTCAGCGAGGAGGTGTTGGAGGGCGGCGACAAAGGCGTCGTGCGGCGACCCACTGTCAGCGGCGTGGATCAGCAACGGCTCGTAGTGCACGACGAGGCTCGCAAACGCCGGGACGCGGTCGACGAATCCGAGCGGCGGCTCGGCGTCGATGCGCGCCGTCACGGCGCGGACGCGTCGGTGCGTCGCTTCGTCGATCGAATCGCCCAGCGTGATCAGTACCGCACGATCGCCGAGCGGGGAAAAGCGCATTGGAGCGGAGAATTAGACGTCGGCGCGGAGCACGCTCTCGAAGATTCGCGCGTCGATAAAGCTCTTGAGCAAATGCTGATCGAGCATTCCTTCGGCGGCTTCCATGCGCAGAATATCGAGCGCGCGCCGCCAGGGCACGGCGCGTTTGTACGGCCGGTCGCCGGCCGTGAGCGCATCAAAGATATCCGAGATCGTCATCATGCGCGTCTGGACCGGGATGGCCTCACCGCTGACGGCGCGAGGATAACCGCGGCCATTGAGCTTCTCGTGATGCCCGAGCGCGATCTCGGGAATGCCTCTCAGCTCGGGCGTCCAGGGGATCTGCTCAAGGAACCGGTAGGTGTGGGTCACGTGCGACTCGATCTCTCGTCGCTCATTCTCGTCCAGGCTGCCGCGGCGGATCATCAAGAACTGGAGCTCGTCGTCGCAGAGGAGCGGTCGCTCGCGACCCTCGAAGTCGACGTACGTGCGGCGGCCGATCTCGCGCAACGCCTCGAAGCTGCCCTCGGCGAGCACCGTCGGCTCATTGGCCTTGGTAACGGCGTCGAGGAAGCGGCACAGCTCTTCGCGTGTCGATTGGCGGACCTGCACAAGATCGGAGAGCGCTGCCTCGTAGTTGTCCCGACCATGCTGGAGCAGAAGGTCGGCGCGTGCTCGTTCAAAGCTGACGTCGGCCGCCTGGATCATGTAGGCAAACCGGTGCCGAATGAGCTCCATGTCCTCTGGATATAGCTTCTTGGCCTTTGTCAGGACTTCTTCGCGCACGCTGACCTTGCCGAAGTCGTGCAGCAGTCCGGCGTATCGCAGCTCGCGCAATTGCTCACGATTGAATCGGACGCCGCGATACGGCCCTTCGCCGGCGCGATCGACCGCCTCGGCGAGACCGACGGTCAACGTCGCGACGCGGAAGGAATGGCCCGACGTCGTGGGGTCGCGTGACTCGATCGCGGTGACCGCCGCGGTCACAAATCCCTCGAACAAGCGCTCAATGTCTTCGTAGAGCCGGCCGTTCTCGATTGCAACGGCTGCCTGCGACGCGAGCGCGCCGACCAGCTCCAGCGCATGTTGGTCGAACGACAAGACCTCGCGATCGACGACGTCGGGCGATGAGAGCCTCGTCTCCGCGTTGCGTTTGCGATTGATCAGCTGGAGGACGCCGATCGTCTCGTCGCGATGTGTCTTGAGCGGAATGACGAGCATCGATTTGGTGCGATAGCCGAATTTCTCGTCGAAGCTGCGATTCTGCTTGTAGGGAACGTCGTCGGGAAGGAGATAGACGTCGGCGATGACGAGCGGCTCACCAGTCGCCGCGGCGTAACCCGCAAGACTCGAGTGGTCGATCGGGACGGTGAACTCGGTGAGCGGCAGCGTTGGGAGTGTGTGGTTCTGCGCGAGCTTGAACCTCAAGATCCCGTCCGACGCGCCGTTCTCTCCGCGCTCGATCAAATAGAGCGAACCGGCGTCGCTGATGGTGATGCGACGCGACTGGCTCAGAATCATCTCCAGCAGCGTCAGCAAATCGCGCTCGGTCGACAGCGCGACACCGACGTTGGTGAGCTCGCGAAGCTGGCGATGGCGCTCCTTCTCATCGCGCACCGCGCGTCGTTCTGCGACGAGCGCCGCCGCGTGACGGAAGCCGCCGCGAAACATTGCGAGAATGGTCCCGACCGGCGCGTCCGACGGGAGATAGCCCGTCAGGAGTTCGGCGGGGAAATCGGGCGCTGGCTCATCCTCGCCCGCGTCTCCGAGCGCAACCAGCGCGGCACACGCGGCGAGGTCGCGGAGGCGTTCGTGATCGCCACCGGCGCTATCGAGGAGGTGGCGATCGAGCACGATCACTGTTGGACGCTCCAGGTCGAGCGTGGCCGGCGCTGGTAAAGCCGGAACGCGTCGGACCTCCACATCATCCACTCGCCGGCCGAGCGGCGCCGTGGAGAAAGCGCGGCCAATGGCCGTGATGAGGAGTGGCCTCACGCGATCGCCGCGGACTGACGCGTCAGTCGCTCGCCTTGCCGGGAAGCTTGTCGAGATTTCTCTGCGCCGGCTCGAAATCTGGGAACTTCGCGAGCACTTGGCGGAAAAGCGCCGCGGCCTTCGCCGAATTCTTCTTGTCCATCTCGTCGAGGGCGTTCGAGTACAGTTTCATCGTCGCGATGTCGAGCTTCGTCTTCATGACCTTCTGCGACACCGGCTTCGCGAACGTCTCGACCTGCGATTTCGCCGGTGCCGGGACGCCACTCTGCACGGGCATCGCCGCGGCGGCGCCCGCATCGCCGACGCGCCGGCCGGGCTTGGAGTCAAACTTGATCTCGCCGTTGAGCTTCGCCGTCATCTCGCTGATCAGCCCGAGCACGTCGTCGGTTTTGCGCTGAACCTTCATGGCGTTGCCAAGGGCCGACGTCTCCATATCGGTCGAGTGCGCGGTGAGGACCAGGTTGCCACGACCGTCGCTCATGAAACCGCCATAGATGGCGTATTGCGCGCCGAGGATCTTTCCGACGCGCACCGCTGTCGCCGGATCGACACTGCCGGACTTCGCCAGATGCTGCTCATCGAGCACGCGCTGAATACGCTCGCGATCGACGAGGCGGGTTTTGCCGTTCGCGGCCATGTCGGCGATGAGCGTTTCCTGAATGCCCTTGCCAATGCCCTCGTAATCCTGTCGACCGGCGCCGATCGAGTTGTTGTCGAACGAAAGAATGGCAACGATTGGCCGGGTATCGGCTTGCGCATGAGCGATAGCGGGCAGGGCGAGGATCGCCACCGCGGGCAGCACTCGAATGCACAACGATGGCGAACGCATCATGACACGCTCCTGTGGTCCGGTACGGACGCTACACGCGCAGTGACATCCCTTCCGCGGCAGCGGTCACGCGCAACACGCCGCCGCGACTTTCGACCAGCTCACGAGCCCGCGCGAGACACTGATCCAATTCCGTGTCCGACCGCTCGGGCTTGTGGTGGAACAACACCAACTCGTCCACGCCGGCATCGAGCGCCAACGTCACCGCATCTTCGTACGTCGAATGTCCCCAGCCACGATGCGCCTCGTATTCGTCGGCCGTGTAGGTCGCATCGTGCACGAGCAGCGCGGCCCCGCGGATGAACTCCACCAGATCGCGCCGCCATCCGTCGCGGGTCGCGTACGTCCCGCCCGGGCCGAGCTCATTGTCTGATATGTAGACGAACGAGTGGCCCATTCTGTCAGCACTCGAGAAGCGGTAGCCCAGGGCGCCCCCCGGATGCTGTACGGCGAAGGCCTTGACCTCGTAGCCGTTGCCGGCGTGCCGCTCCTCGGCGATCTCGCGAAAGTCGATTCGCGCGCTCAGCCCATCGAACGGCACCGGGAAGACGACAGGCGACATCTGGTCGCGGATCACCCGGTCGATGCTGGTCTCGAGCGTTTTCGAGCCCCAAATAGTGAAATGATTACCCTCTTGGAATATCGGCGCGAAAAAGGGGATTCCCTGAATGTGATCCCAATGCGCGTGGGTGAGAAAAATGTCTCCTGCGATGCCGTTGCCGTTGGCGCTGGCGACGAGCGACCGGCCAAGCTCACGCATTCCCGTCCCAGCATCGAGGATAATGAGCCAGCCCGTCGCCGTGCGCACCTCGATGCACGGCGTGTTGCCTCCGTAGCGCACGGTGTCCGGCCCGGGGGCCGGAATCGAGCCGCGCGTGCCCCAAAAACGCAAATGCAGAGTCATGATTGAGGGGCCTCGGCGCTTGGCAGGAATGATGGCCAAGAACGGCGGTCACCGGGAAGGAAGGGAATCACGACGACCGCGTGACGACCATCACAGCGGAACCGCGGTCACACACGAGCCTGCGCGCGTTGCTCCAGGGCGACACGATCGGCGAGCGTGATGCGCCGTCGCTCGACCGTCACCCAATTAGCATCCTGGAAATCTTTCATCGCGCGTGAGACGGTCTCACGGCTCGCGCCGATCATTTGCGCGATGGTCTGATGCGTAAGCGGCTTGACGATGGTGCTGCTGCCCGCTTCCTCGGCGAGATCGAGCAATAGACGCGCGATGCGTCCCGGAACGTCGAGCAATACGAGCCCGCCGATCTTTTCATCGGCGCGGCGGAGGCGACGCGACATCTCGGTGAGGAGCGACCACGCCACGGCGGGCGACGACTCGACGCGCTTTCGAAAATCCTCGCGACGCAACACGAGAAGATGCGAATCCTCCATCGCGATCACGTGCGCCGAGCGCGGACGGTCGTCGATTAGCGACAGCTCGCCGAAATGCTCGCTTACGCCGAGTACACCGAGGATGACCTCGCGTCCGTCTTCGCCGATCAAGACCACCTTGACGCGGCCCTGGCGGACGACGAACAGCGAATCGCCGGGATCGTTCTCGAAGAGGATGACACTTCCGCGCGGGTAGAACTTTTCGCGGGTGAGATCGGCGAAGCGCTGGAGCTCAATTTGGTCCAGGCCGCCGAAGAGCGGGACAGTGGCCAAGAAGTCGGCTGTCGTGGTCGTCACGTCGAGTAGGAAAAGGGAGCGAGTGAGGCAGCGTCGGCAACCAAGAGTGGGGCCGAAGCTACATTAACGTAGTCCGTGGTGTCAAACGATCCAACCCGTTACCATCGTGTGAATTACGCGGCGCGGTCGACGGGATTTAAGTCTTTGCCAGCTTGTCTGTTAGGACTCGGCTCAGCTATATTTAAAGGCTAGCTCCACTACCGGATCGAACACGTCGACGTGTATACGCCCTTCGACGCTCGGTCCCCGATCTCGAGAGGCACCAAGTGAAAAGCGACATCCATCCCGAATACGCAACGGCGACCGTAAAATGCGCCTGCGGCAATACGTTCCAAACGCGCTCGACCCAGGCTGAGATCCACACCGACGTGTGCTCGGAGTGCCACCCGTTCTTCACGGGCAAGCAGCGCTTCATGGACACCGCCGGTCGCATCGAGCGCTTCCGCCAGAAGTTCGCCAAGCCCGCCGCAAGCTGAGGCGCGCCTGGCCCTCCGCGACCGGTTAACGGCCGCTCTCGCCCGCGCCGAAGAGGTCGAGCGGGCGCTCGCCAACCCAGGGAGTCTCCGCGACGCAAGCCAGTTCGCGGAGCTGGGCCGAGAGCATAGCCGGTTGATGCCGGTCGTCGAGATAGCGGCGCGATTGCAAAAGTCCGAAGACGAGCTCGCGCAGGTGCGCGAGCTCGTGTCCGTTGACGACCCCGAGATGGCCGCGGAAGCGCGCGCCGAGCTCACGCGCCTCGAGACGACCATCGCGGAGCTCGAGACCAAAATCACGCCGCTCTTATTGCCGCGCGATCCGCTCGACGAGCGCAATTGCATCGTCGAGATCCGCGCTGGTACAGGTGGCGACGAAGCCGCGTTGTTCGGCGCCGACCTCTATCGCATGTACACGCGGTACTGCGAACGACACGGCTGGCGGATCGAGCTGATGTCGGTTTCCGAAGGCACGCTCGGCGGGATCAAGGAAGCCGTCTTCAAGGCTGCCGGCGACGGTCCGTACGGTGAGATGCGCTGGGAGTCCGGTGTGCACCGCGTGCAGCGCGTGCCGGCCACAGAGAACCAGGGGCGCATTCACACGTCGGCGGCCACGGTCGCCGTACTCCCCGAGGCCGAGGAGGTCGACGTCAAGATCGAGGACAAAGATCTTCGCATCGATGTCTTCCGTTCGTCGGGGCCTGGCGGGCAAAGCGTGAACACGACCGACTCCGCGGTCCGCATCACGCATTTACCTAGTGGCCTCGTCGTCAGTCAACAAGATCAGAAGTCGCAACTCCAGAACAAGATCAAGGCGATGGAGGTTCTGCGCGCGCGGCTGCTCGACCTGCGCGTCGCGGAGCAGGAAGCGGCGCGCTCGCGCATGCGTCGGACGCAAGTCGGCACGGGCGACCGCTCGGCGAAGATTCGGACGTACAACTTTCCTCAGAGTCGTGTGACAGATCATCGCATTGGGTGGACGACGCACGACCTCCATGGCTTCCTCGACGGCGACATCGGTCCGCTGATCCAAGCGCTCCGATTGGCCGACGTCGGAGAGAGGCTCGGCGAGGAATGACGACCGAACGACTCAGCAACGCGGTGAACGTCAGCCGCCTGCTCGAGGATCTTGCGCGGCAGCTGAACGCCGCCGGCATCGCCGAACCGTTTTCCGAGTCGCGCGAAATCGTTGCGGCGCTCTACGACGTTCCGCGATTCTGGCCGTTGATGAATGGCAATCTCGACGTCGACGCCGAGACGCTCGTGCGTGCGCGCAGCGCCGTCGAAAAACGGATTCAAGGGGCGCCGCTTGCGTACGCCGTTGGACGCGCCAGCTTTCGCCACCTCACACTCGACGTCGACGAGCGCGTGCTGATTCCGAGACCGGAGACGGAGCAGCTCGTCGATCTCGTGCTGGACGAGTTGTCGGCGACGCCGGGCGGGGTCGCGATCGACGTCGGCACGGGTTCGGGCGCCATCGCGATCGCGCTCGCCGCCGAAGGTCATTTTTCGCGCGTCTACGCGACGGACATCTCGCGCGACGCGGTCGACGTGGCGCGCCACAACGTCGAGATCTCGAAGTCGCTGCTTCGCGCGCCAGTCGAAGTCTTGCACGGATCGCTCCTCGGGCCGCTCCTTGACGTGCGTGCTCGCGCGATCATCTCCAACCCTCCCTACATTGCTTTTGGCGAAGCGGCGTCGCTGCCGTCGAGCGTTCGAGACTGGGAGCCTGCGGTCGCGCTGTTCAGCGGCAACGATGGCTTACGGGCGACGGCTCAACTCGTTCGCGAAGCCGCGGATGTGCTTGCGCCGGGCGGTCTGCTCGCGCTGGAGGTCGACGTGCGTCGCTCATCGCTCGTGGCCGAACTGGTGAGCCGCGAACGACGCTTCCACGCCATTCGCATGGAGCTTGATCTCACAGGACGCGAGCGATTCGTGCTCGCCCGACGACAGGAGAGAGACGGGGGATGATCGAAGCCAAGGCCAAGGAGCTCGGCCGCCTCATCGGACAGAGCAACGAGTACAAAGAGGTCAAGCGGGCGAGCGACTTGTTGAACGAGGACAAGGACACGGTCGCGCTGCTGCAACGCATGGAGCAACTGCGCGTCAACGCGCAGAAGATGCTGCAGCGCGGGGAGCGTCCGACCGAAGAGATGGAGCGCGAGCTCGATGCACTGTTGACGCAGATCCAGGGACGGTCGACGTATCAGCGACTGTTGGTCGCGCAGGAGAACTTCGACAAGATCATGGGGCGCGTGAATGATTGGATTCTCGAGGGCATCGAGAAGGGCGCATTGAGCCCGATCATCACCCTGACCTGACGACACGATGCCGCGCGGCTTGCTCGTCGTGTTCGAGGGCGCGGAAGGCACCGGGAAAAGTACGCAGCTTCGCTTGCTCGCGGAGTGGCTCGGCTTGCGCGGGAGCGACGTCGTCGCGGTGCGCGAGCCCGGCGGCACGATCGTCGGTGACGAGATTCGGCGGATCCTGCTCGATCCCAGTTCCGATATCGTGCCGCGGTCGGAGGCGCTGTTGTTCATGGCCTCGCGCGCGCAGTTGGTCGAGCGCGAGATCCGCCCGGCCATGGAGGGTGGCGCCACCGTCTTGCTCGACCGATTCTTCCTCTCCACGTACGCATACCAAGGTGTCGGTCGGGGCCTTCCCGAAGGCGACTTGCGCGCCGCGAACGCGATCGCGACCCAAGGTCTGGTGCCCGACCTCACGCTGCTGTTGACGATGCCCGTCGCCGATGGGTTGGCGCGAGCGATGGACCGTGGCGAGCGCGATCGGATGGAGCGAGCCGACCTCGAATTCCATGAGCGGGTCGCACGGGCGTTCGAGACGTTTGCGACGAGCGAGTGGCAAGCGGTGCACGCGGAATGCGGGCCGATCGTCCTCGTCGACGCGGTCGGATCGGAAGCGGCTGTGTTCGATCGAGTGTTGGGTAGACTTCGCGCGCGTTGGCCCGGAACTTTCCCCGAGTCACAACGGTAGCGTATCGCCCTTTGGCCCTGGACGGCGAACAACGAATGCGATCACGCGGGTTGCTGGCGATAGTGGTACTGAGTAGCGCGCTCGTGTCGGGCGGCTGGCTCGTCGAGCGCGGATTGTCCGGCGCGGGTACCGGCGGTCGAGAGCGCGCGCGTCTGCTCCAGGAAGTGATCCAGCATGTGTCGCGCGACTACGTCGACACGCTCTCCGACTCCGTGCTGTACGCGCGAGCAGCCGAGGGACTCGTGAGCGAGCTGCACGATCCACATAGCGTGTATTTGTCGCCCAAGCTGCTCGCGAGCCTCTCCGAGCGCACCTCGGGACGATACGTGGGCGTCGGCGCACAGATCGACGTCCGCGACGGATGGATGACCGTCATCTCACCGTTGCCGGGCGGCCCCGCCCATGATGCCGGAATTCAGACCGGCGATCGCATCGTCGAGGTGGACGGGAAACCGATGCGGGGTCTCTCGATCGACGAGGCGCAGAAGGTGCTGCGCGGCGAGCCTGGGTCCGTCGTGCGGCTGACGATCGAGCGACCGGCGGTGAGTGTGCCCCTCAAGTTCGCCATCACGCGCCGAGAGATTCACGTCCGATCCGTACAGCGCGCGACGCTGCTACGCGACGGCGTCGGCTACGTCGCGCTCACGATCTTCAGTGAGGCATCGGCGTCCGATCTACGTCACGCGATCGACTCGCTGCGCGCGGTCGGCATGCGCACGCTGGTGTTCGACCTGCGCGGCGATCCCGGCGGTCTGCTCGAGCAAGGTGTGCGGGTAACCGATCTGTTCTTGAATCCGGGCCAGCGCATTGTGAGCATGCGCGGTCGAACGCCCGAAGCGACGCAAACGTTCGACGACCGCGCGCCGCAAGTCTGGCCGGATCTTCCGGTCGCGGTGCTCGTCGACACTAACACGGCGAGTGCGGCGGAGATCGTCGCGGGTGCTTTGCAAGACCACGATCGCGCCGTGGTCCTCGGGGCGCCGACCTATGGAAAAGGCAGCGCGCAGAACGTGTTTCGTGTCGGAAACGGCGGCGCCGTCAAGCTGACGACGGCGCTCTGGTACACACCGTCGGGGCGCAGCATCAACCGCAAGCATCCGAGCCCAAACGACGACGCGGCCGACACGATCGGCAAGCGCCCGCCTCCGACCTACAAGACCGACGCGGGTCGCATGGTCCTTGGTGGCGGCGGCATCAGCCCGGACGTTGTCCTGCCGCGAATATCGGCGCCGGCCGCCGACTCGACGTTCCAACACGCGTTGGGCAAGCAGATCCCGAAATTCCGCGACGCGCTGACGGACTATGCGCTCTCACTCGCTGGAACGCACACGATCGCCGGGCCCGATTTCACGGTCACACCCGCGATGCGCGCCGAACTGTTGCGGCGCATGCGGGCGCGCGAGATTACGGTGGACGGCACGGTCTATCAGGACGCAGCGCCGCTGATCGATCGACTGCTCGGGTATGAGATCGCGCGGTACGTGCTCGGAGAGGCAGCCGAATCAGCCCGCCGGTTACGAGACGACGTCGCTGTCGCGGCGGCGGTGCAGTTCGTGAGCGGTGCGACGACGGAGCAAGAGTTGCTCCGCCGAGCTGCCGCGGCCCCGAAGCCGCCGGCCAAGCCGTAGTCGATTACGGTTTGGTTTGGTCGACGACCTTCACGCCCTTCGGGATCGCGAAGCTGAACGCGGTCCGATCGATGGGCACGTTCGTCTGGATCATCGTGATGTGGATGTGGCGGGTGACGCCACTCGGCTCCGTCTCTTCGAATTCGCGAATGAGCGAATCGTCATCGTCGACCCAGACAGTCGCCTTGGTGAACGGCGCGGTCGCGCCCTTCTTGGGAACGAGGACCAGGCCGCGCGCCGCATGACCATCGACCGTGCGAGTTCCGGCGGCGGAGATGTCATACTTGGTTCGCGGCGCGTCGAGGAATTGCCCAGTGAGGTCGATTGGGGCCGCGCTGCGGTCGGTCGCCGGGCGCTTGACGACCTGGCCGGGCGCGCTCGTCGGCAAAAAGACCCAAACCGCTTTTCCATCGGACACGATAGCGCCCGAGTCGGGAGCCAGGAACCGAATCGCCAGGCGGTTCGGGCGCTCCTGCGTATACTCGCCCCGCGCAGTGGCGCTCGAACCGGTGAGCGAGTTGCTGACCGTCTGATCGAACGTACCGCGCACGGTCGTTACCTTGGCCCACGCCGCGACGGCTCGATCGATCGTTGCATCAACGGATTGAGCACCCGCGGTCAGCGGCACCGCGACGAGGATCGCGACGATGGGAATTCGCATGTCGATTTCTACACGTGAGCGGCGGTGACCGTTCCGCCCGCGGGCGACACCGAGCGGCCGATCGCGTTGGTAATGGCGCGTAGCTCGGTCACGAGACGAGCGAACTGGTCCGGGAACAATGATTGCCCGCCGTCGGACAATGCGCGGTCGGGGTTCGGATGAACTTCGACGAGTACGCCGTCGGCACCGGCGGCGACGGCGGCGCGTGCCATTGGAATGACTTTGTCGCGCAATCCCGTGCCGTGACTCGGGTCGGCGATCATCGGCAGGTGCGAGAGTCGCTGCACGATGGGAATCGCCGTTAAGTCGAATAGGTTGCGCGCCATCGTATCGAAGCTCCGAATGCCCCGCTCGCAGAGAATCACCTGACCGTTTCCTTCGGCCAAGATGTACTCGGCACTCATGAGCAAATCGGTAATCGTCGCTGCCAGGCCGCGCTTGAGCAGGATCGGCTTGTTCATGCGTCCGACGGCGCGCAGCAAGGAGTAGTTCTGCATGTTGCGCGCGCCGATCTGGATGCAGTCGGCGTATTCAGCGACGATCTGCGCGCCTTCCTCGTCGAGCGCCTCGGTCACGATCGGCAACCCCGTTTCCTGCTTCGCCAGCGCCAGCAGCTCGAGGCCGGGCTTGCCGAGGCCTTGGAACGAGTAGGGCGAGCTGCGGGGCTTGAACGCCCCGCCGCGGAGCGCCGTCGCGCCGGCGTCGCGCACAGCGCGCGCGGCAGCGATGATCTGCTCCTCCGATTCGACCGAGCAGGGGCCGGCGATGATCACGATTTCGGAGCCCCCGAACGAGACGCCGGGAGCGATGGTCACAATGGTGTTCGCGGCTTTCCACTCGCGCGATACCTGCTTGTACGGCTTGCTGACGTGAATGATCTCGGCGACACCGGGCAGCGCTTCGACGCGCGAGCCATCCACGCGACCGTCATTACCGACGAGACCAATCGTGGTGCGCGTCTCGCCGGGCATCGGCCGTGCCGAGTAGCCCATCTCCTCTATGGTCTTCACGACGCGATCGATGTCGGCCTGCGTCGCATGATTCTGCATTACGACCAGCATTACTCGTCCTCGAGATCGAAGTACCGCCCGTCGGTCGCCAGCGTGACGGGCCCCGTGTAACGCGCACCGACGAGCGCGCGGATGTCGACGTCCTCGACGGGTGGATAGAAATGCGACAACGCCAGATGTCTTGGTTCCGCGGCGCCGGCCAACTCGCCGCATTGCTCCGGTGTCAGGTGCTCGGGAATCGCCATCGCCGCCGGCAACGAGCACTCGCAGACGAGCAGATCGCATCCGTGGGCCCACGCGGCCAGCGCGTCCGACGGCCCGGTATCACCGGTGTAGACAATCCGCCGCCCGCCGCGTTCCATGGAATATGCTACACTCTCCGCCGTGTGGGGAACCGTGTGGCACGTTAGTCGGACGCCGCCAGGTAACTGAACGACGTCGGCCGGCGTGATTTCGTGCACCGTGAGGGGAAACCCGGGGTCGGTGAGCCACGCGCCGTACGCCGCGGCGAGTCGTTCGAGCAGCGCCGCGGTACCAGTTGGTCCGATGATCGTCACCGGGGCGGTTCGCGGTGGGAGAAACCCGTACTTCCATGCGAAGATCAGCGTCGGCAGATCGCCATGATGATCGATATGGAAGTGCGTGATGGCGACGTGGGTGATCGTTCGCCAGTCATCGCCCCGTTCAGCGAGCCGACGAGTGATGCCGCTTCCGCAGTCGATCAGTAGCTGCAGCTCGTGCGTCTCGAGCAGGTAGCCGGCGCAACTACGGCGAGCTGACAGCGAGATCGTCCCGGTGCCGAGGGCGGTGAAGCGCACGACTAGGGTCCCTTGTACAGAATCTTCTTGCTCGACCTCACCCCGTCGGCCGTGAACACGGCGATATACACGCCTGGCGGAACGAAACGCCGTCGGTCGTCTGTGCCGTCCCAGGCCAGTCGTGGATCGCATCCCGACTGACTGTTCAGCTGTCGCCCATAGGCTCCGGAGTCGAGTTGCGCCGTGAGTCCGCCCGGCGTACGGCTGGGGACAATCCGCCGTACTTCGTGCAGGCGGACGTCATAAATGGTGAGCGTCACCGTGGTGCGATGCACGAGATCGAACCAAAAGCAGGTGCTCTCCGACAACCCGCCGCGACCGAACGGGTTCGGAAAATTCTGATAGAAGAGTGTAAGACTCGGGCACTCGGGAGACTGAATGACAAACGTGCCCGGGGCGTTGATCGTTACTTGGTCATTCGGCCCGCCATGCGTCGCGCGCGCCGTGACGAGCCACTTGTACGACGTGCACGCGTCGAGTGGGTTCGGGAAGACGTACGACGTGTCGCTTGTTAGGTTGGGCCCCTGGAACGGGATACCCGTTCTCGTGTTGATTACGGTGATTTCATATTGCCATAGTCCCGGCGGGAGGGTGATCGCCGGGCTACTCCAGACGAAGTGGGGTTTGTTGGTGAACACCACATTGTTGCTCGCGGCGACCGGTTCGACGAGACGCAACCAACTTCGCACAGGAAACGAGTCGATTTTCTGCTCGCGGACGACGCCAAACGCGTCGATGACGCGCGCTCGAAAATAGATCTTCGCATGTTCGGGCAGCAGGGAGTCGACGATGAAGGACGCGGCGATACCCGGCGCGCTGCGCACGAGAAACGGGGCGCGAAACAACGCTTCGCGCGACAGCTCGAGCGTCACCGTCGACGGCTGTAGCCCGACCGGCACGGGCGTGCCCTGCACCTGGATCTCAGGTGCCGGCGAAATGCTGTCGGACGTCGTCGGAACTGCCCTGATGGTGATTTCCTGCGCGGAAACCGTCCGTGCTCCGCCCGCGAGCGCCGCCGACACGAGCGCGAGCGCCGCGACGCGGCGCCACCACGTCATACCGTGGTCGGTACCGCGCCGCCGATCGCCGCGACGGCCAACACTTCGTCCACCGACGGAGCGCCGCGCATCCGGACGCTCACGAGCGATGACACGCCCGGCTCCTGCATCGTCACGCCATAGACCGCGTCGGCAGCCTCGGTCGTCGTGCGAGGATTGTGGGTGATGACGATGAACTGCGTCCGTGTCTTGAACTGCGTCAGCATCCGCACGAACCGTCCGACATTCGCGTCGTCGAGCGGCGCATCCACTTCGTCGAGGAGGCAGAACGGGCTCGGCTTGGTGAGGAAGATGCCGAACAGCAGCGACAGGGCGACGAGGGCACGTTCGCCGCTCGAGAGCAGGTGGATGCGCTGCGTGCGTTTGCCGCGCGGCGACGCGTGAATCTCGATGTCGCAGTCCAGGGGCGCGTCGGGATTCTCCAAGCGGAGGTCGCACTCGCCGCCACCGAACAGCGACATGAAGATCTGGCGGAAATTCTCGCGCACCTGGGCAAAGGTTGCCAGGAAGAGCTCTCTCGCCGTGCTATCGATTTCGCGAATCGCCTGGAGGAGCGATTGCTTGGCGTCGGTGAGGTCGGCGCGTTGGCCGGTAAGGAAGTCCTGCCGCTTGAGCGTTTCCTCATGCTCTTCGATCGCGAGAACGTTCACGGGCCCAAGCCGCTCGAGCTCTTGCCGCAATGCGTCGGCTTCGGTGCGGAGGCCGTCGTCATCCATGTCGATGGGCTGTGCCTCGGCGAGCATGTCGTCGAGCGGCCGGCGCCATTCGGCCTCCAGCCGTTCGCGGATCGCGGCTCGACGACCTCCGAGCTCGGTATGTCGGAGCTCGGCATGATGGAGCTCGTCGTTGTGGCTTTGCGCGCGCCGGCGCGCGTCGTCGAGCGCATGCTCAGCGGTGGTGAGCGCCTCATCGGCGGCGAGAACCGCCGCCTCCGCGGCTTCGAGACGTGCCTCGCCGTCGGCAAGCGTCGCCTCGCGCGTCTCGAGGTCGAACTGCCATGTTCCCATTTGTTCGGCGAGCGCGGAGTCGGCTTGCGACAGATCCGTGAGCTCGGCCTTGAGCGATGCGAGCCGTGTTGCGGCCGACTGCAGCTCCTCGGCCAGCCGGCGCTCACGATCGTGGGCGACCTGCACGCGCGCCTGGGCCTGTGCTTCCGCCACCTGCGCCGTCGTGCGAGCTTCGCGCGCTTCCTCGTGACCATGTTCGGCAACGGTCAACTGTGCGCGGGCGGCGGCGGCCGCGTCGGTCCGCGCCGACAGCGAATCGGCGAGCGTACGAGTTTCCTCATCGAGTCGTGCGAGCTGCTCGACGAGCTGGTCGCGACGCACCGACAATCGAACGGCCAGCGCGTCCGCGTCCGCCACTTCCCGTTCCGCGCGTTGGCGCCGGCGCGCGAGCTCGCCGTGGTGCTCGGCGGCGCGACGCGCATCGACCTGCGCCGCCTCGAGCGTGATCGACGCGTCGATCACTTGGCGTTCAGATTCCTGCACGGCGACGCGCAGGGAATCCGCGGCAGCCATCGCCCGCTGACGCGTGTTTTCCGTCGTGATCAACTCGGCGCGCAGGGCGAACAATTCGGCGCGGCGGCGAAGCGGGCCGGGCCCCGCGGTGGTACCGGGAAGCCACACGGCTCCGCGCGCATCGGTGAACGCGGAGCCATCGTCGACGGAATGCGCGTGGCCGAGCAGCGCACGCACCCACGCTCGTCCTGGCCCCGCGGCGTCGACGCGATGCGAGAGTGCGTCGGCCGTGATCTCACCCGTCTGCGCATCCTGCGCGGCGTCGAGCGGAAGCAGGAGCAGCGGACCGGGATTGGCGGTCGCATGCCACGCACGAACCGCATCAGTCGCGGCGCGATCGCGAACCAAGACGGCGTGGACGGTGGCGCCGAGAAAGCGTTCGACCAATAGCGCCGAATTCTGATCGGCGCTGATGAAATCGCTCAGTGGGCCGAGCACCGCCCCCTCGCCGAACTGATCACGCTCGCGAAGAAGGCGCGCGGCCGCGGGAGCGAGACCAACGCGCTCTCGCTCGAGCGTATCGAGTGCGCTGACCTTTCCTTGTAGGGACGTGTGCACCTCGTCGGCGCGGAACAATTCGGCGCGAGCCGCCGCTTCACGATCACGGGTCTCACGATCCGCCGCTCGAACCGACTCGAGGCTGGCCGCGGCATCGGCGGCGCGGGCGCGGGCATTCTCCACGGCAACGGCCGCCGTCTCCAGCTCGCGGTCGATCGCGGTCAGCGCGTCGGCGAGTTGCGTGCGTTCCTGCGCGAGCTGCTCGAATCGCTGCAACAACTCGTCGCTCTCGTGCCTCGCCCGTTCGCGATCGATCTCGACGCGTCGTGACCGGTCTTGAAGCTCGCGGAGGTGACGCTCGGCGTCTTCGAGCGCGGCCCGTGTATGGCCGACGGACTGGCGCGTGTCGTCTTCGTGCCGCTGGCGGTCGGTGAGCGCTTCCTGCGCGGCGCGAAGCTGGTCCTCCACCTGCGTGCGTTCCGCCGCCGCTTGCTCACGATCAGTGGCGATTCGAACGCCGTACGCCTCGCCCTCGTTGGCCTCGAGCTCGGCGCGCTGCCGTCGCGCGAGGGCGTTGCGTTGGCGCTCTTCAGCGACCGCCATCTCGGCGCGAATCTGTTGCACGCGCTCTCGTTGCGACGACACGAGACGAAGCAACTCGGTTCGTTGGGCCTCGGCGGCGGCGCGATTTCCGTGCGCCGCGTCGCGACCTTGCTCGGCGTCAGAGACGGCTTGTTCCGTTTCGGGCGCCGTATCACGCAGCAAGCGAACACGGTCGTCGAGACGATTCAGCTCGTCGTGCCACGCGACCATTTCGCGTTTGGCGAGCGCGATCTCGATCGTGAAGCGCCGTCCCATCAGTTCGGCGTGGCGCTCGGCGCGCTTGCGCTGTCGGGCGAGTGAGCGCACCTGACTCTGCACTTCGGAGATCAAATCGTCGAGCCGCTGCAGATCGACCGTCGTCTCCTCGAGCCGTCGCTCCGTCGTCCGCCGACGGTCGCGATAGAGTCCGACACCGGCCGCCTCCTCGAACAGCTCGCGCCGGTCGTCGGGCCGATCGGAAAGGAGCGCGTCGATCATCTTGCTTTCGATCACAACGCCGGTGTCGGCACCCAGACCGGTCCCGCGGAGGAGATCGGCGATGTCGCGCAAGCGACACGGCGCGCGGTTGAGGAAATACTCACTTTCCCCGGAGCGCGAGAGTCGTCGAGTGATGACGACTTCCTGGAAGGCGATCGGCAGGGCGCCGTCCTCGTTGGAGAAATGCAACGAGACCTCGGCGACGTTCACCGCTCGCCGTGCCGACGAGCCCTGAAAGATGACCTCCTCCATCTTGGCACCGCGCAGCAACCGCGCACGCTGCTCGCCCAGCACCCAACGCACGGCGTCGGACACGTTGGATTTGCCGCACCCGTTGGGACCCACGATCGCCGTGACGCCCGGATTGAAGACCATGTCCGTGCTGTCGGCGAACGATTTGAACCCCTGCAACTCGAGCTTGGTCAGCCGCACTAGAACGTTCTCCCTTTGCGATACACGAGCACCGGCGTTATGCCCGATGCGCGAAGCGATTCGGCGTACAACGATGACTGCGCGAGCGATTCGAACGCCCCCGCGAAGAGCCAAGCGGATCCATTTGGTTGGCGAAGCGCGTACACGGGCTGGCCCCGGTCCGCATACGTCGCCACCATTCCCGCGACCGCCCCAGACGGAACGCCGGAGTCGATCAGGAATGCAAACGGCAGTCGGACAACGGTGCCACTCGCGGCATCCAGCACCCGCCGCCGACGAAGCGCGGTCAACAGCGAGTCCGCTTCAGCACGACGGGTAAACGCTCCGGCGATCACTTTGAACCACCGCGCGTTCTGAATGAGGACCGGCGAAAATGTCGCCGCCGGCAAATTCTTGCCATCTTGTTGAAGCTTCAAGATAGCACCCGCCTGCGTATTCGCAGCCAGCAACTCGACGGCGAAGGCCGCCGCGGTGGCCGAGTCCTCCGGGTTGATGATGCGAGGCAGGTTAAATGAGCCGCTCGCGCTATCCGCGGCGTTCCGCGCCGCCGACTCGGCGGCGATCGGTAGGACGGCGCCCACTCCGCGTGCCGTGTCCGGTTTGGGGCCGGTACTCGATTTTCCCGAACGATCGAACGGCCTATACGCCAACCACACGCCGAGCGCGACGAGAAGCAGCGTCAACGCTGCTCCCGGGATCAACGCGAGCCGACTCTTGAACCACGGAACAGATGCGGCTTCGACCGGCGGCGGCAGTTCAGGCTGGGCCGTGCGCGGCTCGCGAACCGTACCGACGATGGCAGCGAGCGGAAGCTGACGCGGCGCAGCGTCGCCAACGAGCACGGCGCCGTCGGCGGCGGCAACCAGATCCTCGATGTTTGGGGCACTCGCCGGCGCGGCAAGGACGAGCAGAGCGCCGACCTCGCGAAAGCCGGCCGCCAGCCGATGCCAGCGCGGATGTGGGAGTATCTCTTCATAGGTCGGGGGCTCCGTGCCGCTGGGCATCACGAACAATTGCCCGGCGTCCGCGACCGGATAGGCGATACGGCTGATCGAAACGCCATATAAGAAGCTGTCGACCAACCCATGTGGATCGTCGGTCGTTACCAACTCTTGAATCGGCGGCGATTCGGCGAACAAGTCGCCGACCGCGACACGCCGCCGCATCGCTTGCGTGCGCGCGAGACCGATTGCAACGCGGCCGGTTGCCACCGGATCGCTGCCAATCACGACGAGCGCGCTGTACCCGTCGAGCGTGCCGCCGAAATCGCGTCCGGCGGCCTCCCAGTCGAATCCGCGCCTGAGCGCTGGCGCGGTCATGGCGAACTCACCATGACGTAATAGCTCAACCCCGACGCGCGTCCAATTCGCTCAGCCTCGTCGCGGCTGCCGTACGGTCCGAGCACGACGCGATAGATGGTGACGCCACTCGTTGTTCCCGTCACGACGCGCGCTTGATGCCCTTCCACGACGATCTTTGCCGCCTGCTCGCGCGCCACGTTTTCGTTGAGGACGGCGGCAAACGACACGGTGAAGCCGATCTTCGCCGAATCGACCCGCGGCGCGACGGCTGGGGGCGCCACGGCCGTGTCCCGTTTTGGCGGCGCGGGCGGTGGAGCGGTCGCCGGACTATCAGTCGGAAACTCGACTGGTCGGTCGAGCGCCGTAGGTCGCGCGCGGAACCCGTTCCAAAGAAACGGATACCAGAAGTCTGATGCCCCGCCGCTGGCGCGGCGTGTCTCGTGGAACGTCGTCGGGTCGAGAAATACGATGTCGCGACCGTCGGACACCGCGATAGCGCCGTCGGGCGCGACGAACGGCATGTCACCGCGCCAAACCGAATGGACCGTACTCACCACTTGATCGATGCCGATGCCGACCACCCACACCTCGTCACCCTTAGCGGCGCGCACGAGCAGGAAGCGTCCGAACGGGTCGACGCGCAAATTGCGTGGCCGCCCGGCGAGCTCGATCGTTGCGCCCACCCGGTCCTGGTACTGGTCGACGACGCTCATGCGATTCGACGAATCGGTGATGACGTAAAATCGATCGCCGCTCGGGGTCGCGGCGATGTCGGAAATGGTATGATCAAACTCTATCGACCTCGTCGAGGTGAGACGCCTGGCGCGCACGCCGAGCAACGATCGGTTCGACGTGGCGACGTACACGCGATCGGCGAGCGGCGCTCCCGCGCCGGTGCCGGTAACGCCTTCCGGAAGCACCAGCGAGTCGAGAATCTTGGTTGCCGGTGGGCGCATGCGCCACATCCGCGCTGCTCGGCTGCTGCCGCCGAGGACCAAGAGCGCGCCGCCCGATAGGGGGAAAACCGCCCGCGCGGGCGCAGGCGGTTTGAAGAGCCACGTCCCCGTCGGCGTGAATCGTAGGACGGCTCCGTCGTCGCCCACGCCGAAGATGGTCGAACCGTCGATCGAGACGATGCCTTTCAGTCCACCGCGATGCGGGAGTGTAACGCCGCCGACGCGCAGATCGATCCAGGTGGGCAGACCGCGCGCGTCGACCGTTGCGATCAACCCGGCGTCTGGATCGAACGCGAGAACGCGGTCGAGCGGAGGCGCGGCATCCGTCGCTGTCCAGATTGTCGAATCGGCGTTGGGATAGGCGACGACTCGGCCGACTCCGCCCGTTCGAGGCACTCGCAACAGCAACGCGTCTGGTCCTCGCTGCGAGGACGTCGACGAGGCCGTTCGAGTGGCCGGAACCGCGGACCCGTCGCCCCCGCCACACGCGGCGAGTATGAGCGCGAACGCAATGAACGAGCGCACCGGAGAAACATACACAGCGATGCCGTGCCAGCTATGCGCGCGCCGGCCAGGTCAGAAGCTCGGCCACAACGACCAGGTCCAAACCCCTTTGTGGCCGGGTTGATCGACCGGTATGGCGAAATCCCAACGCACGATAGCGTAGTTGAAGAGATTGAGCCGCAACCCGAAGCCGTAACTGCGCAACGGATATCGCTGATCGGCGACGTTGTAGTCGACTGGTCGCGACGCGTACACCGTCTGACCGCGCGACCACGCGAGTCCGGCGTCGTAGAACAACAACCCATCGAGGGGCGGAAGGTCGATTGGCACGAATCCGAGCTCCACGCGCCGCACGAGCGGGAATCGCAGCTCGACGTTCGCCACGGCGACGCGGCTACCCAGGAGTTGTATGGCGCTGCAATTCGTCGGGTTGGCGCCGATCACCGGGCAAGACAAATAGAACGTGCTGTTCCGATCATAACCGCGAACGAAATCCGGACGCGCGATGTACTTGGGGAATGCCGTCTCGTCGGGTCCGATGGACACATCGCCATACAGCCGAGTGGCAAGCGTCAGGTAATTGAAGATGATCGGATCGTACCGGCGATAGTCGGCTAGATACTCGATCCAATCGTAGGAGCCGATGACGGGGCTCACCTGCGCACGAAGCCGTCGTCCCATGATCGGACCCGTGTAGCCGAACAACGTGTTGTCGGAAACCAGGGCGATTTGGCCGTCGACGTAGTTGAGCGACGGATCTCGCCTCGTGCTGTCGACCGAGTACCCACCCGCCGAGGTTCCGTTGAAGATTTTGCGGGTGACGAACCACCGACTGCGGTCGATGTTGTTGAACCCCGCGCCGAACTCGAATCGTGTGAAGCGATCGAGCGGGTAGGCGGTGACACCGAACGCCTGGCGCGTCACGTAGGTCGTGATCTCCTGATTCTCGAGCGCGACGCCGGGCTCGAAGGTGTTCGACAGGGAATCAGACGAGAGAAAGTAGTACGGTGCCTGCGAGAGTCCGGTCGAGTACTGCCAGCGGTTCGACAAATTCGTGTAGCCGAGGAACGCGCGCGCTTCGCTCAACCGGCCATTGACCTCGCCGGAGATGGCGACGTGGTTGTTGCCGAGCATGTCGCTCATCACGACCGTCGTGCCACCGAAGACGCTGCGTCCGAACGCGTCGGGCGTGTAGGCGATGCTTGGACGCGCCGCGTAATCCGGCTGCAGACGAACGTGATACGGATTGACGCGGAACTTCGTCGTGTCGGGCAGCCCGAGCTCGGCCGAATCGAGCAGCGCGACGATCGACACCGACTTCGTCGCCGAATCCGCCGGCGTCGGCGCGGTCGCGACGACGACCGGCGCCGGCGGATCGCGGTACGGCGCCTTTTTCATCGCGCGCGGATTGTTGACTGTCCAAATCGTGTATTGCGCGTTCTCGTAATACGTGAACGCCAGGCGATCCGCCTGTCGCGCCCAGCTGATCGCCGGGCTGTACTCCGTGAGTGCCGACACGGCGCCTGGAACGTTGGTCAGCTGGTAATGCTCGCGCGCGTCGAGATCGTACAGGAAGACGTTCGCCGTGCCGGTTCGGTCGGAGACGTACGCGATCGATCGTCCGTCCGGCGCCCACTGCGGATTGAGGTTCAGCCCTCTCTGACCTGGAATCACGGTCATCGATCCCGACTCGATGTCGAGCAATGCGATGCGCCACGGCTTGAACTTGAGCAGGTCGAAGCTCGCGCTGTCGCGATCAGTGGCGAACGCGATCGTCTTGCCGTCCGGCGACCACTGCGGTTGCAGGTCACCGTAGCGGTCACTCGTCAGTCGTCGCAGTCCAGTGCCGTCAGCGTTGACGATATAGAGATCTGTAATGCCACCGGTGTTGCCGCTGAACGCCAGCTGTGTGCCGTCGGGCGACCAACTCGGTCCCGTTACGGATTCCATGCTGAGATCGAATCGCTTGGCCTCCTTCCGCGAGCGCACATCGAACAAATACAACACGTCCTTGCCCCGCCGTTGGCCGGTCACCGCCAGCAGCTGTCCGTCGGGCGAGAACGCGCTCTGCGAGTAGAGGAGACGCAACTCCTCGAAATCGGGGTCGAGCGCGCTCTTGATCAGCCGGGCGGTACGCTTGCCCGTCTCGGCGTCGCCCAGCCACAGGTCGATGAAGACTTGCCCGCGGACGAAGCTGCCGTTCGATAGAAACGCGATCGTCTTACCGTCGTTCGACAACGCCGGAGCAAGGAAGATCTCTCCACCGCTTCGTTCGGCCGTGAGCAACGGTTGCGCGAAGTGGCGTGGCCGGTCCATCGATCCCACCGCCGGCAGCAGCCGGGTCTGGAGGTCCTCACGCCATTCGTCACCGAGGTCCTCGAACGACACACCGAGCTCGCGGCGGAACGCGCGTTCGACGCCGACGCTCGGCACGGAGTTCATGATTTGGCCGATGACCTCGTCGCCCCATTTCTGCCCGATGTAGCTCCAGAGCGAGTGGCCGTAGCGATACGGGAAATACTTGTCAGGCTCGCTGCCGAGCTTATCGATCGTCGGGATCTTCCCGTTGAGCGCGGCGTCGCGCATCCAGGTTGTCGTGAGCGCCGAGTTGGGTCCAAGCGACAGATACTCGGCCATGCCCTCGGCGAACCACAGCGGCGGGAGGAACTGCACCAGCGTTTGCAGGCCATTGCCGGCTTTGCCGCGCGAGAAGATGTCATACTGAAACGCATGCACCATCTCGTGCGTGAGGACGTGCTCGAAGCTCTTGTAGTCACCGGTGAAGTTGAGAAGCATCCGGTGACGCATCGCTTCCGTAACGCCACCCGTGCCCTCGCCGAGGTCGCCAGTGACGTTATTCTGGCCGAAGTCCGTTCGCGATGAGAAGAGCATGATCGGCTTCTTCTCACGGAACTGGTGATCGAGGACGATGGAGAGGCGAGCGTACGCGCGCTCGGCCATTCTGGCGGCGTCGAACGCAGCCCGAGCTTCCTCGGGATAGTAGTAAATGAGGAAATGCTCGGTCTCCTGGATTTTCCAGGCGAACTTGTCGTACTGAACTTGATTCTGGCCGAAATAGTTCTGCGCCGCGACGGGCGCGCCAAGGGCGGCGACGAGTGCGAGACCGGCGGCGAGGCGCGCGCGCCCACGCCGCCGGCGCGTCACGCACGGCTCTCTTGCGCCGTCTCCAGCGGAACTTGCTCGGCGTCGGCCCACAGGCGTTCGAGTTGATAAAAGTTGCGTAGCGTCGGATGAAACACGTGCACGACGAAATCGACGTAATCCAGCAGCACCCACCGTCCCTTCTCGAGCCCCTCGACATGGTGCGTCGGCGACCCCTCCTTCTTCTTCATGTCCTCGATCAGGTGCTGGCCAATCGCGCGCACATGCGTGTCCGACGTCCCACTGGCAATGAGAAAGAAGTCAGTCATGTCGGTGACGCCGCGAAGATCGAGGAGCACGACGTCTTGAGCTTTGTTGTCGATGGCGATTTGTGCGGCGCGTTGGGCGAGAGCGAGAGAATTCAAGGTTGTGGAAGAAGTCGCAGGCATGAAGTCGAGCTCAGTGCTCCTTAGACGTGAAGGGGGTCTGCGTGGTTGACCGTGCTCCCAGTAGCATAACCACGGGGCACGGGTCTGGGGATATACCCGGGATAACGGTCGCTGGTTGCTGGTTGCTGGTTGAACGACGATTACGCCATTTGTCGTTGCCAGCAACCAGCAACCAGCAACCAGCAACCAGCAACCACCAGCAACCAGTACCAGCAACCAGTACCAGAAAAAAAAGCCCCGACGGCGTCGGGGCTTTTTGCTCTCTGCTTACTGCTTAATGACCCAAACTCGCACTTCGGGCTTGACGTCCGAGTGCAACCGGACCGGCACGCGGTAGACGCCGAGCGCTTTGATCGGTTCGTGAAGATCGATCTGCCGCTTCTCGATGTGAAAGCCCTGGGCCTCGAGTTGCTGCGCGATATCGGCCGTCGTGACGGAACCGAACAGCTTTCCTTCCTCACCGACGCGCGCCGAAAACGTCAGGGACACTTGCTCGAGCCGTTCGGCCAGCGTTTGCGCGGCGGTGCGTCGCTCGTTCTCCGCGGCGTCGAGGCGATCGCGCTCCTGCTGGATTCGTTTCAGGTTGCCCGGCGTCGCCTCGTACGCGAGACCGTGCGGCAGCAAATAATTTCGAGCGTATCCCGCCTTGACCTTCACGACGTCGCCCGGTTTGCCGAGGTTCTCGACGCCTTGGCGGAGGATGATTTCCATAGTCTGACTCCGATCGATGAAAAAACTTACGGGGTGGAGCGCGCCCGGCTTCGCCAGTCCGCCCACGTGTCGCCCAAGCCCAGCGCCAGTGACGCGACGCCGAGCATGGTGAACGCGAGCAACGCGAAGACGTTGACGACGGGAGCGCAGAGCATGATGAAACCGATCGTAAGCGTAATCCCGAGACTTCCCGGCGCCATGAACCAGGATAAGACTCCGAATCCGCGCACGGCGTACAGCGCGCCGAAAAAGACGAGAAGATTCTTACCGACGCCGCGCAGCGAGGCCAGGGTCGGGAGCAACACAATCGTCAGGCCGACAATGAGGCCCCAGACGAGTTGATCGTTGAAGCGAAATTCGCGCAGCGGCCGGAGCGGAGCGCCGAGTCGCGCGCGACCGAGTCGGTGATAGACCGCCCAGGCGAGCGCCAACGCCGCTAGTGACTGCAGCGCGAGCAACGCGGGGAACACCGCCACGCCGGCTTTCGACAACGCGGCCAATTCCTTCTCGGCCTCGGAAGGCAATGTCGCCAGACGCGGAATTTTTGCCGAGAGATCAGCCCATTCCTTGGGATGCGACTGAATGACGCCGTTCACCGCCGCCATCACCTCGGCATCGCGTCGCGCGAATTCGCCGGCGACCGTCTTCGTCGCTTGCGTGAGCGTCACTGGACCGAGGAGGCTCATGACGGCCGCCAACGCGAGCGTGATGCCCAACGCGAGCAGTGCGCGTGTGAAGAGGGGACGTGTCGTCGTGAACAGGCACACGAGCCCAAACGATCCGGCGAGCAAGAGACTCCAACCGCGCACCAGGTTGTAAAACGGACTTGGCGGCGAGCCGGTTTGTACGGTCATCAGGGTGGCGATCGCGACCCACGCGATCGCGAGAAACGGTCGACCGCCCGCCCACCAGCCGACGAGTGCGCAGGCGGCGATCGCCGGGACCAACACCACCACCGCCTGATCGATCGGCAGGAGCGCGCCCAACTGCGCGGGAATGATGAGAAACGCGACGATCGCGATGAGGAGCTTCCCCCATCCACGCTCGGTTGGCGCTGGCGTTGGTGCGGCGGACGCCGGCTCGGTCATTTGAGCTAGGCCTGCATCCCGCGGATGTAGGGAATAATCGCCAGGTAGCGGGCGCGTTTAATCGCGGTCGAGAGTTGTCGCTGATGTCGCGCGCACACGCCGCTCAGACGGCTGGGGAGAATCTTGCCATGATCCGTGATGAAGCGGCCGAGCGTGCGATCATCCTTGTAATCGATGAAGTGCACGCGGGTCTCGCAGAACGGACAGGTCTTTTGTGGCCGTCGCATGTTCATTCCTCGTCCTCGTCGTCTTCCATCTCGCGACGGCGGTTTGCTAGGGCGAGCTCTTCTTCCGACATCGGCGGCGCGCCGAGCTCGTGCTCGTAAAGTGTGATGAGGTGACGGACGATGCCGTCGTCGAGCTTGATCGCGCGCTCGTATTCCGGAAGCGTGGTGGCGTCGGCGGTGAAGCGAGCGACGGCGTAGTAGCCGGATTCGCGGCGGCCGATCGGGTAAGCGAGCTGGCGGCGTCCCCAGTGATTCACCTGGAGATCTCCCGGATTTCCGAGAAGGCCATGGAAGCGGCCCAGCTTGTCATTGATGGCGGCGTCTTCGAGTGTCGAGTCGAAGACGTAGACCGCCTCATATTGGCGCGTCATGCGTTGGCAATCCTCCCTTTGGTCGTGGCCGCCTCCCACTGGTTGCCGGAGTGGGGGGAGGGGAAGTGTGTTCGGCGCGCGTTCCGCAGAGTGCGGTGGCCGGGCGCCAGTAACCCTTAATCATAATAGGCGCAACGAATTACCTCAAGTTGGCACCTGCTATGCGAAACAGGACCGGGGGCAGGGTGGAAGAAGCCTCGAGGGTCGAGAGCAAAGGTGAAGGTTAAAGGGTAAGGGGCGGAGGAAGGGTTTTGGGTCTCAGATGAGAGGGTAGGACTATGCGTCGAAAATACTTGCTAGTTGGATTGTTCGCGGCCGGCGGAATGGTGTCGACCGTCAGCGCATGTTCTCGCACGAACGAAGCAGCGGGCGAAGTCGCGCCGGCGAGCGCGATCGGCCTGCATGTGAGGAACGACAACTTCTTGGACATGGACGTCTACGCCGTGTCCGATGGCTTGGCGACGCGCGTTGGAACGGTCACGGGCAACAGCTCGCGCAATTTCGTGCTCGATGCGTCGCTCGCCAATCTGGATTTTCGAATCGTCGCGACGCCGATCGGCGGAAACGGACGGGCGTCGACCGGGTCGATCGCGGTCGCGCCCGGTCAGACGATCGACTTCACGATCGGCTCGATCCTGCGAAACAGCAACGTGTTTATTCGTTAATCGGCCTTAGTCTGTGACCGACGGGCGGGTCACTCGCCCGTCGGCATGCGGCGCGGGCGTCGCCGTGTCGAGCATCACTCGGAGCACCGAATCAGGCAGCTCGTGCCAGTTCGTCGGAATCGGAGTGAAGCGCCGTTTCTCAGTCCCCGACTGAAAGCAGAGCCAGCCTTTTTCGAGCTCCGGATGCACCGTCCGTTCGCTCTGTCGAGTTACCCGGTCGATGCGCGGCGACGCTTCCATCGATGGCGTGGTCGAGCGACGGTCATAGGCCATACGTCCCAGGTCGTCGGGGTGCACGTCCCAGACAACCCAAGCGACGCCGCCTTCGCTGATGAACTGGCGCTTGCCCACGGGAGGGTGACGGAAAGAAACACGGGTGGGGAGAATTCTTGCAAACCAAGCCTCACGTGCAATACTTGTTCCCAACCGCTCCGTCTTCACGCGCTCTGATTGCGCCAGCTTGCGAGGATAACGCGGCCGCACTTACTGCCTTGTGCCGACCCAGCGAGGCGGGTGCTCGCCGTGTGCCAGCGCCTCGAGGACGGGATACACCGCTCCGGACTTTGCTGGGCGGTTGATCGGATCGACGATGTTGTGCGGCAACGCGAGCGAATCCGGAAATTCGTACACCGTCACCGCCGTGCCTCGGCGATTCCACGCGCGCGCAAGGTCGATCACCGGGGCGGTCTTCACCGTGTGGTCGTTCGCGTTCACGAGAAACAACACCTCAGCCGTCGCGGGAGAGAATCGCTCGGCGTCGCGCCGAACCGCCAATCCGAGTCGGAGCACTTGGGCGAGACCGTGCGTCGCGAATCCCGGGTCGCGGTCGGGTCGTGCGGTATCGGCCGCCGCGCGATGCGACACGTTCGGAACGTGCGAGCCGAAGTTGACGAGTGGTCGCTCGAGCATCGAGGGTACGTGCGCCACCTCGAACGGCGGCGCAATCACGACCGCGCGCCGCACCTCGGTTCGGTGCGCGGCTGTCCACGCAGCGACGGTTCCGCCCACACTCAACCCGACCACGATCACCGAGTCGCCGAGTCCCGTCGCGATGTCGACCGCGGCATCGCCGGTGCGACACAGTTCGGCAGCCGTCAGTCGCGCGAGCTCGCTCGCGTCCTTTCCGCGCTCGGCGTGATGCGGCAGGCGGGGCACAAGGACGTTGTCGCCCTTCGCATAGAGGGAATCGGCCAGCGCGGCGAATTGCCGTGGCGAATCGGTGAATCCGTGGAGCAACACGACGACGCGCGGCGTGCGACGCCCGTGAGAGAGCAGAAGTGTCGAGCCTCCCGGCGCAGCGATGCTGTCGTCGGCCGCGATCTGTCGCTCGGCGCGCGAGACGGCATCCTGGTAGTCATGCGCCGGCTTGGGATGCGAGCGCACGTCACCGGCGGTCGCCGGCACAACGGCGGCGAGCCCTAAGATGAGCATCGTACCACGCCAGACAGCCGCGAGGCTGGGAACGAACACGTGCGCTTTCTCCCCGAGAGCGAAAACAGCGGCAACAATTCTAGGCGATTGCGAGCCTACCCGACTCGTTATACGACTGAGACTGGGAAAGGATTCACGCTCGTGCCTGGGCGAGGTATGCGTAGCGCGACAACCGCCGCTCGACCGACACGAGACGAACGGCTTCCAGGAATCGTTGAAGCCCGGCGAAGTTGGATTCCCCCTCGTGTGAGATCAGCGTCGCGCGATGATGCTCGCGGGCCGCGTGCCATCTCGACGCGATGATTCCGGCAGCTTCGGTAACGTCCTCCGTTGCGAGGTGGGCAAAGCCCGCGTCGGCGATACGCCGTTCATTTTCGCCGGGTGGAACGAACAAGTAAAATCCGATCGAACTGCGCGCGGCGATTTCCTCGTTGCTTAGCGGTCCGGTGACGACCATCGCGTCGGAGAAGAGGATTCGTCCGCCAGGCCGCAGGACGCGGTGCCAGTCGCGCAGGACCGCGAGTCGGTCGCGAATGTGGCACATCGCATCGTTGGAGATCACGACGTCGAAACTGGCCGCCGCGAACGGGAGCGGCAGCGCGGCATCAACAACTTCGAACCGAACGCGATCATCGAGGCCCTTGGCGCGGGCCAACTCGCGCGCGTTGCGAACGCCGTGCTCATTGATGTCGACACCGGTGACGTTGCACCGACGCGCTGCGGCGAGATACGCTGCCGGACCCCCTGAGCCGCTGCCGACTTCGAGGACGTCGTGGCCGGCGCGAACGCCGAGTTGATCGGCGAAGTGAAGCCACTCCGCGGCCGTCATCCAGCTGCTTTGCCCGATGTCCTCGCCATAGGTCTCCTGGCGAACCGCGGCCTCGGCCGGGTGAGCAAACTGTCCGTAAGCATGGTCATAGAGCTGCGCGCACATGGCTTCGCGTCTCGGAGAGTTGAACGGTCACACGTTGAAGCGGAACAACATCACGTCGCCGTCCTGCACGACATACTCCTTTCCCTCCGACCGCACAACACCTTGTTCGCGCGCGCCCTTCCATCCGCCGTTCACAACGAAGTCCTCGTAGCTGACCGTTTCGGCGCGGATGAATCCGCGCTCGAAGTCAGTGTGGATCACGCCCGCGGCGACCGGCGCCGTGTCACCGCGGTGAATCGTCCAGGCGCGGACTTCTTGCTCGCCGGCGGTGAAATACGTCTGGAGTCCGAGCAGGTGATATCCGGCGCGGATCAGCCGATCGAGTCCGGCCGATTCCAACCCGAGCGACTCGAGAAATCCGCGGCGATCCTCCTCTGATAACTCGGAGAGCTCGGCTTCGATCTTGGCGGAGAAGGGGACGACCTCGGCGTTTTCCCCGCTCGTCGCCACGGCCTCGCGCAGACGCTTGAGGTATTCGCCTTCGTGGCCCGAGAGCTCGGCGTCAGTGACGTTGGCCGCGTAGAGAATCGGCTTGAGCGTAAGCAACGAGAGCGGCGCGATCGCCGCGCGATCCTGTGCCGGTAATCCGACGTGCCAGAGCGCTCGCCCCTCGGACAGCGGCGCATACGCGCGCTCGAGCGCGCCGAGCTCCGCGAGCGCGTCCTTGTCGCCGGTTTTCGAGGCGCGCTTCACGCGATCGAGCCGCTTCTCCACGACTGACAGGTCGGCCAGCGCGAGCTCGAACTCGATGACCTCACGATCACGCACGGGATCGATGGCGCCCATGACGTGGAGCACATCGTCGTCGTCGAACGCGCGGACGACGTGCACGACGGCGTCCGTCTCTCGAATGTTGGCGAGGAACTGATTGCCCAATCCTTCGCCCTGCGATGCGCCCTTGACCAGGCCGGCGATATCCACGAACTCGACTGCCGCCGGAACGACGCGCTGCGGTTCGACGATTTGCTCGAGCACGGCGAGCCGGGCGTCCGGGACGTTGACGCGCCCGACGTTCGGATCCTTGGTGGCGAACGGATAGTTGGCCGCCAAGACGTTGGCCGACGTTAGCGCGTTGAACAACGTCGATTTGCCGACGTTCGGCAGCCCGACGATTCCGAGTTTGAGCATCTAAGAAATATGAAGTTGAAGGCGTCGCTACCTGGCGTCGCCGGTGAAGCGATTCATGACCGGCGTGATACCACTCGTGATCCACAGCTCGAGCGCTTCGGTGAACGTCGGCATCAGCTCGCGAATCACTGCTTCTTCCCGTTTCCCGAATTCGTCGAGAACGAAATCGCTCAGATCCCCACGCTGTCGCGGCTCCTCGGGAGCGATGCCGATGCGCAGCCGCGGGTACTCCTGCGAATTGACCGCGGCCTCGATGCTCTTGAGGCCATTGTGCCCGCCCGCGCTCCCCTTCGGGCGAAAGCGATACCGACCAAGGGGCAACGCGGCTTCGTCGACGACGATCATGAGATCCGTCGCCGGCGACCAGAACGGACGTCGCAAGTAGGGCCGCAGCACCGAGCCGCTCAGGTTCATGTAGGTGAGTGGCTTGATGACCCGGACCTTGGCGTTGCCAACCATGCCGGTCGCGATGCGTGAGTCTTTTTCCTTTTTCCAGCCGTCGAAACGCCAAACGTCGGCGAGGTGGTCGACGACCCACCAGCCGACGTTGTGGCGCGTTCGTTCGTATTCCTTGCCCGGGTTGCCGAGTCCGACGATGACTTTCATTGGCTCGTCGTCGCGCGCCGCCGGTGTTGCTCGGCTTCGCCCGAACAGAAATCGGAGCACGAGGCGGATTACTTGGCCTCTTCCTCGTCTTCTGGCTTGGTCTTGCGAATGAGCTCGGGCTCGGCCGGCACGGCGCCCTCTTCCGCCTCTGGCGCGACGACCGTTTCGACGACCGCCTTCGGCGCAGTGCACACGCACACGGTGGCGTCCAGGTCATCGAGCACGGTGATGCCTTCCGGCAGCGTGAGCTCGCGAACGTGGATGCTGTGTCCGATCGTGAGCGGCGTGACGTCGACGTCGATGTGATCGGGAATCGACGACGGGTCGAGGCGCAGGTGCAACTGGTGCATGGTCTCTTCGAGAATACCGCCGCCGTTGCGCACGCCGTCGGCTACGCCGGTGAAGCGCAGCGGGACGCTGACCGTGACTTTCTCGCCGGCGACCAGCTCTTGAAAGTCGAGGTGCAGGACATTGCGCTTGACGGGATGCCGCTGGATCTCGCGGATCAGCGTCCGCGCGGTGCGGCCGTCGAAGGTGAGCTCGATGACCGTGCTCGCCGCTGAGATCGTGGAGAGCAGGCGATCGACCTCGCGCGTGTTGAGAGCGAGCGACTGAGGCTCGCGGCCATGTCCGTAGATAACGGCCGGAACCTGGCCAATTTGACGCAGCTTGCGGGCGACGCCTGTGCCGCGATCGGTGCGCGGAGTCGCGCTCAGAGTTGCTGATGCCATTTCTATGATACCAGTATGAACATGAACACTTCGCAGCCAACTCGCGGCGACTCGTGTTTACTCTCGGGAGGCTGCGTCCTCCCTACCATGTCCGAGTCGAGCGAGGGTGGAACCCGGTACCTCGTGTCATCCCGAGCGAAGCGAAGGACCTGCTGTTATCTACGGGCGACAAGCAGATCCTTCGTCGCTGGACTCCTCAGGATGACAGGATCAATCAAACAACGAACTGACCGACTGCTCAGCGTGCGTGAACCGGATCGCTTTCGACAACAACTCTCCGACCGACAACACGACCAACTGACGCGGACGCCGCTCTTCGGGCATCGCGATCGTGTCCGTGACCGCGACTTCCTTGATCGGCGAATCGTTGATCCGTGACTTCGCCGGTCCCGACAACAGGGCATGCGTCGCACAGATATAAATGTCTTGCGCGCCAAGCGTCTTGAGCGCGCGTGATGCTTCGGTCACCGTGCCGGCCGTATCGATCATGTCGTCGACGAGAATACAATCGTGTCCTTCCACATCACCGACCACGTTCACCACTTCCGACACATTCGGCTGAGGGCGACGCTTGTCGATGATCGCCAACGTCGCATTCAGCCGTTTTGCAAATCCGCGAGCCATCTTCGCCGAGCCGACGTCGGGCGCGACGACCACTGGATCATGGAGCTGCATCTTGCGGTAGTGCGCCGTGAACACCGGCATCGCATACAGGTGATCCACGGGTACATCGAAGAATCCTTGGAGCTGGTGCTGGTGGAAATCGACTCCCAGCACCCGATCCACACCGGCCGCCATAATCATGTTGGCCATGAGCTTGGCACCGATCGGCACGCGTGGCTGGTCCTTGCGGTCCTGCCGCGCGTATCCGTAGTACGGCATCACACAGGTGATTCGTGCCGCCGAGGCACGCCTTGCCGCGTCGATCAGGAGCAGGAGCTCCATGATGTTTTCGGCCGGCGGGTTCGTGGGCTGCAAGATGAAGACATCATTGCCGCGCACGTTCTCGTCGATGCGAACCGAGATCTCTCCGTCGGCGAACCGACCGAGGTTCACCCGACACAACTCGATACCGAGGTGCCGAGCGATCTCCTCCGCGAGAACTCGGTTGGCGGTGCCGGACAACAGCTTGAGGCCGTGACTCGGTACTGCTAGTCCGTCCATTGCGGAGCCTTATAAAATAATACGGGGGAAAGACTTAGGGAAGTCAGGGCCCAGGTCAGGCGGGTCTCGTTACATCCGTCCGCCAAAGAGCACCCAAAGGAGCACGATGACGAGAACCAATGTGATGAGATGACCCCCGTTACCCCAACCCCATCTACTTCGACCGTAGCCATAATATCCTGGCGTCCACAGCAGAAGCAGTACAATCAAAATGATCAACAGCATCTCAACCGCCTGAGAGTGGTTGAGCGTTGTTATGCAAAGACCGGGGCCATCGGACCCAACCGCCGACGAATTCGTCCGTCGACTTCCGACTGGCGACCGAACGCTGCGATTGCCCCCGGTGGATTCGAACCACCATTCTCGGATCCAAAGTCCGATGTCCTGCCATTGGACGAGGGGGCAGCGAACCCTGAAAGCTACTGGTCGACCTCCACTCTTACAACTCGGTCGCTCGTTCTCGTGACCATCGTCGAGAGCTTCGTGCTTCGCGTGATCGCCGCCGCGTCGGCCGGCTGGTCGAACACACCATAGACCGCCGAGCCCGAGCCGCTGAGCATCGCCAACACCGCGTTCGCCGAAGACAGCTCATCGACCAGCTCGGCGATAATCGGATGTCGAGCGGAGACCGTACGCTCAAAATCGTTCGTCGCGATCAGGGCGAGCGATTCCCATGTCGCGAGAGAGTCGGGCGAAATCACGGCGGCGCTCGGGATGTGTGCCCCTCGGTCGCCAGCGAGCCACGTGTAGGCGTCGGCAGTCGCGATCGCAAAATCAGGAATGATGAGGACGACGTGCCGTGGGTCGAGCGCCCGAAGCGGAAGAAGTCGCTCGCCACGGCCCCACGCCAGGGCCATGGGACTTTCAATCGTCATGAACGCGACGTCGGCGCCGAGCGGCGCCGCGAGGTCGACGAGTCGAGCGCCCAGGGGTTGTGGCGAAAGCGCATCGAGAATCCGGAGGACGGCGCCGGCGTCCGCGCTGCCACCTCCGAGGCCGCCGCCGACCGGAATCCGTTTTTCGATCTCGATGGCGAAGCCGCTCGGCCAGCCCGTGGCGTCGGCGTAGGCGAGCGCCGCGCGGTACGCGAGGTTGCGCTCAGTGGCACCGAGTCCGGAGGGCGGCATCGCCGGGCCGGCGCACTCGAGCGAGCGACCAGCGGTGAGTCGCACGCGGACATCGTCGCCCAGGTCGAGTCGGAGGAACGCGGTTTCGATCGAGTGATACCCGCTGGTTTCGCGGGCGAGAACCCGAAGTAGCAGATTGACCTTTGCCTGCGCGGTAACTCGGGCGAGGCGCGTCACGGCGGGTCGCGACCGGCGCTGCCGATTTCACCCATTGTCAACCCGAGCTTGCCGAAGTAGTAAGCGCCGATGAGCGTGATCGGAATGAATGTGACGACGTGAAACACGAGTGCCCAGGCAATCGCGGCGGACTCGCCGATGCCGTACAGCCCGAGCGCGATGACCGCGGCGCTCTCGAACAAGCCGAAGAAGCCCGGCGCCGAGGGCAGCGCCACGCCGACCACGATCAGTCCTTGAACGAACAGCGTCGCCGACCAGGACACATCGATGCCCAGGGCTTTGAAGCCGAGCCAAAACGCGAGCGGCTGGAGCAGCCAGTGGAGCAACGTCCACCAGAACACGGCGATGAAGTGGCCGGGTGTCCGCAGAACACTCAGCCCCTCGGCGAACCGCTTGAGCATGTCGCGGCCGCGCTCCTCGATCGTCGGCGATACGCGACGCGCGAGTAATTCGAAAAGCCGAATGAGCGTTCCGGGAAAGAAGACGAGTGTGTAGAGCGCGACAAGCAGGACGAGGGGCACGATCGCGAAGCCCGTGGCGATCTGTCCGATCGGACGGCCATTGATCAGCGCGCCGCTCGGGAAGCCGGGCGCGATCATGGCGATCGCGAGGAGCAGTAAGACGACCACGGCGTCGAACACGCGGTCGACGACGAGCGATGCCAGGGCGGTCGAGAACGTGATCTGCGGTTGCTCGCGTGTCAGGGCGTATGCGCGAGCGAACTCACCGGCGCGAAGGGGCACGACGTTGTTCACCATCATCCCGATCGCGGTCGACCGCCACAATGGCGCGAAGGGCAAACGCCGCGCGACCGGATCGAGGATCGTGCGCCAGCGACGCGCCCGCAACGGGAACATCGCGGTCGCCGCCACGGCGGCGAGCAACAAGAGCCAAACGTTGGCATTCCGCGCGTGATTGATCGCGTCGGCCCACTGGACGTTGCGGAACGCATAGAACAACGCCGCAACGCTGATGACGATCCCCAGCGCGCCACGCCAGCCGAACTTCATGTCGGGTTATTCCGCTCGCGCCAGCTCGAGCAGATCGAACAGCTCTTCGAGTGCGACCGGATCGGCCTGCGTTCCGGCGCGCCGAATTTCGTCGCGAATCTCCACCGCCCGATCGAGCGCCGCGCGTCCTCGATACAACACCGATTCGATCGGGACGACCGTGTCCTCGGGAATCGGCACCGGCTCGCTGAACGGATTCGATCCGAGCCGATCGAGTGTGGCGATGGTCGAATCGATCAATGAAGCCGCGGATCCCGCGGCGCCGTTGACCGGGGCGGGCACAGGCAGCGGAACGGGCGGCACCGGCCTGGTGCTGGGAAGCGGGGTGAGCCGCGCCGTCAACTCGACACCCAATAGGTCGGCGGGGCGGGAGTCGGCGGCGACCGTCAGGTCCTGATCGCGCGCGACTTCGCGCAGCCTCGTTCTCAATCGCTCGCCGCCCACGCCCGGATCGGCGAGCAGCGACGCGAGATCATCGAGCGAGGTCAATCCGCGGAAATCCGGCTCGTCCACCGCGGCGGCGTGGCTCGCCACAAACTCCGCGACCTCGCGCTCTCCGAAGCTCGCGGCCGCTGCCTGCAGTGCGCGCAGTGCGCCACGCAGATCGCGCCGCGCACGGTGGGTCGACACGGGGTCGTTCGCGCGCCGTGCCGCGTCGACCACCTGCCGCAAATGCTCTCCCAGGCTGACGAGCTCGAGACGAAAGCGGTCGGAGGCCGACGTCGGCGGATTCTGCGACCGATCGACGACACCGGCCGCGCCATCCTCATAGAACAGCTCCGCGATCGGAACGACGCGCTCTCGCTCTCCGGCGTGATTCGCCCAGATGTCCTGCGCAGCGAAAAACGCGTCGCGCTCCGGGCTCGCGGCTGCCACATCTCCGCCGCCGCGCAGCGCCGTCGACAACGTCCGGAGATAGGCGGCCGCTCCTTCGAGGAGTTGGCGCGCCTCGGGACTCATCTGCTCGCCGCCCGACTCGAGTCCGCGCGCGGCCTCTTCGGTCGCTTCGAGAACGTCGGCGAGCGGCACGACTTCCTTCACGCCGGCGACGCCGCGCAGCGCGCGCACGCGGTTCAAGACGTTCGTCACCGTCTCGGCGTCGCCAGAGCGGGTCGTGAGCAACTCGAGCCCGGCGGCGATGTTCGCCGCCTCTGTCGCCAAGAAGGTCGGAGCTGATGACGCGGAGCCAGCCCCGCCCGCGTCGCGGGGAGTGGAGCTCGCGCGTCGCGGGGCGTAGCGCGACAACTCGGCGGCGCGCGCGTTTGCCCGGTCGTCGTCCGTAGTGGACCAGCCTCGCGCCGAACGCAACAGCGTCTTCAGATCGTCGATCGCGGCGACGAGCGCGCCGTCGAGCGCAGGTTCCCACAGCAAGGAACCTTCTTGCAGGGCGCGCCCTACGCGCTCGATGCCGGCTGCGAGCTCGGCGAAGGACGGAATTTTCGCCATGGTTGCCGTTCCGCGCAGCGCGCGGGCGAGCCGCTGCATCGCGTCAGCGTCGGGACCGGAGGGGCTGGCGTCGAGCAGCAGGCCGTCGATTTGCTCGACGTACTCGCTGGCCTCGAGGATGAAGAAATCCAGAAATCCCGGCGCTCCGGTCATGCACGCTCCATTAGTATGCGCGACACGAAGTTAGGAAGACGTGCGAGCGTCGTCCATGGCTTTGCGAAGCTCACGCACCGCATCGGCAAGCCCGAGGAAGATCGCGCGGCTCACGACCGAGTGACCGATGTTCAGCTCCTCGATCTCGGGAATCGCGGCGACCGGGCCAACGTTGCCGACGGTGAGCCCGTGGCCCGCGTGTACCGCTAGTCCAATCGACGCACCGTGTCGCGATGCGTCACGCAGAGCCTGCAAGGTCGCCGGATCGGCGGTGGCGTGGGCGTACGCCCCTGTGTGCAACTCGATCGCCGCCGCGCCCAATTTGCGACACGCGGTGACCGTGTCGAGATCGGGCGTGATGAACAAGCTCGTGCGAATTCCCGCGGCGTTCAGACGCCGCACACCCTCGGCCAGTCGACGCGGATCGCGCGAGACGTCGAGTCCTCCCTCGGTCGTGATCTCTTCGCGGCGTTCGGGAACGAGCGTGACTTCGCGCGGTCGCAGCCGCTCGGCGATGTCCAGCATCTCGTCGGTGCACGCCATCTCCAGGTTGAAGTCGGTTGTCAGAGATGTGGCGAGGCGCTCCACGTCGTCGTCCTGCATGTGCCGTCGATCCTCGCGCAGGTGCGCGGTGATTCCGTCGGCACCGGCCCGCTCGCACACCCGCGCGCCTTCGACCGGGTCGGGTTGCGTACCGCGCCGCGCTTGGCGCAGCGTCGCGATGTGATCGATGTTGATGTAGAGACGCTGTCGTTTCACGGGCGGACCGGTTCACCGTTGCGACGGTGGAAGCGAGACGACTACGTTGCACTCACGTTGATGCTGAGGATCGAGTGAAGAAACTAATCACGAGCTTCGTCCTTCTGGCGGCCTGTCACTCGACATCGTCGACCGTCGCCACCTCGACGCCGGCGCCGGCTCCGGTGCTGCGCGGAAACCAAACGGGCGCACCCGACGCGTTGAGCGCGATCCGCGGCTTCCTCGCGGCCGCGAAGCAAACGGACCTGCAAGCGATGGGCGCCCTGTGGGGCAACGCGCAAGGACCGGCCCGTGACCAGTGGCCCCGCGACGAGCTCGAGAAGCGTGAGCTGGTCATGATGTGCTTCCTCAAACACGACCGATACGATATCCTGGGCGACGCGCCGAACCCTGGCGGCACCAGAGCGGTCATCGTCAGCATGTCCCTTGGCGATCTGACGCGCTCGACGAATTTCGAAGTTGTCCGCGGTCCGGAATCTCGCTGGTACGTCCAGAACGTCGACGTCAAAACGCTGCAGGACTTCTGCGCCCGAAAGGGCTGACATGCTCAGTGCTCGGTGAGCTCGACGAGCGCACCGGACGTCGACGATGGATGGAGGAACGCAATGCGTTTGCCCTCGGCGCCGACGCGCGGTGACTGGTCGATGAGTCTGATCCCGGCCGCGCGACAGCGATCGAGCGTCGCGTCGAGGTCGTCGACGGAAAAGCAGACGTGATGAATCCCAGGCCCGCGCTTGGCGATGAACTTCGCGATTGGCGAATCGGGCCGGTTGGCTTCGAGGAGCTCGACGAGCGACGCACCGGCCGCGAGTCCGACGATTCGCGCGCCGTCTGAGTCCTCTAGCGGTACCTGCGGCAGCCCCAGAATGTCTCGGTAGAACGAGACGCCCGCGTCGAGTCCCTCGACGACAATGCCGATGTGCGCGATCCGGGTTCCGGACTGGGAGGGGGAGGGGGACTGGGAGGGTTTTTGCATGCTGATAAGTTTAGTTGTCCATTGGCTCCGAGCGGTTCGCAACCGCCGACAGTGGGTCAACGGCTCAACGGCGAAAGGAGCAATTCATGTCGAATATCATTGCGGTCACCGACGCCAACTTCGAGGACGAGGTTGAGAAGCACGATGGGCTCGCCATCGTGGATTTTTGGGCCACGTGGTGTGGTCCGTGTCGGATGGTGGCGCCAATTCTCGACGCGTTGGCGACCGAGTACCAGGGCAGAGTGAAAGTCACCAAGCTCGACGTCGACGCGAACATCAAGACGGGCTCGCGGTTCAACGTACGCTCGATTCCGACGCTGCTGTTCTTCAAGGGCGGCAAGGTCGTCGACCAGATCATTGGCGCGGTTCCACGAACGAACATCGAAGCGAAGCTGCAACAGCACACTGCGTAGTGTGAGGCCATGTGCGTGGTACGGTGCGGCTCAGTCGCATTCTGGCTCGCGCATGGCTTCGCATCGTTGCATTTTAGGGCTTCATGCCCTCTCCCACCGCACTGCGTTTTCCATTTAGCCGCGTCCTGCTCCCACGCACGCGGTTGGCGTACATCCACCTCCGCAATCTGCTGACCGACGCGAAACGCGATCGGGCGGCGCGCATCTCCGGATACGTCGCGATCTCGCTTCCGGACGAGCTGGTCATCTTGTATCTGCTGCGCGGCGAAGTCGCGAATGCGACGGTTCGCGACGCGCGCGGCTCCCAAGCGATCGCCATCGCGAGCGCGATCGACAAGGTCCCGCACGAGCCGGAATACGGCGAGATCTACTTCCACGAGGCCGACGTCGAGCAGCTCGCGTGCATGTTCGCCGCCGAGGCGACGCCGCCAGAACCCTGGCCCGAGGGAATGGTCGCGCAGGACGCCTCGGCGCTGTTTCCCTACCTGCTGTCGATCACGTTCGACGGCGTCGTCGAGATCGTCGCCAACGAGTTCGTGAACTATCTCGTGTTCAAGAGCGGCGGTGTCGCGCGCGCGTTCCTCTCGAGCGCGCACCACGGAACCGTAGTGGATCGCGTCTCCAAGTTGTTTGCCCGGGAGGGTCGGATCGGCGATTTGAGCGTATCGCGTTGGGGTGTGCCGCGACCGCTTCCGGTGCAGGCACCGCCGGCGTTGGTCCAAGCGTATCGCGACCTCACGTCCACGCTCGTCCAGCGACTCGTCGATCAAGGCAGGGAAAGCGCTCCGGCGATCGCGGAACACGCGCGCCAGAATCTCGTTGGCGCGCATCCGGTCCTCGACGGATTCTCGTACGCCGGGCGTCCAACAAGGGAGCCGTTGGCCGACACGGCAGGACTCACGTCGGCGGTCGCGGCCTGGATTCGCGACGTGATGTTCGCCGCCGTGGATCCCGACGCGCTCTCGCCCGACGCGTTCCTGCGCGAGCTCACATGGGACCGCCGACACATGTTTCAGTCGGCGGGTCTGTTCGATCAGATCCCCTGGAAGGTGATGTGACCGACGACGAGACTGCGGGAACGCTGTTTGTGGTCAGCACCCCCATCGGCAACATGGGGGATTTTTCTTTCCGGGCCATGGAGGTCCTCAAGTCGGTGCATCTCATTCTCGCCGAGGACACGCGGCATACGCGCAATCTCCTCGACCGCTATGGCATCACGACGACGGCGACGCCGTATCACGAACACAACGAGGCCAAGTCGACGCCGGCTCTGGTGTCGCGGCTTCAGCGCGGTGAGTCTCTGGCCATCGTGTCCGACGCCGGGACGCCGCTGCTCTCCGATCCTGGAGCGCGGCTCGTCCGGGCCGCGATCGATGCCGGGATCAACATCGTACCGGTCCCCGGACCGTCGGCGCTGCTCTCGGCGCTGGTCGTCTCCGGCCTCGACGCGGACCGATTCACCTTTTTCGGTTTCCTTACACGGACCGGGAGTGAACGACGCGCGGCACTCGACGACATTACGAGCATGCGGCACACGGCGGTGCTCTACGAGGCGCCGAATCGGCTCGCGGCCACGCTGGCCGAGCTCGAGCGGCGAGGAAATGGGGCGCGGCCGGCCGTCGTGGCCCGCGAAATGACCAAACAGTTCGAGGAAGTAAAAAGGGGAACGGTCAGCCAGCTCCGAGCGTACTATGAGGATAAGCCTCCCCGGGGTGAGGTCGTGCTCGTGATTGCGGCGGCGGTCGAGCAAGCGCCGACCGACGACGCGGTGCAGGCGCGCGTAGACGCACTGCTCGCCTCGGGGATGAGTGCGCGCGACGCAGCGGCGACCGCCGCCGCGGAGCTCGGTGTGCCGAAGCGGGTGGCGTATCGTCTTGCGCAACAGACGACCAAGGCCAGAGAGGGCGAATGATCGGATTCAATTGGCGTCGTGCGCGGGTTCTCGCCGCGGCCGCACTCATGCCGCTAGTCGGCGCGCGTCCCGCGCCACCGATTCTCACCGTCGCGCGCCTCCAATACGACGGCGGCGGTGATTGGTACGCGAACCCGTCGAGCCTCCCGAATCTCCTCGCGGCCATTCGTCAGCGCACCTCGCTGCAAGTCGACAAGACCGAAGCACGCGTGACGTTGATGGATGACAAGCTCTGGGACTATCCGTTCATTCACGTCACAGGTCATGGCAACATTCACTTCAGCGACGCGGAAGTCACTCGGCTGCGCGAATATCTGACGCGCGGCGGATTCCTTCACGTCGACGACAATTACGGTCTGGACGAAAGTTTCCGTCGCGAGATAAAGCGCGTCTTCCCTGACCGGCCCCTCATCGACGTGCCGCTGTCGCATCCGATCTATCACATCGTCTACGACCTGCCCAAGGGATTGCCCAAGATTCATGAGCACGACGGCCTTCCAGCGCGCGGGTTTGGGATTTTCCTTGGCGATCGGCTCGCGGTGTACTACAGCTTTTCCAGCGACCTCGGAAATGGCTGGGAAGATGCTGAGGTGTATCACGACCCGCCCGAGCTCCACGAAGCGGCGCTGCGCATGGGTGTGAATCTGTTCGTCTACGCTGTCACCAGTCGGCCTACGCCATGACGGTTCTCGAATTAGTCGACCGCGAGCGAGCCCGCTTGCGGCGGATGCACCTCTTGGTGGGCATTGCGCTCGCCGTCGGAGCGACCAGCCTGTTGCTCGCCGGTGGCGCCTCGGCGCTCGGCCGCGCGCGATGGATGGCGCTGCCGCGCGGCGTGCCATTCCTCGTGTGGCTGCTCGTGCTGGCGGCGGACGTCGCCGTAATCTTCTGGACGATGCGGCAACTCGAGCGTCGCACGACGCGCAGCAGCGTCGCGGCGACGATCGAGCGAGAGCAGACGTTGCGGGCCGGTGCGTTGCGCGGCGCGCTCGAGGTCGCGGATTCGGGCGCGCTCGGGCGACGCGCCGCCGCCGCAGTGAGCGCGCAACTGGCTCCTGGAGGAACGCGTCTCGTTCCCGGCGCTGAGCGCTCGGTGCGCCGGCACGCGGGCCAGGCGACCGGAGTCGCGACCGTCGCCGTGGCGGCGCTCGTATTCGCGGCTCCGAGCTTCAATGACGGGCTCCTCGCGATACTCAAGCCCGTGCAGGCGTGGCAAGGCACACTCTTGCCGCGATTGGCTTTCGAGAATTTGCCGCCGGCGGTATTGCGCGGCGAGACGCTGCGGTTGCGTATCGCGGCGCCGCAGCGCGGAACCGTGTCGTTGGCGCAACGCGTGCCCGGCGAGGCATGGGCGACACAAACGGTGTCGGTGGATCGTCGCTCTGGAATCGCGTCGCTCGACGTCGGACCGCTGCGTGGCGATTTGACCATCGTCGCCAGCGACGGGCGCTCATCGAGCGACACCGGCGTCGTTCGCGTGACGGATCGTCCATTCGTCGGCGCGGTGTCGATGCGAGCGACCTATCCGAGGTATCTCGGTCGCCCGGCGGAAGGGTTGCCCGTCGGTGATCCCGCTCGCGTGCCGCAAGGAACGATCATCGACATCGCTGGTCGTGCTTCCACCCCGCTGCGCGACGTTCGTCTCGGCAGCATGAACGACACGATCGCGCTGCAGGTGAACGATCGCGCGTTCACCGGTCACTTCCAGCCGGCGCGGAGCGGCAAGTACACGTGGCTCGCGGCTGGAACCTCTGGCCAGATCGCCGATCTGCCATTGCCGCTCGAGCTCGAAGTCGTCGCCGATTCGGCGCCGCACGTCGAGCTGGTGACGCCGGCGACGGATACGATCGTTGCCGGCGATGATCGAATCACGCTCCGCGCCACGGCAAGCGATGATCATGGAATCGCGCGCGTGGAGCTCGTCACGTGGAAGCAGGGTTCGACCGGTGCGGCGCAAGCGCCAACGGCGTCGCTCATGACTGATTCGGCCTCGACGGTCTGGGATGGAAGCGCCGTGCTCGATCTCGCGCCACGCCGTCTCGAGCCGGGCGACGCGCTGCACGTCAAGATTGTCGCGACCGACAACTCCCCGTGGGCGCAGCGCGGAGAGAGCCGCGAACTGTTGCTCAAGATCCCCACGATGGAGGAACGCCGCGCCATCGCGCGTTCGTCGATGGACTCCGCGGTGAGCCAGGTCCGTTCCGCGGCGCAGGCTGAGAAATCGTTGCAGCAACGAACGAGTGATGCGACGCGGGATCGCGCGGCGCGGAGTACGAACCCCGACGGCTCACAAAGCGGAAGTGGCAAACAGGGCTCGATGACGTACGAGGCGGCTGAAAAGGCCAAGGCCGTCGCCAAGGATCAGCGCGCGCTCGCCGAGCAGATGAAGAGTCTTCAGCAAACCGCGGCCGCGCTCGAGCAGAAACTGAAGCAAGCGGGCGCGCTCGACAGCGCGCTCGCACGACAGCTTCAAGAAGCGCAGGCGATGCTGCGCGACGCGCTCACGCCCGAGCTGCTGGCCCAGATGAAGAAGCTGGACAACGCGACGCAACAGCTCTCGCACGAGCAGGCGCAGCAATCGCTCAAGGATTTGCAGGCAATGCAGGAAAAGTTGCGTGAGCAACTCGAGAAGAGCGCCGAGATGCTCAAGCGCGCAGCGCTCGAGGGTGCGATGCAGACGCTCAAGGACGAGGCGAAGGAGATCGCCGATCGCGACCGCGCGCTCGCCGATTCCGCGGCCAAGCAATCCAGCGACGCGCACAAGAACCAAGCAAAGCAGCTCGCCGATCGTTCGCAGCGGTTCGACGATGAGCTGAAGAAGTTGCAGGACCGACTCGAGAAGGACAAAGCGGACGCGGGCGCGTCGGGGACCGAGGAGGCGCGCAAGCACGCGACCGCGGCCGAGGAGTCGATGCGCCAGGCCGCCGGTCAGCACAAGCAATCGCAGAGCGCGCCACGCGACTCGACGCAGAATGGCGCGACGAAGCGGGACAGCTCCGGCGCGCAATCACAAAGCAAGCCGCAGCAAAGCCAAAGCGGGCAATCGCAAAACCAGAACGGTCAGACCGGCGCACAGGGTGCGCAGCAGAAGGCGCAGTCCGGCCAGCAGAACGGCCAGCAGAACGGCAGCATGGAGCAGAACGCGCGCGACGCGTCGGCGCAGATGGACCGTGCGTCGGAGGCGATGAAGGATGCGCGGCAGTCGCAGGTGAACCAGTGGAAATCGGAGCTCACCAACGCGCTCGATCAGGCCGTGCAAGAGATGTTGCAGATGGCGCGTCAGGAGCAAAAGCTCGAGCAGGACGCGCGGTCAGGACAATCGAAGCCGGACCAACTGCGGAGCGAGCAGAGCGCGGTGAAGCAGGGTGTCGACAACACCGCGCAAAAGTTGCAACAAGAAGGGCAGAAAACGTCGCTGCTTTCCGGGCGGTCGCAACGCTCGGTGTCGGAGGCGCAACAGAAAGTCGCCGAAGCGATGCAATCGACGAGCGATTCGCGTAGCTCGCAGCAAGCGGCGAGCGCGATGGGCGACGCCGCCGACGCGCTCAACCGCGCCGCGGCGTCGCTGGCACGCGATCGCGAGAAGGCGAACACGTCGTCATCGGCCACTGGGTTTGCGGAAATGCTTCAGCAGATGCAGGAGATGGCGCGCAAGCAAGGCTCGATCAACGCGCAGGCGCAGGGTCTGATGCCCGGCATGGGACAACCGATGTCGTCGCAGATGCAGGCGACGGCGCGCGCGTTGGCGCGGGAGCAGCGACAAGTTTCGCAACAGCTCGACGAGCTTGGCGAGGCCGCGGGCGGCGACCGCGCCGCGCAGTTGGCGAAGGAAGCGAAGCAACTCGCCGACGCGCTGGAGGGCGGACGGCTCGATGCGACTACAGTGGCGCGCCAACAACAACTCTTCCGCCGTTTGCTCGACGCCGGCCGGTCGTTGCAGAAGGATGAGCGCGACGACACGAACAAGCGCGAGGCGACGTCGGCCAAGGGCGGCAACGAATTCAAGCCGGACAACGCGAACGCGACCGGACGCGCCGGAACGAAATTCCGCGAACCAAGTTGGGACGAGCTGCGCGGATTGAGCGCCGACGAACGGCGCGCGATCCTGGAGTACTTCAAGCGTATCAATGCACAGAATCCATAATGCGACGCGCGAGGAACGGCATGTAGGACGAGTGATCCGAAGGTCGAGTGCGTTGCTGATCGTCGTGGCCCTGCGACTCGTCATGGGCGGGACGCTTGGCGCGCAGGCGCCGGCGGACACGATGATGTTCTACAGGGCGCTCGACCTCGAGGCAGCGGGGAAGTATCGCGATGCCGCCCCGCTGTTTCGTGCCGCGCTTCGCACACCCACTGTGGTGAACGCGCTCCTCGGCCTCGAGCGCGTGTACGCGGAGCTCGGCTGGTCCGACTCGCTTGTCGCGCCGCTCGATACGCTGATTGCAGCGAATCCGCGCGAGGAGACATACCGAACGGTTCAGCTGCGAACGCTGCAATCGTTGGGCAAGGACGCCGATCTGCGCCGGGCGTTCGAGCGATGGATTCACGACTCGCCAAATAACGCCGCGCCGTATCGCGAATACGCGCGGCTGTTGTTGCAAAAAAACCAAGCGGTCGCGGCCGACAGCGTTCTGATCCGCGCCCGCCAGGCGCTCGGCACAACGAAAGATCTTCAGCTCGAGCTCGCGCAGGCGCGTGCCGCACAAGGACAGTGGGTCGAGTCGGCGCAGGCATGGCGAGAAGCGTTGCTCACCGCGGATTATCTCGAGCAAGCGGCGGCGTACGCGCTCGCACCCACGCCGATGGCGGCGCGCCAGCAAATTCGCGAGATCTTT
>Ga0070708_100000005_pt1 | contig 159112 bp, 125 predicted proteins | sample KBSK5503metaG_FD_65469 | JGI IMG/M metagenome (GOLD analysis project Ga0070708, IMG submission 65469) | Corn, switchgrass and miscanthus rhizosphere microbial communities from Kellogg Biological Station, Michigan, USA - KBS K5-50-3 metaG | ecosystem: Host-associated > Plants > Roots >... | reverse complement strand
TCCTGTTCCCGGCTTTCGATTCGCGTTTTTTCGCGGCATTCGCGCGTTGTCGCGTCCAAACGAGTTCCAACGGGATTCGGCGAGACAGTTGGAACTCTTGATGACGCAAGAACGCGCAAGAACGCGCAAGAACGCGCGAAAACTCACCAACGATCCATCGTGGACCGAAGGCCCCGCGCCACAAGACGCTCGCGTTCTATCGTTCCACCGTTCCACCGTTCGCTCCATCAGCGATCGGGACTAGTTCTCCGCGTCTCTTCCACCGGCGTCGTGAACCCGTCCGGATGACGGAGCCGAAGCTTCGCCTCATTCGCCTCGGCGACGCGAGACAGCCGGACTCCGAGCGCGTCGGCGGTCACCGCGAGACACCAAAGGACGTCGCCTAGTTCCTCGGTCAGTCGTGCCTCGTCGATTTCTCGACCTTGAAATACGCGTTTGCGAATGAGGCCGAGAAGCTCCGCGGCTTCTTCGGCCAAGCCGGCGCTCGCGTCGAGCAGACGGTCGCGGTCGTCGAGTTTGGGATTGACCGTTCGCAGTGCGGTGCGCTGATAGTCGTCGAGGGTCATGAATTCACTCGTAGCTGACGCGAGGGTCGGCTTTGGCGTATGCGAGATCGGTAATGAGATTCACGACCACGAACACCGTACTGAGAAAGAGCACGGCACCCTGAATGGCCGGAAGATCGCGACGTGAGATGGCGTTGACGACGTATCGGCCGATCCCGGGCCAGGAAAAAATGGTCTCGGTCAGAATGCTGCCGGTGAGATAGGCGCCGAAATCCAACCCGAGCACGGTGATGATCGGAATGAGTGCGTTGCGCAGCGCGTGCTTGAGCGTGACGATCCACTCGTTCAGTCCCTTGGCGCGCGCCGTACGAACGAAGTCGGCGCTCAACGCCTCGAGCATGGCCGATCGCGTCATGCGAGCGAGGAAGGCGATCGATCGCATGCCCAGCGTGAGCGCCGGGAGGGCAAGAAAGCGCAAGCTTCCGTAGCCTGAGGGCGGAAGCCAGCGAAGCGTGACAGCGAACAACAGAATGAGCAGCAGTCCAACCCAGTACACCGGGAAGGAGATTCCAAGATACGCCAGCCCCAAGGCGAATCGATCGGCGAGGCCTCCGGGGCGGCGCGCGCTCAGCACGCCGAGCGTGATTCCGACGATCGTCGCCAACAACATCGCGGCGCCGGCGAGCTGCAGCGTCTTGGGGAATCGCTCGCGAATGTCCTGCGTGATTGGACGATTCGTGATGTATGATTGGCCGAGATCGCCGGTGACGACGCGAGCGACGTAGTGTCCGAACCGTTGGGGCAACGGATCGTCGAGGCGCAGTTGGGCGCGCAGCCGCGCGATCGTCGCGCTATCGGCGCGTTCGCCGACCATCGATTCCACGGGATCGCCCGGCGCGACGTACAGGAGCAGAAACGCCACGACCAACACGCCGAAGAGCGTTGGAATCGACAACAGCACGCGACGCAGGATGAACGCGCTCATCGCTTGATCGTGTCGATCGAGACGTCGATCCAGCGCTGGCCGTTGAAGATCACTGGCGGAACGAAGTGACGGATCCACGGCTGCACGGCGTACAACTCGTTGTAGAAATACAGAAACACCATCGGCGCGTCGTGGAACGCGATCGAGTCGGCGCTGCGATACAGCGCTTTGCGCTTAGCTTCGTCCAGCTCGTGGCGTGACGCGGTCACGATGGAATCGAACACCGGGTTGGCGTAAAAGGAGACGTTGCCGCCGGCACCTTTGTTGGCGCTGTGCAGGAGCGGGTAGAGAAAATCTTCGGCATCGGGATAGTCGGCGTACCAGTCCTTGAGAATCATGTCGGTCTGGCCTTTTCGCGCCGCGCCGCGTGACGCGGCGGACTCGCGTTGCACAATCTTGGTCCGGATGCCAACGGCGTTCAAATACGCTTGAATCGTTTCGGCGATGCGCAGGTAAATCGGCGTCACCGAGGTCCAGAGCTCGATATCGATTCCATTCGGATGGCCCGCGGCGGCGAGGAGCTGCTTGGCCTTCGCGGGATCATACGGATAGGCGGCGCGAGAGCTGTCGGACCCACCGAGTGCGGGTGGCACGACCCCCGCCGCGCGTGTGCCGCGTCCGCCGATCAGTCGTTCGATGATGCGATTGATGTCGATCGCGTAATTGATCGCCTGCCGAACGCGCGCGTCGACCAATGGGCCGCGCGTTGTGTTGATGCCGATGTACACGAGCTCGAGTGCCGGCGTGGACATCAGCATCGGCTGCTTGCTTTCGTCTTCGACCCAGGCCGAGGCCTCGCTCGCTGGAATCTCGAGGATGTCGACGTTGCCACTCTCGTACTCGGCGACGGCGGTGCTCGGCTCGGCGATGATGCGAGCACGGAGCGAGTCGGTTTTCGGTGGGCCGTCGAAGTATGACGGGTTTCTTGCGAACAGCAGATAGTCGTCGTGCTTCCACTCGACGAGCTTCCACGGCCCGGTGCCGACAGGATGCTCGCCGAAATTCTGAGCGACGTTCGTCGGTACGATCGCCGCGACGGGCATCGCCAGCATCTTCGTGAAGATCGCGAGCGGTTCGGCGAGTGTGACAGTGAGTGTGGTGTCGTCGCGGACGGTGAGTCCGCTGATCGTCTTTGTCGAGTCGGCGTTGAACGCCCTTGCACCCTTGATCGGAAAAAGGAATTGCGCGGCTCCACTCTTCGTCTTGGGGTCGAGCGCGCGCTGCCAGCTCGAGACGACGTTTCGCGCGGTGAATGACGTCCCGTCGTGAAACGTGACGCCGGTGCGCAAGTGGAACGTGTAGGTGCGACCATCGGGCGAGACGTCCCACCTCGAGGCGAGCGCGGGCTCGACCTTGGCGTCGGGTGTAAACCGCGTGAGGCCGTCGAAGAGATAGCCCACGGCGCGTCCGGTTGGGACATCGGTCGAGAGCGCGGGATCGAGTGAGCGCGGATCGTAGTTGTCGCGCGAGTCGATCAGCTCGTGCCGCGAGGGCGCGCCTGGAGACCCGCATCCCGCGAGCACGAGTGAGGCTAGCACGGCGAGGAGCGGTCGTCTCTCTTCCATTGACACTGGCAAAGTGGCGCGAGAACTTACTGCGTCCCGCCGTCAAGCGTCAAACAGACGCGCCCGCCGGAGGCAGTGCCGAGCGGGCGCGTGTTACGTCGGCACCGTGGCTCCATGACGGTTTGACGACGATCAGCGCTTCCCCGCATCAGACGTGGCACCGGGGCTCACGAGGTTGGAATGTCTGCAAAGAGCGATCCGCGCGACGAGTCCGCCGGTGCGGAGTATTCGTACCGACGCCGGCTGAGCGCCGTTGAGCTGCTGCCCGCCGTTGGCGTGGGCGTGGCCGCCGGTGTTGTAGCGTTTTATTTAGCGCGCGTGTTCCTCCAGCGTACGCCGCTCTCGGCCCGTGCCCTCGCGACGTCACGACGTCGATCGCGCGTCCCTCGGTCGCATGGCGGTTGATGCATCGGCGGCGTGACGCGCGGCTCGTGCGGCCACTCATAGCCGCGGCGGTGACGATCGTTGCCGCGCTCCCGTCGGCGGCGATCGGGCAAGAGGTCGAGTGCGATAAGAAGACCGACACGGAGGTCCGATCGCTCCACTTCGTCGGCAATCGGACGTTCGACAGCGACGAGCTTTCCGCGCGCGTGCTCACGACGCCGTCGTCGTTTACTCGCCGCCATTTCAAGATCTTTGGCGCTCGGCGCTGTTATCCCGATGTCGGACTCAAACCCGACGTCGAGGCGCTCAAGGCGCTCTATCAGAACAACGGCTTCTACAAGACGACGGTCGACACGATCGTGCAGTCCGTCGCTCCGAAGGCGGTCGTGGTCACGTTTCGCATAGACGAAGGCGACCCGCTTCGAATCGATTCGCTGACGATCGCCGGTCTCGATTCCGTGCCCGATCCGAGCAGCATCGTCAAGAATCTGCAAATGCAGGTGGGGGGGCGGTTCGGTTTGCTGCTGCTGTTCACCGACATCGACTCGATCAACGCTCGTCTTCGGAACGCGGGCTACCCTCGCGCCGACATCCTCAAGTCGTACCGCACGCATCCTGATCAGCTGCGCGCCGAGGTGAATCTCGACGTGACTACCGGGCTGCGCACGCGGTTCGGATCGATCGACATCGAGCGGACCGGTGTGCGGAACAAGCCACCGGAGATCGACAGCGCGGTCGTGCTGCGACTGCTCGGCTTTGGTTCCGGGAACTGGTATAGCGACCGCGCGCTCTCGGAGGCGCAGCGCAACCTCTACAACGTCGGGGCGTACCGTCACGTGGGCATTGCGCTCGATACGACGGCGCAACATGGCGATAGCGTCGCCGACGTGCAGGTCGATTTGCGGGAGGACTTCATGCGGCAGATCGATTCCGAGGAGGGCTGGGCGACGCTCGACTGCTTCCGCGTCAGCTCGCAGTACACGGATAAAAATTTTCTCGACGCCGGCCACCATCTCGAGCTCACGGGTCGAGTGTCGAAGCTGGGATACGGCGAGCCGACCAGCTCGCGGGTGACGCGGAACCTCTGTTATCGGTCGCTGCTCGATCAGGACAGTCTGGCCAGCTCCAAGCTCAATTACTACACTGGCGCCACCGTGAGAGAGCCGACGCTGTTTGGAACCCACTGGGTGCCGTCGTACTCGCTCTATACGGAGCGGCGTGGCGACTGGAAGGCCTACCTTCGCACGACCGAGGTGGGCGGGCAGTTTTCGGCGACCAGAAACGTGGGAATCGGCATGCCGTTTCGGGTCGGCTACACGTTCGAGCTGGGACGAACCCAGGCGCAACCGGCCGTATTGTGCGCGCAGTTCAGCCGATGCGACCAACGAAGCCAGGCCGATGTGCAGAAGCGGCTGCGGTTCGCTGTCGCGAGCGCCTCGCTTCAGCGAATTCGAACCGACAATTCGGTCGAGCCCACCAGTGGGTACCTGCTCGGCGGCGAGATTCGCGGCGCCGCGCCAACGATCGGGTCGGACCCGTTGCTCCGTTTCTTGAAGGGCACCGCCGATGGATCCTGGTACCACAAGTTGCAGTCGCGGGTCGTGTTTGCCGGACGCCTGCGCGGCGGCTTGATCAGCGGTGGCGCGGCGCGCGACAGCGCGGCCAGATTGCCCCCGCCGCAGGAACGACTGTACGCCGGCGGCGCGACGAGCGTCCGCGGTTTTCAGCAGAACGAGCTCGGTCCACTTGTCTATCTGATCAGTCACGATAATCTCGACAGCATTCCGCTCCCCGGCGGGATGGACACCACCAAGTACGCGCTCGTGGCACGGCCGGGCGCCGGCGCGTTTCGTTCGATTCCCGTCGGCGGCAATCTGTTGTTCGTGGCGAACGCCGAGCTCCGAGTGCGCGACCCTTTCTTTCCCGCACTGCTCGAGTATGTGCCGTTCATCGACGCCGGGGCGGTGCAGCAGGTCGGTGCGCACAACCTGAGTCCGCGCAAGTTGTCATACACGCCCGGCCTCGGGATTCGAGTATTCTCACCGATCGGGCCCATCCAGCTCAACGCGGGGTACAATCCCTACGGCGGCCGACCGGGTACAGCGTATTTTGCTACGCCGGTCAACGCGACGACGAACAAAGCTCCGCTCGTGTGCGTGACGTCACCGCTGGAACCTCAGGTCCCTGTCACTATCACGTCGACCGGGCAATTGATTCAAGACTTCGCCGCCTGTCCCAGTACGTTTCGGCCCGCGCTCTCATCGGGATTCCTCAAGCATCTTACCTTCACGCTATCGATCGGTACCGACTTCTAGATGACTCGCCGCCGTCTGGTGGCGCTCGTGAGCGCCATCGTGCTCGTCTCGCTGATGCTCCTGGTGTTCGCCACCGGGTTCTTCGTGACGCACACGTCGACGGGCCGAAACAAGTTGCGAGACCTGGTCGTGAAGCCGTTCGTGGCCGGCAAATTTCCCAACGCGACGTTCTACCTCGGCCACATCAGCGGCAGCTTCATCGGCAACCTCACGCTCGACACAATCGCAATTCGCGACAAGCGTGGCGAGCTCTTTTTGAGCACGGGGCGGGTCACCGTCGCCTACAATTGGCGAGACCTCATCGACAATCGCATTTTCGTTCAGCACGCCGACGTGCAGCACCCCTATCTGCACCTCGTGCAGCACGCCAACGGCGAGTGGAACTTCAGGGAAATCTTCGCGCGCCCGACGAACCTGCCGAACGTGCCGAAGCAGTTAAATACGCGCAACCTCGGCGACTACATCGTCCTCGACTCGGCGCGTACGCGAGACGCGACGTTTCTCCTGACGCTGCCCTGGCACCCGGACGACTCGCTGCGCGGCGCGCGGCGCGACAGCGCGATCCGCGCGCACCTGACGAATCCGGCAAAAGCCGTTGCGCAGACGTTCGATGGCTATGGTCGCACCTATGCGTGGCGAAACATCCACGGCCTCGTCTCGCACGCGCGACTGGCCGACCCGGATAGCGACAAGAAATTCGGCCAGCAGTTCCGAGTCGATACGTTATCGGCCGACGAGTACGAGCCAACGTTCAAGTTCAGGCGTGTCAGCGCGAACGCGCGTCGGCTGGGAGATTCGCTCTGGTTCGACGTGCCGCACTTCGACCTGCCGGCGTCGACCGGCACTGGCAGCGGAAAGGTGTGGTGGGGCAGCGATCTCCCGACGCGGTACGACATCGCCATTCGTGGCGACAGCGTATCGCTGGATGACGTCAACTGGGTGTATCCCACACTGCCGCAGTCTGGAGGCGGCACGCTCGACCTGGCGATCAGGAACGATCCAAAGAATTTGCAGATCATCGACTTCAAGTTGTCGAAGATGGACGTGCGTAGCACGAAGTCGCACGTGATCGGCGACATGACGTTCAGCATCGGCGCGCCGATTTTGCTGGTACGCAACGTCGATCTGCGCGCTGAGCCGATGGACTTCGACCTGATCCGGACGTTGAACGGCAAACCGTTCCCGGTCGACTGGCAAGGCCGCCTCACCGGCACGGTGAAGGCGCGGGGCGGACCGCTCACCCATTTCGTCGTCGACGACGCGCGCGGAACGTTCGACGACGCCCATGTTCCCGGAGCGGTATCGCGTTTCGCCGGCAAGGGTGAGCTCGACATTCTCTATCCCGCGTTCACGGCGTTTCACGGATTCTACGTCGATGCGGGATCGGTCGATCTTCGGTCGATCGAGTATTTGTATCCCGCCTTTCCGCGACTGAAAGGATTCGCGTCGGGTACCGCAAAGCTCGATTCCTCATGGCTCGACGTGCGCTTCTCGGACGCGCATGTAGTACATCAAGACGGACCGGGAGACCCGTCGCAGTTGACCGGCAGCGGACGGATCACGTACGGCGATCCGTTCATGATCTACGACGTGGCACTCAACGCCGAGCCGCTATCGCTGACGATGCTCGGCCGGTCGTATCCGATTCCGCTCCGCGGCCTCGTGAGCGGACCAATTCGCGCGAAGGGCTCGTCGCCCGATCTCGAGCTGTCGATGTCGTTGCAAGGAAACGAAGGCGCGCTGACTTATGACGGACGACTCGATATCGACTCGATCGGCGGCTACGGAGCGCACGGGCGAGGACAGTTCAGCGCCGTGAATCTCGTTGCCTTGCTCGCGAACTCAAAAATCCCCAAGGGAGCGCTGGGAGGCCACTACGACATCGACGTGGCGGGAAAGACCGCCGCGGCGTTGCAGGGGTCGGCGAATCTGGACATCGAGCGCACAGTCATCGACAGCATCGCGGTGTATCCGTCTCATGCGAGTCTGCACTTTGCCGATGGAAAGATGTTCGTCGACTCGGCAACCGTCCGGACGGCGGCGGCAACTTTGGCTCTGTCGGGCGCAATCGGACTCCCCAAAGGATTGCCGGACTCACTCAAGTTCTCGTTGAGTGCCGACTCGTTGGGTGGACTGCTGCGACCGTATCTCGCCCGTCCCGACACGACGTTGCTTGGCGCCGCCGCCACGCCGCCGGATTCGATGTCCGGCTCGCTGACGCTCAAGGGCGTCGCAACTGGGACGCTCGACGCGTTGGACGTCACCGGTCAGCTGAGCGCGAGTGGGCTGTACATGAACAAAGAGCGCGTCGACTCCGTTTTCTCGGAGTTCAGCATTCGCGACGCACTGCATTCGAGAACGGGAACGGCCCAAATCCGCATGAACTCGGTCACGCTCGCCGGCGTCGTGCTCGATTCGATCCGCGCGCAGCTGGGACTCCTCGATTCGACGAGGACACGCTTCAGCGTCTCAGCGGTGAGCCACAACGGACCGACGGCCACGGCGGCCGGCACCTGGGCGGCGCCGCGGGGCGTACATACACTGGCGCTCGATTCATTGGGCGTCGGGATCGGCGACAGCCGCTGGCACTTGGCTGAGCCGGCACATCTCAATGTCGACAGCGTGGGCGGACTGCAGCTTGATTCGCTCATGCTGCGAAACGCGGACACGGCGTCGATTGCATTGAGCGGAAGCATTCCGAATGCTGGTACGACGTGGGCTCAACTTCGCGGGTCGCGACTCCCGCTGCGTGATTTCGGAATGTTGGCCCAACTTCCAGATACGATCGTCGGAATCGGCGAAGTTGTGCTGTCCATCGCAGGAACGAAAGCGAGACCACAGATCACTTCCAATGCGACGCTCGGGTCCATCAAATGGAACGGTGTGGAGATCGATCGCTTCGCGGCGAATGCGCAGTATCAGGATGGGCGAATCAATTTGAGCGCGAACTTGATTCCGAAAGGTCAACCGGTCGACTCGGCCAGAGCGAGTTTGCCGTATGACATCACGTTATTCAGCATCAAGCCGCGTAACGATTCTCTATCGGCGGCGGTGTACGCTGACTCGGCCGATCTCTCGATCTTTCAGACTCTGCTGCCCGGGGGCGTGACGCTGTCGGGGCGCCTCAGCGCCAAAATGTTCGCTCGCGGAACGCTGCGCGCGCCCGTGTTCGATGGAGGCGTCTCGATCAGCAATGGATCGGCGATTGCCGCGCCGCTTGGGATCACACTCACCGACATCAACGGCGGCGTCTCCGGCGCCGTGACCACAACCGGTCAGGACAGCATTCACGCCAACCTTCACGCGTCGACGCAGGACAATCCGGGGGGCGTCATCGCGGTCGATGGTTGGGTGAAGAATCTGCTACAGTCGAAAGTGCGCCAGCCGCTCGCGTTCACGATTACGGCGAATTCGTTCCATATGTACGACCGGCGCACGGTGGCCGACATCTATCTCACCACGACAGCGCCACTCACCCTCAGCGGCAGTGTGCAGTCGGCCACGCTCACAGGCGCATTGCTCGTCGATCGCAGCGCGATCTTCCTCGCCGATCGCGACCTGGCAAGGAAACGAGCGGTGCAGTTGATCGCCGACAGCGTCGCGCGGGCGGGAGGCGTGAACCTTCCGGCCATGTTCTCGGCGTTGATGGCGAACCTGACGATCTCGAACGTGCCGGTCAGGCTGGGCAACGATGTTCGTCTACGTTCGGCTGAAGCCAACGTGCGATTGGGCGGCGAGCTGCAGCTCGTGACGTCGACCGCGCAGTCGACGCGCACCCTTGCATCGACGGGGCAGCTCGTGCCGAGGCTCGCGCTCGAAGGTTCGCTCACGACCGTCGGCGGCGCGTACAACCTGAATCTCGGTTTGGTGCAGCGCGAGTTTCAGGTATTGTCCGACGGGAAGGTCACATTCAACGGTCCGCCGGAGAATCCGACGCTCGACATCCGGGCGCAGTACAACGTCAAGCAGATTCGCGACAAGGACCTCGGCATCTTCGTGCACCTGCACGGTCCGCTGCTTCCCAATCCGGTGATCGATTTCCAGAGCAACGCGGATTACGAGATTTCGACGTCGGATCTGTTGAGCTATTTGATCACCGGGCGGCCCGGCTTCGATTTTAACGCGAATCAAAGCCAGGTGGTCGGGTCATTCCTCGCCCCGACGGTCAGCGCCCTGACATCGAGCGCGCTACGACAGACTTTCGGGTCACGGCTCGACATGATCCAGTTCCAGCTTGGAACGAGCGGCTCGACCAGCGCGGCGGGCGCGACGCCAACGAGCAATCAGTTTTCGCAGTACCTGCTTGGCTCGACGATTGGTGCCGAGAAGCAATTCAACGACAACCTGTTCTTGAGCGTCAACACCGGCCTCTGTCAGTTCAGCGGCAACACCAACAATCCGGTCAACCCCTACACGCTTGTCGGCGCGAAGGTCGAATATCGCTTCAAGCCGACACTCTCCACACAGATCGCCTACGATCCGCCTAACCAAGGCAAGACCGGCTCGTGCGGACAGGGACAAACCATCATCGGGCTCGTGCCGACGCCCGGGCAGTTCAGCCTGGGCTTGTTCCACACGTGGCGGTTCTGACCCGCCGAGTCGTCGTCATCGCCAACCCGGCGTCGCGCCGAGGTGAGCGGCTCGCCACACAGGCTACAAAGGCGCTGGCGGGCCGCTCAGTCATCTGCGACGTCGTGTTCACTCAGCGTCCGGGCCACGCCGCGGAGCTGGCGACGCAGCACGGACCACACTACGATGTCGTTTTCGTTCTGGGCGGCGACGGAACGGTCATGGAGGTTGCCGGCGCGCTCGCCGGAACCGACGCCCGGATCGGCGTCCTCGCCGGCGGAACGGGCAACCTTCTCGCGCGGGCTCTGGGCATCCCGCTGTCCGTGCCTCGGGCCGTCGCAGCGCTAATGGATGGCGATGAGCTGCTCATCGACCTTGGACGGTTCGATTCCGGGCGCCGATTCGCCATTGCGGCCGGGGTCGGGATCGACGCCGCCATGATCGCCGAAACGCCAGACTGGCTCAAGCGTCGATTGGGAGTACTCGCGTACACCATCATAGGATCCCGGGCCGCTCTGCGGGCCGTGTTACGACGTGAATTCTTTCGTGCGCGAGTTACGGTCGACGATACAGTCCACGAACGCGAAGCCGCGGCCGTGATGATCGCCAACTTCGGCGCGGTGCTCGGTGATCGGATCATGCTTGGACCCGGGATTCAGATGGACGACGGCTTCCTCGATGGCTGCATCTTCTCGCCGCACACACTCGGCGATGCGTTCCGGATCATGTGGCGGATGCTGCGACACGATTTTCGATCCGACCCGTGCATGTTCTATTGCCGCGGTCATGCCGTCCGCGTCGAGACGACACCGGCCAAGCCGTGGCAGGCCGATGGAGAGCTGATGGGAACCACTCCGTTCAACGTCGTCGTCGAACCGCGCGCCGTTCGTCTGATGGTACCGAGGAGAGGGTGACCGTGACTCACGCGACGACCAAGGTGACCGCGGCCAACGCGTCCGCAAGCGCGCTCGCTCGCCTGCTGCGCGAACGGGATCAGCTGTTCCAACTGCATGAGGCGTTGGCCGACGTCGAGCGGGCGCGCACCCGCGATGAACGGCTTCGGATTCTCGTCGACGCCGTTCGGCAGATCGGTTACGGTCGTGTGACCACGGTGGACGGCGTCTCCGCTCCGCACAGCGCGAGAGTCGTGGCGTCAATCAGCCACTCGGTGTTCCTCGATTCAGACGAGCTGCTCGTGCCGCTCCGGGCCGTGGACGGGACGACGGTCGCAACGCTCATTCTCGGAGATCCCGCCGAGAAGGGAACGCCGACGCTCGCGCGGGTGCGGACGATAGAGCTGTTCGCGCAGCAGGTGGCGTCGATGATCGAAAACGCCAGGCTGTACGAGCAGAGTTTGCGCGAGCGCGGACGCGGCGAGGCGCTGGCCGACATCGCGCGCGCCGTGAGTAGCTCGCTCCGCCTCAAGGACGTGATGCAGCTCGGCCTGCGGCACGCGGTCGCCCTGCTGCGAACCGAGGGAGCCTCTCTGGGCGTGCTGAGAGAGGATCAGGTGATTCTCGTCGCCGGGCTCGGCGTAGGCGAGCCGCTGATCGGTGCTCCAGTTCCCGTGAATGCGAGCGTGACCGGACGGGCGATCCGCGAGCGTCGAACGGTGATCTGCAACGATGCGAACGTCGATGACGCGTATGCGCCAACGCGTATCGCGGCAGGCGTCGAACGAACGCTCATCGCACCGCTGTTCTCGAACACCGGACCGATCGGCGCATTGTCGGTGATCAATCGCGACACCGAATTCACCGAGGACGATGCCGTGGTGCTGCAGCGGCTCGCCGATCAGGTCGCCGTCGCCGTGGCGAACGCGCGCTTGTACGAGGAGGCGAGAGCTGCCGCCGACCGATATCGCCAGGCGGTCGACGACGAGCGGCGCGCGCGCGATGCCGTCGGACAATCCGAAGCTCGCTATCGAAACCTGTTCGAGACGGCGACCGACGCGATCTACACGCTCGACACACAAGGCTCCTTCACCGACGTGAACGAGGCGACGTGCGAAATGTCGGGGCGGAGTCGTGCCGAGCTATTGGGGCGAAGCCCGCTCGCGCTGATCTCGTCTCGCGAGGTGGCGACCGTCAAGGAGCATTTCAAGTCCGCGCTTGCAGGCTCGCCGCGGCGATACGAGTGCCACTTCGTGCGGTCGGACGGCACGCGCCGCTTGGCATCGGTGACGAACACGCCGATTCGCCACGGCTCGAACGTCATCGGCATTCTCGGCGTCGCCCGCGACGTGACTGACGAGCGGGAGCGCGCGCTGGCGCTCGAGCGTTCGGAGGCGCGCTACACGCGATTGGTCGAGTCGGCGTCGGATGCGATCTTCACGGTGGAGTCGGGCGGACTGCTGACGGCCGTGAACCGATCGCTTGAGCGATCGACCGGACAGTCGCGCGGCGATCTGCTCGGCGCGCCGTTCGTCTCACTGATCGACTCACGCGATCAGGTGCTCGCCGCCCAGACGCTCCGTGAGACGTTCACAGGACAACGGCGCCGGGTCGAGCTGAGATATCCCGCCGCGGACGGTGAGCTCCGACTGTGCTCACTGACGCTGACGCCACTCATCGAACGCGAACACGTCACCGGCGCCCTAGGCATCGTTCGCGACGTGACCGATGAGAAGCGTCTCACCGAGCAATTGATGCAACAGGAAAAGCTGGCGGCCGTCGGGCAGCTCGTGAGCGGCGTCGCGCACGAGCTGAACAATCCACTGGCGAGCGTCACGGCGTTTGCGCAACTGCTACTCGCCACACCGCTCGATTCGCCGCTCGACCGGCAGGCGATCGACGCGATCAATCAGGAGTCGCGGCGAGCCGCGAAGATCGTGTCCAACCTCCTCACGTTCGCGAGGCAGCATCAACCGGAGCGCACCGTCGCCGACATCAACCGCGTCATCGACGACACGCTCGAGTTGCGTCGCTACGCGCTACGGACGGCGAACGTCAGCGTCGAAGCGCATCTCGATGAGACGCTGCCGCTCACATGGGCCGACCCATTCCAACTGCAACAGGTCGTGCTGAACCTGCTCACCAACGCCGAGCATGCGTTGTCGACGTGGGAAGGCGAGCGGAAGGTCACCGTGAGCACGGAATCGGTCGGCGACAATCTGATCGTGCGTATGACCGACAGCGGCCCTGGTATTTCTCCTGAGCATCTGCCGCGCGTATTCAATCCGTTCTTCACCACGAAGCCTGTCGGCGAAGGCACGGGTCTCGGGCTCTCGATCTCGGACGGTATCGTGCGCGAGCACGGCGGGCGCATCCGGGCCGAGTCGCGCCCCGGTCATGGCGCGACGTTCGTCATCGAGCTGCCGTTCGTCGAACCGCCCGTGCCCCAGCGTCCCAAGGCGCACGAAGCCGGTCCGCCGGCGGCGCACTGTAGACGGTTGCTCGTCGTCGACGACGAGCCGGCGATTCGAAGCGCGATCGCGACCTATTTTCGATCGCTCGGACATGTCGTCGATGTCGCCGGAACCGGACGCGACGCCATCGCGCGCGCGACCGTGACATCGTATGACGCGCTCCTGCTCGATCTGCGGCTCCCCGACATCGGCGGCAATCAAGTGCTGGCCGAGCTACAGGTGCTGGCGCGCGAACCCGAGCGCGTCGTGTTCATCACCGGCGACACGCAAAATGAATCGACGCTTCAGGCGCTGCACGTTGCCGGCCGCCCCGTGATCAGCAAACCGTTTCTGCTCGACGAGCTCGCGGCAGTCGTGCTCGCCGAGCGGGAACCGCTACCGCTAGGTTGAGCGAATGACACAGCTTCAGGAACACGACGCGATGATCTGCCGCGCCTGCGGGCGCGAGGAGCGTGCGTCGGAAGGATATCCGTGTGTCGACTGCGCGCGGTTCATCTGCATCATCTGCGACATGCGGGGCGTCACGCGCTGTCGGGAGTGCCAAGCGAAGCACGACGCCGCGACGGCGACGAGGTCAGCCAAATGACCGTTCGCCTGGAGACGCGCCCCGCGGAGCCGGAGCTGTCGGTGCTGTATGCCGCCACGGTGCGCACACCCGTGGCTCCGATGCACGGCGAGCCGGGCATCGCCAGCCCGATGATCTCCCAGCAAGTCGCCGGGCACAGCGTCGAAGTGCTCGACGAAGAGGGAGACTGGGTCCGGGCGCGCGGCGACGACGGATACGAGGGCTGGATGCATGTCGGCTTCCTCAAGCGTGCTCCGCGCTCAGCGATGGCGCCGAGGTCGGAGCCATCGCTGATCTCGCTCGGATGTGTCACGCGGACTTCGGCCGGCGATCAACGCTCGTTGCCGTTGCGGGCGATTCTTTCGTCCGACGAGATGCCGATCTCGGGTGAGACGATCGACTCGACTCAGCGCGGGGGACGTTTTCCACTCGATCCGATCGCGATTACACAGAGTGCGCAGCGATTCTTCGTGTGTACGAGCTATCTGTGGGGCGGAGTTTCGCCGTGGGGAGCCGACTGCTCGGGCCTCGCGCAGACTGTGTTCGCGTTACACGGACTGCAATTGCCGCGCGACGCGTGGCAACAGGCCCAACTCGGGAAGGACGCCGGACGCGACGTCGGCGAATTGCGCGCGGCGGATCTGCTCTTCTTCTCCGATCGACTCGACAAGCGCGTCACGCACGTCGGCATCGCGCTTGGAGATCGCCGGATGGTCCACCTCGCGCTCGGCCGTGGCGGCTATGCGATCGAGCGCTTGAACGACCGCGCCGATCCGTTCGTGGCGAAGTTGCGGAGCAGTTTCCTATTCGCGCGACGGCTGTTGTAGAGGTGAGCAGTGCATCGGGTAGCCGCGGCCACCGAATATCAGCTCACCAGGGTGTTCGGCGAAATCTGCGCCGCTGTGCGCACGTGCACGCCGACGTCGATCGTAGGCTCACCATCGATCGCGATCGCCATTGTGTAGCTGCCGGCCGCATCGATCGGCAAGTCTAACTGCGCGATCAACGGGAGGTCCATCTCGAGAACGCCTGGTGGTGGCGCGCCGACGTTCAGATCTCCCGAACTGCTCCACAACTCTTGTCCCGCGGGACTCAGCCAGCGGAATGAGACGCTGTGCGCGCCCATGTCAGCACCGGTGCCTTTGAGATGTACCACGAGGTGAGCGCGCGGGTGAACGGCCGGCAGCGACGCGACTTGTAGCGCGTCGAAGACGCCGAGGATGTTGAGCTTCCCCTCCTGCGAGAGGTTCGCCGCGTCGGCGAAGAGTGCGAACGACACATGCATCCCACAACATAGACAGGACGAAGCCCGAACGTCTACTTTTCACCGCATGGGTTCAACCGCAACGGAAACGGTCACGCCCGGCCACGCGACAACGCGGCCGGGCGTTTGGCTCACGGACATCGCGCTCGTACTGATGGCGCTCATCTGGGGCGTCAATTTTTCGATCGTCAAGTTCGGTACATCCCTGGTCGCCCCGCTCGCGTACAACGGAATACGAGTGATGATCGCCGCGATTGTGCTCATGACGATCGTGCTCGCGTCGAAGACGCCGTTGCCGCCGCGCCGCGTCATCGTCGCGCTCCTCACCCTCGGCGTCCTCGGCAACGGGATCTATCAGTTCTTCTTCGTCCAAGGCATCTCGCGCACGCGGGCGAGCGACGCGGCGCTCGTCGTGGCGGCGTCGCCGGCATTCATCGCGATCATTGGGCGATTGCGCGGCGTCGAGCGGGCGAGCGCTCGCCGGGTGATGGGAATCCTGCTGTCGATCGCCGGCATCGCGCTCGTCGTTTTCGCGACGACGCGTGGCAACGATGGCCGATCGTCGCTCGTCGGAGATCTGTTGGTGCTCGCGGGATCGCTTTCTTGGGCGACGTACACCGTGTTGCTCAAACCGTACACCGAACACGTGTCGGGAATTCAGGTGTCCGCGTTCACCATGGTCGGCGGCGCCGTGCCGTTGTTCATCGTCGCGCTCCCAGCCATCGCGCACGCCAGCTGGAGCACCGTTCCGGCGCTCGGGTGGGCCGCGATCTTCTACAGCTCCATCTTCGCGCTCGTGATCGCCTATTTGTTCTGGTATCGCGGCGTACGCGTCATCGGGCCGACGCGCACGGCGATGTACTCGAACGTGCAGCCGCTCATCGCCGTGATCTTTGCATGGGTGGTGCTGAACGAGACGCCGACGGTGTGGCAGGGGATCGGCATGGTCTTCATCATGACCGGCCTGTTGCTGACGCGAACGTGAGACTCGTTCTGTTCGACATTGACGGGACGATCCTGTTGACCGACGGCGCGGGTCGACGTGCCGTGCAGCGCGCGTTGATGGAGGTGTTCGGCAGCCGCGGAACGGCGGACCATCGGTTCGATGGCAAGACGGATCCGCAAATCGTCCGCGAGCTGATGCGCATGGAAGGCCACGCCGACGAACACATCGACGAGCGAATGGGCCGCATGTTATCGCGGTATGTGGAGCTCTTACGTGAGGAGCTCGATGGCGGCATCGGGAGAACGCGTCTGATGCCGGGCGTTCGCGAGCTCCTCGACGCGCTCGACGCGCGCGACGACATCTTGCTCGGCCTGCTCACGGGGAATCTCGCCGCCGGCGCGCGCGCAAAGCTCGCCGCCGCCGGGATCGATCCGCATCGCTTTCGCGTCGGCGCGTTCGGATCGGATCATGAACTGCGCAGCGAGCTGCCTGGCGTCGCGCAGCGGCGCGCGCGGGAGGACCTCGGGCTTGACATCGCCGGCGGCGACGTCGTGGTGATCGGCGATACCCCGGCTGACATCCAATGCGGACGTGCGATCGGAGCACGGGCAATCGGCGTGGCAACGGGACACTACTCGGTCCACGAGTTGGCGCTCCACCATCCCGCGGCGGTCTTCGAGGATCTGTCGGCCACGAATGACGTGGTTCGGGCGATCGTCGCCGACACGGTCGCATCGTCGGCTGGGCGGTAGATTTCTGCTATGATGCATCGTGCCCGCGGACCCGTCCCGTTGACCGCGACTCGCGTCGGCCCAACGGACCTCGGCGCCGCCACGGCCGCAATCGACGACGACGCGTTGACGATCGTCGCTCCGGCAGACGACGACGCGCCGCTCCGCGTTCGCCTGGCCAACATCGACGGCGTGGCGTCGGCGCCGGGCCAACTCAGCATCGCGCTGCGAGACGGTACGCGACTCACGCTCGTGTGCGACGCGCCTCTCGAGCTCCACGACGAGCTTCTCGTGCGCTGCCGCGCGTTGCCCGAGCTCACGCGAACGTTGCGCGGGTTTGGCTCTCGCCGGGGGAGCCGCGGTGTCCGCGACAGCGCCCACGTCGATCAGCAGCGATTCTTCGCGCCGCTCCTCGATGCTCGGCGACGGGCGTGGGGAACCCGCGAGCCCGCATCGACGATCGCGGCATTCGATGGCGCGTCGCTCGCCGCGGCGTTCGAGGCAATCATCGCCTCCTTCGCGGCGGAACGGCACGGGGAGAACGCGCCAGCGCGTCGCGCGCTCACCGCCGAGCTGGTCGATCTGAGCGAGCCGCTTCGCGACGCGCTCGAGGCACTTCGTACCGCGGCCGCCGATGCCACGAAGGCGACCGAGGATTTGCGATTATGGCGCGCGTGGGCGATGCAACTGCGTGCGACGTTCGAGACCGCCGACCGCGTGTGGCTCACGCTCGACGCGGCACTCGACGCGAGTCCAACGAAACCATGATCGTCGGCGTGGGCATCGACGCGGTCGACATCGACCGGGTTCAACGAATGCTCGCCGACAAGGGCGATCGCCTGGTGCGACGCCTGTTCACGCCCGAAGAGCTCTCGTATCTCTCGACGAAGGTTGCGCCCGCCCAACACCTGGCGGTCCGGATTGCAGCCAAAGAAGCGGCGTACAAGGCGCTCGCCGGGAACGATTTGGCGCGAGGCATCGGGTGGAGGGAAGTCGAGGTGTTCTCGCGCGGTGATGGCGCACCGCAGCTCCGGCTGCACGGACGCGCGGCGGATCGCTACGCGGAATTGTCGGCGACGTGCCTTCACGTGTCGCTTACGCACAGCGCCGCTACGGCTGTCGCCATCGTGATCGTGGAGCGCTAAACGATTCCTGCTCCATGGTCTACACCCGCGCATTCAATCCCGATATATTCCCTCGGCAATGAATTTTAGAGCCAAGCTCTGCCGCTTCCTCGCCGTGATCGCGCTTGGACTCACCTCGCGTCTCGCGGCGCAGGACGAGCATCCGATCCGGCGCGTCGCCAATATCGTCAGCGTCGCGGTCGAGGAATACAAGAAGGGAGTCGACGACAAAGGCCGCCTGATTTCGGCCGACGAATACCAGGAAGCCGTCGGCTTCCTGAACGACGCGCGCGACGCCGCCGGTCGCCTTCCTGGCGATCGCGCCGCCGCCGCTCGAGCGATTCTCGATTCGATCATCGCCGCGATGGCAGCCAAGAAACCACCGGCCGCCATCGAGCCGATGAACCAGCGATTCGCGGCGGCACTCGGAAGCGAAGGGGCTTTGGAGTTGCCCCGAACGTCGATCGACACGGCAGCCGGGCGACGGCTCTACGAGTCCACCTGCGCTTCGTGTCATGGTCCGCGCGCGATGGGCGACGGTCCTCTCGCCGCGACGCTGAACCCCAAACCGCCCGCGATCGGCTCTGCTGCGGCGATGGCCGACGTCGCGCCGGCGATGATGTTTCGGAAAATCTCCGTCGGCGTACTGGGGACTGCGATGGTTGGGTTTTCGCCGAAGTTGACCGCCGAGCAACGTTGGAACATCGTGATGTACCTCGGCTCGCTGCGCAGCACACCGCAGCAGGTCGCGGACGGCGAAGGGTTGTACGCGCAGGGTTGCGTCGAGTGTCATGGCATGACGGGGCTTGGCGACGGGTCTGTCGCGCGATCGTTGAGCAAAGTGCCGCCCGAGCTCGGGTCATTCGCCTGGCAGGCCGACCGCAGCGATTCGCAGTTCGCGCTCGCGGTGAGCGCGGGAATGCCGGGCACGCCGATGCCGCCCGCCCCGAACCTGACGCCGGCGCAGGTGCGCAGCGTTGTCGCGTATTTGCGGACGTTGCCGATGCACCCGCGAACCATCGCTGCGGCGACGGTGGCGCGCGACAGCGGAAGCACGCGTGCGGCGGCAAACGCGGCACTGTCACTGCTCGAGCAGTCATTGACTGCGGCGCGCAATGGGCGGGTGAGCGAGGCGGCCGATCGCGCGTTCGACGCGTACATCGCGTTCGAGCCGATCGAGACGCCGGCGCGGGCGCGGAACCCCGGGATGGTCTCGACCATGGAGCGTTTGTTCGCCGAGTTCAAGGGCGCGATCCGCGGCAACGACATCCATGGCGCCGAACGCGCGCGTGACGCGATCGAGCTTAACATGGAGAGCGTCCTCGATCTGACGCGCCCGACCGGCAGCGCGTCGGAAGCATTCCTTCAGAGTTTGGTCATCATCCTGCGCGAAGGATTCGAGGCCATTCTCGTCGTCGGCGCGGTCGTGGCGTTCTTGCTCAAAACGGGCCATCGCGAGCGACTACGCTCGATCTGGATGGGAATCATCCTCGCGCTCGTCGCGAGCGGGCTCACCGCGGTCGTGCTGCGCACGGTGTTGTCGGCGATTCCGGCGAGCCAGGAGATCATCGAAGGACTCACGCTGCTCGTCGCCGTCGCCGTGCTCTTTTCGGTGAGCTATTGGCTCATCTCGCGCGTCGAGGCCGCGAAATGGCAGCAGTTCATTCGCGAGAAGGTGAACAGCGCGCTCGAGCATGGTGGTGGTCGCGCGCTGGCCTTCGTCGCGTTCCTCGCCGTGTATCGCGAGGGCGCCGAGACCGCGTTGTTCTATCAAGCGCTGTTCAATGAGGGATCTCACGTCGTGCTGCCGATCAGCCTCGGCATCGTTACCGGGTTCGCCGGGCTCGCCGTGATCTTCACGTTGTTCTACCGGTTTGGAGTGAGAATTCCTCTCCGGCCGTTTTTCAGCGTCACGAGCGTGCTGCTCTACTACATGGCATTCGTCTTCACCGGAAAAGGCATCAAGGAGTTACAAGAGGGCAACGCCATTCCGATCACCACCATTCACGGTTTCCCAACCGTGGAGGCGCTCGGTCTCTATCCGACGTGGCAGACGGTGCTCGCCCAGATGGTTTTGCTCGGACTGTTCGTGTTTGCCGTGGCCAAGACGTTCTGGCCGAAGCGTTCCGTGGCGCTGCCGACGGTGACGGCGGAGACGCCGGCCTCGGACAGCCTCGTGCTCCAGCTCGAACAAATTCGCGCCGCCAACGAGGCGCTCGCGGCACGGGTTGCGGCGCTCGAAGCGAAACTCGAGTAGCCTTAAGGCATGAACGTCGACGCGCTGTTCGCCTCGCCGTGGGGCGCGCTGCTCATTTTCTGCCTCCGCATCGTCGACGTCTCGTGCGACACGATGCGCGTCATCTTCGCGATTCGCGGGAAGCGCGTGATCGCCGCGTCGCTGGGATTCATTCAAGCGCTCGTCTGGATCTTCGCCGTCGCCAACGCCGTCAAGCATCTCAACAGCGTGTTGCACGTCCTCGGGTATGCCGGTGGATACGCGATGGGCACGTACATCGGCGTATCGCTCGAGAAGATGATCGCGTACGGTGTCGCCACGGTGCGGATCGTGACCAAGCGGGCGGGTCTTGGAATCGCCGCCGCATTGCGCGAGCAGGGTTACGGTGTGACAGAGTCGCATGGCGTCGGCCGTGACGGCGCCGTCGACGTTCTCAACTCGGTGGTGCAACGCCGTCACCTGGATGACGTGCTGGCCGTGATCACACAGTTGGACGAGGAAGCATTCGTGACCGTCGAGGAGCCGCGCGTGCTCCTCGGCGGCTCGATCGCGACGCGCGAGTGGGCAGTCGGCGGACCGCTCGGCCGATGGATGCGGCTCCGCCAGCGCGCCTGAGGTGTCCCTCAGGCGGCGACGGGTACCGCCCGAACCCCTGGTCGATCGGGTCCGGTTCGCTTCCGAGCCGCCATCACCGCGATGCCGATGAGCACCATCGCGACCGCGATCACCTGCGCCATGCTCAACCCGAACGCCCAATCGAAGCGGTCGTCCTTGGCGCGGAAGAACTCGATGATGAAACGCTCAATCCCCGCCAGTACGGCCCAGACGCCGAACAGCCATCCTTCGGCGTGGTCGTGGTCGCGCATGCGCCAGAGAATCGCGAACATCGCGAAACCGAGCAGCACCTCGATGAGCTGCGTGGGATAGACCGATACCACGGAGCTCGGATCCGTGGCCGCGGGAAATTGCACGTGAAACGACCGCTGCATCTCGGAGACGGTGGATGGCGGCGTGCCCTGCGGAAACGCGACCGCGAGCGGACCCGAATACGGCCGTCCGTAATCGTCGCCCACTGCCCAACAACCCGTGCGTCCGACGGCGTATCCGGCGGCGATGGCCATGCCGCCGACGTCGGCGAAACGCAGGAATGACATTTTTTTGTACCGGATCGTCGCGGCACAGAGCGCTACCGAGCCCATAAAGCCGCCCCAGAACACAAAGCCACCCCGGCTCCACAGGTCCCGAATGTCGTGCGTGACGATCAGCACGAAATACAGCTTCGCACCGATGATCGTCCCGAGCAGCGCGGCGAATAGCACGTCGCTGACGGCCGCTGCCTCGACATCGCGCCCACGATTCGCGAGCTCGCGCTCCGAGACGATCTGCGCGATCAAGAAGGCCAACAGCACGGCGATCCCGAAGCCGGTGAGGGTGAATCCGCCGATGCCGAATTGGAACGGGTGGTGGATGATCGGTGAGGAAGCGCGCGTCATGCGACCACGAGTCCGGGAATAGGCTGGCTTGCGAAGGCGTTGAGATCGAGCGCGGACCGTTCGCCGCGCTCGAGGTGAAACAAACCGGCGCGCGCGATCATCGCCGCGTTGTCGGTCGCCAACCGCGGCGACGGAGCAAAGACCTGGACCCCCCGCGTCTCGAAACGTTCCCGCATCGCGCGCACCAGTGATGTGTTGCACGCGACGCCGCCGCCGAGCACGACGCGGTGGCGGTCGAACGCGCGCGCGGCGCGTACGGTTTTTTCGACCAGCGTATCGACGAGCGCGTCCTGGAACGCGCGCGCGATCGCGCCGCGGCTGACCTCGAGATCCGACGACTTCACGGCGTTGAGCACGGCGGTCTTGAGGCCGCTGAATGAAAAATCATAGAACTCGGAATCCCCCGGATCCTGATTGCGTTTGAGCATTGGACGGGCGAAACGAAATTCGCCGCTCTCGCTCCGCGCCGCCAGTCGATCGATGTGTGGACCGCCGGGGTAGGGCAACCCAAGGAGCTTGGCGACTTTGTCGAACGCTTCGCCGGCGGCGTCGTCGCGCGTTCGGCCGAGCAACCGATATCGTCCCCACGCCTCGACGTCGATCAACAGGGTGTGACCGCCCGAGACGAGCAGCGCGGTAAACGGTGGCACGGCATCGGGATGCTCGAGCGCCGTGGCGAACAGGTGCCCCTCCATATGATGTACGCCGACGACCGGGATGCCGCGCGCGAACGCGTACGCCTTCGCGTAGCTGACGCCGACGAGCAGTGCGCCGACGAGACCGGGGGCGTTCGTCACGGCGACGGCGTCGATGCGATTGCTTCCCGAGTCGCGCAACGCCTGCTCGACGACGGGAACGATTGCCGTTAGGTGCGCGCGCGACGCGATCTCCGGGACGACGCCACCAAAAATCCGATGAACGTCCTGGGACAGGATCACCAACGCGTCAAGCGCCACGTCGTCGCCGCTGCCGTCGAGCACCGCGGCCGATGTTTCGTCGCACGACGTCTCGATACCGAGAACGCGCATCACCGATGCGGCGCGAGCGAGAGCTGCGCCTTGATCTGCGCCGGTCGCACGTGAATGGCGGTATTCATTCCGGTCGTGTCGATGTCGATCAAGTGCGGTAGGGAATCAGGGAACGAGATCGTCGTCTTTACGGTTCTCACGCTCGTCACGCCGATCAGGATGTGGCGCGGCCCGGTCACCTGTACGCTCTCGGGATCGAAACGCAGCGTCACCGGCCCAGGGTATCCGGCCGTTGCCACGTCGACGTTAGACCGGACGGGAACCTTGCGCGACCACATCGACTCGAAGCGAAGAGTCACGCTGCGCGGCTGAACGTCGCGCACCACGGCGTCGACGCCATCGGGAAGGGTGACATCGTCGGGCCGCAGGTCGATCACCAGTGTGTCGGGCGATTCTGCCGTGATCTGACGGTGAATGCGCGGCACGTTCGACGTCAGCTTGATAAGCTCTTTCGGCGAGCCGGCGACGATGGCCTGGAGCTGCGGAACTGGATCGCGCAACACGAGCGAGCTGTCCAAGACCGGCGTAAATCGCACGGGCACGAGCTGGAGTTGCGGCTCCTTGGCGTTGATGACGAACCACAACACCACGGCGATGAAGACCGCGGTGGCCTTGAGGCCCAGTCGTACCGTGAACGCCGCCCTCACGCGTCGCTGCAGGGCGCTCTGCGGTCGGAGCGCGGGAGTTCCCGTCATGTTGGCTCAGGGGGAGCGGGAAGGAGTTTTCAATTCCTCGCTCAGTGCGGCGTCGGTGGCGGCGCGCGGCGGCGGCAGCCGAAGCAGTTGCGCGACGAGGGCGCGATTGCCCTGCGAGCTCCAGTCGTCGGGCCCGATCCATTTTTTGCGGATCGTCCCCTCGGGGCCAATGACGAACGACTCGGGATAGCCGGTCGTCTGATAAATGCGCTCGATCGCATGCGTCGAGTCGTGCAAGATCTCGAACGTGATGCCGAAGTTCCTGGCGAAAGCGCGAATCGAGTCCTCGGTCACGTAATCGTCGATGCTCACCGCGACGAGCTTGAGTCCCTTGTCGCCGTAGGCTTCGTACAACCGCTGCAGACTCGGCATCTCCGCCTGACAGGGCGGGCACCACGTGGCCCACACGTTGAGCAAGACGACTTGTCCTTTGTAGTCGGCGAGCGTCCTGTAGCGATTCTCGCCGAGCACTTTGGCGCGAAAGTCGGGCGCGGTCGAGCCGATCGTGACGGGGAAGAGCTCGTCCTTCATATAATGCGACGCGACCAATACCCCGGCCGCCATCATCGCGACGATCGCACCGACGACGCTCCACTGCTGTCGCGCCGTCATGCGAGGACTCCGCAGAGCGCTCGTAGCTCGCCGATCTCCGCCTTGGGATCGTCCGCCGAGAAAATCGCGTTCCCAGCGACGAACGTATCGGCGCCGGCGCTCCACATCTCGCGAATCGTCTCGCGCGCGATCCCGCCGTCAACCTCGAGCGCGGCCTGGCTGTCGGCCTCATCGAGCATGAGCCGGGCGCGGCGAACCTTGTCAATCGAGTAGGGAATGAACTCCTGCCCGCCAAACCCCGGATTCACCGACATGACGAGCAACAGATCGATCTCCGGGATGATCTCACACACTGCGTTGAGCGGCGTCGCCGGGTTGAGCGCGACCCCGGCGCGACATCCCAATTCTCTAATTCGATTGAGCTGCCGATGCAAATGCGGCGCGGCTTCGGCATGAATCGTCATGCCGCTGGCGCCGGCGGCGGCGAAATCATCAAAGAACGTCTCGGGCTCGACGACCATCAAATGCACGTCGAGCGGCAACGAGGTTTGCCGACGCACCGTCTCGATGACCTTCGTGCCGTAGGTCAAATTCGGTACGAATCGACCGTCCATCACGTCGATGTGAATCCAGTCGGCGCCGCCGGCCTCGCACATCGCGATCTCGTCGCCGAGACGCGCGAAATCGGCGGCCAGAATGGACGGCGCGATGCGAACGCTCATTGGGGTTTCCCGGAATTCGTGCTCACCGTGAGTGTGACACTACTTCCTTCGGGCTCCTTTGTTCCCGGACGCGGATCCTGAACGAGCACGGTTCCGACCGGCGTCGCCTCGCGATACTCTTGATCGCCGCGCGCCGCTTTGAATCCGACGCGCGCGAGGCGCTTCGCGGCGTCATCGAACAGCAACCCGGTCACATTCGGTACTTTCGCGTTCCCCGGAACGACGCCGGACGGAAACACGAAGAACGCGACGATCAAATACGCGATGAGGAATCCGCTGATGATCGTGACTGCGTAGAGAAGAGACGCGCGTAGCGACGTCCGCACGCTCATGCCGTGCTTCTCCGCAATCGGGCGGCGAACGCGCCATCCGTCCCGTGGTGCTGCGGCAATACCCGCAGCCGCCCGTTGTTCAGCACCGCCGCCGGGATTGCGCCCTCGGGCGGTGGATCGATGCGCCACCCGGGATTGGTCGCCAAGAAATGATCGATCTGTTCGTCGTTTTCTTCGGGTTCGAGCGAACAGGTGCTGTAAACCAGCAGGCCGCCGGGCTTCACGACCGACGCGGCCGCGCGTAAGATCGATCGTTGCTGGGCCGCCATGACCGCGATGTCGGAGATCCTGAGGCGCCAGCGCGCGTCGGGATGCCGGCGGAAGGTTCCAGTCCCGGTGCAGGGCGCGTCGACCAGCACGAGATCGACCGGCCTGATCGCCGGGAATCGCGCGTCGGCGACGTACACGTGCAGGGAATCGATCTCGAGCCGCTTCGCATTCTCGACGACGCGCTGTACGCGCGCGAACGATAAGTCGCTCGCGAACACGCGTGACGCCCCGCGGGACACCTCGACCGACTTGCCGCCGGGCGCCGAGCAGAGATCGGCGACCATTGCGCCCGTCGGCACGCACGCGTATTGAGTGACGAGCGTCGACGCAGGATCCTGTAGATGAAACAGTCCCTGCCGAAACGGTCCGAGCTCGGTGAACGACGACACTGGGCTCGATAGCACGATGCTGTCGCGCACGAGGGGCGCCTCACCGACGTGAATGCCCGCTGACTCGAGCATCGCCTCGAGCTGTTCGCGCACGACGTGATATGGACGCGCGACCAACGGTGCCTCGCGATTGTTCGCGTCGAGCAACCGCTTCGTTTCGTCGATGCCCCACCGATCGACCCAACGCGCGACCAGCCAGCGCGGATGTGATCCCTCGATGACGAGGTTGTCGACCGGATCTGTTGGCGTAGGGAGCGTGAGCGAATCGCGCTCCCGGTCCAGGCGCCGCAGCACCGCGTTCGCGAGCTTGCTCGCCCCAATGCCGTGCCGGCGCTTGGCAAGCTCCACGGTCTGCGCGATCGCGGCGTACGCGGGGACACTCTGCATGAACAGCAGCTGCGCGGCGCCGAGGCGAAGCAGGTCGTGCAGGTCGGCGTCGAGACGGACCGAGCCGCCGCGAACGCGCTGGTCGAGATACGCATCGATTCGCGCGCGACGGCGCAGCACTCCGTACACGAGCTCACGCACCCAGCGCCGGTCGCGCGCGTCGAGACGCGCCGTTCGCCGATCGAACGACGGATCGAGCAACTCGCCGCCCCGCAGGTCGGCGCAAATCTCGGCCGCGGCAAATCGCGCGTCCGTGATCCCGCCGCCGCCATGAACCGCGACGCCCCCGCCCCCACCGGGCGACCGATGGCCCTGATCTGCCCCAGGCATATGTATCAAAATAGTCGTTCGCCGAGACCGATGCCGCGCCCCCGGGCCCACTCCTGCGGGGAAAGACGACGCTTGCCGGCCGGCTGCACCGTGGAAATCTGCACGGCGCTCGTCTGCTCGCCGCAGGCGACCGTCATCCCGTTGGCGTCGATTCCGACGACTTCGCCCGGTTGTCCCGCAGGCGCCCCGGACGAGACGCGTGCCCCGAACAGTTTCACCTCGCCGCTCTTCGCCATCGCGAAGGCTCCCGGGCGCGGGTCGTATGCACGAATGATCCGCGACAGGGTCCGCGCGTCCGCCGTCCAATCGACACGCGCCATTGCCCGATCCACTTTCGGCGCGTACGTCGCTTGGCTCTCGTCCTGCGCCGTTTCGGGCGCTTGTCCGAGCTCGATCAACGCCAACGCTTCGATCAGAGCGAGCGCACCCATTTCAGCGAGCCGAAGCTCCAGCTCACCGAAGGTCTCGTCCTCGGGAATCGGTGTTCGGACTCGGAGGATCGACGGGCCGGCATCCAGCGCCTTCACCATTCGCATGATCGTGATACCTGTCTCGCCATAGCCTTCGCGAATCGCCGCTTGAATCGGAGCGGCTCCACGCAGCTTGGGCAACAGCGACGCGTGGACATTGATCGTCCCGAATCGCGGCAGGGCGATGACGTCCGACGGCAGGATGTGACCATACGCGACGACGACCGATATCTCCGGCGCCAACGCCTGCACCGCTGCCATGAATTCGTCGCCGCGCGGCCGCTCCGGTTGTAGCACCGGCAGCGATTCGGCGAGCGCGATGGTTTTGATCGGCGGCGGCTCGAGCGTCGACCGCGAGCGACCGACAGGCTTGTCGGGTTGCGTGACGACGCCGGCGACGTCGAATCCTTCGCCGATCAGCGCGCGCAGCGGCGGCGCGGCGAACTCCGGCGTGCCCCAAAAAAGCACGCGCACTCAGAGCTCCTCGTCGGGATGCTCGTGCGCTCGCGCCGGGTCCATCTCGATCTTCCGCACGAAGCTTGGGTATTTGTCTTTCTCTTTCGCCCACTTCGCAAGCGCGGCTCGGCGCTTCAACACACTCAGATAGTCGATGAACAGCTTGCCGTGGAGATGATCGATCTCGTGTTGCAGGCACCGCGCGAGCAACTCATCGGCCTCGACCTCGAATGATTTCCCATCGAGGCCGAGCGCACGCACGCGGACGCGGATCGGGCGCTCGACATCGCCGTAGACGTCGGGAATCGACAGGCAGCCCTCTTCGGCCTTGGCGGTCTTCGAATCGAGCTCGATGATTTCCGGATTGATGATCACGAACGGCTTGTCGTTGACGTCGATGACCGCCAATTGCTCGCTCCGGCCCACCTGCGGTGCGGCAAGCCCGATCCCTTTGGCCAGGTACATCGTATCGAACATGTCCTTCACGAGCGTGCGCTGCTCGTCGGTAATCTGTTCGACCGGACTCGTCTCCTCGCGAAGGACTGGATCGCCGAGGACGCGAATGTCGAGAACGCTCACGTCGACGGCGTGTTGGTCGAAGAAGACGTCTGCTGGCCGCCAATGATTTTCGCAATCCGCCCGCGCTCGACGACAAGCTTCGACTCGCCCGATCTGATCGTGACGCGATCGTCGAGGCGGTTGGCGCCGCCATCCTTTGACGTCTCGCGAATGTGCACCACCTCGCCGATGATGCCGCCCGACGTCACGATCTCGTCGCCGCGCTTGAGCGCTTTGAGCGACTCCTCGTGCTTCTGCCGTTGTTTCTGCTGCGGTCGCACCATGATGAAGTAGATGATCGCGATGATGAGAACGAACTGGACGAGAAACGGCATGAGCGATGAGCCGCCTCCACCGCTCGGACTCGCTTGAGCGAGGAGCAGGGCGAGCGGCGCGGATGTCGTCATCATGCGGTAGTTACCGGTCGAGAGTGGTAGCGCGCGAGCCAGTCGCGGCTCCAGGCGCCGATCGTGCCGCCGCGAATCGCGTCACGCGCGTCGCGCATCAGGCGGACGAGGAAATGTACATTGTGCAGGGAGAGCAGGCGCAACCCGAGTATCTCATCGGACACGAAGAGGTGCCGCAGATAGCCGCGCGAGAATCGGCGGCACGCCGCGCAGTCGCAATCGTCGTCGAGCGGACGCGGATCGGTGCGAAACTCGGCGCGCTTGATGTTGAGCCGGCCGTCCCGCGTGAACGCCGCCCCGTTGCGTCCCATGCGGGTGGGCGCGACGCAATCGAACAGGTCGATGCCGCGCAGCACGCCTTCGATGAGATCCTCGGGGAACCCGACTCCCATGAGGTAGCGGGGGCGGTCGCGTGGCAGCTCGCCATCGAGGACCTCGAGGATGCGATACATGTCGGGCTTCGCTTCGCCGACGGAGAGACCGCCGATGCCGAAGCCTTGCCAGTCGCCGAGGTCGCGAATGGCGCGCGCGGCCTCGCGACGGAGTGATTCGTGAATGCCGCCCTGAACGATTGGGAAGAGCGCTTGGGGATGAGATGGTGCGGGGAGCGGGAAAATGGTGCCGGGAAGAGCGGGGGAAAGTGTGATCGTGGTTTTCGGGGGGGGCCCCCCGGCGCGCAACCGCTCGAGCGCCACACCGCACCGCACCAACCACCGCACGCTCCGTTCGCTCGCATCGCGCGCCACGCTCTCCTCGCTCTGCCCCGGAATCACATGATCGAACTGCATGATCACGTCGGCGCCGAGATTCCGTTCGATCTGCATCACGCTCTCGGGCGTGAACATGTGCAGGGATCCATCGATGTGGCTGCGGAACTCTACGCCGTCCTCGCTCACCGTTCGCAGCCCCTCGAGTGAGAACACTTGGAATCCACCCGAGTCGGTGAGGATCGGACCGTCCCACCCCATAAAGGGATGCAACCCGCCGAAATCGCGAATGAGCTCGTCACCCGGTCGCAAATGCAAATGATACGCGTTGGCGAGAATCATCTCCGCGCCGATCTCATGCAGGTCGATCGGATCGAGCGCCTTCACCGTCGCCAGTGTGCCGACCGCCATGAAGGCGGGCGTATCGACGCTGCCGTGCGGCGTGACGAAATGCCCGGCGCGCGCCGCGCCGACCTGTCCCTCGATGGCGAAACCGAACGAGCTGTCGAAATCGCTCACGCCGGTACCGGCGTCATAAGACGACCATCGCGTCGCCATAGGAATAGAAGCGATAGCCTTCGTCGATCGCGGTATGATACGCGCGCATGGTCAGCTCATATCCGGCGAACGCTGCGACGAGCATGATCAGCGTCGAGCGCGGTAAATGAAAGTTGGTCACGATTCGGTCGACCGCGTGGAACGCGTAGGGCGGACGAATGAAGATGCGCGTCTCGCCCTCCTCGGCGCGAATCGTCCCGTCGGGGTTCGCTGCACTTTCGAGTGTGCGTACACTGGTGCTCCCAACGGCCCACACTCGTCCGCCGGCGGCGCGGCGATCGTTGATCATGCGGGCGGCGTCAGCCGACACCGAGTACCACTCTTCATGCATGACATGGCGAGACGGATCTTCTACCTCGACCGGCTTGAACGTTCCCGCGCCGACGTGGAGCACGACCTCGGCTCGAGCAATCCCGCGAGACTCGAGCGCGGCCAGCAAATCATTGGTGAAATGCAGGCCGGCGGTCGGGGCGGCGACCGAGCCACGCTCGCGCGCGAACACGGTCTGGTATCGCTCGGCGTCCCGCGGAGCGTCGGGCCGCTCGATGTACGGAGGCAACGGAACGTGGCCGAATCGCTCGATTGCGTCGTCGAGTGCCACGTCGCTCTCGAGTCGTACGATCCGTGTCCGTCGATCGGTTACCTCGAGGATCTCTGCCGAGAATCCCGGCGCGATGTCGACGTGTCGTCCAGGCTTGAGCTTTCCGCCCGGTGAGACCATCGCCTCGTAGCGCGAGTCGCCGAGGGGCTTGAGGAGCAGAATCTCGGCCGGTGCGCCGGAGGCGCGAGTTCCGAGCAGACGCGCCCGCAGCACGCGCGTGCGATTGACGACGAGAACGTCTCGAGGTTCGATCAAGCCGGCGATGTCAGTGAACGTTCGATGCTCGATCGTTCCCGAAGCACGATCGATGATCATCAGCCGACTCGCGTCGCGACGGTCGAGTGGTTGCTGAGCGATCCGGTCGGGCGGCAAGTCGAATTCGTAGTCGGACGTCCGTGCGCCACGCGGGAGCGAGCTAGCGTGGATCATCGTTGCGCGCGTCGTCGATTCGCCGCGTCGGGGCGATGTGGAGCGGAGGTCATGACGGTAGCGCAGTCAGCTCCGCTGACGCGCGTAGTGAAGCCCAACCACACCGCTTGGATAAGGAGTCGTGGATACCAGGCTGAACGTCGCATGTACCCCTTCCGCCAGTAGTCGCTTGCCGCTTCCCAATATCAACGGGTACAGCAGCAAATGCAGTTCGTCGACTAGGTCGTGCGCGAGGAGGGCGTGGACGAGTTGGCTGCTACCGTCGGTTAGGATGTTCTTCCCGGGCTGGGCCTTCAGGGCACGCACCGCCTCGATCACGTTGTCGCGAATGATGGTCGTGTCGCGCCACGTCGGCTTCTCCAGCGTGCGTGACACCACGTACTTCTTTGGTGCGTTCATCATATCCCCAAACGCATCGCCCGGGGGCATGGGCTCGAAGGCCGCGGCGTGTATCACATACGTGCGGCGACCGAGCAGGAATGCGTCGGCATCCTTCATCATCGCGCCGAAGGCCTGCCCGATGTCGTCGTGCCAGTAGGGCCATGTCCAGCCGCCGTGCTCGAACCCTCCATCCCGGTCCTCGTCTTTTCCACCGGGCGCCTGCATCACGCCGTCGAGCGTCACGAACTCGGACACGATGAGCTTTCTCATACCAACCTCTCCGTTGCTGGGGGCTTTCACATACACGTCGAACGACGATGTCCCGGATCGACATGGTTGGTCGTGACCGGGGGAATTTAGGCTCCCCCACCCTCGAAAGGATTGGCGGGGAATCAAATCCGCCGGCGCGCTTGCCCCGCTGAATGTGGCGCCGTAAGGTCTGGCATGTCGTGCAAACAATCGCAGGTCTCGCGAATCATCGTCGTCCTGTCGTTTGTCCTCGTGCCGGCCCTCGACGCGCAGCGTTCCGACACGCTCCGCGTGCCAGGGCTTCGCCAATCCGTCGAGCTGCTACGCGACAACTCTGGTATCGTGCACATCTACGCGAAGAACGAGCACGATCTTTTCTTCGCTCAAGGCTACTCCGCGGCACGCGATCGCCTCTTTCAACTCGAGGTCTGGCGACGACAAGCGACTGGCACCGTCGCCGAGCTGCTCGGTCGTCGTGAGCTCGAGCGCGACATCGGCGCGCGGCTCTTCAAGTATCGCGGTGACATCGGTCCCGAGCTCGCGAGTTACCATCCTCGCGGCGCCGCGATCGTCGGTGCGTTCGTCGACGGCGTGAACGCCTATGTCGCGCAGACAGAACGAAACCCGCGCTTGCTCCCGCTCGAATTCCGTTTGCTCGGAACGAAGCCCGGTCGCTGGACGCCTGAGGTCGTCGTCTCACGCCACCAAGGGCTACTCGGCAACGTCGAGGAGGAGTTGAATTACGGACGCGCGGTCGCCGCGATCGGGGCCGATGCGGTGAAGAAGATCGCGTGGTTCCATCCCGGCGATCCCGACATGCGTCTCGATTCAGCGATCGATGCCACGCTGTTCGCGGCGCCGATTCTCGCCCGATATCAGGCGTATCATTCGTCGATTCGTTTTGAGCCGAGTGACCTCGTAACAGGTTTTCGGAACGACGACGCGGCGTATCGGAGACTCGCGGCGGCGAGTGAGTCGCTCAGCGTCGAGCTCACGGCGAATGGGCTGCGCGATGTTGGAAGCAACAACTGGGTGGTGAGTGGCCGGCTGAGCGCGAGTGGACATCCGCTCCTCGCCAACGATCCGCATCGCGCACAGTCGGCGCCGTCGCTGCGCTACTGGGTCCATCTCGTGGCGCCGGGATGGAACGTGATCGGCGGCGGTGAACCCGAGATCCCCGGCGTCTCGATCGGCCACAACGAGTACGGTGCGTGGGGGCTCACGATCTTCGACACCGACGGCGAGGACTTATACGTCTACAAGACCGATTCAACGAACGCTCGCCGGTATTTCTACCAAGGTCGCTGGGAGTCGATGCGCATTGTGCGCGATTCGATTCCGGTCAAAGGAGCGGCGCCGGTCATCGTCGATCTCGCCTACACGAGGCACGGTCCCGTTGTGTACGAGGACTCGTCGCACCACGTCGCGTACGCGGTGCGGGCCGCGTGGTTGCAGCCTGGGGGCGCGCCGTATCTGGCGAGCTTGCGCATGGACCAGGCACACACCTGGGACGAGTTCCGCGACGCCTGCGCGTTCAGCAACATTCCCGGCGAGAACATGATCTGGGCCGACCGCACTGGGAACATCGGGTGGCAAGCGGTCGGCATTGCGCCGATCCGCACGCACTGGAGCGGCCTGGTTCCAGTACCCGGTGACGGCCGCTACGAATGGGCCGGGTTTCTGCCGATCAAAGAGAAGCCGCACGCGATCAACCCCCGCGAGGGATTCATCGCGACGGCGAACAATGACCTCATTCCCGCCGGTTACGCGCACATGAACGCCGTCGGCTACGAGTGGGCCGATCCGTACCGCGCGCAGCGCATCGCCGAAGTGCTCGGCGCTGGGCGTAAGCTTGCCGTCGGCGACCTCGCCGCGCTACAGACGGACTATCTCTCGATTCCGGCGCGGCAGCTCGTGCCATTGCTAGCCAGCGTCAAATCGTCGAACGAAGCCGCGGAGCGCGCGCGAGGGTTGCTGCTCGCATGGAACTTCGTGCTCGACACCGCGTCCGTTCCGGCGGGAATCTACGAGGCGTGGCTCCGGCGATTGAACGCGAACGTCCGGCAACGGGTCGTGCCCGCTCGCGCACAACCATTCTTCCGAGCTGTCTCGACCAAGCGGCTGATCGATTGGTTGAAACAACCGGCGCAGGTCTTTGGCACGAATGCCGTCGCGGTCCGTGATTCACTGCTGACCAAGAGCCTCGAGGAAGGCGTGGCCGAACTCACGCGGCGCTTCGGCACGAACAGCAATGCGTGGCGGTGGGGACAACCGGCATACCATCACGCGACGATCGTTCATCCACTCGCCGCGGCAGCCGACTCGGCGACGCGCGCGCGGATCAATGTCGGACCAGCCCCGCGCGGCGGTGACGGGAACACCGTCGGAGCGACCGGCGGTGGAGACAACCAAACGTCAGGCGCGTCGTTCCGCATGGTTGTCGACGTCGGCGACTGGGAGAAGACGCTCGGCAGCAACACGCCAGGTCAGTCAGGCAACCCCAACGACACGCATTATCGCGATCTCTTCCCGCTGTGGGCGACCGACCGATTCTTTGCCGTTCCCTACGCGCGCGATCGCGTCAACGAAACGAGCGAAGCACGCGTCGTCCTCGTTCCGTAGGCGCGATCAGGGGAGTCGCCAGATGTTCAACACACCCGTGGTCCGATGCGAGTTCGCGCTGCCCTCGGGAAGCGCGATTCGTTTGTCGGCAACGATCGGGCTGTTCCAGTGGCCGCTACCGCACTGCAGCTGGCCAAGCAATTCGCCGGTCGTCGGATCGTACATTCGCAGCACGCCGGCGGGATCGTAGACGAACAAGAATCCGCCGGCGACGACGGGACTCGTCCCGGCGTTGGTGTTGCTCCATCCCATCGTGAGCGCACCGGCGCGGTACGTCCACGCGGCGGTGGCGCCGTTATCCGCCGCGAAGATCCACACGGCGTCGGCGCGACGCCAAACCACCGGTGCGGTAAAGAGAGCGGAGCCGGATGGTGTGGGAAGGCTTTGCGCCTCGCCACCCCGGTGCGGTGTTTCGCCCGCGATGGCTTGCAGGTCGAGCACGCGGAGTCTGCCATCCTTCCCGCCTTGCACGACGTGTGTCGCGTCGAGGATTACCGGCGAGGTGGAACCGACATCGGCGTCGGTGGCATTGAGCGTTTCGGTATTAGAGGGCGTGAAGTTGGCCACGATTCGCGTCGCGTTGGGATCGAGCTCGAGCACGGCGTCGCCCCAGTTCGTGTGGCCGTCCCACAGCGCGTTCCCGGTGGCCACGAAAATGTTTCCCGTTGTCGAATCGACAACGGCGCCAGCTCGGCCCCAGATCGCTGAATCGCTCTCACGGCACGAAGACGGATCGAGGAGGCCGGCGCGATCGCTGCAAAGCGAATTCCAGACGTGCAGCAACTGGCCGGTCGCCGCGTCGAGCACCGCCACGTGTCCCTGGTACGGCGGTGCGTCGCCGATGTAGCCGCCCGTTACCGCGATGACGTGACCGCGCGAATAGTTGAGCGCTGACGCGATCTTCTCTCTCGTGGGCAGCGTCGTGATCGCCGTGCTCCAGACCGAATGGCCGTCGGCCACGGCGAGCTTTTGGATATGACCGTCAGGCGATGCCGCGTAGATCGCCGTCCGGTCAGGATCGGCGACGGGCGTCGCGTTCGTGATGCGCGACGAGCCGGCCCATTGCGAGTAGCCGGTCGGCGTGAATTCCCAGAGAATCGCGCCGGTGTTTGCGTCGACGGCGATCGTCTTCCCGTAACTCGTGGTGGCGAAGAAAACGTCGTGCGTCGCACCGGCCACGCTCACGGCGTGGAGATAAATCGGCGCGGCGTCGACGGTGCCGTCGAGCGCGACCTGCTGGCGTTGCATCTTCGGCAAATCGGCAGCGCTGATCCCGGTTGCGGCGCTAAAGACCCCGGAGCGTGCTTGGTCGACGTTGAAGCGTGTCCAGTCGCGACTATCCACCGCGACCGGCGGCGTCGTGGACCCGCCCTTGGTCGAATCCGGAATCGCCGCGCCATTGGACGCGCTGCAAGCGGCGACGAGAACGAGCCCGGACAATCGAAAGAAATGCGGCATGCTTGGACCTCGCGGGCACCACCGCTAGGATCGGGCCACGAACGCTCGCTAGAACATCGTCTCTTGCGCGCCACTGCCCGGCGTCTGCGGCGTGAAGCCGAAGTGGCGATACGCCTGCGGCGTCGCGACCCGACCGCGCGGCGTCCGTTGCAAGAAGCCGTGTTGCACGAGAAATGGCTCGTACACTTCCTCGATCGTGTTGGCGTCTTCGCCAATCGCCGCGCCGATTGTGTTCAGACCGACCGGACCGCCGTCGAACTTCTCGATGATGGTCTTGATGATTCGCGAATCCATGTCGTCGAGCCCGAACGTGTCGACGTCCAGCAGCTGCAGCGCTTGCAGCGCGATTGGTTTGGTGATAACGCCGTCGCCTTTGACTTGGGCGAAATCGCGGACGCGTCGCAACAAGCGATTGGCGACGCGCGGCGTGCCGCGCGAGCGCCGCGCGATCTCTCTCGCTCCGTCGTTCTCGATCGCGACCTTCATGACCTCGGCGGTGCGCCGCACGATCAACTCGAGATCCTCGGCGGGATAGAAGTTGAGGCGCTGCTCGATGCCGAAACGGCCGCGCATTGGCGGGGTCAGCATGCCGAGGCGCGTCGTGGCGCCGATGAGCGTGAACGGCTCGATCGACATGCTGATCGTCTGCGCCTTTGGTCCGTCGGAAAGGCGGATGTCGATCTTGTAATCCTCCATCGCCGGATAGAGGAACTCTTCGATGATCGGCTTGAGACGATGGATCTCGTCGATGAATAGAATGTCGCCGCGACGAAGGTTGGTAAGCGTCGCCACCAGATCGCCCGGCTTCTCGAGCGCCGGACCGGAGCTCGTGCGGATGTTCACGCCGAGCTCGCGGGCGATCAGTTCGGCCAATGTCGTTTTGCCGAGCCCGGGTGGCCCGAAGAAGAGCGTGTGATCGAGCGGTTCACGACGCGTGAGGGCCGCGTCGATGTAGATCCGCAGGCTCTCTTTCACCTTCTGCTGTCCGATGAATTCGGCCAGTCGTTGCGGACGAAGCGACAGCTCGACGACGGACTCGTCGGCGAGCACTTCCGGGGTCGTGATCTCGGCTCGGGACATCGCTACACGCTACCGGGCGGGGTGGTCAGAGGCCAACGCGACGAGCGCGTGCAAGAATATACCCCGAATATACGCCGAAAACCACGTCTCCGGATTCGACCCGCGCCGGCTTAAACCGCAGCGCGGAGCTTCGATAGCCGCTCGGCCGCGTCCTGGAGAGTCGCCTGTTTCTTACAGAACGCGAATCGGACGAAACTGCGTCCATCCTCCTTCCGTGAGAAAAAGCTGGATCCCGGCACCGTTGCGACGCCGATCTCCTGCGTCATCCACTTCGCGAACGTCACGTCGTCGAGATCGCTGAGCCCCGAGAAATCCGCGAAGATGTAGTACGCGCCTTCCGGTACCGCAAACTCGAATCCGGCTTCGCGCAGCACGCCGCAGAGGAATTCTCGACGCGCCTTATAGTCGGCGCAGAAATGGTTGTAGTACTCGGCGTCGAACGCGAAGCCCACGGCGGCGGCCGTTTGCAGCGGCGCCGGCGCACCCACCGTCAGAAAGTCGTGCACCTTGCGAATGGGGCCGGTTTGCGCCGGCGGCGCGATGATCCACCCGATTCGCCATCCGGTGCAGCTGTACGTCTTCGACAACGAGGAGATGGTGATCGTGCGTTCGCGCATCCCCGGCCACGTCGCGATCTCGTGGTGATGCCCGGAGTACACCATATGCTCGTACGGGCCATCGGTAATCGCCCACGCGTCGTGCTCGATGCAGAGCTCGGCGATGAGAGATATCTCATCGCGCGTGAGCACGCGCCCCGTCGGGTTGTGCGGCGTGTTGACGATGATTGCCTTCGTCCGCGAGTTGAAGGTCTTTCGCAGACGATCGGCGTCGAGCGTCCAGTCCGGACGATCGAATGGAACGAACACCGGATTCGCGCCGGCCAGAATTGCATCCGGCCCATAATTCTCATAGAACGGCTCGGGAATAATCACCTCGTCGCCCGCGTCCATGAGCGCCATGAAGACGGACGCCATTGCCTCGGTCGCGCCGCACGTGACGGTGACGTCACGGTCCGGATCGACCTCCATGCTGTACCAGCGCCGATACTTCTCGGCGATCGCCCGGCGAAGCACCGGAGCGCCCCAGGTTACCGCATATTGATTGATGTCGCCGCGAATCGCGGCGCACGCGGCGTCTTTCATCGGTTCGGGCATCGGAAAATCCGGAAAGCCCTGCGCGAGGTTCACCGCCTGATGCAGGCTGGCGATGCGCGTCATCTCACGGATGACTGATTCGGTGAACGTCGCGGTTCGTCTGGCTGCGAGCACTCGATTTATCCTCGTATCTTGCTCAATGCGCTGCGAATGAGTTCCGCCGCGCCTCCTCCCCCACTCTGTCCGCCGCCGTCGATCGCCGAGCGTACGGCACGCTCGGCGTCCGCCGCCGAATATCCGAGCGACACCAGCGCGCGAATCGCATCGTCGACGCCGGCGCCCTCGGGTCTCGGTGCGCCGGGCGACGGAGAAACTTGGAGGTCATCGAGCTTGTCGGCGAGATCCAAGATGAGCTGCTCGGCCTTTTTGCGCCCGACGCGAGGCACGCTCTGCAGTGTCGCGATATCCTTTTCGCGTAGCGCGCGCACGACGCGCTCGGCGGTGAGCGTCGACAGCAGCCCCAATGCGAGCGACGGACCGACGCCCTTCGCGTTGAGCACGCGCTGGAACACCCGCCGCTCGAATGGACTCGAGAAGCCGAACAATTGCCACGCGTCTTCCTTGACGACGAGATGCGTGTGCAGCACGACCGCCTCGCCAAGCCGCGGCAGCGTCTCGTAGACGCCGAGCGGAATCGACAACTCGTAGGCGACGCCGCCGACGGTCATGACGTCGACGCGGTCGAGCTCCTTGCCGATGAGCGTTCCGCTGACCTGCGCGATCATGTCCGGCCTCGCGTGCGAGCGGTCGCCAATGTCGGCACGCGCGCGCTCATCAAGTAGGCCAGCGCCGCGGCCACACCGTCGGCCGCATCGGACGGTTGCGGCACCGACTTGAGACGCAGCAGGCGTGTGAGCATGAACTGGACTTGCTCCTTTGTCGCCGCGCCCGTGCCGACGACCGCTTTCTTGATTTCGGCCGGTGGGAGCTCGTGGATCGCAATGCCCGCCTGTTGTCCGGCAAGGAGTACGACACCACGCGCATGACCTAGCACGACAGTCGTGCGGACGTTCTTCGCGTAGAAAACATCTTCGACGGCCATCGCCTCGGGCCGGTGGCGCGCGATGAGCTCGGACACGCCGTCAAAGATCTCTTGCAGCCGTGCCGCGAGCGGATCGCGAGCCCGCGTGTGAATCACCCCGCATTCGACAAGGGAGACGAGCCCAAGCCCGTCTCCCTTCACGACACCGTAGCCGGTGGTCGCAGTACCGGGGTCTATACCCAGTACTAGCACAGGGTAGAGCGTAGAGAGTAGAGGGTAGAGGGAAGGTTGGCGCCTTCGGCGCGTAACTGCATGTGGTGGCGCAGCGGCAGGTAGCGTCGATACACAAGTGGCGCGCTCCGCGCGCCACCAACCGCCCCTCTACCCTTAACCCTCCAGCCTTCACCCTGTCTCATTCCGCGTTTACCCAGACCTTCTGCACGTCGTCCAGCTCCTCCACCGTTTCAAGAAGCTTGATCAACGATTCGGCTTCCTTGCCTTCTACCTTCACGGTGTTTTTGGGTAACATCGCCAGCTCGGCTTCGGCGATCTGGACTCCCTTGCCCCTGAGGGCTTCTTGCACCGAATGAAAATCGACCGGAGTCGTCGACACCGTAAAGAAGTCGTCTTCGCGAACGACGTCTTCCGCACCGGCGTCGAGCGCCGCTTCCATGAGCGTGTCCTCTTCGATGCTCGAGACGGGGACCGCGATCTGCCCCTTCTTCTCGAACATCCAAGCGACGGAGTTTGGCGTTCCGAGGTTTCCGCCCAAGCGCGTCATTTTGCTTCGGATCTCGGCGACCGTTCTCGTTGGGTTGTCCGTTACGGCATCGATTAGTAGAGCGACACCGCCGGGCCCGTAGCCCTCGTACGTCACTTCATGGTATTCGACACCCTCGAGCTCACCCGTGCCCTTCTTGATGGCGCGCTCGATGTTCTCCTTCGGCATGGAGGCGGAACGAGCCGTGTCGATCGCGAGGCGTAGACGCGGGTTTCCCGACGGATCACCGCCGCGGATCTTGGCGGCCATCGTGATCTCGCGGATGAGCTTTGTGAACAGCGCGCCACGCTTGGCGTCAGTCGCTGCTTTGTAATGCTTGATCTGCTTCCATTTACTGTGGCCTGCCATAGACCAGATCGGGGCAAAGGTTCAGCCTATTGTCACCATGAGCGAAGCGAAGGGTCTGCTTTTCGCTTAGCAACGAGCAGATCCTTCGCTTCGCTCAGGATCACACTCACAGAAAATATAGCGCGCCCGATCGGGCGTCGCGGCTTACCTGACGCGGACGGCGAGCGTCACGTGCCAACCGGTCAGCGTCGCCGTTGTATTGACGCCGCTCGGATCCTGAGCAGCGACGCGTCCAATCGAGAAACCGACGCCCGGCAGGACGGTAATCCCGCCAACATTGAGCTGCGATCGGACGCCGAGCGTTGTGAGGAAGCTCGTCGAGGCGCCCTCTTGAACCCACCCACGGGCTTCTACGTTTGGTTCGATCAACGTTTGCCCAACCGTGATTCCGTACGATAGCGCGGCGTTCGAAATGTCTTCATGGCCGAGGAACGTGCTGTCGGCCAACGTGCCGGCGGTCCGCAAAAGATTCCACGCCACGACGCCGACCTTTCCTGGTCCGACATCATCGTTGAACGCCAGCTGCGTGATGTAGCGATTGCCCGTGTTGTAGATCGAGCCGGCGAGCTCGTCGTTTCCAAACGTCGAATAGGTGAAGCCGAGGGTGACGCGTCCCGTACCGATGGCGCGATCGGCGCCAATGCGAACGCGGTATTCGTTCCCGGGCTGGTAGCGGAGCGACGTTCCTCCGCCGAGATCGAAGGGGTCGTAGTGCTCGGTGCGTCGCATGCTGAATCCGGCGCCGACGTTCCAATCGGCGACCGGTCGCGCGGCGGCGATGCCGCCCGTCTCGCCGAAGCCCGTGCCCATACTCGAGATGGGGAACGCGAGAAAGTCGCTGCCGATCAATCCCGCGGCGAGCACCTGATCCGTTGTCACGTGCGCTTGACCGGTCGGAAGATTCAGCCCCGCGGTGAGCACGATGAAGTCGTTTCCGAGCACGTAATTCGCGCGAAGCTGAGTGTCGGTCAGGCCGGCGATGTCGCTCGTGGACGTTTTCCCGAACGTCGTCTGCTCGACATGCGACCGAGCATACGCGGTCCCGACATCGACGGTCAGCCCGCGTGTGACCGGCACGACGACGAACAGAGGGACTGAGAATTCTCTAATCGTCGTGCTCGACGGCGCGTCGATCGAATACGAGTGGAATTGCGGCGCAGCGCGCGCCGTGATCTCGCCCACGGATTGGGCGGCGAGTGACGATGCGAGTACGAACCGGAGCGGAAGAAACGACCAGCGGACTTTCCCCACTGACCCTCGAGCGGTCACGGGTGATGGATCACGATGGTGACCGTCGCGGTCTTCGTTGAAATGTTGTCGCCGCCGGTTCCCGACGACGGGTCCTTCTGCGGCTGCGTCGACGTGGCGGCGGGCCCGCCCGTCGCGTTGGCCGCGATCGAAGGATTGAGACCGTCCGCGATGGCCAACGCCTGCGCGTCGGCGGAACTGCTTGCACCCGATTGGGTCACCGCCGCAACCAACGCACCCTCGGTGGTGCCGCGAAGGCTCGATTGCACTGTCTTGACGCTCATCTGCGAGCCGGCTGACGCGCTCTTGGCGTTCTGACTGCGCTGCTGCGCCGCCGCAAAACCTGGATCGAGCCGCACCGCGTTGTCGAACAATCGGCTCGCCGCGCCGAAGCGTCCCTCGTCCTCGAGCTCGAGACCGCGACTGTACGATAAAAATGCCGCGAGCGATCGCGTGGGACGCTGTTCGATCATGTTTCGCTCCGCGGTGGTGAGCGTGATCCCCATATCGGCGAGCAAGCGAAGGACGATGTTCTTCTCGAGTGTGAACAGCTGATCGAGCGCTTGCTGATCATTCGCGCCGCCGCCTTCGATCTGCGTCGTCTGGACGTTGGTGACGAACGCATCGGCGCGCAGTTGATTGCTGTCGAGCTGAGAGATCGTGCCGCCGACGAGACGACCGGCCTGCAAGATTTTGCCGGCGCGCACGCCCGTCCCAGCCTCAGTGCCGGCGGTTTGCTGCAGCCGAATCTCATCGAGCAGCACCTGCAATCGCGCGCGTTCGACGACGGTGAGTTGCGCCGAACGGCTCAAGTCCGTCGCTACGAGCTCAGCGAACCCACGCTCGAGTGGCGTGAGCGATGTGTCGGCGCCGGTGAACTTGAACGACAATACCGCCACGGTTCGCGGCGAGCCTGGAACGGATGCCAACGCCTGCTCCTGTGCGATGGCCTTCTTTGCCGCCGCCTCGTTCTCCTTCCGCGCGAGCACCACGAGCCGTTCGGCGATCTGTTTCTTCACGCCGCGCGTCTTGCCATAGATCAAATACGATTCGTACGCCGACCTCGCGGTCGCGAGGTCGTCTTGCGCTTCGGCGGTGAGTCCGCGGTACAAAGCGACGACGCCGTCATGCGGATCGAGTGAGGCGGCGCGATCGAGGGCGTCCCGCGCATCAGCGTAGCGATTTGCCTGAAAGTACGCGATGCCGAGCGCGCGGTGCGCTGCTTCGGATTCTGGCCTGGCGGCGGTCGCTTTTTCCAAGCGCGTAATGTTATCCGCGCTCGCCGAAAAGGCGGCGGCGCAGGCGTTGAGCGCCACGACGCTCGCGAGGAGGCAGACTCGAGTGATTCGCATGGTTGTCACCTAGCGATCGGGATCGAGCATGTCTTCGAAGCGCATCCACTGGGCGTAGAAGAACAAGTCCACGTACCCAGTGGGACCATTGCGGTTCTTGCGTACGAGCAGCTCCGTCGCGCCCTCGATGTCGCGCGACGGCTCGTACATATCCTGGCGGAACAGCGTGAGCACCACGTCCGCGTGCTGCTTGATCGCTCCGAGCGCGCCGAAATCGTCGAGGGTCGGCCGTCGATCCGGTCGCGCGGCAAGGTCTGGCAACGGCGCCGTCGCCAGCACGACGAGGTCGCGCGCGAGCGCGAGCGCTTTGAGATCGCGTATCATGGCGGCGTGCTCTTCGTGCATTGGTCGAGCCCCCTGAGCCAGTCCCGCAATCGAGTCGACCACGACGACATCGAGCTCGGGAAGCTCATCGAGTAGCGTCGCAAGTTGACCCGACCCACACGCCGGCACGCATTCGAGAATCGGCAGGCGTTCGCGAAGGCGTAGCGCGACCAACCCTGCCGCGGCGCGCGTCTCGTCGTCGAGCGTACCCTGTCGCAGGTCGTCGATCCGCGTTCGCGCTTCGATGGCGATGATCCGCTCGAGGACCCGGTCGATCGTCATCTCGGCAGTCAGGAACGCGACGCGCCGTTCTTGTTGGGAGGCGCGAATCGCGAACGCCAGCGCCAGGGCCGACTTTCCACTCCCGACGTCGCCGCCGAGAACGACCAAGTCGCCGCGACGAAAGCCGCCGCCAAGCATCTTGTCGACGCTCGGAAATCCGCACGGAACGGTATCGCCCGACGTCGATCCATCGGCGACCGCGTCGACCCGTGAGAGAAGCACGGAGAGAGGCGAGATGTCGGCGCTACGGGTCATTGGCCATAATACGCCTCTGTTGCAATCCGGAGCAAGGCGCTCCGCGCTCATTTCACAAGCGCTTGTGCTTCAAGGGTTTCTGCCAGCTGCTCGAGCTCTAAACGTGCCGCCCGATCGAGGAACTCGGCGGTGACTGCTATCACAGCGCGAAGCGCCTGGCTCGCTGGGCCTGCCCCGCCAGCCGATGAGTCAATCAGCCGCGCTAAGGGCTGACGTATGGGGGCTGGAAGGGCAACGGTGGAAAGCCAGCTTCGTGCGTTTCCAGCCCGTTCCAGCCGGATCGGCGCCGCGAGCGCGTTTTCATCGAGAACGTCGTCGACCAAGCGCGCTGCGAGGTAAGTCGCTAACGCGACCTCCCGTCGACCGCCAAGTGGCGCACGGCCAGCCAGCGCGGCTAACGCCGGAAAGCGAAATGGAGTTGGGGCGAGTCCGTATGGCGGCGTTCGAATGAGCACGTCCCAATCTGTGGCGCCGGCGAGGGGGCCGGAAGCGTCGAACCAGCGACGCCTCGATCTCGCACCCGGCTGTATATTTGCCGCATGGCACAACCGACGAAATCCGTCCTCTGGGTCGATGACGAGGCGGAGATGCTCGAACCACACCGCATGTTCTTGCGCGACAAGGGGTTCGAGGTCGAATCGGCTACCAACGCCGACGACGCCGTGGAGATGGTTCGCCGCCGCCCATTCAATCTTGTCCTGCTCGACGAGCAGATGCCGGGAAAACGCGGAATGGACGCGCTCCGTGAGCTCCGCGACGCCGATCCCAATTTGGCGATCGTCATGGTCACGAAGAGCGAGGAGGATGCGACCATGACCGAGGCCCTCGGCGCCGCGCTCGAAGGCTATTTGGTCAAGCCCGTCACGCCGCGACAGGTGTACGCCGCGGTGACGCGTCTGCTCGAGGGTCCACGACTTCGACAACAGGCGATCGCTCGTCGCTTCGTGGAGCGTTTTCGCGATCTACAGACCGAACCGATTCGCGGGCTCACCTGGCGGAATTGGATCGAACGATTCGGCGAGCTCACGCAATGGGATCTCGACCTCGTGGGGTCGAACGAGATGGGGCTCCACGAGACGCTGCAAGGGCTGTATCCCGACCTGCGCCGCGAATTCGCGATGTTCATGAAGACGGCATATCCCGGCTGGCTCAAGAACCTTCAGGGTGACCGTCCGCCGCTGTCGATCGACATCGTGCCCGAATTCCTGCTGCCGATTCTCAAGACCGATAAGGCAGCCGTGTTCATCGTGATCGACTGCTTGCGCCTCGATCAATGGCGCGCGCTCGAGCCAATCATCGGTCGGCTGTTCGACATCGAGACCACGCATTACTTCAGCGTGCTTCCGACGGCGACGCCGTTCTCGCGCAACGCGTTGTTCAGTGGATTGTTCCCCGGAGAGATCGCGGCGCGGTTCCCGGATTGGTGGGGCGAGCGCGAAGACGAAACGCTCAACGCGCACGAGCGCGATCTGCTCGAGGCGCAGTTGGCCGAGCTCCAGATCAAGGTACCGGTTCGATACGAGAAGATCTCGACCTCGGCCGAGGGCGACGACATCGAGCGGCGCTTGCCGCGGGTGATCGGCCCCGAGGGAATCTCGGCATTCGTCTTCAACTTCGTCGATCTATTGACGCACGGACGATCGGAGTCGGCGATTCTGTACGAGGTCGCGCGCGACGAGATCGCGCTCCGCCAGCTCACGCTCCAGTGGTTCAGCCGGTCGGCGTTGTTCTCGGTGCTCAAGGAGGCCGCGCGGCGAAACGTGAAAGTCCTCGTGACGAGCGACCACGGCTCGATCCACTGCCGCACGCCGGCAACGGTGTTCGCCAAGCGCGACGCAACGCAGAATCTTCGCTACAAGTTCGGCGAGGACCTACGTGCCGAGAATCCGGAACAGGGCATGTTGTTCACCAATGAGGATTCGTTAAAGTTGCCGCGGCGCGGGATGGGGGCCAACACGTTGCTGGCGACTGGCGATTCCTTCTTCGTGTATCCGACCAAGCTTCGAGAGTATCAGAGCCGGTATCGCGGCTCGTTCCTCCACGGCGGCGTCACGCCCGAAGAGTGCATCCTGCCCGTGTCGCTCCTCACCCCGCGCGCCTGACATGTACCGGCGACTGCTCTGGTTCCTGCGTCCGCATTGGTGGCGCATGGCGGGCAACATCCTGAGCAATGTCATCGCGGCTGGATTGGACGTCTTCTCGTTCACGCTCCTGATCCCGTTCTTGAATGAGCTGTTCGGCAAGCCGTCGCCGATCCCGGCGCAGCTCGGCTTCATCGGCAGCTTGCAGCACCGCATCGTTGGGCAGTTTCTCGAAGGCCACGGTCCCCTCGAGGCGCTCAGCACGATCATCGTCGCGATCGGCGCGGTGGTCGTCGTCAAGAACGTGTTCGTGTGGCTCGCCGGACAGCTCGGCGCGTCGCTGCAGGAGTACGTGACACGCGACATGCGCGACGCCGTCTTCACGCACATGGAGCGGTTGCCGCTGGGCTACTTCCATCGCACCAAGGTCGGACAGATCATCGCCAAGATCGTGTCCGACACCGACCAGACCAAGGCGCTCATCACCGAGCTGGTGACGCGCTCGGTGCAGAACCTCGCCCAGATCGTCGTGACGGTCGTGTTCCTGGTGAAGATGTCGCCACAACTCGCCGGCATGTCGCTTGTCGTCGCGCCGCTGCTCACCATCGCGCTGCTGCCCATTCTCCGCAAGCTGCGTCGCGGCCATCGTCGATTGCGCAACGACTACGGCGAGATGACCTCGATTCTCCAGGAGGTCGTGTCGGGCATTCGGCTGGTGAAATCGTTCCGCGGCGAGCCGTACGAGGATCGGCGCTTCTCCGACGCGAGTCATCGCTACTCGCGGGGCATGGTCAAGATCAATCGGGTCGCCGCGTTGTCGCAGCCGCTGACCGAGATCATCGGCATGTCGATCGCGATGCTGATTCTGTGGATTGGGGCGCGCGAAGTGCTCGGCGGCGGCCGGCTCGACGCCGCATCGCTGATCGTGTTCATGACGTTGGTTATGCGCTTGCTCCCGCCGCTCAAGCAGATCTCGCAGACGCCGACCACCGCGCAGCAAGCGCTCGCCGCTGCCGAGCGCTTGTTCGACGTGCTCGATGAGCCGACCGAGGAACAGACCGATCGCGGCACACGCATCGTCGCCAGCTTCGAACGCGCGATCTCGTTCGACGACGTCAGCTTCGCGTACGAGACCGATCCCGTGTTGCAGGACATCAGTTTCACCGCGCCGAAGGGCTCGGTGATCGCGCTCGTCGGGGCGAGCGGGGCGGGGAAGAGCACGCTCGTCGATCTCATTCCGCGGCTGTACGAAACCGCCGCAGGCGGCATCACGATCGACGGCGTCGACAGCCGACAGATCAAGCTCTCGTCCCTGCGGGCGCTCACCGGCATCGTCAGTCAGGACACGGTGTTGTTCAACGACACGGTGCGGAACAACGTCGCGTACGGCGCCGCCGAGAAATACACGCAAGAGCGGATCGAGCATGCCGCGCGCGCCGCCAACGCGCACGACTTCATCGTTGCGCTCCCGCAAGGCTACGACACGGTCTTGGGCGAACGTGGCACGCGATTGTCCGGCGGCCAGCGACAGCGCCTCGCGATCGCGCGCGCCCTGCTGATCGACCCGCCGATCTTGATTCTCGACGAGGCGACGTCGGCGCTCGACACGGAATCGGAGCGGCTGGTGCAGGAGGCGGTCGATCGATTGCTCGCGGGACGCACGGTGTTCGTGATCGCGCATCGTCTCTCGACGATTGTCCACGCCGATCTCATACTTGTGCTCGACCGCGGGCGCATCGTGGAGCGGGGCACGCACGCCGAGCTCCTCGCCGAACGCGGCGCGTATTATCGGTTGCACTCGCTGCAATTCCGCGACGAACGCGTTCCCGCAAACGTCTGACATGCGCGTCCTGTTCTATCTGGGCGACAAGCAATGGTCGGGGTGCGCTCACGCCATGCTCATGGCCGCGCGCGGCCTCAACGCGCGTGGGCACCAAATCACCGTCGCCGCTTGCGAGGAGGGCCGGCTCGCTGCTCTCGCGCAAGAGGCCGGACTCGAGGCCGTCGCGATCAATACGACGATGATGGCGGGCGGCGGCGTATGGGACCTGCGCAAAGTGCTGCACGAGCGATTCGTCGAAGTCGTCGTGGTCACGACGGAACGCGACCAACTCATCGTCAGCTCGGCGATGCGTCTCGCCGAACGGGGCGCGGTGCTGCGTCGTGTCGCGTCGTTCGATCGATTCGAGCTCCAACGCGGCGGAAAGTTGGCGCTCAAGATCGCGACGGCTGGCCTGATCGTTTCGACCGAGCGTGAGCTGAAGGCGATCAACCATGCGGGTTGGCCGATCCCCGCGACGGTCGTCCCGCTCGGCGTCGACGCGGGGACCTATGACAGCGTGGAACCGGCCGCGCGCGGCGATATCGCCGCGCCGCCGCAGGGGCTGCTGATCGCATGCAGCTACAACACCGCCGGCCGATATCGCATCGCGACGGTGTTTCGCACGTTGTCGCTGCTCGCGCCACGCCACCCGAACATGCACGTCGTCGTCGTCGGTCCCGGATCGCTCGAGGAGGATTTGCGAATGCACGCCGCCGCCCTCGGCGTCGGTCCGGTCTTTTCATTCCTCGGAGAACGCGACGACGAGTTGAGTGTGTTGCGGGCCGCCGACGTCGGCTGGGTCGCGGCCGAGGGCGATAGTGGTGCGTTCGCGTGTCTGGACTTCATGGGACTGCACATGGCCGTCATCGCCGAACGCTCGCCGATGACGCAGCACTATGTCGCGGATGGAATCTCCGGCGTGCTGCTCTCGCCGGGCGAGCCGTCGTACACGGCCTCGGAGGTCGCTGAGTTCCTCGCGGGCGCCGAGAAACGTATCACGATGGGTAACGCCGGAAGAACGCGCGTGCAGCGTGACTTCACCGAGACCGCCATGATCGACGCGTTCGAGCGCGCGGTCGACGCGGCCGGCGACCGAACGAAATGGACGACGAGCGCGTGAACGCGGTGAGCTCGATTCAGCCGACGTTCGCGCATCGCGCGGAGTACGCCGCCTTGCGGAGCGCCGTCGCGGCGATGGAGCGGCTCAGCTTCACCCGAGCCGGCATGCTCGGCGAACGGATCGGCCGGCTTGGGTATTGGCCGCTAGGAATTCGCCGCGCCGTGGTCGAGCGCCAACTCACCGCGGCGTTTCCGGAGCGCGATCACGCCGACATCGAGCGAATCACACGGGCGACGTACGCGCACCTTGGGCGCACGAGCGTCGAAACGGCGATTCTGCCGGCGTACAGCGCCGCCGAAATCATCGAGCTGTTCGAGGACGTACAAGGTTGGAGCCTCGTCGAAGAACGAATGGCGCGAGGCAAGGGCCTGATCGTCGTCACCGGTCATCTCGGCAATTGGGAGCTCGGTGGTGCATATCTCGCAGCGAGAGGACTTCCCGTGGACGCGGTGGCGCGGCACATGGCAAATCCGCTCTTCGACCGATACCTGACCAGCACGCGCCAACGAATCGGCATGAACGTCGTGCACGACGAAGAGGCGGTGCGCCGCGTTCCGCGCTCGCTTCGCTCGGGCCGCGCCGTGGCGTTTCTCGTCGATCAGGGCGCGGTAGGGTTGGCGTCGACGTGGGTGCCGTTCTTCGGGCGCTATGCAAAAACTCCGCGCGGCCCCGCCGTGTTCGCGCTCCGTCTGGACGCGCCGATCGTGTTCGGTGCCGCGGTGCGTCGACCCTCGGGTCGCTATCAACTGACCTTCGAGCCGGTCGATGTGTCGCCCACCGGCGATCGAGAATCCGACGTCGACCGAATCGTGGCCGACTACACGCTGACGCTCGAGCGTTTCGTGCGACGAACGCCGGAGCAGTATTTCTGGCATCACCGGCGGTGGAAACATCAACGCCCGGGAACTCCGCCCGAGCTCGGAGATCCGTTGCGGTGAGCCGCGCGACCGAGCGACTCAAGTCCGACCGACGCGCATGGTTCGGGGGCGGCGTCATCGTGCTGCTCGTCCTGCTGGCGATCGCCGCGCCGTTCTTCGCGCGCCATGATCCGTTCGGCGTCGAGTTGATCAACTCACTCCAACCACCGAACGGCCGGCACTGGTTCGGCACCGACGTTCAGGGGCGAGACGTGTGGGCGCGACTCGTCTACGGCGCGCGCGTGTCGCTCTCGGTGGGAATTCTGTCGCAGGGAATCGCGCTCACGCTCGGCGTCGTCCTCGGTTTGGTTGCCGGCTACTACGGGCGTTGGATCGACGAGCTCGTGATGCGGCTCGCCGACGTGACGCTCGCGTTTCCGACGCTGCTGCTGTTGATCGCCCTTGTCGCGGCGCTCCAGCCGTCGTTGACCGTGGTCTTCATCACGATCGGCGTGGTCGGCTGGGCCGGCATGGCGCGCTTGGTGCGCGGCCAGGTGCTCGTGATTCGCGAGCTCGAGTTCGTTCAGGCCGAACGCGCGCTAGGGGCGAACGATTTCAGAATACTCATCCTCCATGTCTTCCCCAGCGTCGTCGCGCCGGTCGTGATCGCGGCGACGCTGGGCGTCGCCGGCGCGATCATGGCGGAATCATCGCTCTCCTTTCTGGGGCTCGGCGTTCAGCCGCCAACACCGAGCTGGGGATCGATGATCGCCGATGGACGCGACCTCTATCAGCTCCGACACGCTCCGTGGACATCGGTGTTTCCGGGGCTCGCGATCGGCTCGGCGGTGCTCGGCTTTAATCTGCTGGGCGATGCGTTGCGCGACGCACTTGATCCGCGCGCGGTACGCACCGCGATGCCGCGCGCCGACGGACTCTCGGACATCGCGCGTCCGTGAGCGGCTTCGACGTCGACGCGCTGCGACGCGAGGAATTTCCCTGGGCGGCCGCCGGCGAGACGATTTATCTCAACAACGCGTCGACCGGGCCGCTTCCGCAGCGCACCGTCGCTGCGCTCGACGAATGGAGCCGACTTCGTGCCAATCCGCGCCGTGTGCCGCAAGAACTACAATTCGGCACCCTTGCGCGCAGCCGGGCGCTGATCGCGAGCATGATCGGCGCCGACACTCGCGAGATCGCGCTCGCGGCGAACACGACGTTCGGGCTCAACCTCGCCGCGTTCGCGCTGCCGCTCAAGCCGGGCGACATCGTGCTGTCGCCCGAGCTGGAGTTCCCCGCGAACGTGTATCCATGGATGCAGCTCGCCGCGCGCCGCGGGATCGTGTTTCGGCAGTTGCGATGCGCCGACGGCGTGCTCGATGCGGATCGTCTTGCGCGCGAGCTCGAGGACGAGCGCGTCCGCGTCGTGACCGTCTCATGGGTCGGATTCGCGTCGGGCGCGCGCGTCGACCTCAAGGCCCTCGGCTCACTGTGTCGCGCGCGCGGCGTCTTTTTCGTCGTCGACGCGATTCAAGGACTCGGACCGTTGACGATCGACCTGCGCGAGACCCCGGTCGACATTTTTTCCTGCGGTGCGCAGAAGTGGTTGCTCTCGCCGTGGGGCTCGGCGTTCGTCTACGTGCGGCGCCAGCTCATCTCGCATCTCGAGCCGCACGACGTGAGCTGGATGGCGGTGAAAGACTCGGACGACTTTTCCCGCCTCACCGACTACGACCTCACCTGGCGCGACGACGCGCGCCGCTTCGAGTTCATCACGCTTCCGTATCAGGACTTTGGCGGGATGAACGCGAGCCTCGAGTTGATCCACTCGCTCGGGATTGCCGATGTGTCGGCGCAAGCGCTGCGGCTCGGGAACCGCATCGTCGAATGGGCGTGCTCGCGGGATGACGTGGATCTCGTGACGCCCGCCGATGCGTCTCGTCGCGCCGCCGTGATCGCGGTTCGTCCGCGCGACGCTCGCGCCGCGAGCGAACGTCTCAGTGCTGCGCGCATCGCGCATTCATTGCGCGAAGGCGCGATCCGCTTGTCGCCGCACTTCTACAATACCGCGGACGAGATCGACCAAACGCTGCGAGTGATCGCACCGTAACGGTGGAACGGTGGAACGGTGGAACGGTGGAACGGTGGAACGGTGTCCTGTCATCCTTGGCCGACGAAGGATCTGCTGGTGGCGACGCCTGAACAGCAAGCCGCGGAATGACGCGGAGTGGGCGGAGCTCCGCGGAATGATTCAACATGCCGAGCGGAGCCTCCCGCGCGGAGATCAAAAAACAGTTCACTCGCGCCCCCATTTACGCTAGCTCCGTTCCGATCCGTTCAATCCGTGTCGATCCGCGGCAAATTGTTGATGCCGATCCGGGCGACAAGATCGATAGCGCTAACACTATGAAACAGATCCTTTCGCGCCGCTCAGGATGACAGGACATCGTTCCACCGTTCCACCGTTTAGCGGACCTTCACGAGCCCGTACGACTTCGAACCCTTGCGCACGAGCACGAACTCACCGGCGAGCCGATCATCCGGCGCGATCGGATCACGCTCGGCGCCAAGCCGGCGGCCGTTGAGGTAGACGCCGCCCTGTTGGAGCATGCGTCGCATATCGCCCTTGCTGGCGAACAATGCGTCGGGCCCGACTAGGGTCGCCTCGAGGACATCGTACGTCGTGAGCTCGTCCTTGGGCTCGACCGTGAACACCGGAATCTCCAGCTGCAGCGCGAGCAATGCGTCGCTCGACAGCGCTTTCGGATCGGCGCCGCCGAAGAGGAGCTCCGATACCTCCTCGGCTGCGCCGGCCGCCTTGTCGCCGTGGACGAGGAGTGTGACTTCCCGCGCCAGCGTGCGCTGGACGCCGCGTTTTTCGGGATGGTCGGTGAGCTCGCGGTCGAGCTCCTCGACGCGTGACCGGTCGAGCACCGTGAAGTAGCGTAGGTATTTCGGTGCGTCGCGGTCGTCGATGTTGATCCAGAACTGATAAAACTTGTATGGCGTCGTGAGTGTCGCGTCCAACCAGATCGCTCCGGCCTCGGTCTTGCCAAACTTGGTGCCGGTTGAGGTTGTGATGAGCGGCGCCGTGATCGCGTGGGCGTCGGCGCCGAACGCGCGACGAATCAGCTCGATTCCCGCCGTGATGTTGCCCCATTGATCGCTGCCGCCCATCTGTAACCGCACGTCGTGCCGACGCCGGAGTTCCAGAAAGTCATACGCCTGCAGCAGCATATACGAGAACTCGGTGTACGAGATGCCGCCGTCCATGCGGCCCTTCACGGAATCCTTTTGCAGCATGTAATTCACCGTGAAATGCTTCCCGATATCCCGCATGAATTCCACGGCGCGAAGGTCAACCAACCACTCGGCGTTGTCGATGACGCGAGCGGCGGTCGGTCCGCCGAAGTCCAAAAAGCGCGCGAGTTGTTTGCGAATCTGCGCAGCATTCGCCGCGATCACGTCGGGCTCGGCGAGCGGCCGCTCGGACGCCTTGCCGCTCGGATCACCGATCAATCCGGTCCCGCCACCGACCAATGCGACCGGACGGTGCCCGTGACGCTGCAACTGCACCAGCAGCATGATGACCAGCAGATTCCCCACGTGCAGGCTCGGCGCCGTGGGATCGAAGCCGATATAACCCCCAATCGGTCCGCTGCTGAGAACGTCAGCGACTTCTTCGGTATGTTGATAGAGGAGACCACGCCACTGAAGCTCGTCGAGCAGCGCATGAGATCGCATGGCACAAAAATAGACTGTCGGGGAATGAACTGATATGGCTTCATTCCCATTCACAAAGCGATTCAGCGCGGAGCATCCGCGCCTCACGCGCTCGCTCCTGCTCGCGATCTGTTTTCTCGCATCCTTCGGCACCGGCTTTGCCTACGCGAGCTGGGCCATGGTCTGTCGTGCGGGTCGATGTCCACCGGCCGAGGCGTTGTCCGCGTATGAACCGCGTCAGACGTCCAAGCTCTACGCGGCAGACGGACGCTTCATCGCCGAGTTGGGACTCGAGCGGCGGACATTGGTGCAGATCAAGGACATACCGCCACTCGTGCGCAACGCGTTCGTCGTCACCGAGGACAAGCGCTTCTATCATCACGCCGGCGTCGATTGGATGCGCGTGCCGGGCGCGCTGCTCACCGACATCAGGAATCGAAACTTCAGCGAAGGATTCTCGACCCTCACCATGCAGTTGGCGCGAAACATTTTCCCCGAGCGCATCTCCAGTGAGAAGTCGCTCGTTCGGAAGCTGAAAGAGATCAAAGTCGCGCGCACGATCGAGCGGAAGTATTCGAAGGACAAAATCCTCGAGCTCTATCTCAATCAGATCAACCTGGGCAACGGCGCGTACGGCATCGAGACCGCCGCCCAGCGATACTTCGGAAAATCGGTCAAAGATCTGAACGTCGCTGAAGCGGCGACGCTCGCCGCCCTGCCGAAGGGACCGGCCCGCTACAATCCGCGCGTGTTCCCCGATCGCACGATCGAGCGGCGCAATACGATCATCGCGCTGATGCGCGGCGCGGGCGTCATCAACGCCGCCGACGCGAGCGAGGCGCGCGCCTATCCGCTGCGTCTCGCGACGCGCGTCGAGTCGGGAGAGACCGCGCCCTATTACGTCGAGTGGATCCGCGAACAGCTCGACGACAAGTTCGGCAAGCAGCTCTACGAGCAAGGACTCAAGGTCTACACGACCCTCGACCTCGATCTGCAATCCGCCGCCGAGCGGGCGCTCGAGAAACAGCTCCGCGCGATCGAGGCCGGCCGCTATGGGGCGTATCCGCACATCAGCTACGAGCGGTACACGGCGCAAGCGGGCGCCGGCGATCAGCCCAACTCGCCGAACTCGCCGTATTTGCAGGGAGCGTTCATCGCGATGGACCCGCGCACCGGCGCCGTGCGCGCGTTGATTGGCGGCCGCGATTTCGACGACAGCAAATTCGATCGCGCGACACAGGCGGTCAGGCAACCCGGCTCGACGTTCAAGCCGATCGTCTACGCCGATGCGATCCACAACGGACGGCCACTGTCCTATACCCTCGACGACTCGCCGCTGACGGTCGAGACGCCGGGAAGCCCGCCGTGGACGCCGAAGAATTTCGACCCCGATTTCGCGGGGAAGATTCCGATGCGTCGCGCGCTCTATCAGTCGCGCAACATACCGACGATTCGACTCGGCATGGAGCTCGGCGTGCAGAGCGTGATCGACGAAGCGCGAGCGTTCGGCCTGACGACGCCGATTCCGGGGTACCCATCGATCTTCATCGGCGCGGCGGATGTCGTACCGATCGAGATGGTGGCCGCGTATTCGGCCTTCGCCACGTTGGGCACCCGAGCCCAACCCTCAGCGATCATTCGCGTCGAAGATCAGAAGGGAGACGTGCTGTGGTCGCCCGAACCGACGACCATTTCCGTTCTGTCACCTGAAGAAGCGTGGTTGATGGTGAGCGTGATGAAGGATGTGGTACAGCGCGGAACGGCGGCGGGAAGTGTGGGAGCGTCGTTCCACTTCCCGGCAGGGGGAAAGACTGGAACGACCAACGATGGCACCGATGTCTGGTACATCGGCTACACGTCGGATCTCGTCGCCGGCGTCTGGATGGGCTTCGATCGGCCAAAGAAGATCAAGGCGAACGCCCAAGGCGGCATTCTCGCCGCGCCGGCGTGGACGTCGTTCATGAACGAGGTCTATCGTCGGAAACCGGCGCCGCGTGACTGGCCGATGCCGCCCGACGTCGTCGTAAAGCAGGTCGATGTATCGACGAACATGCTGGCGACACCGTATTGTCCGCCCGAGGCCGTCGCGAACGAGTTTTACGTCCCGGGGACGGAGCCAGTGCAGGAATGCACGGTGCATGGTCCGGGGCTCTATCCCGACACGTCGGGCGCATATCGGCCGCCCGCGACTTATCCCGCATCACCATATCCGATCGGCGGACCGCCGACCGCCGACTCGCTCCGCCGGCTTCGCGGCGATACGGGACGAACGCCGCAGACCACGGTCACCGTGCCCGGCGCGGCGACACCGATTCGTCCGGGCCGTACCCCGCCGGTCGACTCCTCCCGTCGATTCCGCGATAGTGCGATCTTTGCTCTGCCGTCGCGGGACTCGCTGGCAAAGCTGCGCCGAGCCGATTCATTGCGTCGAGCCGACTCGTTGCGGGGACGACCGCCGAAACCAGACACGAGTCGACCGCCGTTCAAGGACTCTCATTAGCATGCGATGACCTGGCAGCCCGTCGACTGCCACGCCCACTCGACGTTCTCGGACGGCCAGCTCACGATCGCGGAAGTGATCGCGCGCGCCGCGGCGTTGGGGGTGAGGCCGTCCCTCTCCGACCACATCTCGCGCGACGTCGCGCGGGGCCTGATGAGTGTCGAAGAAGTGCAGGTCTATCTCGACGCGCTCGACCAGTACGACGTGCTGCGCGCCGGCGAGTTCTGCTGGCACGACGCGCTCTGGCGCGAGCTCCCCGAGTCGCTCGTCCGGCGATTCACGCATCGTCTCGGATCGCTGCACGCGATCCAGCTGCCCGATGGCACGCTGGTGCACGCGTTCTCGCAGCGCGTGCCGGAGGGCATCACGATCGAGCAATACATGGACGCGCATACCGACACGCTCGAGCGGTTCGCGCGTGAGATGCCCGTCGACATCCTGGCACATCCGACCCTCGTCACCATTCCGTTTCGCAACGCGGGCGTCGACACGCTGTGGACCGACGAGCGCGAGACGCGAGTCGTCAACGCACTGTACGACGCCGAGATCGCGTTCGAGATCTCGTCACGCTACCCGCCGCACGAGCGCATCGTCCGGCGCGCCGTCGATCGCGGCGTGCGAATCTCGCTCGGCTCCGATGGGCACACGCGAGACCAGGTGGCCAACATCGTGCGGCCTCTTGCTCTGGCGCGCACGCTCGGTGTGGCCGACGAGGATCTGTACGATCCCACACGCCACGGGTCGAAGACGGGATTCTCGTCCAGGACGCCGGCATGATCCGGTATCGCGCCCGGTGGGTCGTCCCGATCGCGTCGCCGCCCATTGGTGACGGCGTGGTGGCGGTCGACGCCGATCGTATCGCCTTTGTCGGTTCGGCCGACGATGGTCCCGCGGGCGAGGAAGTGCATCTGGGCGACGTCGTGCTGTTGCCGGGCCTCGTCAACGCGCACTGCCACCTCGAGCTCACGGCGATGCGTGGTTTTCTCGAGGATCTGGACTTCCAGCGGTGGATCCTGCGGCTCACGCTCGCGCGCCGCGCGATCCTCGATGCCGACGCGTTCCTGGACTCGGCGCGCTACGGCCTCGAGGAAGGGATCCGTGCCGGCGTGACGACCTACGCCGACACGAGTGCATCGGGCGTGGTGATGGGTGCGATGCGTGAGGCCGGCGCGCGCGGCATCATGTATCAAGAGGTGTTCGGACCCGATCCGGCGCAGTGTGCGACGTCGATCGCCGAATTGCGCAACGCCGTGGCCGGTCTTCGCTATCTGGAGACGCCGCTCGTGCGTGTCGGCGTGTCCCCGCATGCGCCGTACACCGTATCCGACGATCTCTTTCGTGCGACAGCGGAGCTCGCGCGCGAGCAACGGCTGCCGCTCGCCGTTCACATCGCCGAGAGCGAGCTCGAACGGCAGCTCGTCGTCGACGCGGCTGGCGCCTTCGCCGACGGTCTGCGTCGACGCGGCATCTCAGTCGAGCCGCGTGGCGAGTCGTCGATCCAACTGTTGGCCCGGTTGCGATTGCTCGACGTCATGCCGCTGCTCATTCATTGCACTCGCGTCGATGCGCGAGACATCGCGACGATCGCCGCGTCGCATTCGAGCGTCGCCCACTGTCCAGTATCGAACGCGAAGCTCGGTCACGGCATCGCGCCCCTCGACGAGCTGCTCGCCGCCGGGATCTCGGTCGGACTCGGCTCGGATTCGGTGGCAAGCAACAATCGCATGGACCTGCTTGCCGAGGCACGCGAGGCGTTGCTCCTGCAACGGGCGCGCGTCGGGTCGTTCGAGTCGCCAGCCGCCGCCGACGTCCTCGAGCTCGCGACAATCGGCGGCGCGAAGGCGATCGGGATCGATCATCTCGTTGGTACGCTCGAGGAAGGGAAGCAGGCCGATCTCGCGGCGTTCGCGGTAGACCCGCTGCGTCCGGTCCAAGATCCGGTAGCGGCGGCGATTTTCTCCCTAACCGGCGCGCATGCGCGTTTCGTGATGGTCGCCGGACGGCCGTTGTTGCGCGACGGGATGCTCGTCACACCTCATGCTGGATTGGCCCAACGCATCACGGGATTGGGTGACGCATTCGCTGAATGGCTTGCGTCCGGAGGGGAAATGGAGGGAGTTACTTAAGGTGGCTCGATCGAGTCACGATCTTGTCGCCCTCGTTACCGCAGCATAGCTTGCTGTACATAGACCTTCCGACACGTGCATCCGCACGCGATCGGGAGCGTGGCGCCGCTCACCCGTTCCCGCTCCCGCCCGACTTGTAAGGCGGGAGTTTGTGCACCGGCCCCTGGGAGGCTTCGTGGTCGTTGGTTGTCTGGCCCTGAACGCATCGTACGAGCCGCTGACGATGGTCCCGCTTCGTCGGGCGCTTCGTCTCGTGATCGACGGAAAAGCCGAGATCGTCGAGGCGGATTCGGACCGCGTCGTGCGCTCGGAGCGTTTGACCATGCCGCGGCCCGCCGTGATTCGGCTGACGAAGTTCATTCACGTCCCTCGTCGCTTCCGTCGTCAGGTCACGAACACGTTCCTGTTCGCGCGCGATCACTATCGCTGCCAGTACTGCGGCCGCCACATGACGGAGCTCAAGCCGCGCGAGTCGTTGACGCGCGACCATCTCATCCCGCTCTCACGCGGCGGGACGAATGATTGGAATAACGTGGTGGCGGCCTGCAGTCCGTGCAACACACGGAAAGGCAATCGTCTGCCCGAAGAGATCGGCATGCATCCGCTCACGCATCCGGTCGAGCCACATTTCGTGCACTTGAGCTGGGCCGTGCGCCGACTGACGCCGACGCAGGCGCGCTATATCCGCACGTTCTACGGCAGCGAGGTGCTCCATCACCTCGAGCAGCTCGAGCACCGAGGGCTGCGCGCGCACTGAGCCACGGAACAAGTGAGGCGGTCTGATTTGGCTTTTGACAGCAACAGCAGGTTGCTACGGCACCACGAACCGCCCCGATTGATGTTGGTACTCCTGCTTGCCGCCGCCGAGCACGCGCGAGAGGAAGGTCCCGAGGCCGCTCCGAAGCGCCGTGATCGGGTTGCCTTTCACCGGACCCGATGAGCCCCGCAGCCATTGCAGCGATGCATCGAGATCGCTCTCGCTCAACGAGAGGACGTCGACGACCAAGTTGTAGTAGTATCGGCCGGAGCGCGTCGCGTGCAGGGGCACTCGGAATGGTCCGTCGAACTGCGCCTCCGCCGAGGTGATCGTTTCGAAACCGCCGAAGTTCTCGTGAACGTTGCCCATGCGGCGGACAACGTTGTAGAGCTTCGCCGTCGGATCATAGACGACGAATACGTCCCAGTCCGTGCGACCACTCAGGTCGTTGACGTACCGCCCTTCGCGCCAGAGCTCGAGTCGGAAATGAATCCCCGTCGTGAATCCGTTTCGCAGCAACTCGCGCGTCTTCGAGTTGGCGAGCAGATTGGCAACCGTCACATTCGCCCCTTCCTGCACGCTGCCATTTTGTGGCACACCGACGTCGAGCTTGACGTCGGCGCGCTGTGCCACAAGCGACGAAGCCGAGAGGACTCCCGCGACGGCGAGAAGAAATCGCACGACTAGAAGCGATGCCGGAGACGGACGAAGAAATTCACCGGCTCCGCCGGGGTCGACACGGACTTGGCCGCGTAGATGCCGATACCACCGAGGTCGAGTCCCAAGCCGATGTCCGTGCGGAACGTCGAGAGTGGCGGGAGCGTGCCGCTGCCGTATGTCAGCGCACCGTCCGGCGTACCAGTCCTCCAGCCGCGGCCCGCGTCGGCGAACACGACCCACACGACATCGCCGTGCGCGCTGTGATAATGCCGAGGCCAGTCCTCCCAATCGCCGGTGAAGTTGAGCCGGAGGTCGCCACGATACTCGATTTGCGCCAGCGCGATGCGATCGCATTGGGCCGGACGCCCGGGAATTCCCGCGACATTGTCACAGCTTCCGACGTCGATGCCCGAGCGCGCGCTATGAAAATCGAACCCGGGAAGTGAGCCGGGACCGTCGACCGACAAGCGGCGCTCCATCGGCAACGGATCGCCGCCGAGCCACCCACCGAGCACCGCGCGCACGTTCAACTGCGCGTCGGGACCGAGTCGATTGTACCGGCGGAAGTCGAAGAATCCGCGCGTGTAATCGGTGACGTCGGTTTGCGGGGTCACTCGAAACACCGACGGCGCCATCGACGTGATCGTTCCGCGTCCGTGCTCGACCTCCGCGCTCGCGAACCAGCCGGACCACGGATCGTCGGGATCGGTGCGGGTGTCGAAGTTGAGCGTCAGTGCGCCGACGTGGAACAACCCTTCGTCGACGGCCGGATTGGGCCGCCACGAGCGGTCGGCGTTGAAAAGCGTAAATGGATTTCGCAACTCGCGCGACGCCCAACGTTCCTCGCCGAACGAGCCGGTGAGGCTCACGTCGCGCGCACCGTACAGCGTGAGATATCCCCGGCCGCCATGCCGACTGTAGTAGTCGCGATAATCGCGACGCGCGAGAAACGCGGCGAGCGCAACTTCGAGATCGGAGAGCTCCCAATTCTGGACGGGATCGATGACGTTGAACGCCGCGGCGCCGATACCGATCCCGCGACCGTGGCCGAGCCGCACTTCGGTTCCAAAGTTGTGACCGATGTCGCCGCGTTCGGAGTTGAAGCTGCTCCCGGTGCGCAGGACTGCCGCCGCGTCGAGCCGAACGCTTCCCCACGACGTGCGACGATAGAGCACGGGTCCGAGTTGAATCGGCAATCCTTCGACTCGATTGTATGGGCCGGCCTGCACGATGCGCAGTGCCTCCGACCAATTCCCTTCGTGGTGATGCTCGAGGCGGCGCAGCCAGTTCTCACTCTCTTCGGGCTCGTCGTCGATCGCGACGATGCGGTCGCCCTCTTCGCGATACGCCAGCGATTGACGGTAGATGCGCGTGCTGCCATTGATCTGCGCGGTGTTGCGTCCTTCGATGTCGCCGCCGACGACGAGCAGGTCACCGTCGACGCGCGCGGTCCGACGAATCAACACGTCGGAATTCACCGCGAGTACGTTGCCACGAATGTGTCCCGCAATAATGAGCGGGCCGTTGAGCACTGCGACGTCACCCGGCACCTCGCGGGCTTCGTCGATCTCGAGACGATCGGTCGCGCGCGCCGCGTTCGGACCGTTCCACCGCGTGACGACTTCGTGACGCACGTCGCGCGGAAGGGATTGCCGGCGAGACGTCGTATCCCGTTGCGCGCCGGCGGCGGCCGGCAACGTCGCCACGAGCAACGCTAGAAAGGTCCTACGCATGTGTGCTCCACAAAGGAAGGTCGACCTCACTCACTCCGTGCCGACAGGAATCCCCAACCGCCGCATCCGACGGTACAAGTTGGGACGATCGGTCTTCAATCGACGCGCCGCCTCCGCGATGTTGCCGCTCGTCATCGAGAGCGCGCGCGAGATCAACACGCGCTCGTACTCATCGAGCGTCTCACTCAACGAATGATCGAGTGACGCCGGGTCGGGCAATGGCGTGACGTGCACGCGCGGCTTGCGATCGAGCGGCAGCACGGCGGATATGTCGGCGTCGGTCACCATCCGCCCGGGATGCAGAATCGCCAGCCGCTCGACGATGTTGGCCAGCTCGCGCACGTTGCCCGGCCAACCGTACCGTGTGAACGCGGCAATCGCGTCCGCGGTCCACGTGGGCAATTGTTGACCTGTCCGCAGGCGATGCAGGGTCGAGAAATGCGCAACGAGCGCCGGGATGTCGCCCGGGCGTTCGCGCAGCGGAGGAATCGGAATCGGAATCACGTTGAGGCGGAAGAGCAAGTCATCGCGGAAGCTGCCATCTGTTACCGCTTGCGACAGGTCTTTGTTCGTCGCCGACACGATCCGAACGTCGACGCGAATCGGCTTGCCGCCGCCAACGCGCTCGATCTCCTTCGCTTCGATCGCGCGCAACAGCTTCGCCTGCGCCTCGGCGCCCAAGTCCGCAACTTCGTCGAGGAAGAGCGTGCCGCGGTGCGCCAGCTCGAACCGGCCGATGCGACGATCGGTCGCGCCGGTGAATGCGCCACGCTCGTGTCCGAACATCTCGCTCTCGACCAAGTCGCGCGGAATCGCCGCGCAATTCACACGCACGAACGGGTGATCGCGACGCGCGCTCGCCATGTGAATCGCCGCCGCGACGAGCTCTTTTCCCGTTCCCGACTCGCCGCTGATCAGCACGCGGGCATCGGTCGGCGCGACGCGGTCGATCATCGCGCGGACCTCGAGCATTCCCGGACTGTCGCCGATCATCTCGCCGCCAAGTCCAAGATCTGCGCGCAGCGCCTTCGCCTCGCGACGGGCCTGGCGCAGCTCGAGGGCCGACGACAGCGCGAGCAGTACGCCCTCGGGGCTGAGCGGCTTCTCGAGGAAGTTGAACGCTCCGAGCTTCGTCGCCTTCACGGCGTCGGTGAGGCCGGCGCGCCCACTCATCATCACGACCGGCACGTCCGGTAGCGCCTTACGAAAGCGAGCCAGCGTCGCCATGCCGTCGAGCTCACCCGGCATCATCAAGTCGAGCAGCAGGACGTCGGGCTCCGTCTCCGTCGCTCGCGTCAGAGCGGTGGCGCCATCCTGCGCGTCGCGTACTTCGTATCCTTCGGCGCTCAACAGAGCGCCGACCATCCGCCGAATATTCGGTTCATCGTCGACGATCAAGACGCTCGGCATTGGGCGTGGTCAGGTCGGTGGACTCGCGGGACTCGACGCCGGGAGACCGCGGTCGGCGCGCTCGGACAACAGCTTCGTCGTGAATCGCTGTCCCTCCGAGATTCGCTCGACCTCGATCGCGATCGAATCGATCGCCTGCTCCATGCGCTCGAGGCGCGCCACGACGTCCGGCGGCAACGACGGCTGCATTGGCGCGCGCTCGACGCGTTTTGCGTACGCGCGCGCAATTGGTACGCCGATCGCGGTCGCCGCGAGGCAAATGAACAACACCACCGGCACAATGAATGGGCTAACTCCCATGACTTCCTCCGTTGCTGCCATTTACCGGAAGGACAAATCGAATTTCAGTCCCGGCGCCGATGTCGCTGTGAGCCGACACTGACCCGTCGTGCGCGAGTACGGTCTGTCGCGCGATCGCGAGTCCAAGTCCGGTCCCGCCGGGCTTCGACGTCACGTACGGATCCCAGATACGCGCGAGCTGGTCCGGCGGAATGCCGCACCCCGTATCCGACACGGTCAGCTCGACGGCGTCCGCGGCTGCGTCCGTGAGTCGCCGAACGCGAACACCAACGTGACCGCCGCCGCGACTCTTGCACGCATCGACGGCGTTGAGCATCACGTTCGATAGCGCGCGAGCGAGTGCATCATGATGACCCTTGATCATCGGAACGTCGTCATCGATCTCGACGTGCACGGCAACGTCGGGGGGAATCGTCGCGCGCGCCGTGTAGCGCGCCATCTCGCCGAGGTCGACTTCGGCGCGCGGGCCCTCGGGCAGCCGACCGAACTGGGCGAAGCTTCGCGCCATCGCCTCCAGCCGCTGCGACTCGACGGCGAGCACTTCGACTGTCTCGGCGAGATCGGGCGGCGCGTCGCGCTGCAAGCGTTCCACGGCGAAGCGAATCGGCGTGAGCGGATTCTTGAGCTCGTGCGCGACCTGACGCGCGCTCTCGCGCAACGTGGCGGCGCGTTCGGCCTCGAGTGCGCGAGCCCGTCCGAGCTCGAGCTCTCCGGCCATGAGCCGCATTCGACGGCGCAACACCTCGAACTCCGGTGCGCCGCGGCGCGGCGGCGTCGTCGGCAATGGCTCGCCGCGGCCGATTCGTTCTGTCCAACCGACCAGCTCTTGCAGTGGCCGACTCAGGTTCCGGCTCAAATGGCCGGCGACACGCGACGCGATGACGCCGATGATTAGGACGACGAAGAGTGATGCGAACGCCAGCTTTCTTGCGGCCTCGCGAAACAGAAATCCGGCCCGGCGCGATTGAATCACGCTCTGTCGCAAGGTCTTGTCGTGAATGTCCAGTGCGTTGCGCTGAGCGTCGTTCAGTCCGGCGCCGCGAGCGGCGGCAATGGCCCGCTCACCGGTCATGGCTACGCTGTCCCATCCCGCCGTCGCCCCGGCCAGCGGCAACACGAACGACCCCGTGGCACTCCACGCGAGCGAAATGAGAATCGAGGGAATGACCGCGAAGCCCAGCAGGATCAGAAAGAGGCGGCCGCGGAACCCGACACGCTTCACAGAAGCTCCGTACGAGACGCGTGCGACAGCGGTTTCGACGTCAAACATACAGATTGTGCACAGGCCCAACCACCCTGAGACCACCCGCGATGAAGACGCACACGGATTACCTCACCTTCGAAACGAAGAAGCGACAGGAGATCATCGACATCACCGATGCCGTCGAGGCGTGCCGCGCCGCGGCCGGGATTCGAGAAGGCATGGTCCTCGCCTCTGCGATGCACATTTCGGCCTCGGTGTTCGTCAACGATCACGAGCCAAATCTGTGGAAGGACATCCTCGATTGGCTCGAGCAGACGATCGCTCCGTGGGAGCCTGATGCGTACCGTCACAACAGTGGAACGGGTGAGGACAACGCGGCGGCCCATTTACGATCAATCACGATCGGGCATGAAGTGATCGTCCCCGTGACCTCCGGTCGACTCGATCTCGGTCCTTGGCAGCGGATATTCTACGGCGAATGGGACGGCCAACGGCCGAAGCGAGTGATCCTCAAAGCGATGGGAGACTGAGACGTAGCATGGCATTACGTCCCTGATCGCTCTAAATTCCTAATACTGATCCGCAGAGCCCTGCATGAATTCTAGACATTCGCGATTGCCAACCCGCTCACAAAGCGCACTCATTCACCGCGGTCCGCAGGCCATGACCGCGGCCCCGCACGTCCCGACGCCCGTTCACGCGCCCAACGCCGCGCTCCTCATCGACTTCGACAACGTCACGATGGGGATTCGCTCCGACCTCGGGAAGGAGCTTCGCAACCTCCTGTCCTCCGACATCATCAAGGGAAAGGTCGCCGTTCAGCGCGCGTACGCCGATTGGCGACGCTATCCGCAGTACGTCGTCTCCCTCGCCGAATCCTCGATCGACATGATCATGGCGCCGGCGTACGGATCGTCGAAGAAGAACGCGACCGACATCCGCCTCGCCATCGATGGACTGGAGCTCGTCTTCACGCGTCCCGAGATCGGGACGTTCATTCTGCTCTCCGGCGATTCCGACTTCTCGAGCCTCGTCATGAAGCTCAAGGAGTACGGCAAGTACGTGATTGGCGTCGGGATTCGAGAGTCGTCGAGCGACCTGCTCGTCCAAAACTGCGACGAATACTACAGCTACAACGCGCTCGCGGGATTGATCAAGGCGTCCGACGAAGAGCCGACGCGCAAGTTCGACCCGTGGGAGCTCGTCACCGAAGCCGTGCAGCGGATGAAGCGCAACAACGACGTCATGCGCTCCGATCGTCTCAAGCAGGTCATGCAAGAGATCGATAGCACGTTCGATGAGAAGAATCTTGGCATTTCGAAATTCTCACGGTTCTGCCAAGAAGCCGCGCAGCGCGGACTGCTGTCGGTCACCAAGCTCGACAATGGTCAGCTCGAGGTCGATCTGCCGAACGCGATGCCGGCGACCGAAACGCGCACCAATCGCTCCGAGTCGCCCGCGTCGTCGGAGGCGGCGGAATCCGCCGTCCCGAGCGACGAACGCGGACCGCGACGCAGTCGCCGTGGTCGAGGTGGCGGACGGGGTCGTGATCGCGAACCGCGCATCGTCGCGCCGGCGCAGCCGGCGACGCCGATCGAGAGCGAACCGGCCGCACCAGTAACCGTGACCCGACCTGCCGCGCAGCTCGAGTTCGCCGCCGACGCGCGTCCCTCGGACGAGACCGCGGCGGGTTCGGGCGGTGAGCGTCTCACACGCAGCGAAGCCTTCGATCTCGTCCGCCGCGCCGTCAATGAGCTCGCGACCGGCGACGATTCCATTCGGGCCAGCGACGTGCGCCGGCGTGCGCGTCAACTGCTCGGACGCGACTCCGAGAGCCTGAGCGATCGCATGTTCGTGCGCATTCTCAAGGACGCGCACGATGAGGGCATCATCGATCTTCGCCGGCGTGGTAACGACTTCGAGGTCGCGCGCGCCGCCGAAGCAACACCGGTCTCGGAGCAGCTGGCGCGGCATGAGACGGCGGCGACCGCGTCATCGACGTCGACTCCGGCGCCGGCGACTCCTCGTCTGGGAATGGGACCGCGCGGGGCGCGCGCACGCGGCGTCGGACCGCTGCGGGGACGACCGGGCGCACCGCCGCCGGAGCTGCTGTCGATTGGCGTCGTCGAGGACGCGCCGATCGCCGTCGCGATGCCGAGCGACGAACAGCCCGCGTCGGCGGTCAATGGAACCGCGCCGGCCGCGCGCGCCAAACGTGGTCGCGGATCGCGCGGACGAGGCAAGACTGGCCGGCCCACGCCCGCGACGCCACCGGCGGTTGCGACAGCTGTCCACCCTCCGGCGACCGTGGCGGTTCCGTCTCCGAAGGCGAAGCGTGGAAGTGTGGCGGCAAAGCCTGGTGGTGGTCGTCCTCGCGCGAAGAAACGCGCGCCGGCCGCCGACAAAGAATGACCGAGAACGCCGCGCCACGAGCGCGGCGTTCTCGTGTCGCGCCGCCGCTTCCTCGAGAGTTTTATGATCGCGATACGGAACGTGTCGCGCGCGACCTTCTTGGCGCGATTCTCGAGTGCAAAACACCGGACGGTGTCGCCGCCGGCCGCATCGTCGAGACCGAGGCGTACCTTGGAGAGCACGATCTCGCCTGCCACGCCGCCGTGGGGCGGACGCCGCGGACGGCGCCGTTGTATGGACCGCCCGGCATCGCATACGTCTATCTCATCTACGGAATGTATTGGTGCTTCAACGCGGTGACGCGCGCCGAGCACGAGCCAAGCGCGGTGCTCGTGCGCGCGATCGAGCCGGTGCGCGGAATCGATCTGATGCGGCAGCGTCGGCGCAAGGTGCGACGCGATGTCGATCTCACCAACGGACCGGGAAAAGTGTGTCTCGCGCTCGGAATCGACGCGAGCCACAACTGGAAACCGCTCGATCGTCAGCCGCTCGTCATTCGGTCGGGTGAGTCGCTTCCCGACGCCCAAGTGAGCATTTCTCCGCGCATCGGCATCACGCAGTCGGCCGACTGGCCGCTCAGATGGTTCATCACCGACAATCCCTACGTCTCGAAGACGCCGCGGCACTTTCCGCGGCACGCGTTGTCATTCTGAGGCGCACGCGACGAAGGAAGTGAAACGACGAAGGATCTGCTGTCGGTTCGATGACAGCAGATCCTTCGCTTCGCTCAGGATGACCGCTAGGAGGAACTCAGGGTGACCGCTAAGAGGAACTCAGGATGACCGCAAGGCGTCAGTTTCGGTCGATGGACGTTCCGACGTTGTACCGAAGCCCGATCTCGTACGCGAAGCTCATCGACCGCCCATTGTAGCCGAGGAACTGGGTCTGCGTTGGACTGAGCGAGCCTTGGCCGAAGATCGATACTTTCCGCATTGCGTACTGTCCACCCACGATCACCAGCGGCGCGAAGGCGACCTTCTGGTCCTGGATGACTTGATTGGCGTAGGCGATCTGATCGGCGTTCCCGAATGGCGGCCGCGCGTGCGCGTCGACGATCTGATTGAGCGAGAAGCCGACGCCGGCGTACGGGTGAAAGCGAAGATGTTCACCCGGGAACCCCATGATCGCGACGTCCAGCTTGCGCATGTTCTTGATGTCGACGACGCGTAGTCCGCTGTCCGCTTGCGCAGGATCGCGCGCGACGAACGTCTGTTGCGTGAAGAACGCCTGGCCGCCGGAGATGTACAATCCGCCGTGCGTTCGGGTGATGAGCCACTCGATACCCGCATATGGCGCCTGTTTGTACGCTTGGCCGCTGTCGGCGACCGTCAATCCACCACCTTTGATTCCCCAAAACCAGGCGTCTTTGAATGAACGGCCCTGTTGGGCGGTGGCAATGGTCGGTACCGCCACGACGACGGCTGCTGCGATCGTCAGGGCACGCATCGTTCGCATACGAATCCTCGGCAGAAGTAGCTGGGCCGGGCGTCCGGCTCTGGTTGTGGGACGACAACCTGGGCCAAACAGTCACGACAGTCCCCAACGGTCCCCAACGTGACTGGCATCACGTTGGGGCAGGGTGGAGGGTAGAGGGTGGAGGGTGGAGGCGAGGACGGCGCCTTCGGCGCTTAACGGCATTTGATGGTATGCCGTTCTAATGCAGTTGAGCGGCGCGCAGCGCCACGCACATCCCCTCCACCCTCAACCCTCCACCCTGCCTTAAATAACCCCCAGCTTCGTACCAACTTTCTTAAAGGCCACCACCGCCTCATCGAGATCGCCGCGGGTATGCGCTGCTGAGATCTGGCAGCGCACGCGCGCCTGACCCTGGGGCACTACCGGATAGCCAAAGCCGGTGACGAACACGCCGTTGTCGAGCAGCATGTCGCTCATTTGAATCGCCGCCGCCGTCTCGCCGACGATGATCGGGATGATCGGCGTTTCGCCTGGTAGCGGTTTGAACCCGGCTTCAGTGATCGCGGCGCGGAAGTAGAGAGAGTTCTGACGTAACGTCTCGACGCGCTCCGGATGCTGCTCGACGAATCGCACCGCTGCCAGCGCGCTCATCGCGACGGTGGGCGGCAACGCGTTCGAGAACAATTGTGGGCGCGATCGCTGTGTGAGATAGTCGGCCACGGCGTTCGATCCGGCGACGAATCCGCCCGCCGCGCCACCCAGTCCTTTTCCGAGTGTCGATGTGATCACGTCAACTTCGCCGAGGACGCCGAAATGCTCAGCGGTGCCGCGTCCCATTTTGCCGAGTACCCCGGTCGAATGTGAATCGTCGACCGCGACGATCGAGTCGGTATCGCGCGCGATCTGAAGAATGTCGGGCAGCTTGGCGATCGCGCCTTCCATCGAGAAGATGCCGTCGGTCCAAATGATTCGGCGCTTCGCGCTCTTCGCTTCCGCGAGTTTGGCGCGCAGGTCGTCCATGTCGCTGTGCTTGTAGACGGCGGTCGTGCATTTCGAGATGGCTTTGGCCAGCCGCATCGAGTCGATGATCGATGCATGGTTCAGCGCGTCGGATACGATGAAGTCGCCTTCCTGTGCGATCGTCGCCGTGAATCCCTCGTTCGCGTTCCACGCCGAAACGAACGTCAGCGACGCCTCGGTCCCGACGAATCGCGCCAGCGTCTCTTCGAGCTCGCGATGGATGGTGAACGTCCCGCAGATGAAGCGCACGCTCGCGGTGCCGGCGCCGTAGCGTCGCAGTCCCGCGATCCCGGCTTCTATCACCGACGGCTCGTCGCAAAGCCCAAGATAATTGTTCGACGAGAGGATCAGAATCTCGCCGCGCCCTTCCATCTGCACTCGCGCAGCTTGCGGCGAATCGAGGTAGTTGAGCCGCTTGTAGACCTTGTCCTGCTTGAGCTGCTCGATGGTCGCTTCGAGCGACGTCGTGAAGGATTTGTTAAGCGTCACGTTGACGTGTCCCTAATCGGTGTTTGTCCTCATCATCCGTGTTGAAACGGACGCAGACGGACATGAACAGACGTGAATCTCCGCGGCCACCACGGTCACGCAACCTCGAAGATGACCTTCCCCGCTTCGCCCGACTTGATCGCGCGAATCGCCTCATCGAATTCCTCGAGTGGGAAGCGATGCGTGATCACCGGCGTCGGGTCGAATTGCCCCGAGCGGAGGAACCGCGTCATCAACAGCCACGTGTCGTACATTCGCCGCCCGACCACTCCATAGATCGTGAGACCTTTGAAGATGATCTCGGTCGCGAAATCGATGTCCATCGGCTTCGCCGGAATACCGAGCATCTGTACCCGGCCGCCGACTCGCACCAACGCGAACGCCTGGTGAATCGCCGCCGGCACGCCCGACATCTCGAGCACGACGTCCACGCCGAGGCCGTCGGTGTGACGCTTGACGGCCGCCTCGACTTCATTCGGGTGCACGATGTCGTGCGCGCCCATCTGCTTGGCGAGGCCGAGCCGCGTGTCGTTGATGTCCGACGCGATGATGCGAGACGCGCCGGCGGCGCGGCAAATCCCGACCGCGAAGATGCCGATCGGCCCGCATCCCGTCACGAGTACCGTCGCGCCCGGAATGTCGGCTGTGAGCGCGGTGTGAAACGCATTGCCCATCGGATCGTGAATGCCGCCGACGTCGAACGACACGTTGTCGTCGAGATGCCAAACGTTCGTCGCTGGCATCGCGATGTACTCGGCGAAGCAGCCGTCGCGGTCCACGCCGATGATCTTGGTGTACGGGCAGACGTGTGAGTTGCCGGTGCGGCAGAGCAGGCATCGTCCGTCGACGATGTGTCCTTCCGCCGTCACGCGATCGCCTTCGCTCACGTCGGTCACCAGACTGCCGACTTGCACGACTTCGCCGGCAAACTCGTGGCCGACGACGACCGGCGGTTTGATGCGGCCCTGCGCCCACGGATCCCAATCGTAAATATGTACGTCGGTGCCGCACACGCCGGCGCGTCGCACGCGAATCAATACTTCATCATCTCGGATCTTCGGCTCGGGAACGCTCTTCAATACGAACCCGACTCCCGCTGTCGTCTTCACCAGCGCTTTCACGCGCGCGTTGCTCCATGCAGAGTGTGTGCGACTACGATGTGCCGTCGCGAACGAAACGTCGCACGGCATGGTGAACGATGGAAGTGCCGATTCGCGCGCGACGCGAAACTTCGGAATGTCTATTGCGTGTGAAATCTGCGATTCCTATATTCGCATCGGATCACGATTCGCATTCCGCCGCGCGGGATTGATTACAGCGCACACACGAGGGTACCGAGTGGGTCAAACTCGACGAGAGTTTCTCAAGTCGACAACCGCCGCCGCGGCGATGGCAGGAATCGCCGCTCACTCACCCACCGGTCGCGTCGCGACCGACGCCCTCGTCTCTCCCTCCGACTCACCGTACGCCGCGCAGTTCACCGGCGAGCCCAACATAAAAGAATTGGCGGCGATCGCGCTCGATGCCGCGAAGAGCGCCGGCGCCGACTACGCGGACGTTCGCTTCGTTCGCAATCGCACGCAGAATGTGTCGACGCGCGAGCAGCGTGTGTCGGGTGTCGCCGACAACGAAACGTACGGCTTCGGCGTTCGCACGCTCGTCGCGGGCGCGTGGGGATTCTCCGCGAGCCGCGAGTTGACACGCGAGGAAGTTGCGCGCGTCGCGAAACAATCCGTCGCGCAGGCGCGTGCCAATCGCTCGGCGTTGGTCCGGCCCGTCGTGCTCGCGCCGGCGCCAGTCGTCGCGAATGGAACGTGGAAGAGCCCAATCGAGATCGATCCGTTCACCGTCGCAATCGAAGACAAAGTCGGCGCGCTGTTGGCCGCGAACCAGGCCGCCCTCGCCGTCAAAGGCGCGCGCTTCGTCAACTCGGCGATGTTCTTCCTTCGCGAAGAGAAAACATTCGCGTCGACCGACGGCGCGATGACCTTCCAGGTCATCTATCGCACCGAGCCGTCGATGACGGTCACGGCGGTCGGCAGCGGCGACTTCGCCACGCGTCAATCGGTCGACATCGCGCCGCGCGGCCTCGGCTACGAGCACGTGCGCGACGCCAAGCTCGCCGAGAATGCAACGAAGTGGGCGAGCGAGGCAGTGGAGAAGCTCACGGCAAAGTCCGTCGACGTCGGTCGCTACGACCTCGTGCTGCATCCGTCGCACTTGTGGCTCACGATCCACGAATCGGTCGCGCATCCCACGGAGCTCGATCGCGCGATGGGCTACGAGGCCAACTACGCCGGCACGAGCTTCGTCGCGCCGCCCGAGAAAGCGCTTGGCACGCTCAAGTACGGCTCCGAGTTGATGAACATCCGGGGCGATCGCTCGCAACCAGGCTCGCTATCCGCTTGCGGGTGGGACGACGAAGGCGTCAAGCCCGAAGACTTCGACATCATCAAGAAGGGGATCTTCGTCGATTATCAAACGACGAGAGAGCAAGCGCTCTGGCTCGATTGGTACTACAAGAAGATCGGCAAGCCGACGCGATCGCACGGCTGCTCGTACGCGCAGACGTGGGCCGCCGTGCAGTTCCAACGCATGCCGAACGTGTCGCTGCTTCCCGGAGATAAGGATCTCGGCTGGGATGACTTGATCGCCGCCACCGACCGCGGCATCGCGATCATCGGTGACGGATCGTTCTCGATCGATCAACAGCGCTACAACGCGCAGTTCGGCGGCCAGGTCTTCTATGAGATCAAAGGCGGCAAGATCGTTGGCATGCTCAAGGACGTCGCCTATCAGATGAAGACGCCCGAGTTCTGGGCCAGCCTGGACATGGTGGGCGGACAAAAGAGCTATCACTTGGGCGGCGCGTTCGGCGACGCCAAGGGTCAGCCGGTGCAAGTGAACGCGGTAACGCACGGCACGCCGGTGACGCGCTTTCGCAACGTCAACGTCATCAACACCGGTCGCCAAGCATGACGCTCCGATCGCTCCTCCTCTCAGCGCGTTATTTGTCGCGCGAGGAATGCGAGGTGATCGCGAAACGCGCGCTCTCGTTCGCTACGGCTGACGAAACGCGCGTGCTCGTGGGCAGCACCAACATCGCGAACAGTCGCTTCGCCGTGAATCAGATTTCTACCGGCGGCGACTCGTTCGACTCGACGGTGACCGTGATCGCACGATTCGGCAAGCGAAGTGGCTCGTCGTCGACCAATCAGCTCGAAGACGATGGGCTCCGTGCCGCGGTGCAGATGGCCGAGCGCATCGCCAAACTCAGTCCCGAGGATCCAGAGGCGATGCCGGAGCTGGGACCGCAGACCTATCAGGCTGGCGTCAATTGGAGCGATGCGACGGCGTCGCTCGATCCCGCATCGCGCGCCGAGGCGGTCAAGCGCATCACCGAGCCCGCGAAGCAGGCCAAGCTCGTCTCGACCGGCTTCATGGAAGCGATCACCGGTGCACAGGCAATCGCCAACAATAAAGGACTGTTCGCCTACAATCGCTCGACGGCGAGTGTGCTCACAACAACTGTGCGTACGCCCGAGGGAACAGGCTCCGGTTGGGCCGGGGCGACTCATCACGATTGGAATCGTATCGATTCGTCCGCACTCGGCGTGACTGCGACCGACAAGGCGCGAAAATCCGTGAACGCCGTTGCCGTCGAGCCGGGGCGCTACACCGTCGTCTTCGAACCGACCGCGGTCGGCAATCTCGTGCAATTCATCGCGCGCGCGTTGAACGCGCGCTCCGCCGACGAGGGACGATCGTTCTTCTCGCTGCCCGGAGGAAAGAACAAGATCGGGCAGAAAGTGGTCGACGAACGCGTGACGATTACGTCCGACCCGTTCGACTCGGATGTTGCGTCATCACCATTTAGTGGTGACGGTCTACCAACACGACGCGTCGTATGGATCGAGAACGGCGTAGTGAAGAATCTCGATTACGATCGATATTGGGCGCAAAAACAAGGACGCGAGCCGACGGGAGCGGGCAGTTCAATTCGCATGAGCGGCGGCACCGCATCGCTCGAGGACTTGATTCGTTCGACCCAACGTGGTTTGTTGGTAACACGGTTCTGGTATTTGCGTCCGGTGGATCAGCGCACCATTCTGTACACGGGGCTGACGCGCGACGGAACGTTCTTGATCGAAAACGGGAAGATCACGAAGCCGGTGAAGAATCTTCGGTTCAACGATTCGCCCATCTTCATGTTGAATGGTCTGGAAGCGATGGGCGTTCCTGTTCGCGTCAGCGCGAGCGAAGGTGGAGAGCCTGGCCAAGCCATTATGGTGCCGCCAATCAAAGTTCGTGATTTCAGTTTCACTAGCTTGAGTGACGCCGTATGACGGAGCGGCACCACAGACTTCACGTGTCTCCGCGGAGGCACGTGTAGCGGCGACTAGAGCGCCACGGGCGCGACGGTCGTCGTCTCGCCGATCCACCGGGGGATCGGGAGAGAGCAAGAACCTCCATGAATGGAGAGGTCATCATGGCCGCAAAGAAAGGACGCAAAGGTGGAAAGAAGGCCGCGAAGAAGGGTCGGAAAAAGGCTGGTCGCAAGGCCGCCAAGAAGCGCCAGTAGTCTTCGCGGTTCCATAGCATGAAAGAGAGGCCGGCGGAAACGCCGGCCTCTTCTTGTTCCGCTTCAGGAATTCGCGACGGCGCTGTCAAGGGAAACAGGACGCGGCTCTGCAACGTCAAAGTTCTTAATCCGTTGGTGCCCGTCTTATCCGTTGAATCGGTTCCATAAATCGTTATGGCCTGCGCGAGCGGCAGTCGCAAGAGTTTGGCTAGACGCCAAGGCGCGGTCCCGCGATGCTGGCCGTAATGATTTGATGATACGAATTGAACGGATGGAACGGACACTCACGGATGACTGCAAAAGCAAACCACTTGTTGGAAGCGGAACTCACAGAATCGGTGATCGGCTCGTTCTTTGATGTTGACGGAGAACTTGGGTTCGGCTTCGCCGGAGTTCTCAGTGCGCGTATCGTGCCATGGCCAGATCGACGATCCGTGCGACGAGCGCGTCGTAGTCCAAACCGTGCTGTTTCGCCATGCGCGCGAACTCGCTCTCACGTTCCAAATAGCAGTTCGGGTTGACCTCGATGACGTAGATCTCGCCGGAGTCGGTAACTCGAAGGTCAATGCGCGCGTAGTCGCGCAGACGCAGCGCATTGAACGCCTCGATGGCGATGCCCTGCATCCGCGCGACCAGCTCCTCCGCCAGGTTGTTCGGGAAGACAGATCGCGTCCCGGCGAACTCGGCGCCCGAGCCCTCACCATCCTCTCCCCACTTCGCGTTCCAACTCGCGATGCGCGGGTGATCGGGTGGGAGTCCGGAAAAATCCATCTCGATGATCGGCAGCGCCTCGGGATTAGCGTTACCGAGAACGGCGACGTAGAACTCACGACCCTCGATGAATTGCTCGACCAGCACCGCCGTTTGATACTCGGCCTGCAACTCGTCGATCCGCGCGAACAGGTCTTTGATCTCGTGAACAACCGATGCTGACGTGATGCCGAGCGATGCGTCTTCCTGCGGCGGCTTCACGATCACGGGAAAGCTCAGGTCCCCCGCCCAGTCGACCGTGCCGCGGTACAGCGTTGCAAATTCGGGCGTTTGGATTCCGTGAAACCGTAGGACTTTCTTCGTCAGGCTCTTATCGCCGGCGAGAAACAATCCGGCCGGACTCGATCCCGTGTAGCGGTAGTCCATCAAGTTCAGCAACGCGGCGACATTCGAGTCCAATGCGCTCCTGCCGTGAAATGATTCCGTGATGTTGAAGACCAAGTCGGGCGCCGCACCTCGCATCGCGCCGACGAGCGCATCGATCTCGGCGTCGACGACCATCGGCTCCGCCTCGTGCCCGAGTCCGCGGAGGGCTTGCCGCATTTGTTCGATGATCGGATCGATCGGCGGCTCGAGCGCGTCCGCGTTGTGGAGAATGACGATCTTCATATCTCGCCCGTGGCGGCTCGCGCTCCTCGCGACGTCCGTCCGAGCGTGTGCGTGTAGCGATGATTCATTACGACCGCGGTGCCGAACGCCGTGAGCTCGATCAACGTTGCCGCCTCGAGACCGGCAACCCGCAGATCGAGATCGCCGACGCGCCGTGCGAGATGATCGATCAGCGACCGCACGACGCTCGGGCTCTCGCTGGTCCAGTACGAGATGCGAGACACGATCTCTCGATAGTGCCGCTGGATGAACCACTTCGCCAGCTCGCCCTGCGGCGCGTCGCCGGGTGACAGAAAAATCCGGCGAAGGTCGCTGTCGAATTGTCGTTCATCTTCGATCGGAACGCGATCGTCACTCTCGGCGTAGTGATCGGCGATCGTGTAATGCATCGCCTCGACGGGCAGGTCCTCGGAGCTCGGCATCGGCGCCACGGGGCTGAGCGCGCCGACTTCTTTCATCACGCGGTCCACGTACTCCAGCTTGGCGAGCGCGGGCCAACCGGAATAGTCGCGTCGCCAATCGAGACCCGGTGTGAGCCATACCGCGAACGTCTCGGCGAAATCCTCATCGGGATGCTTTTGCGCGTACCAGCCGAGGATGTGTCGCACGTACTCGCGCGAAAACGGATCGGCGCGATAGCGCTCGCGATAGGGCTTGGAGAATGGACCGAATGTGCTCCGCCATTCGGGGCGCTCGTACAACTTGAACGCGTAGTTGACGGCGTGCCCACATTCGTGGCGCAGGTAGCGCATCGCCTCGCCGTCGTCCTCGATCCCCGCCGACATCTCCGCCTCGAGCCGCTCGAGTCGTCGGTCGACCAGATAGAAGGGTACGCCGATGACCGGCGTCCCATCCGGGCAGCCCCACTGGTCGCTCAAGTAGACCGTCGGCCGAAAGGCGATCGATTTCGCCGCAAGCTCCGCATAGAGCGTCTCGACGAGCCGCTCCACTCGCGAGCCGCGGATCGTCAAGCCGAGGTCCGAGATCTGGCGCCCGAGCAGGGCGTCTCGCTCCTGTTCCCACGTTGTTTGTTCGGTCACGACCTTTAAAATGGGCAAAGCGCGTACCGAGCGCAGCCCTTACCCTGACAGTGGTGGAAACAAGCGAGGCGCCCCATGAGGGGCGCCTCAGGAAAACCCATCATTACCTGTCGCGCGGGCTCAGGCGACTTTGGTCTCGCGTGATTCCTCAGTTGTCTCTGGAGCGGGGCCCCAAACGTAGGCGAACACCCGCGGTACATCTTCCTCCCTCGAGCCGCGTGAGATCACGATGCCGATGGGTTCCTGTTCTGGTCCGTTGATCGCTTTTCCCTTCATATAATAGGAAGTCTGGATGCGTGTGGTTGCGCCCTCGCCGGCCCGAGCGACGAGAACGGTTCGTCGCAGCGGGCTCGGCGCCGCGCCCGACATTCGCACTGTCGGTGCCAAGTGCGGCCGCAGCACTTAAAGTATTCTGAGATAACGGTTTACAAAATCAAACAACCAGCCGAAGTGGGCTGGTTGTCTCAATGTGAAACGCTCCAGAGTGACACAATGGGTCAATCGGAGACGCCGTCTCAGGCTGCTCCCTTTCGCGCCAGGAACGTCTTCGAGTGCCCATCGGCGCGCTCCACCGTTACCGTCCAACCGCGGTAGCGACTCCGAAGCTCCTCGAGCGACAGTGCGCCATTCGACTTGCCCGACGACACGATCGTCTGCACGAGGTGAAAGCCGCCGTCCATCGTCGCGGTCTGGAGGACTTGGATGACACGCGTCCGTTCGGCGGCCGACAATCCGTTGAGCACCGACGGATTGACGATCACCGCGTTGAGCGGGACTTCGGGCGTCCACGACGACAGGTCGCCCATCTGCGCATGGACGCGGCCGGCGAGTCCCGCGCCAATGGCGGCCTGAATCACGCGCTCGTGCGCGTCCGATTCGGCGGAGAGCGCTGTGACGTCGCACCCATTCGCGGCGAGATACAGCGCGGAAACCTCGTCGGCCGCGCCCGCAACGAGCACGCGCCCCTCGGTGGACGGCGGAAGGGCGCGGACGAGTACGTCGTCGGAGCGAAGACCCCAGTGTTCGGGACGTCGAAGCTCGTCGATCAGCTTGACGCGGCGACGTCGCCAGGTGTCGTACGCCGGCAGACGCAGGCGGCGAAAAATCAGACGATCGACCTCTTCACAGAGGAGCAGCTCCGTCAACGCGAGCTGGGGTTCCGCGCATAGCGACGTGACTGCTTCGTCGCCGATGCTGAGCAATACGCTCCGCGGCACCGATTCCTTGTAATTCTCGATCTCTTGTTCGACGAACAGCTCGTACTCGTGCTTGAGGGAGCGCGTCGGTCGATGGGCCATGCCACTACTGGTTGAAAGATGCGCGTAAGCTAGATGTCACGCCGATATATGCAAGTGCTCATGCCGGTTCGACGTGCACCGTCACCTGCGACGTACCGAACTCCTGCTCGATCGCCGCTTCGACCGCGTCGGCCAGTTTGTGCGCCTGATCGACGGAGATCGAACCCGACACGGCCACCGTGACCTCGGCGAACAACTGCCCCGATGCCGTCGAGCGCGAGCGCACGTTCCGCACGTCGCGGATCTGCGGAACGCCGAGCACCACGCCGCGCAGTTGACGTGCGTCGATTGCTCGCTCGTCGACGAGGATCGGGATCGAGGCGCGGAGAATCTGCGCGCCGCTCCACGCAATGATCAGCGCCACACCGATGGCGAGTAACGCGTCGAGGCGGACCAATCCTGCTCGCGAGAGCGCGAGCGACGCGAGCGCCATGAGCGTCACCAGGATGTCGCCCGCCGTATGCGACGCGTCGGCCAACAAGAAGGCGCTTCCGAGCTCGTGTCCGCGACGTCGCTCGTACCAGACGACGAACATGTTGACGACGAGCGTCGTCGTGATGATGCCGACCTCGATCGCGTCGATGTGGTGTGGCGCGCTTCCCGAGATCAGCGACGTGATCCCTTCGCGCAGAAGCTCGAAGCACGAGATCGACAGAAAGCCGACGATGCCGAGCGCCCCGAGCGTCTCGAACTTGTCGTGGCCGTAGGGATGATCCTCATCAGGGCCACGCCCTGCGACGGCAATGAGTGACATCCCGATCATGTTGTTGAACATGTCGAGGCCGGATTCCAACGCGGCGCCGAGCACGGTCAGCGATCCCGTGCGCACGCCGACGAAGATCTTGGCAGCCGCCACAACGGCGTTGAGCGCCAGCACCATCGCCAACGTCCGCCGCACCGCGGGCGAGCGCGCGTCTTTCGCGACCTGACGGCGGCGTTCGGCGGATTGAGTCGACTGGGCCACGCGTGCAACTTGCTGGGGCAGGGAACCGCCGGTCAACCGCGAGAAACTCGAGAATCTTGTGCCCGAGCTGCCGGAAGTCGAAAGCGCCGTTCGCCGGCTGCGGCGCGTCATGGTCGGCAAGTCGATCGCGCGCGTTGACGTCTTTCATCCGTCACTCCGCCGTCGCGTATCGAAGCAACGACTTCGATCACTGAGCGGCGCGACGGTCCGCGCCGTCGACCGGCGCGGAAAGCATCAACTGATCATGCTCGGCGATGGCCGAACTCTACACGCGCACTTCCGCATGACGGGCGACTGGCACATCGACCACGTCGGCGACGCGCTACCACGATTTGCGCGGGCGGCCGTGAGTCTCGACGACGGATCGCGCGTCGTGCTCGACGACCCGCGAGCGCTGAGCACTCTCGACCTCCATCCCGCCGGCGCTCCGCTCGAGCTTGGCCTGGGACCCGAGCCGGCGGACCCGTCACTTACACCAGACTCACTGTCCGACGCGCTGTCGAAGCGACGCGGGCCCATCAAACCGGCGCTGCTCGATCAACGCTTGATCGCGGGCTTGGGAAATATTTACGCGGCCGAAGCGCTGTGGCATGCTCGCATCTCGCCGACCGCGCCGGCGAACACGTTGACTCGAAAACGCGTCGCCACTCTCTTGACGGCCATCCGCCGGGTAATCGACCGCGCGACTGGAGCGCGATACACCGATTCGTCAGTCAATCGCCTCGCGGTCTACGATCGCCTGGGGAAGCCATGTCGACGGTGCCGGAGGAAGATCGAGCGGATCGTGCAGGCGGGGAGGGCGACGTACTACTGTCCTCGGTGTCAGCGGTAGAACGATGGTTGCGTGTGGCGAATAGAGTGCGGATTGCGATCAATGGCACTTCGAACTCCCACGCTGAGCCTCGATGTGCCGAATAAGGTTCGGTTCCGCGCTCGAGGTCGGACGGCAGCCATCAGATTTCCGACATCAGTCCAGGCGTGACGCGGTTGGCCGTCTCCCCCGTCACGTTGGGTCTGAGATCCGATTTGTGAAGTCTCCCGTCCGATTTCGAGCGCGGAACCGAAGCGTCCAGACGTACCGAGTCTCAGCGTGGGAGCAACGCCCGTCGTCAGTCGAGCACCTCTAGGATGGCGCCCTTCAAATATCCGGTTTCCGGAATCGTCATCACCTCCGGATGATCGAGCGGTTGCCCCGTCATCGCGCGCAATGCGACCCGGCGCCCGGAGTCGGCGACCGCGCTCTGGAGCATCTCGAGAAAGAGCGGCTTGGTGAGATGGAAGCTGCAGCTCGCGGTGAAGAGGAGTCCGCCCGGCGTCAGCAGACGCAGGGCGCGCAGGTTGATGTCCTTGTAGCCGCGAATCGCGGCCGGAAGCGATGCGCGCGTCTTGGCGAACGCCGGCGGATCGAGCACGATCGTCTCGAACGATTCACCGAACCTGTTGTAGTGCTCGCGCAGATAATCGAACGCGTCCGCCTCGACCAGCTCTACGTTCGTGATCTGGTTGCGCGCGCAGTTCTCGCCGGCGCGTCGGAGCGCCTCCGCCGACACATCAAGCGCGACGACCGACTCGGCGCGTCGCGCGAGGTGCAACGCGAAGGACCCGTGGTAGCTGAAGCAATCGAGCGCGCGTCCGCGGGCGAGCCCGCCGATCAGCACACGATTCTCCCGTTGATCGAGGAAGGCGCCCGTCTTCTGTCCACGCCATGGCGCGGCGAGAACGCGCACGCCGTGCTCGTTGACCTCGACTTCTTCAGGCACCGAGCCTCGGAGCAGCTCGACACCAACCGGTAAGCGTTCCTTGGAGCGAAGCGCTACGTCGTTCCGCGCGAGGATTCCGTCGGGGTGAATGACGTCGTCGAGCGCGTCGACGACAGTGTTACGAAACGCTTCGAGTCCCGCGCTCATGAGCTGCACGACGAGCCACCGATCGTAGCGGTCGCAGATAAGCGACGGACACCCGTCACCTTCGCCGTGGATTAGTCGGTAGGCCGTCGTGACGCCACGGAGTGGATCTCGCCGCCGAATAGCGGCAACGAGATGACGGCGCCACCAGTCGGCGTCGAGCGTGGCACTGGGATGGCGGTCGACCAGCCGAAGCGAGATCTCGGACGCCGGACTCCAGAGCGCGGTCCCAATTGGTTTGCCGCGGTGATCCTCGACGCGCACCGCACCCGCGTCTTGCGTGGGCCGGCGACTAACGTCGCTTCGATAGACCCACGGATGACCAAGCTGCCACCGCCGTGCGCCCTTGGCGGTGACTACGGCGAGATCGTAGGGAGATCCTGAGTGGCTGCCCATTCCTATAGATAAGCAGCCGTCCGAGCCCGCCCTTTCGTCAGGGAGAACCCGACGTTTCCGCGGGGCTTGCGTCCCCATGTATCGATCCGTACGTTCTGCCCGGCTCGAACAGACCCCAGCGCCAGTTGGTCCCGCGTCACGACCGCTCAGGAGCGGAGATGTGACCGTTTATCAACTACCGCGAGTTAATGCTGCCAGTAGGGTTCCACCCTTCCGGGTCACTCACAACTGACGTACACACGTACCACGCGCATCGCTGAGATGCCGCCGACAAGGCGTTCGGCGGTTTTTGCTGATTTTGTCCCGTTGTGCGAATCGAAGGCGAATTGCTGCAACCCCTTTTCTCATCTAGGGAGCGAGATGACCACCATGACCACGATGCATCGTGCCCGAGCGATTGCCGCGACAATGACGAGCGTTCTGCTCGCGTTACCGGCAGCAGCTCAGGCGCAGACCGCGGTGATCACCGGTAAGGTGACGAGCGAGTTCGGGCAGCCGGTCGACCAGGCCAACGTGTACATCAATGATCTGACGATCTCCGTTGCCACCAACGCCCAAGGCGCCTACACGATCACCATCCCGGCGGCTCGCGTGAGCGGACAGCAGCTCAATCTTCGCGTCCGCGCCATCGGGTATCAGCCGGGACTTCGGCCGATCCGCATCACCGCGGGCACTCAGACACAAGACTTCACGTTGAAGCAAGACATCAACCGCCTTAACGAAGTCGTGGTCACGGGCGTGGTCGGCGAAGGTGTCGAGCGCGCGAAGGTTCCGTACGCGATCGGCCGTCTCACCGCAGAGGACATGCCGGTGCCGGCGCTCGATCCGGTCCAGGCCCTCTCCGGGAAAGTCGCCGGCGTCCGCATCGGACAGATTGGTGGCGCACCTGGCAGCACGCCGGAAATCATGCTCCGCGGACCGCACTCGATCAACGCGCAGGGCCGCAGCCAGCAGCCGCTGTTCGTCGTCGACGGCGCCGTGTTGAATGTCGGCAGCTACGACGAGCTGGGTGGACTCGACATCGAGTCGGTCGAAGTCGTAAAGGGCGCGGCCGGTGCGTCGATCTACGGCGCGACCGCGGCCAACGGCGTCATCGTCATCAAGACCAAACGCGGCGCCAATCAGGAAGGGGTGAAGTTCAACGCCCGCACTGAGTACGGCTTCAGCGATCTGAATAGCTTCGACTACGGCCAGCCGATCAACCACTCGCTGCAGCTCGACGAGACGGGTACACGGTTCTGCGTCGCGGGCTCCGGCCCAGTGTCTCCGTGCTCACGTACGGTCAACTGGATGTCCGAGGTGCTGCGCATCAACAGCATCGCCACCGACACCATTCGCACGGGCTTCAACCTTCAGTACGGGCAGCCCGGCGGCGGTGACTTGCTGAACGTGTTCCAGGCCAGCGCCTGGCCGGGTCAGCGTTACAACACGATGGCCGAGATGTCAGCGCCTGGAATCGTGGCCCTTCATTCACTCGACGCGACGGGTCGAGTGGGCGGCGTTCGCTTCTACGCCAGCGGGTCGTACTCCGATGACCAAGGCGCCGTTCGCGAGCTCAAGGGCCAGCAACAGCGGCGCGCCCGCGTGAACTTGGATTACGACGTGAAGAGCACCGCGACGGTGTCGATCAGCACCATGTACGACCGCGGCACGACTGACCTGCACAACGCCAACTTCGGCGGACTGCTGCGCGGCGCCGCGCCCGGCACGAACTATACGGTTCGCGACAGCATAGGCCGTCCGCTTCTGCGCGGGTTCGGGCCGGCCTCTCGCCCGACCGGAAACGGAGCTGGTGGCTACTTCTACAATCAGGAGAACGAGCTCTGGTATCGCGTCTCGGATCGGTTCCTCGGTAGCATGACGACCACGTTCTTCCCGACGGACTGGGCCACGTTCGATGGCACGGTTGCCTATGACAACCGCACGCGTATCGATCGCGATTACATCGCCAAGGGTTACCGAACGACGACGGTCGACGTCAACACGAACCTCGGCAACGGCAGCATTGGCAATCGCCGAGAAGAAGCAACGAACGGCGCGATTGGCGCAACGTTCCGCCACGCGTTCACGAGCGACTTCAACGCAAAGGTTCAAACCCGCGGAACGTATGAGCAGGACGTGCTGCAACTCGACGATGCGTCGGGCCAGCAGTTCATCGTGAAGGACATTTTCACACTGTCCAACACAAGCACCAACAAGACAGCGACGTCCAGTGGGCAGACGATCAAGCGAGAAGGGTTCTTCGTCGGTGCCAACGCCGAGTACAAGAATCGCTACATCGTCGACGGCACCTTCCGCTATGACGGCAGCTCACTGTTCGGCGCCGGCAACCGGTGGGCACCGTTCGGTCGCGTGTCTGGCGTTTGGCGCGTGTCCGAGGAGCCATTCTGGCACGTCCCGCACGTCAGCGACTTCCGCCTCCGTGCCTCGAACGGGACGGCGGGCAACTCGCCAGCGTTCACCTCGCAGTACGAGACCTATACCTGCAACACCACCGGCTGCTCGTTGGGCCAGGCTGGTAACTCCAAGCTCAAGCCGGAGACTACTCGCGAAGTCGAAGTCGGCAGTGACTTCACATTGTTCGATCGCCTCGGCGTCGAGCTCACACACGTCAACTCGACGACCAAGAACCAGATTCTGCCGGTGCCGACTGCGGCCACGCTTGGCTTCTCCACTCAGTGGCAGAACGCCGGCACGCTTGCCAGCAACACGTGGGAAGCAGCCGCCACACTGCCGGTTTTGAACCGGCGCAATTTCAGTTGGACGATGCGCACCACCTGGGATCGGACTCGGACCTACATCACGGAGCTATTCGAGCCGGACTTCTTCGCCGCCGGCGGAACGGGGCAGGGCACGGGCAGCCTATTCTTCATGACCGCGAAAGACTCTATGAAGGACGGGTTCCAGATGAACCGGTACGGCAACATCTGGGGCCGGAAATTCTACAAGGGCTGCGGCGATCTGCCCTCGTCGGTGCAAGGTGACTGCGGTGAGGGCAAAGCGTACCAGGTCAATGATCAGGGGTGGGTGGTTTGGGTCGGCCAGGGCAATAGCTGGCGCGATGGCATCACCAAGAACCTTTGGCAGACGAAGTTGTCTTCGGCGAATTCTCCCTGGAACTTCCCACTGCAGTTTGGTCACCCGATTGTAGCTCGACCGCTCAAGGGCCAACCCGGCGAGGGCGTCGGCGAGCTGCACATCCTGGGCAACACGCTGCCGGATTTCAGACTGACCTGGAACAGCACGATTCAGTACAAGCGCCTCACCATCTACGCGCTGCTCGACGGCACGTACGGGAACTATCTCAATAACCAGGGCGAGCAATGGGGCCTGCTGGACTTCAGCTCCAGCCACTTTGACCAGGCGAACAATTCCGTCGAGACGGCGAAGCCGGTCGGCTATGGCTGGCGCGCCGGTGGAAGCGAGGGAGCCGGCAGTGGCGGTTTCTACGACCAGCTCGGACCGAACAACTACAGCGTCGAGAAGGGCACGTTTACGAAGCTGCGTGAGATGAGCTTCACATACCGAATCGGCGCGCTGAAAGGACTTGGAGGCGATTGGACTGCGGGCGTCATTGGACGCAACCTGTACACGTTCACCAAGTACTCCGGCTACGACCCTGAAACCGGCGCTTGCCAGAGCAACACCAGCTGCGTCACGGGCTCAGGCCTCGTGAACGGTACGGACGCATTCGATTTCCCGACGCTTCGCCGATTCACGTTCTCTCTCTCCACGCGCTTCTAGGAGTCGTTGATACATGAGACGAAAACTGATTCCCTACGTCGCCCTGCTCGCGGCGTTCGGCCTCGGCGCGTGCAACGAGCAATCGCTCGTCGTGACCAACCCGAACGCCGGCGAAACCCAGCGCGTGCTCGGCACGGCAGATGACGCGGAAAAACTGCTCGGGAGCTATTACAAGCGCTGGTACCAGGGGCTGTACGCGAGCCCAACAAACGCGCAGGCCAACCCGCCGACGACGTTCGAGGGCATGGCCAACATCATGTCGTTGCAGAACTACTCCAGTCTCGCGAACAACTGCCAAAACAACCGGTATCCGTTCACCGGAGCGAGCAACTCGAACCTTCCCGGAAACGTGTGCAGCGGCGAGCAGGCGAACCCGTACTTCGTTCTCAGTGAAGTAACTCGGGTTGCGTCGAACTTTCTCACCAACGTCGAGGCAGGCTTGAATCTGGGGTCCACCGCGCGTGTGAACCGCGACAAGTCGTTCGCGGAATTCCTGCGTGGGATGTCGCTCGGGTACATCGCGCTCTTCTACGATTCAGCGTCGGTCGTTTCTCAAGGACAGGCTGGCGACGACGCGGGCAAATTGGTCGCTTTCCCCGCGGTCATGGATTCCGCGTACGCCGCACTGCAGCGTTCGATCGATCTCGCGAATGCTCCGGGGACTGGGGCAAACGGATTTCCGCTGCCCGCCGATTGGATTCCGTCATCGACCACATTCTCGGCTGCCGAGTTCGTGAAGTTGATCCGATCGTATCGGGCGCTGTTCCGCGCGAACGTCGCGCGAACACCGACCGACCGCGCGGCGGTCAACTGGGATCTCGTCATTGCCGACGCGCAGAATGGCATCTCGGCGGACCACAATAACATCATGAGCACCACGACTGGTCCAGCCGGCGGCTGGCGCCGCATCTATGACGGCGGAAGTACGTGGCATCAGATGCCGGCGTTCATCATCGGTATGGGCGACGTGTCTGGTAGCTACGCGGCGTGGCTCAAGCAACCGTTGGGCGATCGCGGCGCGGGTAACGTCGGGTTCTTCATGGTCTCGCCCGATCTTCGCTTTCCTCAGGGTGCAACGCGCGCTGCGCAACAGGCAGACTTCAAGATTCAGGACTGTGAGATCGCTGGCATCTTGTCGTGCAAGCGCTACTTCACCAACCGTCCGAACGGATCAGATCAATACACCGGTGTGGGTTGGGGCTGGTCGAATTACGATTTCAACAGATTTCATGCTTGGATCACCAAAGGCGATGGCGGCAGCCCGCGCAACGGACCGCTTCTGGTGTTCCCAAAAACCGTGGTCGACATGCTCCAGGCGGAGGGCTTGATCCGGAAGGGTCAGTTCGCCCAAGCCGCGGCGCTGATCAACGTCACTCGCGTCAAGAACGGATTACCGGCAATCACCGCGTTCGACGCCACATCCCCGGTCCCCGGCGGCCCCGACTGCGTTCCGAAGGTCCCGCAACTGCCCAACGCAAGCACAGTCGCCTGCGGCAACATGTTCGAGGCCATGAAGTGGGAGAAGCGAATGGAAGAAGCGTTCGTCCAGTTTGCCGCCTGGTTCCTCGACGGGCGCGGCTGGGGCGACTTGCCAGAAGGAACGGCGCTATTCTGGGCCGTGCCATACCAAGACCTTCAGGCGCGCGGCTATAGCATTGGCGCTATCTACGGCGCCGGGTTGGGGGCTGGAAATGCCCCGGGCTCGGTTTCCGGCAAGAGCGGGTACGGCTGGTAACAGGCGAAGCGTGCTGTCATTGCGTCGGCTCAGCATAGCAGGATTGGCTTTCCTTCTGGTGGGGTGCTACACGTTGCAGCCCACCGGGGGGCCCGTTCCACAGCCAGGAACAACCATCGGCCTGGATCTCAACGACGCCGGTCGCGCTGCGCTCGGCGGTTCGATGGGACCTGAGATCGGGCAGATCGAAGGTCGACTGATTCAGAAGGACAGCGGAGAGTTCGTGGTCGCGGTTACTGACGTGCATCTACTGCGCGGTGGAGATCAGGTGTGGCGCGGTGAAGAGGTTCACATCAAATCTGGATACGTGTCATCGGTTTACGAGCGCAAGTTCTCCGTATCGCGATCGGCCGTTCTGGCCGCCGCAGGCGTCGGAGCAGTCGCGCTCATCGCCACTCGGGGCCTCACTGGGCTGGGCAGCACCGATCAGGGAGGAAAGCCTCCTGGCGATACAGCACATACGCAACGACGCCCGAGGCCCTGACGTGCCGCGCGGCGTACCAACTTCGAGGGAGTATCACATGCGACGGATTTTCCAGCTTTCGACGTTTTGCTTGGCTGCCGGCGTCGTGAGCGCGTGCAAACCCGAAGAGACAATCACAACGCCGACGACTCCCACGGCGGGAGTCCGGTTCATCAACGCCGTGCCCGACACGGGCGCCGCGTTCGGTCTGGACTTCCGGTTCGTCGACATCGTCGAGAATAGCGACCAGTTTCGTATCACGTTCCGAAACAACCCGCAGACCTCAGGCGGTGTTACGGCATCGGCCGCGATTCAGTACAAGGCGGCGAAGGCCGGCTCGCGTCATTTCCGGATCTTCCTCGACGACACGCTGCAAGCTATCGCATCCACGGTACTCAAAGATTCCACGTTGACCTTAGAAGCGAGCCACAACTACACGGTTCTCCTCTGGGGCAATGCCCGTTCGACCGGAAGCGACAAGATGCGTCTCACGGTGATCGACGAGACCGTGGCGGATCCGGGCGCCCAGGTTGCGCTTCGCGTGATCAACGCCACGTCAGCGGCGGTCGACGTGAGTCAGTACGCGAGCACCGCGTCCGTTCCCGCGAGCCCGACTTGGGCGAACGTTGGGGCGTACGCCATCTCGAGTTACGTGTCCGCGCCGCCCGCTCAGATCAAGTTCAACGTCCGGCCGGCCGGCAGCGCATCGACCCTGTTCGCTGACGCGCTGGCCTTGATCGGGCAGCCCGCTGGAACGTCGACCGCCGGATGCGTCGTCGGTCTCGATTGCGAGGCGCAACCAGGCACCACGGTGGCCGGTTCGGCAGTGACGCTCATCGTCTTCCCAGCGTCGGTCGCGGGAAGTAAGGCAGCAAGCTTCACGACGCCCGGCAACTCATTCATGTGGGATCGTCGGCCGCCGCGAAACTGCAGCGTCTCGTTCGGGTGCTGATCAGCACCTGAGCGTCGGCACAGTGACCGCTCAGTGTCGGATGGGCCGTCAAGCCAAGGCTTGGCGGCCCATCGTGCGACTTGGCCTTGCTGTGCTCGTGATCGGTGCGGCTGCGTGCAAGAGCCTAGGCCCGGCCGGTCCGCCGCCACCGTCACGGCAACGCGATCTGCTCACGCGCGAGGAGATTCTCAGCTCCACAGCACAGCAGGGCGATTTGCTTCAGGCCATTCACAGCTTGCGGCCGCAGTTCCTGGCCGTCCCGCGTGGCGTATACTCGCGGTCGTCGCCAACGTCCGCGCCCATCGCCGTGTACATCGATCGCGTCCGTCAGTCCGGCGTTGAGTCCCTCCGATCCATTGCCGCGAGCAAGGTGGCCGAGGTGAGGTATCTCGAGCCTACGGCGGCACTGAATGAATTCGGACCCACCGCCGGCGGCGGGGCGCTGCTCGTCACGATGTTCAATCCGGCAAAGGAACCGAACGGGTTTCGGACGCCGATAGATCTCGCCCGCTGAGGCGTAACTGGCGCGATTGCGCGCCGTCCTTTTCCTTTAGTCATGAGCAGTGCACCGGTCCAACACGCGGCGGACCGCCCATCGATTCTCAACCCGGTGATCGACTTCCTGTGTGTCGGAGGTCTGTCGCTGATCGTGTTCGTACCGCTCCTGATGAGCGGTCGATCGGACCTCGTGCTGGTCGGGGCCGGCGCGCAGGCATGGCTGGCCGCCACGATCAACATGCCGCACTTCATGGCGTCCTACCGGCAGATTTACCGCAGCCGCGAAATGATCATGCGTCACAGGTGGGCGTCGATCTACGTTCCGGCCATCCTTCTGGTCTACTCCGCCGTCGCGCTATGGGAGGCGCAGAGCTCGCCGGCACTGGTGATCGTTCTCGTGTCGGTCTCGAGTGCGTACCTGGCGTGGCACTACACCGGTCAGGTGTGGGGAATGATGGCCTCGTACGCCTACCTGGCCGGCACGCGCTTCGAGAGCTCCGAGCGGCTGCTCATTCGCACCAGCCTGCGCATCCTCCTCGCGTGGCAGGTCACCTGGTTCCTCTACACGCAGCTCCGCAATCCGGACGCGGTTCGCCCGCTCTACCTTCTGATCAGCGCAGGAACGGTCGTGGCGTTCGCGCTCGGCGCGATTGGAATTCTCAAAATGCGGCGTCGCACGGGCAAGTTTCCACCGGCGCGCGCGCTCGTGGCGTGGCTCGCAATCTTCTCTTGGTACGCGGTCATGGCGCGCGATCCGAAAGCCATATTCTGGATTCAGATCGCGCATGCGCTCCAGTATCTCGCGTTCCCAATTCGCGTCGAGATGAATCGAACGGCGAACGAACCGGCCGCGTCGCCGCGTCGCCTCACGGCGCACATGATCCTCTATGGCGCCGGCCTATTGGCCGTGAGCATCATCGTGGCGCGTGTGGTGCCGGCGAGCGCGATGAGCATCGTGGGTAACATGTTCGGCGAAGAGCCGGCGCGCGCGGCGCCGATTCTGATCTTGATGATCATCAACATTCACCACTACTTCACCGACGGCGTGATCTGGAAGATCAGCAATCCCGAGGTGCGACGTGAGCTGTTTGCCCACGTGAAGCCGAAGGAGCGTGGCAGCACAACGGCAACTCCCGCCGTGACAGGCGATACCGTCCGGCGTGTTCCGAAAACGAAGGCGCCGGCAAAGGCGCAAATCTGACGCCGAGGCGCTGGTGCGCGCGGAATTGGGCGGTCGGGGCTAGCCCCGAGCCCAACCATGTTCAGCGTTGGAGGCGCGCGTTGAGGATATCTATAAAGCGCGTCTCCAGGACTCCTTTCGAGCTGCATTGCGAGTATTCTTGCGCGAAGTTCGCGGGCCGCGCTACGGCGTCCAGCGTCGTGGTCACGGTCGACGCACCGGATTCCGCGGGCCGGACGTCGGCGAGCATGGTGATGTTGACGTCGTAGCTGTCGGCGTTCGGGCCGATCTGCGTCGAGTTACCGCAGTCGATGTAGCGGCTCAACGGCACGCCTTTGAGCCGACCGCGAATCTTGAAGCCGGAGTTCCCGATCTCACGTTTCGCTGGATCGAGTGTGGCGACTGGAATCCCGATCGAATCGAACACGGCTGGCAGGGCGCGCCAGACGCGATCCGCCGCGAACGAAATCGTGTGAACGTTGGCCGGGTTTCCTCCGCCCATCGTCACGCTCGCGCCGCCCCCAGCGCCGACGACTCGTACGGTTTGCGACACGGGGGCCGCCGACGAGCTCGAGCCGGAGCTTGCGCAGGCGGCGAGCGAGAGTAGCAGCAACGGGGCGCGGCGCATTCGGATCTCCCGAGGAAGAAGTTGTCGAGAATGAGAATGCATGGCGGACGAGTCAGTGTCCAGCGCCGGCGAGCGACCGCGCTTCAACGATTTCTCAACCCGTACTTCGTCCAGACGAGGATCATGCCGCACTCCGGTTGCATGCCGGGCGGGACGAATTGCGGCGGAATGTGAGCCGCGCGCGGGTAGACCTCGACGCCCCCCACCTCTTTAGGAAAGAGGTCGATCAAATTTCCGAACCCCGCGCGCGCGCCGTCGATCAGTACGTCAGGTGGGCACGACTTGCCCTTCCCATCGGGGACACTGATCGAGAGAACGGAGCCACGATACTGCACGTTCATGCTCGGAACATCGCGAAGGACGTTGACGAACTGATCGTACTTTGCGATCTCGGTCGAGTCTCGCACGTAGCCGAACCCCTGCTTCCGGCGCGCCGCGAATTCAGCGGCGAAGACGCGCGGAGCGCGCCCCGCGACCGATCGCACGGGATCCAGCATGGGGACCATCCGGAGGGTCGCGCCGATCGTGGTCGTCGCGCCGGGAATGACATCAGCGATCTCTAATACGGGGATCGCTCCGATGGCGAAGAATTCCACCTGTCGCGTTCCCGGCCGGACGTTCCGAACGGTGAAGCGACCATCCTCATCGCTTCGGGTCGCCGGACCTTCGTCCATGACGACGCGCACGTCGGGCATCGGTTGCCCGGAAGGATCGGTCACCAGGCCTGTAATGATGCCACGCGGCGACGAGTCGCTGGCCGCCACGGACCCGATGAGGAGGTCTCGCCGCTGTACGCGAGTAGCCAATGGCGGCAAGTCGATGACACCACTTTCGCTCGAGTCCATGCTCGCGCGGATTTGCAGCCCCAGATCCGGCGCGACGCCGCACGCCGCATAGCCGCCGAGCGCGTTCGACTGCGTCTCGATCCGCCAGCGGCGTTGAACCACATGATGCCTGCGGTCGAATCGGAGATCGGTCCAGCTGAGCTCAACCGTCACCTTGGCGACGGGAGCCCCTGCGCTCGCGTCACGGATCGTCCCATAGACGATGCCGCTGTCGTTTGGCGCGCGTCCGCCGCCACATGCAACGCGCCAGAGCGTTGCGAACGAGGGAACGGCGAGGTTGATCTCGTCGCGGCCGTCGGTCACCGTCGTGTGCGCCGACAACCCGGAAAGGCCAATCGAGTCGAGCAACGGATGTTGCGCCGTGACTCTATGCACCCCCGGTAGCACGCTGTCGAATTGGAAGCGTCCGCGCGAATCAGTGGTGATTACCTGATCATTCCCGGCGATCGACACGAAAGCGTTTCGAATCGGTTCGCGGCGGAGGCTATCGAACACTACACCGCGGACGCGCACCATCCCGCGTTGCGCGGCGACGGACGGCGACAAGGCCAGTCCGACAATGAGAGCGTAGGCGATATCGCGGTGCTTCATCATCGCATGGGAAGATGAGTACCGTCCGAGCCGTAATGACGGGATGCTCATACTGAAATGCACCCGCGCCGCGGAGAGCGCAAGATGCGTGCGTCCTCAGGGCTTGCGGGTCGGTGGCCGCGGTCGCAGGATACCGGAACCGCTTGGTTCCCGTTGCCAGCAACTCCGCGGAGGCGCGAATGCTCGGTCTTCGATATGCGCCTACAGCTCTGCTCATGCTCCTGCCGCTGGCCGCGCGCGCCCAGAGTGTCCGCGGAGTCGTCGTCGATGCCGGAGATCGCCCGGTTGCCGGCGTCGTCGTCCTGCTACTCGACAGCGCTTCTCAGGTGACGGCGCGGGCGCTGAGCAATGAGCGCGGCGAGTTTCGCATCGCGTCGTCGCGACCCGGCAGCTACCGCATCCGGACGCTGCGTATTGGGTTCGGGCCGGTCATGTCCGAAGCGGTCGTTCTCGTCTCGGGGGGCGAGATCGCGAAGCGGTTGGTGCTGTCCGGTCTGCCGATTGCCCTCGACACGATGCGCGTGGTCGACCGCAATGTGTGTCGGGCATTCACCGATTCCGGAGCGGCGACGTACGCCGTCTGGGAACAGATTCGCGCCGCGCTCATCGCCGCCGAGTTGACCGCGGCGTCGCGGACCATCGCGGCAACCATTGTCGGTTATGAACGCGCGCTCGATCCGGGCCCGGGCCACAGTACCGGTCGAATATTGCGCCAGCAATCGAACGTCTCGACCGACTACGTGACGAAGGTGTGGCGCGCGCTCCCGCCGGACAGTCTCCATCGCCTTGGCTACGTCGCCACGGCGCGAGATAACTCGATCGTGTACTACGCGCCCGATCTCGCTGGGCTCCTCTCTAGTCAGTTCGTCGAGGACCATTGCTTCCGCCTCACGACAGACCGCAATCACAACGGTCTTCTCGGCATCGCCTTCGAGCCGACGCCGGAGCGACGGAAGGGTGTGGCCGAGATTCGCGGTACGCTCTGGGCCGACCGCGCGTCGTCTGAGCTGCGACGATTAGAGTTTCGGTATGTGAATGTCTCGCGCGAACAAGAGCAAGAGGCAGGCGGCGACCTCGACTTCGTCCGCATGCGCGATGGCGCGTGGGCCATCTCACGATGGAATATTCGCATGCCGCTCGTGGTCGCGGTGGTCGTCCCTGGACACGGAACCGACCTGCGCATCTCGGAGATACGTGTGGCCGGAGGCGAGCTGGCGCTCGCGCGACGAGGAGCAGACACGCTGTGGCGTGGACCGCCGCGCGTGCTGGCTGGAACGCTGCTGGATTCTGTTTCGAGTTCGCCCGTCGCGGGCGCGCTCGTCGCGGTCTCGGGTACCGGACTCGAATCAACGAGCGACGCGCGCGGGCACTTCGCGATCGCCGGCATGCTGCCAGGGCAGTACACGTTGCAGGTGAAGACACCATCGCTCGACTCGATGAACGCGGTGCATCAATCGTTCTTTGCGTTGACCGACACGGCCGCGTCGATAACCGTGCGCGTGCCCACTGGGCAACAGCTCGCTGGCGCGTTATGCGGGCCGGCCTTCTCCCGCGCCGGTGACAACGGCATCATCGTGGGCAGCATTCGCATACGCGGCGACTCGTCGCCCGCATCAAAGTCCAGCACCGCAAAAGTTGTCGCCGAGTGGAACGCCGATCCGTCGGATTCGACGAGGGTTCGGCGGCTCGAAGTGCGCAGTACATCCAACGGTGGTTTCCGGTTCTGCGGCGTTCCCGTCAACACGTCGGTGAGACTCAGGGCGAGCGCCGACAGCGCCGAGACCGCCGAGGTGACGGTGGTTCGAATCCCGGCGACCGCTCGCGTGGCCCGCGCCGAGTTGACGCTCGATCGCACGGACCAACTGGCGCTGCGGGGCGCAACATTCACCGGCGTTGTGCTCAACGATTCGACCCGCGCGCCGATCAGCGGGGCCGAAGTCGCGATCGTGGACGTTGGGAAGACGGTGATCACGGATAGCCGTGGCGCATTCACACTGTCGGGAATTCCCGCCGGCGAACACGAGATTCTCGTCCGTCGGATCGGCTTCGGGGCGGCGAATACTCGACTCACGTTCACTGGCCACGAGACGCTGGAGCGACGAGTTGTGCTCGGGCGGGCAGTCGTTCTAGAAACGGTATCAGTGTCGGCGAAAGCGATCGAGCGTGCGCTGGCGAGCTTCGAGGAGAATCGCAGGCTCGGGCTCGGTCACTTCATGACGCGGGCGGAGCTCGAGAAATACACCGGGATGAGGCTTGCGACCGTTCTGCAGCAGATCCCTCAGATGGACATGCGGCATGGTCGCGGCGAGGCGGCGTGGGTATCGAGCCGTCATGTGAGGCCGCCAATGTGTCCGTCGCGCAACGCCGCGGCATGCCTCAGAAGTCAAGGCTTCTACATTCCGGACACGGCGGAGGCAAATCAGGGAATGCCAATGGCCTGCTACGCGCTCGTCTACCTCGATGACGTGCTGATGAACGGTGCGACTGAGCCGACCGAACCGTTCGACATCAGCTCGATCGCCGTCGACCAGGTTGAAGCGGTCGAGTTCTACTCGGGGCCAGCGCAGACGCCGCTCAAGTACAGCAGAATGGGCTCGAACTGCGGGGTACTAGCGATGTGGCGTCGACGGAGTCCGTAGAGTCGGGCACGGCGCGTTACGCGTTTTCGGTTTTCCGAACTCGGCGTTTTCCGTTCTCCGTTTGGGTTGTCAGTTGTCCAGTGACTGCTGGACCCCGACGGTTCTTGCCTGTTCACGGAACGACCGAAAAAACTGAAAACGCTCACCGTCCTAACGCGCCCCTCCCGATTGCAGAAGCCGCGTCGCCTTTTCCATATACTCTCTCGCCTCCACATGATTCGGATCGATCGCGAGCGCCGCTCGAAAATGCTCGATCGCCGGCGCGAACTTCCCTTGGCGCGCTAACGCGACGCCCCAATTGTGCTGCGCCTCGGCGTTGTCGGGGCGAATCCGGAGCGCGGCCTCGTAGTGGCCGATCGCTTCATCGAGTCGGTTCAACCGGACGAGCGCGTTGCCCCAATTCACCTGAGCGTTCGAGTTGTCGGGATTGATCGCCAGTGCCCGTTGGTAATGCTCAATCGCGCCGGCGACATCGTTCTGTTGAACGAGCGTGACGCCCCAATTCGTCTCAGCGTCATCGTACTCCGGTTTGATCGCCAGCGCGCGCTGGTATTGCTCGATCGCGTCGGCAGCTCGACCCTCGCGCGCGAACCCGACGCCGAGCCCATTCAACGCCTCGGGATAGCTGGGCGCGATCGCGACGGCGCGCTCGCTGTGCGCGATCGCTTCGGCGACCCGATTCTGTTGATAGAGCACGTTCGATAGCCCGCTGTGCGCGATCGCGGATTCGGGATCGGCCTCGAGCACATGCGTCCACAGCGTTTGTGAGTCACGCCAGACCACGGACTGCTTCCACGTGAGGGCTCCTAGCGCGAGCACGATCGCGACCGCGCTGCTCGTGGCCAATGCCGCGGAAGAGCGCAACAGCAACAGCCACCCCGCGCCGGCGAGGACGGCAATCGCCGGCGCCGCGAAATACGTATAGCGATCGGCGGCGAGCTGTGGCCCATTCTGAACCACGCCAAGCATCGGGAGCGTCGCGACGAAGAACAGAGCGAGGGATGCCACGACACCGGGTCGCCGCCGGCGTAGCAGCCATGCGGCCGCCGCGAGACATACCACGACGATTTCGCTCAGCACGAATCGCGTCGCGCCCGGGTCGATGTGCTGCGGCATCTCGTACAAGGGCGAGAGGCCGATCGGCACGATCGTCTTCCACACATAGAACGCGAGGCTGTACGCGGAGACGGTGAGCTTCTCTCCGATTCCCAACTGGCTCGGCGGACGAAGCGCGACGATCGACAGTCCGGCGATCGCGACGGCAAGCAGGGCGAACGGCGCGATCTCGGCGTAGACGCGGCGAGCGTCTGTCCCGGTCCATCCCGACGCCCCACCCAGACGCCTGAGCGGAAAGACATTGAGGATGACGAGCACCGCCGGCAGACTCATCGACGTCGCCTTGGAGAGCAGCGCGCAAACGAATAGGAAGAGCGCGATCGAGTATCCGCGCCTGTTCTCGACCCCAAGTCGCCAGCGGAGGTATACGAGAATGCTCGAGAAGTAAAAGAGTCCCGCGAGCACGTCGCGGCGCTCCGTCGCCCAGGCCACCGATTCAGCGCGCAGCGGATGCAGCGAAAAGACGAGCGCGGAAAACGCCGCGGCCGCGTCGAGCTGATGGCGAGTCGAGTCCGACGACGCGGGCCGAGTGAGCTCGAGCAGCGTACGAGCGAGGAAGTACACCACGACCGCGCTCACGGCGTGCAGCAGGAGGCTGGTGAGATGGTACCCAGTCGGATTCATCCCCCAGATCTCGTAATCGAGGCCGAGTGTCATCCACGACAGCGGGACGTAGTGACCCATGTGGAACGTCGTCCACATCCAGCGAAGCTGGTCGAGTCCCAGGCCGCGAAAGTGGGGATTCTGGACGAAGTTTCGGTCGTCGTCCCACGACACGAACCCGTTGTGTAACACCGGGAGAAACGCGAGGATGGTGAGCAGAGCGATCCCGAGCGGAATCGCCCAGCTGGACCGCTTGTCGGCCATCACGCGTGTCGAGGTTGCGGCAGGCATGGCTCCCGGGCTGGACAGGGTGCCAACCTACTGGCGGACTGTGTCACCCGCTACTCAATTGGTCACTGTTGCGGCGCGACGTCGCAGTGTACTGCTATTAAATTCCGGGCGTCGCCCTATCTCCCTCCTCATGCGACCGATGCACTCCCAGCGTAACCACCCCCTGACTTCTATCTATTGCCGACGTCTGGCTGCCGCAGCCCTCGCCGCGCTCGCGGCGTGCGGACGAGCGCCGGAAACCGACCCGAAAATGGTCTCGGAGTGGATGCATACGATGTACGGCGTCATTCGCGCCGAGCGACTCTCGCCACCGGTTGCGTCGCGACTCATGGCGTACTCGACGGTCGCGCTGTACTCGGGCCTCGCATCCGTCGATTCCAGACTGCCGAGCGTCGCGGGCACGATCGACGGACTGCCTGTGCTTCCGCGAGCGGAGAGTCGCCGTAGCTATGACGCGACGCTCACGGCAATCCAGGCCGAGCGCGTCGTGCTCGACTCGTTGCTTCGCGACGGCGTGCCCACGACCCGCTCGGCCCTCGGCCGACTCGCGGATTCCCTTTCGCTCGCACGCGTCAACGGCGGCGTGTCGGCAGAGACTCGGGCGCGATCGCAGGAATTGGGCGGCCGAATCGGGAACGCCATTGTCGCGTGGTCGCACGGCGACGGATTCGACACGACGCGCGGGCGCCCCTTCACGCCGGTCGTTGGCCTCGCGTACTGGGGGAATGACGCGCCGGCGAACACCTACGCGGTGCAGAATCTCTCATCCGCCAGCGCCCTCGTTGCCCTCGACAATCCGGCGAACGTGATGCAGTCCGGAAACACGAGCGATCGCGGCCTGATTCTCAATCGCCCGAAGCGCGCGGGCGTGAAGACGCTGCCCGCGGTGAACATGGCTGGATTGTCCGAGCCGTACTGGGGCTCCATTCGTCCGTTCGTATTAAAGAAATGGAACGAATGTGCTGTGCCGGAGCCGCCGTCATATTCGACCGACACGAGCTCGGCCTTGTACCGCGACGCGAACTTGGTTCGTGAGACCCGCGCCCAATTGACGGCGGAGCATCGCGCGATCGCGTTCTACTGGGCCGACAACGCCGGCGAATCCGGCACGCCCGTTGGACATTGGATCTCGATCGCCAGTCAAATGGTCGCCGAGCGCCATCTGTCGGGGAACGACGCGGCGCGCGTGATGATGCTCACCGCCCTCGCGCAGGCCGACGCGTTCATCGCTGCGTGGGGCTACAAATTTCAGTATTCGCTCATCCGACCGCGGATGTACATTCGGCGTGTGATCGACTCCACGTGGGAGCCGCTCATTCCAACGCCGCCGTTCCCGGAGTATCCGTCGGCGCACTCGACTCAGTCGGCTGCCGCCGCGACGGTCCTGAGCACCGTGATCGGCGATTCGGTCGCGTTCGAGGACAGCACCGGAATCTCGATCGGAAACGGAGTGCGCCGCTTCGAGTCATTCCGTGCTGCGGCGCGCGAGGCGGGAGCGTCGCGTATTTTCGGTGGCATTCACTTCCAATACGGGAACACTGGCGGGCGAACGCTGGGCGAATGCGTCGGTGCCAAGGTCGTCGAGCGAATGAAAGCAACCGCCGCGCGGTGATTCGTCGCGCGGTTGTCTCCGTTGCACTGGCCCTCGCTGCGGCGCTTGCGTGCACGTCGTCAAAACCGACGCCCGCGTGGCATCAAGAGGCAGGCTATCGTTGGCGCGAGCTCGACGTTCCCACTGCCGGAACGCCCGGCTTCACCAAAATGGATCCCGGCAAAACCGGTATTCGCTTTCAGAATTCTGTCAGCGACTCGGTGCTGCTCGGCAACCGCGTGCTGGGCCAAGGCGCCGGTACGTGTCTGGGCGACGTCGATGGCGATGGACGCGTGGACGTCTTTCTCGCGCGGACTGAAGGCAGCAACAGACTCTATCGCAATCTTGGCAATTGGCGGTTCGAGGACATCACGGAGAGCGCCGGCGTCGGCGCGCCCGATCGTTATTCCACCGGCTGCGCCTTTGCCGACGTGGATGGAGATGGTGACCTCGACCTCGTGCTGCTCGCCACCAAAGGGCCGAATGCGATCTTCTTGAACGATGGGCACGGCCGGTTCACGGAGCATCGCGACCTGGGGCTCGATCCGTCTGGCAAAGGTGGCACGACGATCACGATGTCGGACTTGGATGGCAGCGGTCGGCTCGCGCTCTACGTCGCGAACTACAAGCCGTACAGCATTCTCGACTCGATTCCGCCGCAACAGCGCGCGTTCAATCAGATGGTACGCCAGGTCGGGCCGAACAAGTACGAAGTCGTGCCGGAGTTTCGCCATGAGTACAAGCTCGTCGTACGTCCGGACATGGGCGGCCTTCGATTGAGCGAGCGCGGCGCGACCAACGATTTCTACACGAATGATGGTCACGGCCGATTCTCCCGCGTTCCGTTTACGTCGCCAACGTTTCGCGACGCGAACGGACAGCAGCTCGCCGAAGAGGCCGAGTCGTTTACACTCGACGCCAAGTTCGTCGACTTGAACGGCGATGGCGCACCGGACCTCTACGTTACCAACGATTTCGAGGATACCGACGAGATCTGGATCAACGACGGCCACGGTCACTTCCGCCTCGCCGATTGGACGGCGCAACGCCAGACCAGCAACTCGGCCATGGGCGCCGATGTTGCCGACGTGAACGGCGACGGTCTCCCCGACCTGTTCGTCGATGACATGCTGAGCAACGACCCGCGCCGCTTCAAGACCGAGATTCCCACGCACACCGCGCTGCCGAAGCACCCGGGCGAAATCAATACCGAGCTGCAACAGCAGAGGAACACGTTGTTCATCAATCGCGGCGACGGAACATTCGCCGAGGTCGGGATGTTCGCCGGTGTGCAGGCGAGCGGTTGGTCGTGGGGAACGCTGTTCATGGATGTCGATTTAGACGGTTGGCAAGACATCCTGATCGCGAACGGGCATTTGTGGGACATCATGGATGCCGACGTCCAGGAAGGCCTCGAGAATCGTCTGACGGCGGTGAACTGGCGGCGTTCGCGGTGGGAGTTCCCGCCACTGCGCCTCAAGAACGTCGCGTTCCGAAATCGCGGCAACATGACCTTCGAGGACGTGAGCGACCGCTGGCGTTTCGGCACCGAGAATGACATCTCGCATACCATCGCCGCCGCCGATCTCGACGGCGACGGCGATCTCGATGTCGTCCTGAACCGGTTGGGCACGCCCGCGCTGGTGCTGCGGAACGACGCGACCGCTGCGCGTGTCGCCGTGCGTCTCGTTGGCGATGCGCCGAACACGCGCGCCGTCGGCTCGAAGATCCGACTGCTCGGTGGCGCGGTGCCGCTACAAGAGCGCGAGGTCGTGGTGGGCGGTCTCTACATGTCGCACAGCGACTATGAGGCGTCGTTCGCGATGGGCAAGGCCGATAGCGCGAGGCTGGTGATCGACTGGCGCGATGGCCGTCGAACGACGATTGCCGGTGTCCGGCCGAATCGCCTCTATGAGATCACGACCGCAACCGCGACACCGCGCCCCCCGCCCGACTCGCTCGCGACGAAGTCGCTGTTCGAGGACGCGACGGCGCAGCTGCATGGTCACATACACACGGAAAACGCGTTCGACGACTGGGATCGCCAGTTTCTCCTCTCGAACGGACTGTCGCAGCTTGGCCCGAGTGTCACGTGGTTCGATCTCGATCGCGACGGATCCGAAGATTTGATCGTCGGGACGGGGAAAGGCGGACGCGTCGCCGTGTTCAAGAATGCTCATGGCCGGTTGGCGCCGGACGCGGGACGCGGCCCGGTGGCGCCCGCGGACATCACCACGGTGCTGGGCTTGTCGGAGAACGGGGCGACGCGCCTGCTCGCCGGCGTGTCGACGTGGGAAGCGCGATCCACGGCAGAGATGACGTCCCAGCCCGCCGTCGTCAGCATTGCCACGGCGCACGGCGCGCTCGCGTCGACCGCCGACCCGGTCGTCGGATCGCACGAGTCGGCGACCGGCCCTCTCGCGCTCGGCGACTATGACGGCGACGGTGATCTCGACCTGTTCATCGGCGGACGTGCCATCGCCATGCGGTATCCGGCCGCGGCGTCGTCGGGGCTATTCAAGAACGTGAATGGCCGATTCGTGCTCGATACCGCGAACACGCAGTTGCTGCACGACGTCGGAATGGTATCGGCGGCGGTGTTTGCCGACATCAACGGCGATGGACACCCGGATTTGCTCCTCGCCCGCGATTGGGGTTCGATTCTCCTCCTCCTCAACGACGGACACGGCAAGTTCCATCCGGCGCCGGATTCGTGGGGCCTGAGCCGCTGGTCGAGCTGCTGGAACGGAATCGCTGTCGGCGACTTGGATGGCGACGGTCGTCTCGATCTTGTCGCAACGAGCTGGGGTCGAAACATCGCCACGCCTGCTGACAGCGCGCGTCCGCTCTACTTGGTCCACGGGCAGGTCGGGGCCGGCGGCGAGGAAGAAATGCTCTTGGCGCGGCAGGACTCCACGGTTGGCGGCCTTGCGCCGCTGAACAGCTACGCGCGGTTGCGCGTCGCCATTCCAGATCTCGCAAGCCGCGTGCGAACGTTCGCGGCGTTCGCTGACGCTAACGTGGATCGAGTCCTCGGGCCGGCGGCGACTCGCGTGCAGCGGTTGGAAGCGCGCACCATGGACCACATGGTGTTTCTCAATCGCGGCGATCACTTCGACGCGGTTCCACTGCCGGCCGAAGCGCAGTGGGCGCCGGCATTCTACGCCGGCATCGCCGACTTCGACGGCGACGGAGCGGAGGACGTTTTTCTCAGTCAGAATTTCTTTCCGACCGCGATCGGAAGTCCGCGCTACGACGCGGGCCGCGGTCTCCTGATGCTCGGCGACGGAAAAGGCGGACTCAAACCCGTGTCAGGCGCGACATCGGGCGTGGTCGTGTACGGCGATCAGCGCGGCGCCGCGTACGCTGATTACGACGGTGACGGACGGCTCGACCTCGCGGTATCGCAAAATGGCGCCGCGACGCGGCTGTTCCACAATCGCGGAGCCAAGCCTGGCCTGCGTGTTCGCGTGCAAGGGCCACCCGCGAACCCGGACGCCGTCGGCGCGCAGGTGAGAATTGTCTATCAGGGTGGGATGGGCCCCGTGCGTGAGATACAGGCTGGCTCGGGCTACTGGTCGCAGAACGGCGCGGTGCAAGTGTTCGGCCTCGCGACGGCGCCAACCGCGGTATGGGTACGGTGGCCCGGCGGGGCGGAGACGCGCATGCCGGTGCCTGCGGGGGCGCGAGAGGTAGTCGTCCGCGGGCGCGAGTAGCTACGCGAGTAGCTACGTGTTCGTGTTCGCGAGTCTGGAGCTCCTTCTTGAACCTCGCGATTCCGACGAGCATCGCGATGCCGACGATGAGCTCCAGCGGTAAGCGGTGAGCCGATAGCAGCGAGCCTTGAGCTCGCGTCGAGACCGGCTCACGGCTCCTTGCTTCAAGCTCACAGCTTAGAGCTGGGGCTCGCTGTGAACCTCGCGATGGCTGCCGATCATCACGAATGCCGGTCGCACACCCACGCTGTAAGACCAATTCGCCAGCCGACGCTCACTTGCGCAACCAGATGTACACTCTGTTCGGACAGTCGTTGTTTTGTGCCGCCGCCGGCAAGCGCCCGCGCCTCATGATGCTCGTCGGTGCGTCGCTGGTGATCCGCTGCGTGTAGATCTCCATCGTCTCGATGTCCGCGGCGCTGAACGCCCAAATCGGAGCGGTCGTCGGACCGCCGTCGATGAACGCGGGGCAGTTGTCCGCCACCGGCTTGCGCGCACCGATGGTCGCCAGCTGTACCGCGTCGGTCGCCCCCATGCGGTTGATATCCTCTCGAGAGTAGATCGCCGACCACACTGAATTCCGCCTGTTGAGCCGGTAGACGAGGCTGTCCATCGCAAACGCTTCTCGAGCTGATTCGCCACGCGATGACGGCGTCAGCCAGACCACCATCCGACGCCCGCTGTCGTTGGGAATCGTCACGCTGACCAAACGCGACGCGAAGCCGGGCCGCCTGACGCGAACCATATATCTGCCGGGCCTGAGATCCATGAAGAACGACCCCGTCGAATCACTGACGCTGCGTCGATCGCTTGCCAAGATCGAGATCTCCGCGCCGGCGACGATGTTGTAGGCGGTATCGCCAACTACACCGCTCAGTCCCCCGCGCGGCGACGAAGACACGACCGGCGGCAGCCCGCGCACGTACGGAATGAGACTGAACGCCGTCGTGCCTCCCTCGTCGTCAACCTTCACCTTTCGAAGTTGTGGTAGATATCCGAGCTTGCGCGCGCTCACCTCGTACGTCGACGGCTTGAGATCATCAAACCGAAACGTTCCGTCCGCACCGGAAGTCGCACGTCGCTTGAGGGATGTGATGAACACCTCGGCGCTGTCGACTGGATTGCCCAGCGTATCGCTGACGATTCCAACGAGCGTTCGCGCCCCGGCTGGCGGAGGCGTCGGCCGTTGAGCGTCGACGGATGATGCCGCGACGATCGCGATTGCCAATAGCGCCGACGCGCGCCTCCGTGTCAACGCATCGGACACGTCAGCTCTCCGCGTCGAAGCACCGGCATGTACCGCCGTCATGTGCCCGGCAGCCGACTCCAGACGACGATCGTTCCGCATTGCACGCTGTTGGCTTGCCAGAACTCCGCTGGAGTTGTCGACGCCCCGTTGTAGAGCTCGATCCCTTCGATGTCGTTCAACGGAATCTCATCGATCTCCATGCCCGGCGCGCGTTGGCCGTCGATCCAGATCATCGGAGCGCATCCGGTGCGCATGTTCGACGGGGCGGTGTTGAAACGAACCCCGGTCCCGCCCGCCGTTCGCACAAAACGAATGCCCTTCGCCGTCCTCAGGATGTCGCTCGGCACGCTCGCCCGTCGCGAGAGAATCTCCTCGCGCGTGAAGTATGTGCCGATGCCGCGCGCGCGACGCCAGTAGAAGTCTTCGATCCGTTGTCGCCGATGACGCTCCGCGGCCGAGACCGTGACGGCTTCCAAGACCGCAGGCAACTCGGCCATGACGATGCGGATCGAATCGGCGGCGGCTCCCGACACAACAAACTGGACGAGCAGCGGTTGGTAGCCTATGCGGCGCACCGATACGTCGGCCGGGCCCTTTGGCACGCCAGGCAACGCGAATAGGCCGTGATCGTCCGTCCGCGTCGCCTGGTGAATCGTGATGATCCCGAGGGCCACCTCGCTGATGGGCTTTCCCAACGAGTCGACGACGACACCCCGAACAACGGTTTGCGCGCGTACGCCAGTGGGAACAATCGCAAGCACGCCGACGAGGCAGCCAACGCCGAAGCGCACGGCGGGCGCGACGCAGATCCTCATTGTTCCTCCTCGAGTCGGCCGTCCAACAACGGCTAAACTAGGCGACGGCACGTGACCCGGCCAGTGGCCGAGCTCGATTATGAAAGCCGCGAATCAGCTTCCGAGTTCCACCATCGGGGATTGCTCATCAGCCCCGCGCTAGCGCGGCGGCGGCGCGTACCCGACGGTCGACAATCGCACTCCCGACGCCGTGTATCCCTCGGCCGACAACTCGTCGACGCCGTGCAGGTCCACGAACGTGTTATAGAAATTGAATAGCGCGATCACCATCGTCGCGAGATAGATCTCGTCCGGCGTCAGCGTTGCCGCGACGCCGTGCATGGCGTGGCGTCGCGCCGCTTCGTCGCGATTGGTCGAGGCCTTTACGAGCTGCCAGAGGCACTGCTCGCGTTGCGTCAGTTCTCGCTCGTTGATGACGCGATCCACGGTGTCGGTGCCGAGAAACTGCGCGGCGACCGCCGCGTGCGAGCCCCTTCAAAAGAGACAAGACCGATCCTTCGAGGTCATCGCGGCGAGCAGCTCGCGCTCGCCGGGACTCAACGGCCCTGGACCGCGCATGACGGCTTCGGTGAACTCGAGCAGATGCTGCGATCGCCCGCCGTCGTACGCGAACAAGTGCCGGAGATCGGATTGCCCGTCCGCCTGCGGAGTGGTGTCTTTGAAGTGTTGAACGAACATGCCAGTGGTCGGCTGAGATTAACGGATTGCGTGACACAATTTGTCACCGAAAATTGCATTCGTCGACCGGACGGAGCCGTTCGGAAATTCGCTGCGCACCGACGGCACCAGTAGCCGGGTTCTTGCGTTTTGGACCGGCATGATCCCCACCCGCATCGGCCGATCCCACTGCCACCCCGCTCCGCTGCTTCTGTCGCTGGCCGCCGCCGGGGCGCTCCTCATCCGTGCTCGCAAGGCTCGCCTCGCCGTCGAGCGTGCCGTTGCCGCCGCGTTCGAGACACTCCTGAACGCGATCGATGCCAACGACCCCCAGACGGGGATGCACGTCCGTCGGGTCGCGTCATATGCCCTCATCATCGCCGATGCGGCTGGACTCGACGAGCGCCAATCACGCGCGGTCGAACGCGTCGCACTTTTTCACGACATCGGCAAGATCTACGAAGCGCTATTCGACATCGTTCATGACAGCACGAAACTGACTCCGGACGAGCGTCGGGAAATCGCCACCCACCCGCGACGCGGCGCTCGAGTGCTCGCTCCGTTCGACGCGTTCTACCCGGAACTCTCGGCGGGCGTCCTGTCGCACCACGAGCGCTGGGACGGGACGGGTTATCCGCGTCACCTCCGCGGCACGCGCATTCCGCTCGAGGCGCGCATCGTCACCATCGCGGACACGTTCGACGCGATCACGCACAACCGTCGTTATCGGCGAGGCACGAGCATCGATGGTGCTCTGCGTACGATTGCCGCTGGACGCGGCACGCAATTCGACCCGGCGTTGGTCGACCTGGTCCTTCTCCCGCCCGTGATCGAGCGGTTCACCCGCGTACACGTCGGTCACGGCAAACACAAAGATGGTCGCCGCGCACATACAAGCGACGGCGGGCCTGACGTCAGCTTTCGGTGGCGCTCCGAATCACTTGGCTCGCGCCGTATCGCCGCGCCGCGCGACGTCGACTGAATCCCACGCTTTGCGTGCCTGAAGCTTGGCCTGTTCGTGGCCGGCGAGATCGCGACGAAACTCATGATGGCCGTCAGGAAACGCGACGAAGAATTCGTACGGCACATTCGCCGGATACAGTGCTGCCTCGATGCTGGGTTTTCCCGGCGAGGCGATCGGCCCGGGGGGCAGGCCCCTGTGCTTGTACGTGTTGTACGGCGACTCGACCTCGAGATCTTTGTAATACACGCGCGCCACGTGCTTGCCGAGCGCGTATTGCACAGTGGGATCGGCCTGCAGCAGCATGCCGTCGCGCAGGCGGTTGAGATACACGGCCGCGATCACCGGCCGCTCTTCGGGAAGACGTGCCTCCTTCTCGACGATCGACGCCAGCGCCATCACGTCGTTGCGCGACAGATGGATCGAGTCGAGCCGCGCGGTCCACTCGGGCCTCCAGACCTGCTCGAACCGCTTCACCATCGCGTCGATCGCCTCCGCCGCGGTCGTGCGATCCTGAAAGACGTACGTGTCGGGGAACAGGTATCCTTCGAGCGTCTTCGTCGGGACGTCGAGCTGATGAAGCAAGGCAGTGTCACGAACGGCCGCCTCGACCGAGTCGATCGGTTGTCCGAGCTTCGTCGCAACGAGTGGCTCGATCTGGAAGAGCGAGAATCCCTCGGGAATCGTCACCACGTGCACGATTCCCTTGCCGGCGCGCAGGGCGTCGAGCACGAAGCCCCAGCCCGCGTCGCGATGCAGCATGTACGTCCCCGATCGGATGAGACGATCGTGATGGCGGAGCGACGCGTACACTCGAAAGAGTCGTGGCCAGTGAATGACGCCCGCTTTGGCGAGCGAGTCGCTGGCGACGCGCATGTTCGCGCCGCTCGGAATCGTGACGCGCACGGCTGCGCCGGCGCCGCTCCCGCACGCCACCGCGGCGAACGAGAGTGCCAGCGTCGACCGGCGGATCAAACTAAACCGTAACCGAATCATATCATCGCTGAAATCGCGAGGTTCACAGCGAGCCCCAGCGTTAAGCCCTGAGCCGATAGCCGCCAGCCTTGAGCTCGCACCGAGAGCAGCTCACAGCTCCTTGCTTCACGCTCACGGCTTAACGCTGGGGCCCACCATCGCCATCGCGATGTTTGCACGCATCGCAAAGTTCAAGTTTCTTACCGTCTTCCGACGTGCCGCTTAGGCCAGCTGCAACGCATGTTGAAGAAGTATCGTCGCCGCGAGGGCATCAACATCGCCCTTTCGACCTTTGGTTGAACCGCCCATTTCATGAATGGTGCGGAGCGCTTTCGCCGTGGTGTAGCGCTCGTCCACCAGGACGACGGAGAATCCGGTGCGTTTCGTGAGTTCCGCCGCGATCGCTCGCACTTCGATCGTGCGCGGCGTCTCGTCGCCATTTCCGTCCAACGGAAGGCCCATCACGAAGCCGCGTGCTTCGAGTACTTGGGCGCGACGCACAATCTCGGCAATCGGCGGCCGCTTCCCCGCGCGGCGTACGATCACGCCCGCCGGCGACGCGATGGTTCCCGTCGGATCGCTGATTGCCAATCCTACGCGGCGCTCACCGTAGTCGATCGCTAATAGGCGTCCTCGTTCGATGGCCACGCGCGTCGACGGCGTCGCCGTCTATCCCTGCACCATCTGCTGGAAGAACTCCTTGTTGTTCTTCGAGCGAGACATCTGCTTGAGCAGAAACTCCATGGCTTCGACGGTCGGCATGTCGCCCAAGAAATTGCGCAGCAGGTAGACGCGATTGAGCTCTTCTTGCGTGAACAACAATTCTTCCTTTCGGGTTCCGGACTTATTGATGTCGATCGCCGGGAACACGCGGCGGTCGGCGATCTCGCGCGCGAGAATGAGCTCCATGTTGCCGGTGCCCTTGAACTCTTCGAAGATCACCTCGTCCATGCGCGACCCGGTCTCGATCAACGCCGTGGCGATGATCGTGAGCGATCCGCCGCCGTCGATGTTGCGCGCCGCGCCGAAGAATTTCTTCGGCTTCTCCAATCCCTTCGCGTCGACACCGCCGGAGAGGATTTTTCCGGAGAGCGGCACGACGGCATTATGCGCGCGCGCGAGTCGCGTGATCGAGTCGAGCAAAATGACGACATCCTTCTTGTGCTCCACGAGACGCTTCGCCTTCTCGATCACCATCTCGGCGACCTGCACGTGACGATCGGCCGTCTCGTCGAAGGTCGAGCTGATCACTTCGGCGTTGACGTTGGCGATCGTGTCGGTGACTTCCTCGGGGCGCTCGTCGATCAGCAGGATGATGAGCGTGACCTCGGGATGATTCTCGCGGATCGCATTGGCGATCTTCTGCAGGAGAATCGTCTTGCCGGCGCGCGGCGGAGCGACGATCAGTCCGCGCTGGCCTTTCCCGATCGGCGCGATGAGATCCATGATGCGCATGCTCACGTCGCCGTCTTTGGTCTCGAGACGCAGGCGGCCTTCCGGATAGCGCGGGCGCAGATTGTCGAAGCTGACGCGCGCCTTCGCGACCTCGGGCTCGTCGCCATTGACCGACTCGACCTTGAGGAGCGCTAGGTAACGTTCCCACTCCTTTGGCGGGCGGACCTGTCCGGACACCGTGTCGCCCGTCCGCAGATCGAACCGCTTGATCTGCGACGGCGAGACGTAGATGTCGTCCGGGCCGTAGAGGTAATTCCAATCCTGGCTGCGCAAAAAGCCGTAGCCCTCCGGCAAGATCTCGAGGACGCCCTCGCCGGTGAGCACGATATTCTGATCGAGCAGTTTTTGCTCGATGCGGAATATGAGATCCTGTTTGCGCAGTCCCATCGGGTTCTCGATGGCGAAACCTTCAGCCATCTCATTGAGCTCGGGGACTGGCTTTCGCTTCAGCTCGGCGATGTTCACGGACGTCGTGGCGGAACCTTGTGGGCTCGCCTGGCCGGATGGAAAGGAAGGGGAGGGGGAGGGGAGGGGTAACGGCGGCGCGGGAGGCGGAGGCTCGACGTGCTGGCGCGCGTTGTCCTGAATCGGCCGAACCGCGCGCATTCGTCGCGACGTCGGCGGCGGGCGAAGCGATGAACCTGAGTGCATGCGAAGGTATAGGTGCCTCGGAGGAGGGTCAAGGGTCCACGACCCCGTGATTAGAACGCGATGTAGCGAAGCGGATGTTTCTTCAAGTCGAGGAAGAGAGAATCGAACGACACGAGGTCGCGGTGCACGTTCCGGGTGATCGCCGAATCGGTCCGAAGCCGACCGATCGTTCCCGTGGGACTCTCGGCGCGCCGCGCGATGTCTCGAAGCTCGTCACGAATCCGACCCACTTCGCGCGTCAACGTCGAATCGCGACGAAAGCGTCCGAGCGAATGTTCGTTCGACGTCACCAACGCGCGGATCGAATCGGCTTGAGCCATGACGCGTTGTGCCTGTGCTCGCAGGGAGTCCGATCCCTCGAACCCGAGTCCAATTGTACCCCGCGAGTCGCCAAGACGGTTCATCAACCGGGCCGTCTTGGCGCGCACGCGCTCCATCTGCGGCCCACCTCGGTCGACGCCGAATGCTCCCAACGTCCCCTCGGCTGTGTGCAGCTGCGCGACCAGCAGCTTGACGTTCGCCATGATCGCCGGCAGTTCGCGAGAGGCGAGTGACGCGTCGGAGGTCATGCTCTCAAGATCGTTCTGCTCCCCCGCGTGGATCGTGTCGCCAACACCCACTCCGGGCGCGTTCGCCGTGCCGGTGCTGAGCGCGACGACCTGATCGCCGAGCAATCTCCTGCCGCCGCGGATTTGAACGCGCGTATCCCGACGAATGTGCGATCGCTCACTCTCGAGAATCTCGAGTACGAGCGCGAGCCGTTCGTTCGCGGGCACGCCGGGTGGACGAAAGTCAACGCTCTTTACGGTGCCGACCTTCTGTCCATCGAGCCAGACTTCGGTCCCGCGGATGACACCGCGCGCCGCGTTCGTCGTGGCGAACAGGGTGAATTTTTTTCCGTGCATCACGCCGACGCGACCAAACACCATGATCAGCACGGCGCCCATCGTCACAATGACGGCGGCGATGATCCCGATGCGTAGGTCTGTCCAGCGGGGACGATGAGCCATTGGGCGGCCGACGGCGGGCGACCAGCGAAGAGGCGCCACCGAGCTGAGCAAGCTGCGTACCGTCTCGCAATCTCAGTCCTTGTTGGCCGATTCGAGGCGAGAGGAGAGAGGGGAGAGAGGGGACGCGCGCGACAGGATTCGAACCTGTGACCTTCGGCTCCGGAGGCCGACGCTCTATCCAGCTGAGCTACGCGCGCAGGTCTGCTCACACTCGAAAGGCCCATGAGCAGCGATCCCTCTGCCCCGCGGCATCATCGAGCGCGCGTCAGCAGAGGGATCGACTACAAAGATGACACGGGTGACGCGCTACCTCAAGCGCCAGCGGGGGGTCCTCCGCGACCCCGTCCGCCTCGAGCGCCAGCTGAATCTGCGCGCACAGGCATCGCCGGCGCGGTCCAGAAGCCGGGCGATCCTTTCGCCTGATCGGCAACATCCCGGCCGAAAAACGTCGAGTTGAAGACAGTGCGAAAGGTTCCCGTCGGCTGACCGCGCCACTGTGGCTGAAAGGCGAATAGCACCGCGTGACCACGATCGTGCTTCACGTCGAGGGCAGCGGCAAAACCCTGGATGAATTGTGGACCGCTCAAAAAGCCCGAGCGCAACGGCGACGCGTCGGCAGGAAATTTTGCCAGTACCGCGCCGTCGAACCCGTCGAGCGTCGTGAACACTGGGCTGTTGAACACGAAGACGTCGGCACGTTCCGGCATGCCGGCCATGATCGGATGCGTCGGATCGGTGATCACCTGCATAACCGAACCGCCCGTGAAGAATTCGCGGCGCGGGAGTCCGGCGACGACATTCCGTACCGGCAACTTGAGTGCGTTGATGATCGAGCTCGCTCCCTGATTCCATGCGACGATCGTCCCGCCGCTGCGCACGAACTCGTCGACGCGGCGAATCTCTTCCGCCGCCACGCTATCCGCCGCAGTGTCGCGACCGCCGCCGGCTCGCCCTCCGCCAGCGCCACCCGCACCGCCACCTCGTCCCCCTCGTCCTCCGCCAGCGCCGAGTCCCTGCGAGGCAAACACGATCACGTCGAAACGAGCCGCGAGGTTGCCGGCGTGGATGTCCGCCGGCGTGATGAGAGAATACTTGAATCCGTTCGTATCGAACAACCACTCGGTCCATCCTTCGTCCATCACGCCCGGGGCTGATTTATAAAGGGCAATGCGCGTCGGAGCGGCGACTGACGCCGGCGTCGCCGGCGCCGACGTTCGCTCGGCGCGGACGTACAACTCTTTCGCCCAGGCGTCGGCCTTCGCGGCGTCCAACCCGGATGCAATGTATTTGGCGGCACGTCCCGCGGCGGCTGGTGCGAATCGGAGCGTGGCGCCCGCGGCGAGCGCGCGGTTGATCAACTGAAACGACGCGTTCTGCGTGGGATCGAGGACGAGTTGGTCGCCGGTGCCCGTGATGCTGCCAGGTGGGGGAACGATTCCCGCCGCTGCGGCGTTCGTAGTCAGCGGCTCGTCGGCCGCGGTGTGCCAGTCGACGGCCTTCCCCACCACAGGCTTCATCGCCGCGCGGAAATCAGCGGGAAGTGGAACTTGGCCCTCGACCACGTTGACGTTCATCTGATACGGGAGCGTCCAACCCGCCGCGTCGTACGGCGTGTCGTCGCCCAGGTCAGGATAGTGCTGCGGCTCGAAGAGCTCACGCACGAGCTGCGCGTACTCCTGATCCATCGGAATGACCCACGTGCCCTTGGGGTACGTCGTCCCGGAGTACGCAACGTCGCGATCGAGTTGCTTGACCCGAATGCCCATGAACGCCATGCGTCGCAGCAGTTCCACCGGCGCGACCGGATCGTGCTGATTCTCCGCCACGATATACGCGTACGGGGCGCTCTTGCGGAATTGTTGAATGGTGTTGCGCCCAGCCTGATAGCGGTTGTACAACACTTCGTCTTTGAACTTCGCCGCGTAGGTGAGCGTCGCGAGATCGGCAGTGACCATGTAGTTCACGGCGTCGCGCAGCGTCCATTTTCCCTCGGCCCACGGGCTCACGTACATCGTCGTCGGCTGCAACGCGCGATACGCGGCGGGCAGACTGTCGACCGTCGTCGTGCGTGGCGTGGCGCAGTTACCGCCCTGCGTCTCCGTCCACCACGACGGGATGTTCTGGTACATCGGCATGTAGTCGATGTAGCCCGGATACCACGCGTCGTACGTCTCGAGCTGGTGTACCGCGCCCGGCTGTCCGTGCGCGTCGAGCTCCTCGGCGATGCGCGTGCCGATCGCGTTCACCTCGCGACCCATTATGGCTGGCGCGCGATAGCCAATCGGATCGGCGAAGGGCGGAATCCAGATTCGCGTTGGGAACGGCGACGATTGGTGCTGGACGTACACGATGTCTGGCTCCCACTCGCGCCAAGTGCGTTGAATGACGCGCGACTCCACGACGTTGAGCATATACGAATCGCGGTTGTTGTCGTGCCCTACGTACTTCTCGTACAGCTCCATCGGCGCGACGGGCTGTCCTTGCGCCGCGTCGCGAGCGCGACACCAGTTCACGACGATGTCCTGGCCGTCGGGATTGATCGATGGCCAGAGGAAAAAAATGTCGTTGTCGAGGATGGCCTTCATGTCGGGCTCATTGGCTCGCGACAACAGCTCGTACGCCACTTGTGGCGTGTGCTGCGATCCGGCGATCTCCGACGCGTGAAGTCCGCCGCTGATGTCGACGATGACCTTCCCCTCGTGTGCGAGGCGATGGGCCTCGGCGTCGGTCAGGCCTTCGGGGTGGGCGAGCCGCATGTTGATCTCGCGGTAGTGGGCCAATTTCGCGAGATTCTCCGGCGACGAAATGATCGCGGCCGTCCAGTCCTTACCGTACGCCGTCTTGCCGACGTGTATGAGTTTGATCCGGTTGCTCGCTGCGGCGAGCTTACGGAAGTACTCGATCGACTGATCGTAGGTAAACAGTTTGTAATCGGTGCCGATCGGGAATCCCAGTACGGATTCGGGAGCCGGAATCGTCTTCGCGGTCTGGCCGACCGCGCCGGTGGCGGCGAAGAGCGCGAGGGCGGCGGTGGCAATCGCGCGATGATGGATGTGACGAGACATAGCTCTCCTCATTTCGATGTGGTGCCATGGTGCGGCGAAGATGCGCGTTGCATCCGCACAGCACCAGTCGCCGGCGCGGCGGTATGGCGGCGCTCTCGAGTCCGCGCGTGATCTTGACGCCGTTGTCGTGCAGTCGTAGCGTCTCGCCAACCGCTCCCTCCCGGCCAACCGTAACGTCACGCCGTGATGTGACGAAACGATTGACCCATGAAGTTCTTGACGATGACAATACCCATTGCCGCCGTGGCGTCGTCGCCTCTGACCTGTGACGAAGGTTTAGTGTCGCTCGGGATTTTTTCCGAGTCCCAGCGGTGCCCGATGCTTCGTCAACGCCGTCTATTGGTGTTGCAGCCCGCCCGACCCCCCTGGAGGAACCACATGTTGCGATTGGGACGCAGGAGATTGCTTGCGGTTGCCCGTGCCGCGCTCATGGCGACAACAGCGCTTACGGCGGCGGGTCGCCTGAGCGCACAAGGCACGATCACCGGCCGCGTGACGACGGAGGCGAGCGGCCAGCCCCTCTCTGAAGTTCGCGTGCTGGCGATCGGGACGACAATCAGTGCAACGACTGGTCCGGACGGCCGGTTCACGTTGCGCAACGTGCCGGTCGGCGCGTTCGACCTCCAAGCCCTTTTCGTCGGATTCACATCGCAAAAGAAGCGCGCGGTTGTCTCGAATGGATCGACGACAGTAGTCGATTTTGCACTCAAGGCCGCGGTCGTTCAGCTCGAGGAGATTGTTACGACGGCAACGGGTCAGCAGCGACGTGTGGAGCTTGGGAATTCGCTGGCCACGCTCGGCGACGTCGGCAAGAAGGTGGAACAGTCCGAGATTCACACGATCGGCGACCTGCTGGTCGCTAAAGCCCCGGGGGTCGTTGTGCTTCCCGCGATTATGACCGGCGGCGCACCAACTGTCCGCATTCGCGGTCTGTCCTCGATTAGCCTGACCAATGCGCCGATCTGGATCGTCGACGGTGTTCGCTTCGACGCCAGCACGACCAGTTTGAATGGTCAGACGTCGTTCTCGATGCTGAATTCGCTTAGTCCAGATGAGATCGAGGATATCGAGATCGTAAAGGGGCCGTCAGCGGCCACGCTCTATGGCACGAACGCGTCGAATGGCGTTGTCGTGGTCACGACCAAGAAGGGACGCGCCGGAAGATCGCAGTGGACGTTCATCGCCGAGCGTGGCGCGGTCGATGATCGGAATGACTATCAGACGATGTACGCGAACTGGGGCCATGCGCCGGGAAAGACCGCGCCACTCCGATGCAAGATCGCGACGATGGTCACGCCGCAGAATGCCGGAGGCAACTGTGTTTCGGATAGCCTGACGAGTTACAACCTGATGAAGGATCCCGATCGGACATTCGTGAAGACCCAACCACGGAGCCTCTACGGTGTCAACGTGTCGGGCGGCAACGAGGCCGTGCGCTTTTTTGCGAGTGGCGAGGTGGACGACGAGTTGGGCCCGATCGAGATGCCTTCGTTCGAGATCCAGCGGCTCCAAGCGGCCCACGTGGACATTCGCAAAGAGTGGTTGCATCCAGAGGCAGCAACCAAGATGAACTTCCGCGCGAATCTCAGCGCGACCGTCAGTCCGACGTTCGACTTGTCCGTGAGCACCGGGTTCGCCAGAAACGAGAATCGCCTGCCTCCATCCGGCTCGGCGTTCGAGGCCCTGTACTACACCGGAATGCAGAACTACGGGTTCAAGGGACCTGGCCTCGACAAGATCATGACGTCGGCCGACAGTGTGCCCCTGAACGATTATTTCCAATTCGCACCCGGCGATGTCATGCAGCGATATCGGCCGCAGATCGTTCAGCGCATGACGCTGAGTAGCACAGCGAGTTGGCGCCCGGTGGCATGGCTGCAAAATGACGCGACCGCCGGTCTCGATCTCGCAGATCGCGACAACTCGGACTTATGCCGCGTGGGCGAATGCGCACCAACCGGCGTTATCCGCCTTGGCGCCGTGTCCGATTCAAAAAAGAACGATCGATCGGTGTCAGCAAAGCTGTCCAGCACGGCATCGTGGAGTCCACGATCGTGGGCGAACTTCAAGACGAGTATTGGCGCTGATTACATCGACGTCGAAAGCGACAGTACGAATAGCAATGGTATTACTCTGCCGCCTGGGGGGATGACTGTGGGCCAGGCGGCGACCCGAGATGGAGGTCAGTCGTGGCCGGTCGCCACCAAAACCCTGGGGCTGTACATACAGGAACAGGGCGCGTTTCGCGATCGCCTGTTCCTGACCGTCGCTGTCCGCACTGATCAGAACAGCGCGTTCGGCACGAAATTCCAGAGCGTGAAGTATCCGAAGGCCAGCCTGTCGTGGCTCGCGTCCGACGAGTCCTTCGTTCCAAGGCCGTCGTGGCTGAACATGCTCCGTCTTCGCTTGGCCTTCGGCGCGAGCGGCGTTCAGCCCGGGAGAACGGATGGTTTGGCCACGTTTACCGCCGGCAGTCAGAATCTCCAGAGTCGCAGTGGCTCCACGACCAGCAGCGATATCCCGGCCCTCGCCGCGAGTCAGTCCGCCAATGCGGACTTGCGGCCGGAAACATCGAAGGAGTACGAGGGCGGATTTGAGACGCAGCTGCTGAACAACCGCGTGCGTCTCGATTACACCTACTACCGAAAGACCACCAAGGATGCGCTGATCAGGATCGACCTGCCTCCGTCGTCTGCTGCGGCGCAGCTCTCCCCGTTGAGGAACGTTGGCTCAACGCTGAACACAGGCCACGAGGCGTCGCTCAACATCCAATTGGCGGACCTTCGTCGGTTCGGGTGGGACGTGACACTCACGGGCTCGCACGAGAGCAACAGGGTCTTGAATTTAGGCATCGATCCCGTGACCGGTCTCCCACGCATTCTCAATAATGGTGGCTCGCAACAGCAACGCGCCGGATACCCGATCAACGGCCGATGGGGCAGACCATATAGCTACAACGACGCTAACGGCGACGGGATCATTCAGCCCAGCGAAGTCAAAGTGGATACCGGGTTCGTGTTCTTCGGATATGCGTTTCCGCGAGACATTTTCTCGGTGCAAAACGGCGTCGACCTGTTCGGCCGCAGAATTCGTATCAACGCGCTGTTCGACTACAAAGGCGGTTGGTCTCTTCAGGACGGCGGCAACAATTTCCAATGCAACACCACGCCGAACGCCTGCCGCGAGATTGAGGACCCCACGGCGCCGCTCGCCTGGCAAGCACGCAGCGTTGCCAAGGTCTTCGGCAGCGTCGTTGGGTCGCAATCGTACAAGACGTCCGTCGGATACCTACAAAACGGCCAGTTCTGGAAGTTCCGCGAGTTGTCGGTCGTGTACCTGCTACCCGACGTTGCGACGCGCTATCTGCGTTTCCGCGCCGGTTCCACCGTGGTCTTCGGCGTACGTAACCTCCACACGTGGACGAGCTACACTGGCCTGGACCCCGAAGAGCACGATGCACCGTCCGACACGCAATCAAACTTTCAGTCTGCTCCGCCGCCGACGTATTTCACCGTCCGGCTGAACCTGAAATACTAACCCTCCGAGGACGACTACGATGATGAGTCTTAGAGATCGCGCTCGTTGGGTGATTGCGACACTCTCCCTGGGACCGGTCCTTCTTGCCGGGTGCAATCTCAAGGATCAACTGCTTTCGCCGCAGAATCCGGGAACAGTGGACAACACAGCGGTCGGCACACCGGCAGCCGCGTTGGCGCTCCGCGTCGGCGCGATCGGGCGCCTCCGAAACGTCGTGAATGGCGGGGATCAACGGCTATGGCAGGAAGTCGGCAACCTCACCGACGAGTACAAGGATGCCGACTTCCAGCCGACACGCATCGATATCGACCGGCGCACGGTGACGACCAACAACGGCGATTACCCGTATGCGAGCGTCACCCAGCAACGCGGCTTCATCCGCGATGCGCTCGAGAACATGCAGAAGTACGTTCCGGACAGTACGACGTTGATCGGCGAGCTCTATATGGGCCTCGGGTTCATCGAGATGTCGCTCGCCGAGAACTACTGTAACGGCATTCCTCTCGGCCACACCACTGCCGGAGAGGTTTCGGTAGGGCCCGGGCTGACGAACGCCCAGGTATTCGACACCGCGGCCACCCACGTTGATTCGGCACTACTCAATATCAAGGGAAGCGACGTCGGAAGCGTTTTCGTCCGACAGGCCGCACTGATCCTCAAGGCAAGAATCCTTGTCGACAAGGGTCAGTTCGCCGCGGCGGCGGCTCTCGTCCCCACAACTGCGGTACCGACGAGTTATCAATATCTATTTACAGAGTCTGCATCGAACGGCGGTCTGGAAGACAACGGCCATTGGAATGTTCAAGTATCGACGACGCGACTGACCGTTGGCGACAGCTTCGACTTGATCGGTACCGCGCCGAATCTAATCAAGAACGCGCTGCCGTTCGTATCGGCCAAAGACCCGCGCGTGCCGACCAAAGGACCGACGGGCACGGCCGAAGACGGCTCAACACCCATGTTCGTAAATCTCATCTGGGGTCGAAAGGATCCGCTGCCGATGGTGTCCGGCATCGATGCGCGCCTCATCGAGGCCGAAGCGAAGTTGAATGCCAAGGACATCGCGGGAATGATGACGATTTTGAATGGCCTCCGGGCTGCGCCGCAAAAGCTCGGCACGCTCGCCGTTCCGACCATGCCCGCATTGCCGACGCCAACGAGCCAGGATGCCGCGACGTCGCTGTTCTTCAGAGAAAAGGCATTCTGGGTCTGGGGCCGTGGACAGCGGCTCAGCGATCTGCGCCGTCTGATGCGCCAGTATGGGCGTCCGGAGGACCAGGTGTTCCCAACGGGAATTTATTCCTATGCCGGCACCGCGTCCGGAACGTACGGGCACGACGTAAACTTCCCGATTCCGGACCCGGAGCTGCCTAACCCGAACTTCAAGGGATGCCTCGATCGACTTCCCTAACGGCGGTTTTACGTTGACTCAACAACCCGCGCTCTGATGGCGCGGGTTGTTTCGTAATGTGGATGAGCACGGACGCATTCCTCCGGCCTCTCGGACTAGTGGGACGCTCGGGGCCAAACGCACAAGCTGTCATTGCCAGGTCGCGCGCAAAGCCGTTATGATCGTCGCGACCTCCAGCCACTTCTCACGAGGCGTACCCATGCCGCGCGAACTTCGCACCGCCGCGATTTTCAGTTCTGTGATCCTTTCTTTCTTGGCCGCTCTCCGGCTCGGTGCCCAGACGCAAGCTGCGGCTACGACGCCGTCACCGGGAACCAAGGCGCCTGTGCTCCAGAGCGCCGACTACGCGAAGTGGGAGACGCTGGGCAATAGCGCGCTCTCGCCCGATGGGAAATGGGTCGCGTATGACTTCCGTCGTGGAAACGCCAGCACCGAGCTGCGCTACCACACGCTCGACTCCGACAACGAACATACCGTTCGTTCGGCGAACGGCCCGCAATTCACCAACGACGGACACTGGTTGCTGTACACGATCACGCCCGACACCACGGGCGGCGGCGGTCGCGGCGGCCGTGGTGGTAGGGGAGCCGCAGGTACCGCGCCTGCATCGGCTACGCCAAATCGAAACAAAGTCGGCGCCGTCGATCTTCGCAGCGGCGCGACGACCACGTTCGACGACGTTCAATCCTTCTCGCTCTCGAGCGATGGAAAACACGCCGCGCTGCGACGCTATCCCGCCACCGCACGCCGCGGCGCCGACGTCATCGTGCGCAACCTCGACGCCGCGACCGAACTGACGTTCGGCAACGTCGCCGAATCCGCGTGGAGCGACGACGGTTCGATGCTCGCGCTTGCGATCGATGTCGACGGCAAGACCGGCAATGGCGTGCAGTTGCTCAACGTCCGCACCGGCGCGATTCGATCGCTCGATGCGAGCGACGCGCTCTACGCCGCGCTGCAGTGGCGGACGCACGGCGACGATCTCGCCGCCATGCGCGGTCGAGTGGACAGTGCGTTCGTCGACACGAGCTACGCCGTGATCGCGTGGAAGCATCTCGCATCGTCCGAGTACACCAAATCGTCGTTCGATCCGTCCACGGGGAACTCGGCGATTCGTGGGGCGGCGTATCGGCCGCCGCAATGGTCGGAGGACGGCGGCACGCTCGTCTTCGGCGTCGCGCCGCGCGAGCCCAAGGCCACGCCTGAGCCACGCGCGCCGGGCGAGTTGCCTCCCGCGCGCGTGCAAGTGTGGCACTGGAAAGACGTCCGCCAGTTCCATCAACAAGAGGTGAACGCCGCGCAAGATCGACAGCGAACAACACCCGTCGCGTGGAAAGTGGGCTCGAGCTCCGTCGTCCACTTGTCCGACGATCCACTCGAAGTCGTATCGCTCTCCGACAACGGCAACGCGGCCATCGCGACCGATGAAGGACCGTACGCCCGCGAATACATGTCGGGGCGCCAGTTCCGTGACGTACACCGCGTCGACCTCGCCACCGGCAAGCGCGACAAACTCTTGACCAAGAATCTCTACGGCGCCACGCTGAGCCCGAGTGGGCGATACGCGATGTACCAGCAGGATGGACAGTGGTGGTCAGCCGATCTCGCCAACGGCACGCGGTCGAATCTCAGCGGCAAGATCAAGAGCATATTCGTCAACACCGAAGATGATCACCCGGTGCCGGAGCGTCGCGCGTATGGAATGGCCGGGTTCACGACCGGCGAAAAATCGGTGATTCTGTACGACCGCTTCGATCTGTGGCAGGTGAATCTCGACGGATCGAATCCCGTTCGACTCACGCGCGGTCGCGAAGATTCTACGGTGTATCGTTGCGTCAGCGAAGCCGGCGCCGGACGCGGTGGTCGCGGTGGGTTCGGCGCAGCGACGCGCGCGGCACCGTGTCAGCTCGGCGCCGAGGATCGCACGATCGACACGAGCAAGCCGCTCATGTTGGCCGTGACGGGTGAGTACAGCAAGAAGAGCGGCTACGCGAAGCTCGTCGTCGGACAACCGGCGCAACGCTTGCTCTGGGCCGACAAGAACGTGTCGCGTCTCGCCAAAGCGAAAAACGCCGACGTCTATCTGATCGAGCAGCAGACATACGAGGAGCCGCCCAACCTGTTCGTCACCGGTCCGACGCTGAGCGACGCCAAGCAAGTGTCGCACATCGACGCGTTCCAAAGCGACTACGCGTGGGGCAAGCAGGTGCTGATGCCGTACACGAACAAGCGCGGTGACAAGCTGCAGATGATGCTCACGTATCCGGCGGATTATCAGCCGGGCAAGAAGTATCCGATGGTCGTGTACTACTATGAGAAGCTGTCGGATGGCTTCCACAACTACGTCACGCCGAACGACCGGAATCCGTACAACACGACGGTCTTCAGCCAGAACGGCTATTTCGTGCTGCGACCGGACATCGTGTTCCAGGCGCGGAACCCCGGCTTCTCCGGTCTCGACTGTGTGATGTCGGCGGTGAGCGCGGCGCTTGCCAAAGTGCCCGACATCGATGCGAAGCGTGTGGGCAACATGGGCCATTCGTGGGGCGGCTATCAGTCGGCGTTCTACGCGGTACACAATCACGGCGTCTTCGCGGCGACGATCGCCGGCGCGCCGCTCACCGACTTGATCAGCATGTACGGATATACGTCGGGAAACTCGGGGCTGCCCGAGACGGGACACTACGAGACAAGTCAGGAGCGTATGCAGGTTCCGTTATGGGAGGATCCGCAGGCATACATCCGCAACTCGACCGTATTTTCGGTGGACTCGCTACAGACGCCGCTGCTTCTCGAGGAAGGCGACGCCGACGGGAACGTCAACCATTTTCAGAGCGAGGAGCTGTACAACTTCGGCCGACGCCTCGGAAAGCACGTCGTGTATCTCGTGTATGAGGGGGAGAACCACAACGTCGCGCGACCGGAGAGCCAGGCGGACTATCTGCATCGCCAGCTCGAGTGGTTCGGGCATTATCTCAAAGGCGAGCCTGCGGCGTCGTGGATCACCAACGGCGAGAGCTATCTGGCGCGTCAGAAGATTCTCAAGGACGCGACGGCGACTCGCGACGCGCCGCCGGTTCAGGCCGGATCGCCGACCATTCGCCCGACTGACGGCCGCGCGCCGTAGGCAAAGCAAACGACCGCGCCTCCACCCGGAGCCGCGGTCGTTTGTTTATATGGTCGGGGCGACTGGATTTGAACCAGCGACCTCCTGCTCCCGAAGCAGGCGCTCTACCGGGCTAAGCTACGCCCCGCCGATCTCCTCACTCAGCCACGCCTGTCGTTGCGTGGACGCGCCCAGACGGACTCGAACCGCCAACCTTCTGATCCGTAGTCAGATGCTCTATCCAATTGAGCTATGGGCGCTTGGACGCGCTTACTACAAACGAACACTGAGAGCGCCGCCGCCAGTCATACGAAAAAAACCTGCTCGCATGTGCTACCGCGCACGGACGTGCAACCTATTTCTACGCGATACTCGAGTCAACGGCGATGGGCGGTACAAGACTCGAACTTGTGACCTCCACGATGTCAACGTGGCGCTCTAACCAACTGAGCTAACCGCCCAAGACTTCATTCAGGGTTGAGGGTGGAGGGTCGAGGGGAGAGGGACGGTGTGCGGCGCTGCGCGCCGCGCGTGCATTTCCCGATGTGCGACTCAAAAAAAGTGGCGCGCGAGGGCGCGCCGCGTTCCTCCCCTCAACCCTCCACCCTGTACCCTCCACCCTGCTGTTTGAGAAGCGGGAAACGGGACTCGAACCCGCGACCCCAACCTTGGCAAGGTTGTGCTCTACCAACTGAGCTATTCCCGCAACTTGTCATGCATCTCGAAAGCCGACACGCCGGGATCGCGATCATGCATCACACAAGCGACCACATGGCGAGTGTCGCGGCACTCTTCCGAGCACAACGTCGACGAGGCGTCCTGCGTACTCTCTTGCCACGCCATGGAGGCGAGGGGAATCGAACCCCTGACCTCTTGAATGCCATTCAAGCGCTCTCCCAACTGAGCTACGCCCCCTCGTCCCAACGAAACCGCAAAAAGCAGCCAAAGGCTGTCGCCAGGAACCACCAAGTATAGCCGAGGGTATACCGAGTGTCAACAAATTGGGACTGGCGCAAATCCCATAGGCCGGTATTTTGCAGCGCCTTATGTGACTTCGTTGGAAATGGTCGCAGGCCTGCGTGGTGATGATGCCGCGTGCGTTTTTTTCGTAGCGACGCGGTCCAACTCTTGGCCGCCGCTCCATAGATGCCGACTTTCAACGCGCTCTTTGCGCGAGGCAAACTGTAACATGACCGAACTCAAGCGCCGTCGCCGACGTGCGGCCCCCGCTGGGATCGCTCCAAACGAACCGGAACGGGACATTCTCGATCAGTATCTCTACGAGGTGAGCACTTATCCGCTCCTCAAGGGAACGGAAGAAATCGAGCTGGCCAAGAAAATTCGTGCTGGCGATCAAGACTCACTCCAGGAGCTCGTGAAGCGCAACCTCCGCTTCGTGATCTCCGTTGCTAAGAAATACCAGAATCGCGGACTCCCGCTCATCGATTTGATCGGCGAGGGAAACGTCGGCCTGCTCACGGCCGCTCGGAAGTTCGATCCGGACCAGGGCGTCAAGTTCATCTCGTACGCGGTGTGGTGGATTCGCCAGGCGATTCTCTCCGCGCTCGCACGACAGGGACGGACCGTTCGCGTCCCGCTCAACCGCACGGCCGATCTTTCGAGAATCATCAAGGCCTCCGAAATCCTCCGGCAGAAGCTCAACCGCGAGCCGAGCCCTGAGGAGCTGTCGCAGCTCACCGGACTGTCCGTAGATGTGGTGCAATCATTGGCCGCGCTCAATACGAGCGACGTCCGTCTCGACGCGCCGATGGATCCCGAGGGCGACCGCTCGCTCATCGAACGCTTCGTCGCCGACGAGATGCCCGACACCGAGGAGGAAGCAATGAACCGCTTCCTCACCGACGAGATCGAGCAGGCACTCGGTACGCTGCCGCCTCGCGACGCGAAGGTGCTGCGTCTCTACTTCGGTCTCGAGGGTGGACGCGAGCATACGCTCGAGGAGATCGGCTCCATGCTTGGCGTCACGCGCGAGCGCGTGCGACAGCTTCGCGATCGCGCCCTCAAGCGCCTCCGCGAAGGCGACGTCGGTCGCGCACTTGGTAGCTTCGCCGCCTGAAGCGATCCGGGACTCGAGCGGTAGAACCCAAGGGCCGGCATTCATGCCGGCTCTTTTTTTGGTCAATCAGTTCGTGGTTGACGTTTGAGCTTGGACTAGCCGCTAGTCCGATTGCGGATCACATTTCTGTCGGGGCGAACGGAATCCTCAACGCCGCCTGTTCCTACCCGTGCCTCCGCAATGATTCGCCTCATCGACGTCTACAAGTCGTTCGGACCAAAACACGTCCTCCAAGGGTTCAGCCTCGACGTCCACGAGGGCGAGACGATGGTGATCATCGGCTACTCCGGCACCGGCAAGTCGGTGGCGATCAAGCACATCGTCGGACTGCTCGAGCCGGACGACGGCCGAGTCATCGTCGATGACTTCGAGGTGCCACTCCTCTCGCGTCGCGAGCTCTACAAGCTGCGGGCGCGCATCGGCTACGTCTTCCAATTCGCCGCGCTGTTCGATTCGTTCACGATCGGCGAGAACGTCGCCATGGGGCTTCGCAAACAGCAAGAGCTGACGGAACGAGAGATCCAGGATCGCGTCCACGAAGCCCTCGAGCTAGTCGACTTGCCGGCCGTCGCCGAACGATTTCCGGCCGAGTTGTCCGGCGGCATGCGAAAGCGCGTGGGCATCGCGCGCGCGATCGCGCTCCGACCCAAGTACATCCTCTACGACGAGCCGACCACTGGTCTTGATCCGGTGACGAGCGCCGTCATCGATACACTCATGATTCGCATGCGCGAGAAGCTCGGGGTGACCGGGATCGTCATCACCCACGACATGCGCAGCGCCTATACCGTGGGGAGCCGCATCGCGATGCTGTACGACGGACGCGTGCGGCAGGTCGGCACGGTGGACGAGATCCAACACACGACCGATCCCATCGTGCGCCAATTCATCGAAGGACGGCCGAACCTGGATTACGAGAGCGAGAGCGAGGCGCAAGTCGTCTAGTGCCGCGAACCCACGCGCGCGATGAGACCTCGGCGGGCGGCATCGTGTTTCGCATGGACGCCGGCCAGCCGTTGTATCTCCTCATTCGCGATAGCTACAAGAATTGGGGCTTCCCCAAGGGACACGTCGAGCAGGGCGAACAACCCGAGGCCGCGGCACTGCGCGAGGTAAAAGAGGAAACCGGTCTCATCGATCTCACCATTCGTGCCCCGATCGATACGATCGACTGGTTCTTCCGCTTCCGAGGTCGGCTCATCCACAAGGTTTGCCATTTCTACTTGATGGAAACCGCGGAGGCGACGACGTCGCCGCAGCGCGCCGAAGGAATCACCGCCTGCCGTTGGACGCGTTTCGAGGAAGCGCAGTCGCTCATCTCCTATGGCAACGCGCGCGAGTTGCTTCGCCGCGCGCAGGAGATGTTGACCGCCTTGCTCTCCGCCTGACCGTGGCGAGCGCGACGCAGCCCGTGAGCGCCGCCGATCGCGCAGCGACTCCGGCGATCGTTGTCTACGCGCAACGGACACGCACTCGGACGTTGATCAAGAGCATATTTCCGCGCCGAAAAACGCGCGTCATCCTTGCACGCACGCTCGAGGATTTCGAGTCGGCGTTCAAGATCAACCTCGTGGACGCCGCGGTCGTCGACGTCAGCGCTGCGCAGGAAGACACGTGGCGTGTCGCGTCGTTGGCTCGCGAGTATCCGAGCGTGCCGTTCTTCGGGCTCGCCGCGCTCCGGGCTGCCGAGGGACCAGCGCTCGCGCAGTGCGCGAGTTATGAGTTCGCCGACGTGTTGGTCGAGGGCGTCGACGACGCCGCGGCACGCGACATCGTGTCTCACGCGAGCTTCTCGTCGAGGTTCGCCCGCGCGCTCGATCAACCGCCCGAGCGGTTGTCTCTCGACGCGCCGCTCCAAAGGGCGGCTTGGCGGTTCATCGTCGCGCACGCCGGCCGGCCGGTGCGAACGTCCGCGCTCGCGCGTGTGCTCCATGTGACGCGCGAGCACCTGAGTCGGTCGTTCGCGTCCGGCGGAGCGCCCAACCTCAAGCGAATCATCGATCTCGTCCGCATCGTGTCGGCGGCGGAGCTAGCGAAGAATCCGGGCTACGACCTGCGCGACGTCTCGAACGTGCTCGGCTTCGCGTCATCGTCTCATTTGTCGAGTACGGCGATGCGCGTTGTCGGGACGAAGCCGACGTCGCTGGCCCGACTGAGGACGGTTGATCTGGTTGACCGGTTCGTGAAGGGACACGGACGGAGCCGCGGATGAATCTGACAAGCTGGGCCTAGCGTCCAGTCGCTGCGGCGCTCTCGGGCGTCAGTTGTCGTTCGAGATAAACCAAGTAGCCTCCAAGCAACCGAAGCACTCCTTGAATTCGGCTCGAGAGATCCGCGTGTGCTTGCAGTGAGACGAGGTCGGCCTGACGGAGGATGGCCAGCTGCGTCTCGAGACGCAGAAGCTCGCGTTTTGCGGTGCGATACAGTTGCCGTTGTTCGGGAGCGGTGTAACGTCCATAGCCGTCGGCGATGGCGCTGGCGGCCGAAAGCGCGGTCAGCATGAGCTGATCGGTCACGACCTTGGTCTCGCGGCGAGCGCCTTGGCGGGCGGTTCTGACGACGTCGGCAGCGAGGGCGACCGCCTCTTGCCACACTTTGAGGTCCTTTATGCTGGCTGCCATGGCGATAAGATGAGGGCGGCCAGCGGGTTGCCAGCACCGAACGATTGCGCGTGGTGCGACAACGCCGCACCCGAACGAAGGCGGTGCTTGCAGGGAAGGGCCTCCTTGTGATATTTTTCACAAGCCGAAAACGCACCCCCACGCCGCTCCGATTTCCGACCCCTCCGTATGGCAACTGACACCACACTCCGCCCCGGCGAGATCAAGGACATTCTCCTTCGCGAGATCGAAGCCGCTGACCTCCACGAGCTCGATGTCGAAGAAGTTGGTACCGTTCTCGAAGTCAAAGACGGGATCGCGCGCATCTACGGCCTCCAGAAAGCCATGGCCGGCGAGATGTTGCAGATCACCGCGTCGGAGACCGGGAACCAAGTCACCGCCCTCGCGCTGAACCTCGAGGAAGACAACATCGGTTCCGTCGTACTCGGCGACTACCTCCAGCTGAAGGAAGGCGACGAGGTTCGCCGCACGAGCCGCGTGCTCGAGGTGCCGGTCGGTCCGGAGATGGTCGGCCGCGTCGTCGACGCACTCGGCCGCCCGATCGATGGACTCGGCGACATCAACGCGAAGCACACGCGAAAGGTGGAGTCGAACGCGCCAGGCATCATCGTGCGCCAACCGGTGCGAGAGCCGCTGCAGACCGGTATCAAAGCGATCGACTCCATGATCCCGATCGGACGCGGACAGCGCGAGCTGATCATCGGCGATCGCGCGATCGGCAAGACTGCCGTCGCCGTCGACACGATCATCAATCAGAAGGGCCAGGGCGTGATCTGCGTGTACGTCGCGATCGGCCAGAAGGCATCGACGGTCGCGTCGGTTGTCGAGCGTCTCAAGAGCTCGGGCGCGATGGAGTATTCGATCGTCGTTGTCGCGTCGGCGTCCGATCCGGCGCCGATGCAATATATCGCGCCCTACTCGGGTTGCGCGATGGCCGAGTATTTCATGTACAACGAGGGCAAGCCGACGTTGTGCGTGTATGACGACTTGTCGAAGCAGGCCGCCGCGTATCGTCAGCTGTCACTCGTGTTGCGCCGCCCGCCTGGACGTGAGGCATTCCCTGGCGACGTGTTCTATCTCCACTCACGCTTGCTCGAGCGCGCGGCCAAGCTGCGCGAGGACGATGGCATCGTCGACGGGAAGACGATTCTCAAGGCGGGTGGCTCACTCACTGCGCTGCCGATCATCGAGACGCAGGCGGGCGACGTGTCGGCCTACATCCCGACGAACGTCATCTCGATCACCGACGGTCAGATCTTCCTCGAGTCCGATCTGTTCTTCGCCGGCGTTCGTCCGGCGATCAACGCCGGTATTTCGGTATCACGCGTCGGTGGATCAGCGCAGATCAAAGCGATGAAAACGGTCGCTGGCCGCCTTCGTCTCGACTTGGCGCAGTTCCGCGAGCTCGAAGCGTTCTCCGCGTTCGCGTCCGACCTTGACGCCGCGACGCGTCGTCAGCTCGATCGCGGCGCGCGCACGGTCGAGGTCTTGAAGCAAGGCCAGTATCAACCGATGCCGGTCGAGCAGCAGATCATGATCATATTCGCCGTCACGAACGGATTCATCGACGACGTGCCGGTGAATCAGGTGCGCGAGTGGGAGCGCGGCTTCCACGAGTTCATGGCGAAGACGTATCCGAACATCGGCGATGCGCTTCGCAACGGCAAAGTGCTGACGAAGGAGATCGAAGCCGATCTGCGGCGGGGGATCGAGGCATACAAGAAGGGTCCCGGCAGTCCGAAGACGAGCGCCCCGCGCGTCGAGGACGCCGTTAAATGATCGCGAGACCAACAAATGGGGTCAGACTCCATTTTTGCGAAATAGGGTCAGACTCCATTTCAGCAATGCGCAACAATGGCTAAGGGTCGCGAGCTCAAAGGTCGCATCAAGTCCGTCGAGAACACGCGCAAGATTACGCGCACGATGGAAATGGTCGCGACGTCGAAGATGAAGCGCGCGCAGGACCGCGTCGCGGCCGCACGGCCGTACGCGCAGGCGCTACGCGACGTCATCGGCAGTCTCTACTCACCGGAGTTGGCCGAGCGTTTTCCGCTGTTGCGTCAACCGGCGCAGATGAAGCGCGTCGCCGTCATCGCGCTCACCGCCAACCGCGGACTCGCCGGCGCGTTCAACGCGAATCTCATCAAGGAAGCGCGCAATACCATTCTCGGCCTCGAGGCCAAAGGCATCGCTGTCGATCTGCACGCGATCGGCAAGAAAGGTCTCGGATACTTCCGCTACGTCGGCCGCAACGCGCTGACGAGTCGAACCGACATCAGCGATCGTCCGACAGCTGTGAACGCGGCGGAAATCGTGAACGATCTCACCGAGGCGTTCGCGCGCGGCGAGATCGACGCGGTGTACATCGTCTATCCGAATTTCAAATCCGTGCTGTCGGCGCCGCCGGCCACGGTGCAGATCCTTCCGGTGCAACCGCCGGAGTCTGGCGCCAAGCAGCGCGACTACATTCTCGCGCCCGACGCGCAGACGATCCTTGGCGAGCTGCTCCCGTTGTATGTCCGCAATGCCGTGTATCGCGCGCTGGTCGAGATGACAGCGGCATTCTACGCGGCACAGCGGACGGCAATGAAAAACGCGACGGACAACGCGACGGACATGCTCAAGATTCTCGCTCGGACGTACAATCGTGCACGCCAGGCCACCATCACGCAGGAGATCGCCGAGATCGTCGGCGGCGCAGCAGCGCTACAGGGTTGAGGGTGGACGGTTGAGGGTACAGGGAAGGTGTGTGGCGCTACGCGCCACTCAACTGCGTTGGACTTTACATCCATGCTGTTAAGCGCCGAAGGCGCCATCCTTCCCTCAACCCTCCACCCTCAACCCTCCACCCTGCTTAAACAGACTCAGGACTCTCATGGCAACCGCAACCGGCATTCATAACATCGGAAAGATCGTTCAGGTCATCGGCCCAGTCGTCGACGTCGAGTTCGAGGCGGAGCACCTGCCTGAGTTGTACAACGCGCTCGAGATCACGGCCACCGCCGAAGATGGCACGACGGTGCGCGTCGTCGCCGAGGTGCAGCAGCACATCGGACGCAACCAGGTGCGAGCGGTCGCCATGTCGTCGACCGATGCGGTCGTGCGTGGCATGGAGGTCGTCGACACCGGTGGCGCGATCTCAGTTCCGGTTGGTGCGGCCGCGCTCGGGCGCATTCTGAACGTGCTCGGCGAGCCGATCGACAACGGCGCGCCGATTCCGAAGGACACCTTGCGTTGGCCAATCCATCGCAAGCGTCCGGACTTCGTGAACCTCGAGCCGAAGACGGAAATCTTCGAGACCGGCATCAAGGTCGTCGACCTGATCGCGCCGTTCGTGAAGGGCGGAAAAATCGGTCTGTTCGGCGGCGCCGGCGTCGGCAAGACGGTCGTCATCCAGGAGCTGATCAACAACGTCGCCAAGGGCCACGGCGGTCGATCGGTCTTCTGCGGTGTAGGCGAACGGACGCGCGAAGGGAACGATCTCTATCTCGAATTCAAGGAAGCGGGCATCCTCAATCAGGTCGCGCTGATCTACGGCCAGATGAACGAGCCGCCTGGCGCGCGTCTTCGCGTCGGACTGTCGGGTCTCACGGTCGCCGAGTATTTCCGCGACCAGGAAAACGCCGACGTGTTGGTGTTCATCGACAACATTTTCCGCTTCACGCAGGCTGGCTCCGAAGTGTCGGCGCTGCTCGGACGCATGCCGAGCGCGGTGGGTTATCAGCCGACGCTCGCGACGGAGATGGGCGACTTGCAGGAGCGCATCACATCGACACGTAACGGATCGATTACATCGGTGCAGGCCATTTACGTTCCGGCCGACGACATCACCGATCCCGCGCCTGCCACCGCGTTCGCTCACCTCGACGCGACCGTCGTGTTGTCGCGCGCGATCACGGAGCTCGGCATCTATCCCGCCGTCGATCCGCTCGCGTCGTCGTCGCGTATTCTCGACGCCCAGTTCATCGGTGATCGTCACTACACCGTCGCGACGAACGTCCAGCGGATTCTCCAGCGCTACAAGGAGCTGCAGGACATCATCGCGATTCTCGGCATGGACGAGCTCTCCGAGGACGACAAGAAGATCGTCGGACGAGCGCGGCGAATTCAGCGATTCATGTCGCAGCCGTTCGCGGTCGCGGAGCAATTCACCGGAATCCCCGGCAAGTACGTAAAGCTCGAGGAGACCGTGTCGTCGTTCGAGCGCGTCGCGTCGGGTGAGTTCGACAATCTGCCTGAGCAGGCATTCTTCATGGCAGGCGGAATCGACGACGTCGTCGAGAACGCGAAGAAGCTGCAGAGCTGAACGAGCTAGAAAAATGCTCAACGTCTCGGTGATCTCGCCGGAAGCAATTTTGTATCAGGGCACGACGGATTCCGTCGTCGCCCCAGCCTTCGACGGCGAAGTTGGCATCCTGACCGGACACGCGCCGATGATGACGCTGCTCGGCAAGGGCGTGCTGCGGTTGGGAACTGGCGGCGGTCAGCGGTTCAACGTCGACGGTGGGTTCTTGCAGGTCGTGGACAACACCGTGCGCGTGGTGACCGAGAAGGCGTCGCCAGCGTAGCGACGTAGGCAGCGCAGACAAAAAGGGCCGGCGATGGCCGGCCCTTTTTCACGGGAACCACCCGCGTGACGGCCCAGGGCTTCATGATGTCGTGCACGATGCTTGCTCGACAGTACGCAAGCTTTTTTAATGGGACTCGGTCATGCGCGAAACATTTGCCATTCTCTTTCGATTCATTGCTTCGGCGCTCGGCATTGGTCGGCGGCAGGCTGTGGCGCTGACGTTCGCGGTGGCGTCGCTTGCGTCGGCCGGCGCGCAGATGCCTGGGGCGCCCGTGCTCCAGAATGCGTGGGCGACGCCGGGAATTGTTGGGGCGATCAACTTTGCCGGCGGTACGGATGGGCAAGCGTACGCGGCCGCGCTCTCATGGGCCGCAACTTCAGGCCGGTTCGAGCTCAGTGGCGGCTTCGGCTCACGGCGCGTGACGGGCGCCGGCTCTCGCGGCGTGTACGGCGCTCGATTGGCCATTCCATTCGGAGGCGGCCCGACGAGCAACGTGGGCTTCGCCGTTTTTGCCGGAGTCGGCGGAGGCGCGGGCGCGAAGAGCACGGTGTTCGATTCCACCGCGAGCACGACGCAAGTCCCGGTCGGCGCTGCGATCGGGTGGCGGCGCGCGCTCGGGTCGGCGCGCGGTGTGTCTGTCTACGCCTCGCCATCGTATGTGTTCTTTTCCGGCGGGAGCAAGAGCGGCGGCCTCGTGCGTGCTGCGGTTGCGGCCGACATTGGGATCACGCCCTTGCTGGGTTTCACGGCGGGAATCGAGTTTGGCCAGGCGCGCAGCCGCGCCGTCGGCGGCCCGAGCGGGACATCCTATGGTCTTGGGCTAGCGTATGCGTTCGGTCGGCGGTAGGTGGCGTGTGAATTGCCCTCTACCCCCGTGATGGTGCGCGGCGGGGCGCGCGCCGCACCACTCACGAGCAAACGAGCCGGTCATGCCGAACGCCAAATCACCACCGATCTTGGTCGTCGATGACAACCATGACAACGCCGAGATCATTCGCCAGTACCTTCAAATGCGTGGATATTCGATCACCGTGGCGCATAGCGGTGACGAAGCCATAGCCTTATTCGAGAGCGTGCGTCCCGCGGTCGTCCTGCTCGACGTGATGATGCCCGGCCGTGACGGTTGGGAAGTCTGCCGGATCATGAAGCAGCATCCTACCTTGGGGCGGACCGTCCGGGTAATCATGGTGACCGCGCTCGACGAGTGGCAGGACAAGCGGGAAGCGCTGCAGATTGGCGCTGATGATTACGTTGAGAAGCCATTCGACCTACCCACACTCGCCGCGACCGTGCAACGCAATCTTGCTATGCAGCGTGCGATGGCATCGTGATCTCTAGCGCGAGGAGCGCGTGAGCGAATCGATCCTGCTCACCGATTCCAATGAATCAGCGCTCGAGCCGGCCGTGCGGCAGCTTGACGGATGGACGATCGAGCGTGTGAAAGCGGGTGAGCTGGCGAACGCCGTCGCGGCGCGTCCAGGCGTTCGCGCTGTCGTCGTTGCCTCCAATAGTCCAGACGTTCTGCGGGCCGTCGTCGAGCGCGCGCACAGCTGCGGCGTGCCCGTCGTCGTCGCATGTGCCGACGACACGGCTCGGCGTCGCGCGGTCGAGCTGAGAGCCGAAGAATGGTATCGCTGCCCGGCGGACGCCGCCGAGATCGCGCAGCGAATTCGCGGAGCGGTCGGACGCGGATCGCTGGGGAGCGGGATATCCGACGACCGCGTGGACCGGGTCGAGTACGAGCAGATGTTGCACGATTCGCTCACCGGGCTTCCGACGCTGCCCGTGATGATCGAGCGTTCGCGCAGCCTGTTCAAGGAGCGCGGTGAGCTCGTCGTCCTCTATTTGAATTTCGTGCGCTACTCGAAGATCGAGGAGATCTACGGGTGGGAAAAGCTCGACGCGGTCTTGGAGACCACGGCCGCCGCGGTGCGTGAGTTTCTGGACGACACCGCGCTCAGCACATCGCGGCTCATGGTGAGTTTCACCAACGACGACGATTTCATCTTCTTCCACGTGCCGGCGACAGGCGTGGCCGCGGCGTCGGAAAACGAGATCACCGACATGGTGGCGCGGCTTCAGCGTCACGTTGGCGGGCGGATCGAAGCGCAGCACGGCGAGGACATCGCCGCCCTGTTCGACATCTACGTCGGCCGCGCGCACGTGTACTACAACCCGAAAATCCGGCTCGAGCGGCTGATCTATCGCGGCATTCGAGAAGCCGCCAACGCCGCGCGGTCGATCGAGGAGCGCGAGCGTGGGCGTCGCGTGGCGGACTTGCGCTCGAGTTTACGCGATCGCGCGGTATACGTGGACTATCACCCGATCGTCGTCACGGAGACGCAGGAGATCTTCGGCTACGAAGCGCTCGCGCGCGGCGTGATGCGCAGCCTGCGCAGTCCTGAAGTGATGTTCGACGTGGCCGCCGAGGCGGATCTCGTCTGGGAGCTCAGCCGTCTCTGTCGTGCTCGGGCGATCGAAGGGATCGAGACTCGTCTTCAACCGAACGAGTTGCTGTTCCTCAATGTCGACCCGCACGATTTCAGCGACCCGGCCTTCAATGAGGATGAGGTCAAGTATCCGGAGAGAGTGGTCATCGAGATCACGGAGCGCACGGCGATCAAAGATTACCCGAAGTTTCGCGAGCGCCTGCGCATCTTTCGCGAACGGGGGTTTCGTTTCGCGGTCGACGACGCCGGTAGCGGCTACGCCGGTCTGGGCTCGATCGCCAACCTCGAGCCCGACTTCATCAAGCTCGACATCTCGCTCATCAACGCGATCGACACGAATTTCATCAAACAGAATTTGGTCGAGACGATGGTGAAGTTTGCCAACGATCACGGCGCGAGGGTGATCGCCGAAGGCGTCGAGCGCGCCGAGGAGTTCAAGACGGTCAAAGATTTAGGCGTGCACCTCGTCCAGGGGTTCTTCTTGCATCGGCCGTTGCATTTGCCGCTGCCATCGGTGGTGGAGACGGTCAAGCGCTAACGAGGATCAACGAAGCGATTCAGCGTAGCAGCCGATTTACTAGATCGAACGACCGCTCCGCCGCGCCGAGTCCACTGCGCACCAACGCCCGCGCATAGTCGCCCGCCTCGCGCCGCGCGGCGGGATCGGTGATCCAAGTCCGCGCCCGCTTGGCGAGATCAGCCTCGCTCGATGCAGCTGCACCTCCACCACGTTGCGCCAAGAGCGCCGCGTCGCGGCTGTTGTCGTGGCGAGGACCGAATAACACCGGGACCCCGAACGCCGCCGGCTCGAGCACCGAGTGCAGACCGGCCGCGTGAAATCCGCCGCCGACGAACGCGATGTCCGCGAGCGCGTACAACTCGCCGAGCACGCCCAGCCGATCGATCACCACGACGTCGGCGTTGTTGGCGTTCGGCTCGTCGAGACGGGCGGCGGTCAGACCCGCGCTCGATGCCCAGTCGAGCACATGCGCGACGTGGTTGGCGGTCGGTTCGTGCGGCGCGACGATCAACCGGGGCGCCGCGCCGCCGCGGCGGAGGGTCTCGAACGCGGGGAAGAGCACGGCTTCGTCCGCAGGCCACGTAGAGCCGGCGACGATCGTCGCCCGCGCGTCGCGCAGGCGCCCGAGCAGCGGACTCGCGCGATCGACGCCCTGGGCGCGCAGCCACACCTGGTCATACCGCGTGTCGCCGGTAATCGCGATCACGTTCGAGCGCACGCCGAGTTGTACGAGGCGATCGGCATCGGCGTCGTCGACCGCGCCAACCACCTCGAGCGAGGCGTAGGCGTCGCGCAGCAACGCCGACGCTGTCCGCGACCGGCGCGACGACCCGCGCGACAACGTCGCGCTGATCATGCCGAGCCGCACGCCGAGCGCTCGCGCTTCGCGCGTGATGACCGGCCACACGTCGAGTTTAGAAAAGACTAGTGCCGTCGGCGCGATCGAGTCGAGGGCGACTCGGGCGTCGCCCGGCGTGTCGAACGGCAAGTAGTCGCGAAAATCCACGTCGAGCCCGCGGGCGAACGCAGTCGCACTCGGCGAAAAGTGCGTGTAGGCGAGCTGCGCGTCCGGTCGGCGCGCGCGAACGAGCTCGAGGACCGGCCGCGCTTGCAGCCCTTCGCCGACCGAGGGAGCGTGAATCCAGAGCAACGGCCGCGACCGATCGCGCTCTGTCGAACCCCAGGCGCGATAACGATCGCGAATCCCGCGGCGGGCGCGCAGCGCGCGCAGAAACTTGGAATCGCTATTCGGGGCGACGACCGCGGCGCCCCGCGCGAGCTGCGCCAAGGCGCCGTAACCAAGTTGCACGGGGAAACGCACGATCGCTCAAATCACGAGACTACTTGGCGCGCGCTTTGAGCGCGGCGTCGATCGCGGCACTGACATTCGCGTCGGCGCCCGCGAGTGTTTGATTGCCGACGAAGAATGTCGGCGTCGAATTCACGCCGGCCCGTCTCGCGCGATCGCGGTCGGCGTCGATCAACGCGACCGTCGCGTGCTGTGCCATGCACGCTCGCCATTGCGGCATGTCGACGCCTACCGCCTTCGTGATCGAATCAAGCTTTGGGCGCGGATCCGCCAATACCTCCCATTGCGTTTGGCTGGCGAAGAGCGTGTCGTGCATCGGCCAAAATTTGTTCTGCACCGACGCGCACATCGCGGCTTCCGAGGCCGGTAACGCGTTGCGATGCATGCTGAGCGGCATGTTGAGGAAGGCGAGTCGCACTCGTCCCGTCTTGACATAATCCTTCACGATTTTCGCATAGTTCGCGTCTTCCCATTGCTTGCAGTACGGGCACTGGAAATCGCTCGCCATGATCACCCAGACCGGGGCCGACGAGTCGCCGAGGATGCGACCACGATCGGCGCGATCGCTGATGCTGTCGTGCGGCATGGCACCGGTCGTCGTGGTCGTGCCGGTCGCCGAGGCGGTGCTCGCTGTGCCGGAGGCCGAGGCCGTCCGAGTTTTCTCGGCGGCCGGACCCGGGCGCGAACAAGCGGCGCCAACGGCCGCCGCCATGAGGAAGTGAAGGAGTCGAGAGGACATTGGAATGGCTGTTTCGCGGGCGAGTCGAGTCATCGTCTGGCCGAAAGCTACGCTCCGTGCGCGCGAGTCACAAACTCTTACAGCACAATAACGTAGATGTCGTTCAATCGCGAGCCGCAGGGGGCATGTCTCTTGCACCCTCCGGCGAGTTGGACCGTTGTGTGATGTCTCGATCGATCACGTCGGAATACCTCGTACGGCATGGGGCGACGATGGAGTGGTATCGCGAAGGTGGGCCAACGATGCTGCTCGTGTTGCTCGTCGGTGTCGCTGGTCTCGTGATCCTGATCGAACGATTCTACGTCATCGTTCTGCGATCGAAGAACAATGCTCGTGTGTTCATCGAAAGCGTCATCCACCTCGTTCACGCCGGGAAGATCGACGAGGCGATCAAACAGTGCAGCGCGTCACCCGCGGCGCTGTCTGACATCGGGCTCCTGATCCTGCGCAGCCGAAGTCGCAACGAGGCGGATCTGCAACGCGTCGCTGGCGCGGCGGCGCTCGCCGTGCTCCCCAAGCTCACGCATCGACTGCAATACCTTGTGACGCTCGCTGTGGTCGCGCTGCTCATCGGCGTAGTCGGCACGTTGTCCGGCGTTCATCGCGCTCTGTTAGTCGACGCCGCTTTTGCTCATGGGCTGGCCTGGGCCTTGGCCCCGACCATTTTCGCCCTTGGCGTCTCGGCCGTGTTGGTGCTCGGTCGCGGATACTTGCTCGGTCAAGCCGAGACGATCACGGAACACATTCACGAGTTTTCAGCGCGCCTGATCAACGCGCTCATCGATCAGCCGGACGTTCGGCTTGGGCATCGTTGAGCCGTCGGCCGCGCGAAACGTTTCGTTTGATTGACGCGTATGCTTCCCCTAGCGGCGCGTGCCGGATAGCCTTCTTCATTGGCCGGGCACGCGCCAGGATCGTTGCCCGCTTTACTCTTCGCCATCGCTCGTGACGCGTCGCGCGCTCGCGCTGTTCATCTTTGCATTCGTTGCCCCAACCAGTGCAGCCCAAGGTCAGGGACTGCAGATCCCCGCGCCGCAGGGATACGTCAACGATTTCGCGAACGTCATTCCGGCCGCGAACGCGAACACGATCAACGCGATCATCAATGATGTTCGCGCCAAGTCCGGCGGCGAGATCGTCGTCGTCACGCTGCCCGATCTGCAGGGCCGACCGATCGAGGAAGTCGGTTTGCGGATCGGCCGTGAATGGAAGGTCGGCAAGAACGCCAAGCCTGGAGATCCGGCTCGCAATACCGGCGTGATCATCCTCGTCGTCCCCAAGGAGACGAGCAGCGATCATCGCGGTCAGGTGCGGATCGAAGTCGGCTACGGCGCCGAGGGCTTCATCACCGACGCGACCACCGGCCAGATTCGCGACGAAGCGTTGACGCACTTCAGACAGGGCGATTACGGCGGCGGCATCGAAGTGATGACACTCCGAGTCGCGCAGCGCTACGCCAACGAATTCCGATTCACGCTCGACAGCGCCTTTCAGGAGCAACCACCCGCCCGGGCGCCACCGCGCCGGCGGAGTGGTGGTGGCATTCCCCCGATCCTGTGGCTCGTCCTGCTCTTCTTTATTCTCTCGTTCCTGGGTGGTGGACGTCGGCGCGGATGCTTGCCGATCTTCATTCCAATGGGCGGCGGAGGTTGGGGCGGTGGTCGTGGCGGAGGTTGGGGTGGTGGCGGATTTGGTGGCGGTGGCGGTGGCGGCGGTGGGTTCGGCGGTTTCGGCGGTGGCGGAGGATTTGGCGGCGGCGGCTCCAGCGGATCTTGGTGACAATGGCGCGAATGACACTCGATGAACTCGTCTCGCAGCTGCGCGCAGCGTACGGCACCGCGCTGCGCTCCATTGTGCTCTATGGATCGGCTGCCGCCGGCGAGCACATTCCCAAACGCTCCGACTACAACGTGCTCGTGATCGTCGACTCGCTCGACGCTGAGCGCTTGACGGCGGCGTCGGCGGCATCGCGCGCGTGGACCGAAGCAGGGAATCCGGCGCCGCTCACGCTCACGACGTCGGAGTGGCGCGGTTCGTCCGACATCTTTCCAATGGAGTACGCCGACATCCTCGAGCGGCATCGCATCTTGTTCGGCGACGCGCCGTTCGACGGCATCAGCGTCGATCGAAAGGATCTGCGTCTCCAGCTCGAGCAGGAGGCGATGGGAAAGGTGATCAAGCTTCGTCAGGGGGTGTTGGCGTCTGGCAATGATGGTCAGCGGCAACTCGAGTTACTCGCCGCGAGCGTGAGCTCGGTGATGGTCGTGTTCCGCGCGTTCCTTCGCCTGCGCGGCACGACGCCGCCGACCGACAACGTCGCGTTGGCCGAAGCGGTTGGACGCGAGGCGTCCTTCGACCCAGCACCCTTCGCCGCGGTCGTGAGACACGTCCGTGGAAAGAACCAACTGAAAGCCGGCGACGTCGGCCCCGTGATCGCCGGGTACCTCCGTGGGATGGAGCAGCTCGTCTCGTACCTCGATCGATACGAGCCCGGCGCTTGAGCATGGGTTCTGTCACTTCGCCACGACGGGGCCGTAGTATTTTCAGGTGTTCAACCGTTCCACCCAATCCTTACAAGGACCGACAATGAAACGCTGGCTCGCTCTCTCGCTTCTGCTCCCACTCGGCGCATGCGGCTACAACCGCATCCAGACGCTCGACGAGCAGGCCGCCGCGGCGCAGAGTCAGATCGAAGTTCAGTTGCAACGCCGCGCCGATCTGATTCCAAATCTCGTGAACACCGTGAAAGGCTACGCGCAGCACGAGGAAGCCGTGTTCACGCAAGTCGCGCAGGCGCGGTCAGGACTGCTCGGCGCGGTGAAGTCCCACGACCCCGAGCAAATGGCCAACGCCAACGCACAGCTGACCGGTGCGCTCGGCCGGCTGCTTGTCGTATCGGAGGCGTATCCGCAATTGAAGGCGGATCAAAGCTTCATCCGCCTTCAGGATGAGCTGACTGGAACCGAGAACCGAATTGCCGTGTCGCGCGTCGACTATAACAACGCCGTGAACGCCTACAACGCGTACATCCGGCAATTCCCCGCGGTGATCACGGCGAAAATCACCAGCGCAAAGTCGCGAAAATATTTCACGGCAACTGGCGCGGCGCAGGAAGGGCCACCGCCCGTCGATTTCTCCAAACCAACACCGCCGGCGACGCCGCCAAAACCGTAACCTGTCATCCTGAGGAGCGGAGCGACGAAGGATCTGCTGTACCCAGGGGCAACAGCAGATCCTTCGCTGCGCTCAGGATGACACTGGGGGCTTCGGAAAGAGCGAAGCCCCTTTTGCTACGCGCCATCCGGTGACGTCGAGCGCGCTGACGCTCGCGAAGCGAAAATCCTCGACGCGTCCTGGACCGCCGAGCTGCGCCCACAGTTCCTGCGACTTGGTCGGCATGAATGGCGCGAGATGGATCGCGTGCCGCGCGAGCTGACGAATGGTCGCCGCGAGGACCGACTTGAGTTGCGCACGAGCGTCCGGATTCTTGGCGAGCACCCACGGCTGGCTCGACTGAATGAACTCGTTGCCGCGAGAGACGCATGCCATCACGCGTTTGAGTCCCTCATGCAGCAGGAATCCCCGCGGACCGTCCATCGCGGCGTGGTACTCCGTGAGATCGGTCGCGTCCGCGCGGTCAAGATCAGTCGGCGCGCCCGCCGGAACGACCGCGCCGCAGTATTTCTCGACCATCGCGATCGCGCGGCTCGCCAGGTTGCCGAGCGAGTTCGCCAGGTCGGAGTTGTAGCGGTCATCGAAGCGTTCGTACGAGAAGCTGCCGTCCGCATCGAACGGGACCTCGCGCAGAAGAAAGAATCGCAGCGCGTCGGCCCCGTAGCGATCGATCGCGTCGTCGACGTCGAGTCGAACGCCGGCCGATTTGCTGAATCGCTCGCCCGAGAGCAAGACGAACCCGTGCGCCCACACCCGCTCGGGTAGCGGCAGCTCCGCGGCCTGCAACATCGCCGGCCAGATCACGCAATGAAGACGTGTGATGTCTTTGCCGATGACGTGCAGTTGCGCGGGCCACCTGTTCTTATATCCCGCATCGGGAAACCCGGTGGCGGTGAGGTAGTTCGGCAGCGCGTCGAACCAGACCCACGTTCCTTGTTCCTCGCCCGTGGAGAGTTGCAGCGGGAAGGGAATCGCCCATGCGAGACGCGACCGCGTGATTGAAATATCCTCGAGCCCTTGATCGAGCAGCGAGAGAATCTCGTTGCGCCGCGTTTCCGGAGCGAGGAAGTCGGGTCGCTCGTCGAACAGGCTCCGAAGGAATCCCTCGTAACGCGTCAGGCGAAAGAACCAGTTTCGCTCTGTCGTCCACTCGAGCGTGCGCGTCGGGTGCAGAATGCACTTGCCATCGACGATCTCGTTGTCGCGCTTGAACAGCTCGCAGCCCACGCAGTACCACCCCTCGTAACTCTTCTCGTAAAAATCGTCGGGGTTGTTGTCGTGGATGCGCTTGATCAGCGCGCGAACGCCGCGCTTGTGTCCCGCTTCGGTCGTCCGCATGAACCGATCGAACGAGACGGACAGCCGTCGCCACATCGCATCGAATCGCGTCGCGATCTCATCGACGAACTCTTGCGGTGATACGCCACGCTCGGCGGCTGCCTGCGCCACTTTCTGCCCGTGCTCATCGAGCCCGGTGAGAAAGTAGACGTCGTCGCCGCACAACCGGTGATACCGCGCGATCACGTCGGCCCCGATCTTCTCGTACGCGTGACCGATATGCGGATCACCATTGGCGTAATCGATCGCGGTCGTCAAATAGAACTTACCGCCGGCCACCTAGGAGTCTCCTCCCTGCGTAGGCGGCGCCGAATCGGATGAGCCGTCGCGCGGCCCGCGACCGCCCGGACGATTCCGGCGTCCTCCCCGGCGGCCGCGCCGGCGGCTGGGTCGTCGCTCGCGCGTGTCTGCTGGCTGCACGGCGGGCGATGTGTCGCTCTCGACGACGTCGGACTCTTGTTCGTCGGCGACGATGACGTCCTCCGAGACGATCTCGTCGTCGTCCTCGTGCGCCACATCGCTCTCTTCGGCGTCGTCGGCGTCGAGGGATGGAGGCGTTGGAGCGATGACCGGCAGCGGAGCGCCGGCCGCCTCAGCTTCGGCATGGAGCTCGGAAAGGAGAATCGTGCGAACCTCACCGTCCTCGCCGCGCAGCACGACGCGCTCGCGGAAAATGTCGTTCGAGACGACTTTCTCCTCACCGCGCTTGGTCTTGATCAGCCGGCCTTCTTTCGGAAAGCGTTTCCGGCTCTGCACGTAGAATTCGTGCTCGTATCGCAGACAACACATCAAGCGTCCACACGCGCCAGAGATCTGCGACGGATTGAGCGACAGGCGCTGATCCTTCGCCACGCCGAGGTTGACGGGGCGAAGTTCCGGCAGCCACGACGAGGAACAGTACTGTCGCCCGCACCGGCCGATGCCATCGAGGCGCTTGGCCTCGTCGCGCACGCCGATCTGCTTGAGCTCGATGCGCGTGCGAAACATCGACGCGAGCTCACGCACGAGCGTGCGGAAGTCGACCCGTTTGTCGGCGGTGAAGTACAACGTCAGCTTCTTGCGATCCCATTGCCACTCGGCGTCGGACAGCTTCATGACGAGCGCGTTCGACTTGACGCGCTCCATCGCTCGCCGACGTGCATCCTCGTTCAACGCGCGCATCTCTTTGGCGCGCAGTACTTCTTCCGCCGTCGCGAGCCGTCGAACCTTCTTTGTCGTCCCGGCCTCGCCATAGCCGTGCGGCGTCCCGGCGTTGCGCTTTTGCGCGAGCTCGCCGTGCGAGTGAACCACGCCGAGGTCTTCCCCGCGATCGGCGTCGACGATCACCGCCGTCTTGAGCGGCGGCGGATCGTCGGACTCCCAAAGGAAGAAGTCCTTCCGGTTGCCTTTGAATGCGACTTCTATGAGATGCAAAGCAGTTACTGGTTACTGGTTACTGGTTGCTAGTTACTGGTCGCTCGTTGCCGCCGTTCGCAGTTGCCATCAACCAGCAACCAGTCACCAGCAACCAACGTCACCGCGCACCGGGTCCTACTCCAAATATTGTCCCATGCGCATGAACTTGTCGCGACGGCGGCGGACGAGCTTGTCGGGCTTGTAGCGACGCAGGTCCTCGAGCTGCTGCACGAGTGTGTCGTGCACGGCGAGCGCGGTCCCCTCGTAGTCCGCGTGCGCGCCGCCGGTCGGCTCGGCGATGATCTGGTCGATCACGCGCAGATCGAGCAGATCGCGCGCGGTAATGCGAAGCGCCGTGGCGGCCTTCTCGCGCATCTCCTGACTCTTACCGTCTTTCCATAGAATGGCGGCGCACCCTTCGACGGTGATCACGGAGTAAACCGCGTTCTCCAGCATGTTCGTGCGATCGGCGACGCCCAACGCCAGCGCACCGCCCGAGCCGCCCTCACCGATCACCGTCGCGATGATCGGCACCTCGAGTCGGCTCATCTCGAACAGATTGCGTGCGATCGCTTCCGACTGACCGCGCTCCTCGGCGCCGAGTCCGGCCCACGCACCCATTGTGTCGATGAACGTGATCACAGGCACGTGAAATTTCTCGGCGAGCTTCATCAGGCGAAGCGCCTTCCGATATCCCTCGGGATGCGGCATGCCGAAGTTGCGACGCAGGATTTCTTTCGTGTCGCGACCGCGTTGCTGGCCGATCACCATCACCGTTTCGCCGTCGAGTCGCGCCCAACCGCCCACGATCGCGGCGTCCTCACGGAAGGCGCGATCGCCGTGCAGTTCGATGAAGTCGGTGAACGCGAGCTGGATGTAGTCGAGCGTGAACGGACGCTTCGTGCTCCGAGCGACCTGCACGCGCTGCCACGCTGAGAGATTCTTGTAGATCTCCTCGCGCAGGTCGGCGAGTTTCTTCTCCAACGGCGCGATCTCTTCCACGACGTCCAACTGCTGGCCACCGGCGAGCCGCTTCAACTCGTCGATCTGTTTCTCCAGCTCGACGATCGGTTTCTCGAACTCCAGTGTTGCGGATGTCCCCACGTCAGCTCCCGCGCACGAGACGAACGCGCTCCACGCCCAGCACGTCGCGCAGATCACGCAACGCCGCCGCCGAGACCGCGATTCTCAATGAGCGCGACCGCAGTCGGGCGCGCGTACCGCTTCCATCAGTCCACTGTACCTCGAGCGGCGGCGACGACGTATGCGACGTCGTATGTGTGTCGACGACGGCGCGCACGTCGCGCATTAGCTCCGGCGTGAAATTGTGGCCCGCCGACAGATCGAGCGCTACCGCAACCTGTCCCGTCAACCGCAACTCGACAAAGGGCGCCAACGACTCGACGATGAACGTCGGGTTGTCCGCGTCCTGATCGCGCCGCGAGTAGCTGCCCTTCAACAAGACAGGGATGTCGGTCTTCACCCGGTCGCCCAACAACGTCCAGGCTTCCGGAAAGACCAGGACCTCGGAAGATCCCGAAAAATCCTCTACTGTCAACCGCGCGAATTCGGCTCCCGACCGCTTGCTGATCTGTTTCTTGATCGCCGTCACGACGACGCCGAGTGAGACCGGCTGGTCGGTCCACTTCCCGAGCTGGGCCACCGTGTGCGACGCAAACAGCTCGACCTCCAACCGAAACGGCTCGAGTGGATGCCCGGAGATGTAGAACCCGAGAATCTCCTTCTCCCGCGTCAGCCGCTCCGACTCCTGCAGCTCGGCGATGTTCGGCAAGACGCGCGGCGCGTGGACCGCGGTGTCATTGTCGCCGCCGAGCAGCGAGAACTGTCCGACGGCCGCCTCCTGCTGCTTGAGCGACGCTTCCTGCAACGCGCTGTCGAGCACCGCCCAGAATTGCGCGCGGTGTCCGCCGAGATTGTCGAGCGCGCCCGACGCGATCAAGGCCTCGAACACGCGCTTGTTGCAGAGCCGAAGGTCGACGCGATCGCAGAAATCATAAAACGACGCGAACGGTCGTTCGCTTCGAGCGGCGAGAATCGAATCGATTGCCGACTTCCCCACGTTGCGGATCGCGCCGAGTCCAAAGCGAATGCGCTTCTCGCCGATGACGGTGAACTTGTAGCCCGACTCGTTGACGTCGGGCGCCAGCACGTCGATGCCGACCTCGCGCGCCTCGTTGATGAACTTGACGACGCTGTCCGTATCGCCGATCGACGACGACAACAGCGCCGCCATGAACTCGGCAGGATAGTGTGCTTTGAGCCAGGCGGTTTGATATGAGATTACGGAATAGGCGACCGAGTGCGCCTTCACGAATCCGTAGCGGCCGAACGTTTCGAGCTGCCCCGCGAGCTCCTCGATCACGCGACGGTCGTAGCCGCGCGCCACGGCGCGCTCGACGAACGTGCCAAGCTCCTTCTTGAGCGCCTCGGCGTCTTTCTTCCCCACCGCTTTGCGCACCGCGTCCGCCTCGCCGACCGACATGCCGGCCAACACCTGCGCGATGCGCATCACCTGCTCTTGGTAGGTGATGACGCCGTACGTCGGCTCGAGAATCGTCTCGAGTTCGGGGAGCGCGTACACCACCGGCTCCTCGCCACGCTTGCGGCGCTGATAGACGCGATGCATTCCGGCGTCGAGCGGCCCCGGTCGCATCAGCGCGCTCGACGCGACGAGATCGCCGAACCGGTCGCACCGCATGCTGCGCAAAATGTCAGTGGCGAGCGGCGACTCGAACTGGAACACGCCCGTCGTGCGACCGGCGCGCAACATCTGGTAGACCCTCTCGTCGTCGAGCGGCACTGCGTCGATGTCGATTTGCTGGCCTGTGCGCTGCTCGATCGACACGAGCGCGTCGTGGATCACCGTGAGCGTCGTGAGTCCCAAGAAATCCATCTTGAGCATTCCCGCATGCTCGAGACAGTTCATGTCGTACTGGCTCACGATCACCGACTCGTCGTCGCCCGAGCCCGAGCCCTTGGACGATTGCGTGCAAATCGGGACGTAGTCGTCGACCGGGCCGGGCGCGATGACGACACCGGCCGCGTGCACGCCGGTGTGCCGCGACAATCCCTCGAGCGCCATCGCGTAGTCGAGCAGTTGGCGATAGCGCTCGTCGGTGCGATAGAGCTTGCCCACGTCCGCAACCTGGTCGATCGCCTCGCGCACGCTCAGCGAATAGTTCGGCTGGTTCGGAATGAGCTTGGCCAGCGCGTCCGTCTCCGCCGGAGTGAAACCCAACGTGCGGCCAACATCCTTGATCGCCGCGCGCGACTTCATCGTCCCGAACGTGACGATCTGACACACCGACTCCTTGCCGTACTTCTGCCGCACGTACTCGATCACCTCACCACGCCGCTCGAAGCAGAAATCGACGTCCACGTCGGGCATCGAGACGCGCTCGGGGTTGAGAAAGCGCTCGAACAGCAAATCGTACTCGAGCGGATTGATGTTGGTGATGCGCAGCGAGTACGCCACCAGCGATCCGGCCGACGAGCCACGCCCCGGCCCCACCGGAATCCCGCGATCCCGCGCCGCCTTGATGAAATCCCAGACGATGAGGAAGTAGCCCGCGTAGCCGGTGGTCGTGATGACCGACAGCTCGTAGTCGAGCCGCTCGCGCACGTGCGAGGGAAGGGGATCGCCGTAACGTTCCTTGGCGCCCGCCGTCGCGAGCGCGGTGAGCAGCTCGTCCTCGGTCGACACGCCGGGCGGCAGTGGGAACGCGGGGACGTGATACTTCTTTCCAAACTCGACCGAGACTTCGTCGGCGATCTTTAGAGTATTCTCGAGAACGTCCGGCCGGCCGGCGAAATGCTTGGCGATCTCGGGCGCGCTCTTGAAGTACAGGCCCCGATCGTACCGCATCCGATCCGGATCGCTGCGATCCTTGCCGAGTCCGATGCAGAGAAGCACGTCATGGGCGTCGTGGTCGTCGGCGCGCAGAAAGTGCGCGTCATTCGTCGCGACCACCGGCAGCCCGAGCTCCGCGGCGAGCGAGAACACGCGCGCGTTGAGCTTGGATTGTCCTTCCGACTCGTGCGCCTGGACCTCGAGGTAATACCGATCCTTGAACAGCTCCGCGTACCATGCGGCCGCCTCGCGAGCCGCCTCCACCTCCTCGGCCATCAGGTGCTGCGCGACCTCGCCCGCGAGGCAGGCCGAGGAGACAATGATCCCCTCGTTGTACTTCGCCAACAGCTCGCGGTCGACGCGCGGTTTCGAGTAGAAACCTTCGGTGAACCCGAGCGATGACAGCTTGACGAGGTTTCGGTAGCCGACCAGGTCGCGGGCGAGAAGGATCAGATGGTAGTACGGCTTCGAGCCTGGAGTGGCGCGTGTTTTCGTCCGACGGTCACCCGGCGCGACGTACGCCTCCATCCCGATGATCGGCTTGATCTTGGCTTTGTGCGCCTTCTCCTGGAATTCCCAGGCGGCGTGGAGGTTGCCGTGGTCGGTGATCGCCAGCGCGGGCTGCTCGAACTCCTGGGCGCGTTTGATCAGCCCGTCGATCCGGTTCGCACCGTCGAGGAGCGAGTATTCCGAGTGGCAATGAAGATGGACGAAGGACATCTTGTTGAACATAGTCGCGCGGCCCCACGCGTGTCAAAGCAGATCGCGCCCACTCGCGTCCTTGTAAGTGTCGAATTACCAACGAATTGCATGGAAGGTGACGCGTTGGACGCTGGGCCTCGCGGTCGGCCTGGGCCTCGCGTATTTGCTCATCGCGCCGACCGGCCACTACCTCGTGCGCGCCGCCACGGCGGAAGCGAAAATCCTCGCCCGCCGGCGGCCGATCACGGCAATCATCGCTGACTCGTCCACGAGTCCGCACGCCGCCGCCAAGCTTCGCCTGGTACTCGCCGCTCGCGCCTTCGCCGCCGATTCGATTGGACTGAACGCGAGGCAGAGCTTCACGACATTCTCACAGCTCGAACGCGACACGCTGGTGCTGGTGCTGTCGGGCGCGTACCGCGACCGCCTCGCTTCTTATACGTGGTGGTTCCCGGTCGTCGGCCGCGTGCCGTACAAGGGCTTCTTCGATTTCAACGCCGCCCGTACCGCCGCCCGCACGCTCGAAGGCGACGGATTCGACGTGTACCTGCGACCGTCACCGGCGTTCAGCACCCTCGGCTGGTTCAACGATCCGATCCTATCGACCTCGCTCGGCGCCGACACGCTGGACCTCGCCAATACGGTAATTCACGAACTGACACACAACACGTACTTCGCCGGCGGCCAAGCCGTCTTCAATGAATCATTCGCGAACTTCGTCGGCGCGCGCGGCTCGGCGTGGTTCTTTCGCGCGCGCGGTTCCTACGCGGCAGCCGACCAAGCCGACGCCCGCTGGGCCGACGAAAAAGTCCTCGCGCGATTCTGGGCCAAGCTCTATCACACCGTGGACTCGGCATTCAAGGCGCATCCTCGCGACTCGCTCGCGAGACTGGCGGCGCGAGATACGCTCTACGCGCACGCCCGCCGCGAGCTGGTCGACAGCGTCGGTCCGCAACTTCGCACGATTAATCCGCGAGGGCTCGATCGGATTCGGCTCGATAATGCGGCCTTGCTAGCACACCGGATTTATACGACGGATCTCGATCTATTCGATCAGCTGTGGGTGCGGCAAGGAGGAGATTTGCGACGAACCGTGCGGCTTATCATCTCCGTTGCGAAGGCCACGCCGAAGAACCCGTTCGAGGGACTTAGGGCGGAACTAACAGAAGGAGCGGGACTGACGAAGAACGGAGCTAACAAGGATTGGGACTAAGTTGGTTCAGGCTCCAAACCTCCCCCGAAGCAACGCCCTCAAGTCAATTGCTGGCGAAGCAACTGGCGCGGGCAATGGCGCCGCAACTCCTGCTTCCTGCGGCACGACGCGCTGCATCTTTTCTCGCATCCCACGATCGATGAATCGCGACAACTGATCGATCGAGTAGTCTGATCCCCGTCGCGTCGCGTAGACGTTGAGCGGATACGTGACCGCGAGATGATTTCGCGCCCGCGTCATTGCGACGTACATGAGCCGCCGCTCTTCTTCCAGCTGTGCTTCGTCCTCGAGCGACCGCGACGACGGGAACCAGCCGTCCACCGCCCAGATGACGAACACCGCGTCCCATTCCTTGCCCTTCGCGCTGTGGACTGTGCTGATGACCAGCGCATCATCTTCCGACTCCGAGCCCGTCCCGAAATCCTGCGTGCTTTGCGGCGGCTCGAGGGCGAGCGCAGCGAGGAACGCGGAGCGGCTCGGGTAGCCCGCGGCGATGACGCGCAGTTGATCGAGGTCGGCGAGACGAGGCTCCGTGCGATCGTAGCGCTCGGCCAGGATTGCATCGTAGAGCGCCCGAATCTCATCGATGTCTTCGCCGATTCCGGCGTCTTCGGTCCGGGAATCCCGCAAGCGGCGCAGCAAGTTGGCGAGATTCTTGTGTGCGTCGCGCGCGCGGGGCGGGGGAGCGAAGTGGGAGAAGGCGTCGGGATCCCACGACCGTTCGGCCATCGATTCCATCATCGCGCGCGCGGTGACGTCGCCGATGCCCGGCATGAGCATGAGGATGCGATACCAGCTCACTTCGTCGCGCGGATTCTCCAGCACGCGAAGGAAGGCCAGCACGTCTTTCACGTGCGACGCCTCGAGAAATTTGATGCCACCCCATTTCTCGAATGGAATCTTTCGGTTGGTGAGCTCGATCTCGAGATCGGCCGACATGTAACCGGCGCGCACGAGCACCGCCATCTCGTGCAGCGGCATTCCCTCTTCGTGCAACTCGAGGATGCGGTCGACGACGAAGCGCGTTTGCTGCTGCTCGTCGCGCGTCGTGACGAGCCACGGTGCGTCGCCGCCGGATCGCTGCGTCCACAGGTTCTTGGTGAATCGCTCGAGCGCGCGTGAGATCAGCGTGTTCGTGACGTCCAAGATGGGCTGCGTCGAACGGTAGTTCTGCTCGAGCGCGATGATCGTGGCGCCGGCGAATGCTTGAGGAAAATCGAGGATGTTGCGGAAGTTGGCACCGCGGAACGAGTAGATGCTCTGCGCGTCGTCGCCGACCACGGTGATGTTGTGGTGGGTTCGGCAGCTGCCCCGAAGGATGCGCGCCTGGAGCAGGTTCGTGTCCTGGTATTCGTCGACCAGGATATGGTCGTGCAGCCCGGCGATGCGGTCGGCCAGCGACGGCGACGCCTCGAGCATCAGCGCCCAGAACAAGAGCAAGTCGTCGTAGTCGACCAAATTGCGCTCGCTCTTCCGGCTCGTGTACTCGGCGAAGATTCGGACGACGTCGCGCGTGTACTCGAGGAAGTGCGGGAATTCCTGCTGGAGGATCTCCTCGACCGGGACATCGGCGTTGAGATGTCTCGAATAGATGTAGTGGAGCGACTCCTTCTTGGGGAATCGCTTTTCCTGTCGGCCGTAGCCAAGGTTGGCGCGCGCCAGTTGCATGAGGTCTTCGGCGTCGCCCTGATCCATGATGGAGAAGTCGCGCGGCAGGCCCGCCTCGGGACCGAACTGGCGGAGGAGACGGTGCCCCGTCGCGTGGAACGTTCCGCCTTGGACTCGTGCCGACGCCGAGCCGACGAGTCGCTCGGCGCGGCTCAGCATCTCGTGGGCGGCGCGCCGGGTGAAAGTCAGGAGGAGGATGCGCTCCGGGGCGACGCCACGTCCTATGAGATGGGCTACGCGATAGATCAGCGTGCGGGTCTTGCCCGTGCCCGCGCCGGCGATGATGAGGAGTGGTCCCTCGCCATGAGTGGCCGCCATCGCCTGTTCGGAGTTCAGCTCAGAGGCGAAATCACGCGTCGGGGGATCGACCTGCCGTTGTCGCGCGGGATAGAGACGAGTGACGTCGGTCATGCGGCAATATAGGTTCGGGGAGCGTTCGGGGTTAGGTGGTCGTCGTCCCCTCTGTTACGCCCTCGCGCTCTCCTGCGTCTTCTCTCGGTTACGTGTCCCGGTCGGGGCGAGATTGCCCGTCTGGGTAAGGGTAGGTGAAGGCTAAAGTGTGAGGAAATGTCGCACGACATCGCGTGACATCCCTCACTGGTTGGGCTCTCGCTTCGGTGCTACGTTGCACGACCTACCAGAGTGTCGACGCGGAGCAGCAGAACTGCAGGCGCGGACGGGTGACCAAACGGCCGGTGCTGGTCGTTAGCCCAGATGACAAACGCAACTCCATACACGCAGCGACTTGGGACTCATGAACGGCCATGGGCTTCGTCCTTGACCCTATTGACCATGAGCCATATGTTCCGTCGCTTGCGGAATTTTGCTGATCAGTGTCGATAGCGGGGGGTGGCCACGACCCTCGAACGTTCTGCGGTACCTCGCGGTAGCTGGCAGTCGTCGATTGGATGGCGTGGTGTTTAGAGAGTTGTTAGCAGGCGTTAGTGGAGGTACACGCACCACAAGTCGCAGTTCCTGTTTTCACCCGCATCCCTTACCAAGGGGGTAAGATGCAACGCGTAATTTGTTCTACTTTACTCGTAGGAGCTTTGTCGCTGGCCGGCCTTACGGCTTGCGGTGACAAAGTGAACGTCGTGGGACCGTCTCTCGATAGCACGGTGACGTCAGTGACGGTCTCGCCGCCTTCGGCGACGCTGAACGTTGGCGACAAGATCACGTTGGTCGCGACAGTTACAGGCGGCGCTGGCTTGACGAACCGCAACGTCACGTGGACGACCGGCAACGCTGCGGTCGCGACGGTCGATGCGAGCGGCCAAGTGACGGCAATCGGTGGCGGCACGACCAGCATCATCGCCACGTCGGCAGCCAACGCCGCAGTGAAGGGTGCCGCGGCCATCACTGTGGGCGCGGTTGTTCAGCCCACGGTGACAGTTTCCACGATCAACCAGACGGTTTGCGTGCCGCTTGGTGCTTGCACGTCTATCCCCGCGACGCTGACTAACGTCGCCAATCAGCTCGACGTGACACTCAACGTGGACGCTGGAACGCAGAAGCTCTCGAAGGTCGATCTGCTCGTGAACTGCGGCGGCGCGGACACGGTGGTCGCGACGCAGACCATCGCGAGCGGAGACGTAGCGCCGTTGTCGGCCGAAGCGTCGGCGTCTCCGATCACGCTCAGCTTCAACACGGCGGCTTTTAACGCGGCGAATGGCACAGTCGCCTTCAAGAACGGCAGCTGCACGCTCAAGGGCCGTGCGACGACGACGACCGGCGTCATTGTGGCGTCTTCGGGCACACCGTTCACGCTCAACAACGTCAACATCGTTTCGGCGACGCTGACGACAGTGCCAGGTACGGGCCAGGTTGCTTCGGCCACAGACGCGAACGGCCTGCTGTGGCGCGCCGGCTCGGTTTCGGTGACCGCGGTTCCGGTGATCTACTCCGCGAACACGACGATCGCGGCGGCGTCGGTCAGCCTCTTTAACTCGGGCAATGACGCGGCGCTTGGCAAGAACGGCGCGACGGTCGCTGGCAACAGCGCCGTGGGAACGTTGACGGGTCTCACGCCGACCGCAGGTGTGGTCACGGCGAGCTTCCCGTTGTCGACGACGGCCACCGGTGGTGTTGGTGGTGCAGTGGTTGACACGCTTGGTGTGCAGGTCACTACGGTTGATAGCAACGGTAACCCTGGCCCGACATTGAATGCGTCGAGCTTGAACTTCATCCGCCTCGACAACCGGGCGCCTGATATCACCACCACTCCGCCGACGTACGTGGCGGGTACGCAGAACACAGCCAATGGCTGGGTCGGCAAGGCGTTCATCTTCAGCGTGGCCGCTGGCTCGCTGACGGGTGGTAGTGCCACGGCCGACAACCAGACGGCGATCACGGCCCTTGATCCTCTCCTAACCGCGCCCTTCACCACAAGCCCGGGCGGCGGCGGTGTCGACAAGGTAGTTCTCAACACCCAGTGGGCACCGCAGGGGACGGCGGCCAGCTCGACGGCATGGGCCACGTTCACCAGCGTCACGAGCCTGGCCGAAACACCGGCCGCGATAGGTTCGGTCGCGTACGACCTTCGCTTGAACGTCTGCGACGCGCTCGGCAACTGCGCCGTAACGCCGACTCTCGCTACATTCGGTGTCGATTTGACGGCGCCGACCGCTACGACGGCTTCTGGCCCGAAGGCGAACGAAATCGACGGTATCGGTCAGGCGATTACCGGTGGCGGCACGATCTCTGTTGGTGCAAGTGATCCGCAGGGTGCAAACCTGGCAACAGGTTCGGGCTTCGGTGCCACCCCGGTGTTGGTCAGTGAAACACGGCTCTGGCCGAGCGGCGCCACAGGCCAGCAAACCACCTGCGTCATCGGCACTCCGACCACGGCCGGTGATGCATGCAAGACTCCGGCGGCGCAGGCACTCAGCTTCGCGGCTATCACGACGAGCCCAGGTCAGTACGCTTTGACCTACACCGTCACCGACCAGGCAGGTAACCAGTCGGCTCCGGTGGCTCTGAACTACTACCTCGACCAGACGGCAGCACCGACGATGAGTGGCGGTATCGGGATTCCGGCCTCCATCACCGCTGGTGCAGTCTTCACGGCGTCGGGTGTTGACGATATGGATTTTGCGGCAGCGAATGCTGTTCTGACGTATCCTGGCGTGGCGGCGGTCGTTATCCCCGGCGTGTCGAGCGCGGCTGGTGTGGCGTTCGACAACACGCTCACGCGTGCTTCGACGGCAACTGTCACGTTGCCGGCGACGTTCTATCGTTCGCTCGGCACGATCAGCGGCGGCGCCATCACGGTCCCCCAGGTCAAGCCAAGTCAGATCGGCATCCGTGGTATTGATGCCGCGAACAATCTCAGCGCGCCTGATGTGGGCGTCTTCCCGGCGACGAACATTTCCACGCCTACGACGCTGGTGGTCGGCACAGACCTCGCCGACTTCACCATTTCCATCGTCGCGCCTGCCCCAACGACGGTCTCCAACGGCACGGGTACGGTTCTGCCGCGCTCGACCACGTTCACGGCGACCGTCAAGGCAGTCAACGCCAATGCAGGAACACCGTTCAGCCAGGTTTGCTTCTACATTGTGAACCCGTCGGGTACGCAAGGTGGCTTGGCCGACCCGGTTACTGGTGGCGCGAGCGGCGAGCTCTCGCTGCTCAGCTGCACGAACGTGACCGTCACGACGCTCGTTGGACCAGACAAGCTCATCTCGTCCACGCTAACGTTTGATCCGGATGCCAAGTACGGCACGGCTTCGACGCTCAATATCGTTGCGATCGGAGTTACATCGGGCGGTGATGCGCTCCTGACCGGAACAGCGGCGGGCCTGACGCTGGTTCCGTAATCAGCTGCAAGCAGTCGATTTTCAAGCAGTCGATTATTGAACTGGGCCCTGTCAAAACATCGACAGGGCCCAGTTCCTGTTTAGTTTGACGTTGAGGAAAAGAGCCATCGAGATCAAATTCTCGATGGCTCTTTGTTATGCTCCGCTGCGACGTGATGCTGCTATTTCTTCGGCGGCACCTGAATCTTCAGCGTCGCGGCCAAGCTGTCCCAGAATGGCCAGCCACGCCCGACGAGCCGATTATCGACGAATACGATTGGCGAAAGTTTGCGCTTCGGAATCGTGTCCTTGCCAGCCTTCTCGATCTTCTCGTTGTTCGGCGTGAAGTAGAGCACTTCGTAGTTCTTCCCGCTGATTAGATAACGGTCCCGCGAGTAGACGTTCGGGAACGAATCCGGGCCGGTGGACGTACCCGGCTTGATGTCATGAGAGATCACGCTAAGGGCCGAGTCCCGAGTGATTCCCGTGTCCAGCTGACTTACGCGTTTGTCCTCGCACGCGACGAGCACGACGGCAAAACTCAATGCCCCGAGGGCCGTACTGCGTTTGACGAAAAAGTGGCTCATTCCAAAGCTCCAGTGTTCTTCGAGTGGTGGGCTGGGCGCAACGAGCACCCAGGTCCCGAGAAAATTAGCAACTTCAATGAGATTCTGCGTGAGCCGGCGCGATGGTGGCTCCTCCCTCTCCTTGGGCTGCCTTCGTGAGACGAAACGCGCTCCTCATACACCGCCCAGGCCGGCGCGATCGCCTTGCCAGGCAGATGCGATGTGCAATTCGGTTCGAGCTCGGATCCGCCCAAACGCCTCGACGAACAAAGGCGCTCACCCGTTTCACGGTCCCGGACATTGGCGATACTCAACACAAATGCCTCATAGCCAGGTCTATCGGTTTGAACGACGAAGCAATTGCGTGTCGAGACGAGGCAGTTGCGTACCTAGACGAAGCAGTTGGCCGTAGAGACGATTCGAACCGCCGAGCGAGGAGTCGTGCCCGGCGAATAGGCGATCGTGCAGCCCGTTGCTTGCGATCCGGCAGACGCGAGCATCCGATGCGAATTCCCGTCTGCGCGACACGAATGTATCAATGGGGCATCGCATCGCGTGTCGAGCGCATCGATCGACGCGCATTGCTCTCCAGACAAGGCCGATGGAAGATCGTGCCTGAGCTAACGGCGATCGGTAGCGCCGTCGAGATGAGTGTGAGTACCCTGGGGTCCATCGGTCGCGCCGAATCGGGCATCGTGCGACTCGAGCGAGGGGTCGATCGCGGCGAATGATCGATCGAACGCCACGTCTAGGTGACGCGACACCATGACGCTGCTGACCGTGACGCTCAACGCGACGATGTGCACCATCCCGGCGTGAACGCGATGGCCCGACGAGGTGAGGTGCACCGCCCCTCCAACCGACAGATACCTGACCAGAAGCTATCGTCACCTGGCCGTGTCTCATCGCCACCGCTGGCCTGACTTCATGCAGATTCCAGAACGAAGCCGACATGTACTACCAGGTCATTGGCACCGCGTCGGCAGCCAGTCCAATCGCGTCGTCCGAAGGACGATTCGCGCTAGCGAAAGGCTGGTGGTCTTCGAGTCGAACCGCTCAGATGCCGAGTGCCAGCTCCACCACGGAATGCGCCAACGGACTTGCCGATGGACTCAGTTCAAATACGCCTCCAAACGCCTCGACAACCGACGCTTCGACCTGGCCCATCGTGAGCTGAGACGCGTCCGTCATCTCGCGGCTGATCGACGTCATGGTCACCGACTGAATGCCACAGGGGACCATCAGGTCGAAGTAGCTCAAGTCAGTGGTCACGTTGAGGGCGAAGCCGTGCCAGGTGACCCAGTCGCGCGCGTGCACACCGATCGACGCGATTTTTCGTCCTTGGGTCCAGACGCCCGTCTGACCGACACTCCGCTCGCCAGCGATGCCGAAGTCGGCGAGCGCGACGATCAGCCCCTCCTCGACCTGCCGCAGATACCAGTGAAGATCCTGCCGATGGCGCTTGAGATCGATGATCGGATATCCGACCAGCTGCCCGGGCCCGTGGAAGGTCACGTCGCCCCCGCGCTCGACCTCGAACCGCTCGACCCCGCGAGCCGCAAGCAATTCAGGAGACGCGAGGAGGTGCTGCTCCTTGGCTGAACGTCCCAGTGTCACCACTGGCGGATGCTCGACGAGCAACAACACATCCTCGGCGATCGTGCCGGCAATGCGCGCCCGCGCTACCTCCCGCTGAAGGTCGAGCGCGGTGGCGTAGGACATCACGCCCAATCGCTCGACCCATAGCTCACTACGCGTGGTCACGCGTGGATCATCTTCCCCAACGAGTCGAGAGCCGCTTCCATGACAGCCTCGGACATGGTTGGGTGCGCGTGGATCGCGTTCGCGACCTCCTCGACGGTGAACTCGTTGGCGCGCGCGACGACGATCTCGTGAATCATTTCCGTCGCGTGCGCGCCGACGATGTGCGCGCCGAGGATCTCGCCGTACTTGGCGTCACGGATGATCTTGGCGAAACCCTCCGTCTCGCCCGACGTGCGCGCGCGGCCGTTGGCCGAGAAGGGGAACTTGCCGACTTTGTAGTCGAGCTTCTTGTCTTTGCACTGCTGCTCGGTGAGGCCGACCGACGCGACCTCGGGATGGCAGTAGGTAGCGTTCGGAATATTGTTATAGTCCATCCCATGGCCCGGTTTGCCGGCGAGCAGCTCGGCGAGGACGATTCCTTCGTGCTCGCCTTTGTGGGCGAGCATCGGAGGGCCGGCGACGTCGCCAATGGCGAAAATGCCCTTGGCGGTCGTCTCCAGCCGCTGGTCGATCTTGATGAAGCCGCGGTCAGTGAGCTGAATGCCCGCTTCCTTCAGGCCGATCTCTTCGACGTTCGGCGCGCGGCCCGCGGCGACGAGGACGACGTCCGTCTTGACGTCTTTCTTCTCGCCACCGGCTTCGATCGTCATCGACACCGAGTCTTTCGCGGTTTTGACGTTCGAGATCTTCGCGCCGGTGAGCACCGTGATCCCACGCTTCTTGAACGCGCGCTCGACTTCCTTGGACGAGTCGGCGTCCTCGAGCGGCAGGATGGCGGGCATGACGTCGACGAGCGTGACCTGCGTGCCGAAGGCGCTGAAGACGTCGGCGAATTCGCATCCGACAGCGCCCGCGCCGACGATCACCATCGACTTGGGCGCCTTCTCGAGGATGAGCGCCTCGTCCGACGAGATGACTGTCGTCTTGTTCAGCGTGAGCCCGATCTGCGGCAGACCCTTCACCCGGGAACCTGTGGCGATCACGATGCCTTTCTTTACATCATGCTTTTCGTCCTTGCCGTCGCTCGTCTTCACGGCGACGACATTCTTTCCGGCGAGTGTCGCGGTGCCCTTGATCCAGGTCACCTTGTTCTTCTTGAAGAGAAACTCGACCCCTTTGGAGTTCTGCAAGCTCACCGCCCGCGATCGCTTCATCGCCACGGCGTAGTCGGTCTTGACGCCGCTCACGGCGACGCCGAACTCGGCGGCGTGACCCAGCCGAGTCGCGATCGCGGACGATTCCAGGAGGGCCTTTGCCGGGATGCAGCCCCAGAGTACGCAGGTTCCGCCGAGCCCTTCGCGCTCGACGACGGCGGTCGACAGGCCAAGTTGGGCGCATCGAATGGCGCCCACGTATCCGGCCGGGCCGCCGCCAAGAAAGATTACGTCAAACGAGGCCATAAGCGGGTGATCGCGTGGTAGTCAGGGATGAGTCGTCGAACGATGTCGTTGCGCTGTCTAAGATAATCGGGGAGTGAAACCGAGGCGCTACCGCGGCTGGACGATCGAAGCTTGCCGGATTCGCGTACGCGACATAAGGTGAGGACACCATGACAGGTCAGGGCACCATGACGAAGCTACGAGTGGTTATGGTGTGGCAACTCGTCGCCGCGTGTGCTGCGACAAGCGTAGTGCGCACCCAGCAGCCCGTCGACAGTACGCATCGCGACGCGGTGCCCCTCGCTCCCGCGGTGTTGATTGGTCGCGTCACCGACAGCGCTGGTGTTGGCTTGGTCGGCGCGGAGATCACGCTGTTCCACTCGGATCGCGTGCACACGATCACGAGTGATAGTGGCGACTTTCGCATCACCGGCTTGGAGCCCGGCACATTGGTGTTCAACGTGCGCCGTATCGGCTTCGAGGCCGCGAGCTTCACCGCCGTGCTCAAACCGGGCAAGACGCACCGTGCCAACTTCCAGCTTACGGCCACGGCGCAATCGCTGCCCACGGTCGCCGTGTCCGACACCGCGACGCATACACACTGGCTGGATCAATTCGAGCGGCGCCGCTCGACGGCCCGCGGCACGTTCATCACTCGGGCCGATATCGACAAGAAGAGCGCGCGCACGGGAACAGATCTCGTTCGCACGGTCCCCGGAATTCGCTTGATGGCGTTGCGCGGCGGCGCGGGAAACCAGGTCGTCATGACGCGCGGATCCGGCGGCCGCCCATGCATTCCAACGATGTTCATCCACGGTCTGCCCTACAGCGGCATGCTCGACGATTTCGCTGCCGACGATATCGAGGCGCTCGAGATCTACGTCGGCATCTCCGAGATTCCGACGGAGCTCGATAAGAACGGGCGCGGCTACTGCGGCGCGATCGTTGTGTGGACGCGCGATCCCAACAAACGCCCCGGCGCCGACCTGCACTTCTAAGCCTTCGCTGGCATCCTGAGCCTTGCTTGTCATCCTGAGCGCAGCGAAGGATCTGTTCGGGCCTGTCAGAAGACGAGCATTAGCGGATTCTCAACGAGCCGGCGTAACGTCTGCAAGAACGTCGCGCCCACTGCCCCGTCGACCGCTCGGTGGTCGCAGCTCATCGTGACGCGAATTCGCTTGCGCGTGACGTAGCCGTCGCCGTGCGGCACTGCCACATCTTGCGCGGCGCCGATGGCGAGAATCGCGGTCTCGGGCGGGTTGATGATCGCCGTGAACTGGTCGATTCCGAACATGCCGAGGTTGGAGATCGAGAACGTCGAGCCCGTGTACTCGTCGGGCTTGAGCTTTCGCTCGCGGGCGCGCTTCGCGAGCTCCTTCGCCTCGTGCGACAGATCGCTCATGCGCTTTTGATCGGCGTCGAAGATCACCGGCACGATCAATCCGTCGTTGGTCGCCACCGCCATCCCTAGATGCACACGGTGGTGTTGGCGAATCCGATCGCCGAGCCAATGCGCGTTGACCTCGGGATGCTGCGCGAGCGCCGTCGCGACGGCCTTCATCAAGATGTCGTTGATCGACACCTTGAACTCGTCGCCCATCTCGGCCATCGCGGTGCGCATCTCGGTGACGCGCGTGAGATCGAACTCCGCCGTCAGATAGAACGTCGGGATTGGTCCGATCGATTCAACGAGTCGCTTGGCGATCGTCTTCCGGATCTGCGTGAGTGGGATGTCCTCGAAGTCGCCCGCGGCTGGAGCCGCCGCCGGCTGGCGCGGCGCGGCGCCGGCACTCGCCGCCTGCGCCGACTCGATGTCGCGTTTGATGATTCTCCCGCCGGGACCCGAGCCGCGCACCTGCGACAAATCCAGCCCACGCTCCGATGCCAATCGGCGTGCCAGCGGCGACGAGCGCGTCTGACCGCCATTCCCCTCGGCGGCGCCACTCGCCGCGATCGGCTGTACGGGCGCGGCTGCCGTTTTTTCTTGCGGAGGGGTCGACGCTTCGCCCTGAGCCTCGCGTCCGCCTCGCGGAACCGGCGACGCAGCCGTCGTCCCTTGGCTCTGCGCGACAACCTGTTCCGCGGGCTTCGCTTCACTCGGCGCTGCAGCCTGCGCCGCGGGAGCAGCAGTTCCGCTCGGTGCACCCGCACTGGCCACTAAGGCATCGATGTTCTCGTCGGCTGTCGTAATCACGCCAATGAGTTGGCCGACCGGACGCGACTCGCCTTCGCCGACCAAGCGCTTTCGAAGCACTCCGTCGCCGCGCGCAACGAGCTCCATGATCGCCTTGTCGGTCTCGACCTCGGCGAGAACGTCGCCGTTTTTCACGGCGTCGCCTTCGTTCTTGAGCCATTTGACGAGACGACCCTCCTCCATTGTCGGGGAGAGCGCCTCCATGAACACTTTTGTGGCCATCCTCACCCCTGCCTGTTATTCGATGTACATGACCTTGCGAACCGCGGCGATCGTTTTCGCTGCGTCCGGTTTCGCCGCGCGTTCGAGATTCTTGGCGTAGGGCATCGGCACGTCGGCTTGGTGCACGCGTAGCACCGGCGAGTCGAGCGAGTCGAAGCATTCGCGTTGGATGTAATCGACGATCTGCGCGCCGATGCCGGCGATTGGCCAGCCTTCCTCGAGCACGACGGCGCGATTCGTTTTCATCACTGACGTCTTGATGGCCTCGACGTCCATCGGACGTACTGTGCGGAGGTCCACGACGTCGACTCGGATCCCGTCCTTCGCCATCTGGTCGGCCGCCTGCATCGCGACGAGAGCCATCTTGCCGTTCGTGATGATCGAGCAATGATCGCCTTCGCGTTTGAGCTCCGCCTGTCCGATCGGAATGAGATACTCCTCCTCGGGCACTTCGCCCTTGATGTTGTAGAGCATCTCGCCCTCGAGGAAGCAGACCGGGTTGTCGTCGCGAATGGCGCTCTTGAGCAGACCCTTGGCGTCGTACGGCGTGCCCGGGGTCACGACCTTGAGACCCGGAACGTGCGCCAGCCACGACTCGAACGCCTGCGAGTGCTGCGCCGACAACTGGAGCGCTGCACCGCTCGGTCCGCGGAATACGATCGGGATGTTGAACTGCCCGCCCGACATGTAGAGCAACTTCGCCGCGGAGTTGAGCACCTGATCGAGCGCGAGCACGCCGAAGTTCCAAGTCATGAACTCGATGATCGGACGCAAGCCGACCATCGCTGCCCCGACACCGACACCGGCGAACCCGAGCTCGGTAATCGGCGTGTCAACAACCCGCATCTCACCGAATTCTTGAAGCAGACCCTTCGAGACTTTGTACGCGCCTTGATACACCGCGACCTCCTCGCCCATGAGGAAAACACGGTCGTCGCGCAGCATCTCCTCGCGAAGGGCCTGGTTGAGAGCGTCTCTGTATGTGATTACTGGCATCAGTCCGCGGCCACCGCTTCCGCCGTCGCGTCGCTCGTTGTATCGACTAAGACATCCTCATAGAGCGCCTCGAGCGGCGGCTCCGGACTCTTGTCCGCGAAGTCCCACGCGTCCTGGGCGATCGCCTTCATCTCCTCGTCCAACTTATGAAGATTCTCATCGTTCAGCTCGCCCTGCTCCTGCATGTGCATGCGCAGGAGAACGATCGGGTCGCGCTTCATGTATTCGTCGAGCTCGGCCTTGGTCCGGTAGGTTCCGCTCACCGCGTCCGACATCGAGTGACCCATGAAGCGGTACGTGCGGACCTCGAGTAGCGTCGGTTCGGATTCGCTCCGTGCGCGATCGATCGCTTCCTGCATCGCGGCGCGCACGGCGAAGACGTCCTGTCCGTCGCAGACGGCGCGAGGAATG